>Ga0209642_10000668_pt1 | contig 22192 bp, 19 predicted proteins | sample RifCSP19_2_FD_184025 | JGI IMG/M metagenome (GOLD analysis project Ga0209642, IMG submission 184025) | Soil microbial communities from Rifle, Colorado - Rifle CSP2_sed 19_2 (SPAdes) (version 2) | ecosystem: Environmental > Terrestrial > Deep subsurface > Rock core/Sediment | place: Rifle... | reverse complement strand
TCTTGAACGGGCTGCCATAATCGATTTCTCGCAGACCTTTTTAGCAACTGAAGAATTTTCCTCAAAGAACTCGGATAATCCCTCGCCGGTGATTGACTCCACAATACCTTTGACCTCTGAATTCCCCAATTTGGTTTTGGTCTGCCCTTCGAATTGCGGATCCGGGATCTTAACTGAGATAACTGCAGTCAGACCTTCCCTGGTATCCTCGCCCTGCAAGGTTAAATCAGAATTTTTAATCAGGTTATTTTTCTGAGCATAGTTGTTAATTGTTCTGGTCAGCGCGGTCTTAAACCCGATTAAGTGAGTCCCCCCTTCAATAGTGGCAATATTGTTCACGTAAGAGAAGATATTCTCTACATAGGTGGAGTTGTACTGAATTGCAATCTCCACGTCGATATTATCTCTCACCTTATGAAAATAGACCGGCTTGGAATGTAGAGGCTCCTTGTTCTCATTTAAAAACTCGACAAAAGTGACGATCCCGCCTTCATATTCATACACGGCAGATTTTCCGCTTCTTGCGTCTTTAAGCTCTATCTTCAGTCCCTTATTCAGAAAAGCTAAGTCTCTTAACCTGGCTGCAATGATGTCAAAGGAGAAATCCATCTTCTCAAAGATCTTCTTATCCGGTTTGAACGTGGTTTTTGTTCCAGTTCCTTTGCTTTTACCCGTGACCTTGACGTCGGTCTTAGCATTCCCTTCCTCATACCTTTGGAAATAAACCTTTCCATCTCTGGAAACCTCCACTTCACACCACTCAGATAATGCATTTACAACTGAGACACCAACTCCATGCAAACCGCCTGAGACCTTGTAAGTCTGATGGTCGAATTTGCCACCCGCGTGCAGCATAGTCATCACCACTTCTAAGGCTGGCTTTTTCTGGGTAGGGTGCATATCCACCGGGATACCGCGACCATTATCTTCCACAGTGACGCTGTTGTCCTTATTAATCGATACACTGATGGAATTGCAGAATCCACCCATCGCCTCATCCACGCTGTTATCCACCACCTCATAGACTAAATGATGAAGACCCCTGGTGCTGGTATCACCGATATACATAGCGGGCCTTTTTCTGACCGCCTCCAGTCCCTTTAAGACCGTGATGGTGGCAGCATCATAATGATGGCCTAAAGTAACTTTATCTTCTTTTTCTTCCCTCTGGGTCATGTCGTCTTCCTCGACCTTAGTCTTGCTCATTTCTTTCCTCCCGCATTTGGCGGTCGCACTACCAACTGTCATTCTGAGGGAGTCTCCGCCTTTGGCGGGACGACCGAAGAATCTCTTCGGTCTATATATAGATTCTTCGTCCCCTACGTGGACTCAGAATGACATAGAAGAAACCATACTGCTGAACCCGTACGACGAAGCATCTTGTTTTACAACATTTTCTTTCAGGGTCGTCATATCAAAGCGTATAACAATTAAAATCAATTGAAGAAGATTATATCTTTCACCAGCTCCTGTTTGGCTGAATCATTCAGTTTGGAAATAAGCTCTTTTTTAAGGTAGAAAAGCTCATTCCTCCAGGCAGAGCTTTTTACTTTTAGAAAAAGTTTAGCTCCTTCTATCTTAAAAGGCTTAGTATTCTCAGCTATATTATTACCTACGATTTTTTCCCAGTTTATGATAACTTCCTGCTCTTTTATTCTCTTCTCTAAGCCTAAGTCCTTTAATAAGTTCCCAAGAACCGAGCCTATGGTCTCCGGCCCTTTTTTATCCCTGATTTGCATAGGATTTAAATATAACGATTCTGCTTTCAATAAGCAACTATTTTTCTTGGAGTTAGGGAAATTTTTTTAATGAGAAATTGGTTCGGGAAATGGATATCCCGAACGAACTTGAAAAGCAATTCAGAGTGAGTGCTGCCTAATAATAGCTCTCTGGAGTTGAGCTATTGGCTCTTAGCAAGATGGCTTGAGCCCGGTTTTTTGTACCTCGAAATTCTATGTGCCAATCAACTTACTGAATAATGTTATTAAGTCTATTTGACAGTTTTGTTGCTTGAAGTCTGAAATCATCAGCCGCCTTCTTGTAAGACATTAAAGATCCATTAGGCGTAAGAACCACGTGATAAATTTGTTTATAAATTTCATAGTAATTTGACAAGTCATCAAAACCATTGATGCTTCGCCCCCCCAAGTACTCTAACTGCCACATACATTTCTTGATGCATTCAGCGCCCACAGCGTCTACGAGGTCAAATCCACCCTTGGTCCTCAACGAGTAGTATTCTGCTAGTTCGAGAGTTGGAGGTGAGTCCTTATAGTAGGCTGATTGTGAGGACGCTTTATCCCATATGCCGTATATGGTTTCCATTTGGGATAGCCCTTGTTCGCACCCCGAATCAAGGAATCCTTTTGTGGCCTTGACCAATACCGGAATATCCTGCTCTTTCGCAGCCAAGATAATCTCACACCCTTCCGAAAGTATCCTTGTCTGAGAGGAGTTAAAATCAAAATAGGCTTTCATGGCCTTGTCTTCAGCCTTGTTTCCCTCGACTTGCACGCTGGCAGGTCTCGAGGCACATCCGACACAAAAAGGTAAGACACAGCAAAGTAAGAACATAGATATCAAAATCAGTCTGAGCATAACACCTCCATGGTTTACACGATGGGCTAAGCAGAATTATTTTTCTTCTACAAGATAGGGAATTTCCTTTATTCTGCAACACCTTTGTGGTCTATAATTGAAAATAACTGATATCGTACTAAACTGTGGGCAAGATCATCCCACTTTTTCCGGTACCAATGATGGAGGTCTCTTGATTCAACGTTCACTTTACAACTAGAGGCTTTCAAATCCCTTATTCCATCAATCTCGACTTTATTGCCAGCACACAGTAAGCATGGAACCCTTCGACATCAGGGAATAATACCAAACAAAAAAGTTCGGAACTCTGGAATCCTGCCCTACTCCTGCAGGAAGTGCACTCGTCCTCACGGGAGTGAGGACGCTACTGCAATCAAACTCGCGTAAAAATTATTCAACCAACCTCAGCGGCATTATCAAGCAGAGATATTCCTCGTCTTCCTTTTTCTGAGTTGAATAGACCATTCCGGCTGAGACCGGGGTGGACAGCTCAAACATGACCTCATCCCCGTCTATCTGCTTTAAGGCATCCAGGATATACAGTGCGTTGTAGCCTAAATCTAAGTCCTCATTTTTGTAATCGCAGGGGATTTTCTCTTTTGCCTCTCCCCCCATATCGAAATTGGCAGAGGAAAGTTCCAGAATATCTTTTTTCAGGGCGAATTTAACCTGATGAGTTAAAAGATTGGAAAGTATGGAGACTCTTTTTACGGTGTTGGCTAAAAGCTCTTTTTCCACGATTAATTTTTTATCATTATCCTTTGGTATGACCTGTTCGTAACTGGGATAAGGTCCCTCTATCAGCCGGGTCGATAGAATCGTGTCCCCCAAATCGAAGATTAAACTATTTTCCTCAAAGATGAGTCCTACTTCTTTTTCCTGGTCTCCGATCAGTCTGGTCAGAACTCCCAGGATCTTGGGAGGTACTATCACATCCTCATGCAGACCTTTAAGCTTTTTATTTTTCTGGGAAAATTTTGCCAGGCGATGACCATCTGTGGCTACCATCTGAATATTCTCGCCTTTGGTCTGCCACAAAATCCCGTTTAGCGCTGGCCTGGTCTCATCCGTTGAAACCGCATAGATGGTCTTTTTTATCATCCTGCAGAGGTCCGGACCGGCTATCTTTATCTCTTTGGATAAATTGACTGTGGGCAGTTTGGGAAACTCATCCACTGGTAAACCTGGCAGTTTATAAACACCATGATTTATCTTAAGCTCCATCCGGTTGTCAGCCGCATTGATCTCGATCTGGGTTTCAGGAGATTCCCGGATTATATCGGTAAAGGTTTTTGCCGGCACTGTTATCTCACCTTTTTTTGTCACTTTTGCTTCCAGAGTGGTGGTCATCGAAATATCTAAATCCGTGGCCGCCAATTTGATCTTGGAATCATCCGCTTCTATGAGAATGTGCGATAAAATCGGCAAAGTAGTTTTGCTGGGGGATAACGCTTACGATATCCTGCAAAGCGGAGAGTAATTTGCTTTTCAAGATTGTCAACTTCATCTCTTTCCTCCTGAAGATTTTAATTAAACATAATTATAAATAATAATTAATAATAATAAGGTGGATTTGTTGATAAGTTATAATCAGTTGAAACTAACCTCATATATTTCATCAGCTATTATTAAAATTTTTTAAACTCAGAGCAGTGGATAAGATATTAAAAACCTCTTAACTATTCAACAAAAATCTTTAGGGAACTTTTCTCCACTTTCAATCCACAAATTATGAATATAGAAAGTTGATAATCTGGTCGATCTTTAATTTGAATTCCAAATCTTTTTTCAGATTCTCAGCGATTAGATTACAGGCGTGGATTACTGTGGAGTGGTCCCTTCCTCCAAATTCAAGTCCTATGGTTTTCAGGGAGGTCTTGGTCAAACTCCTGGTCAGATACATTGCCACCTGCCGGGCTAAGGCTATCTCCTGGGTTTTTCTTTTGGAGCAGAGAGACTCCTCAGAAAGGTTAAAGCTTTCTGCCACTTTTTTCCGTATATCCTTCAGGGTTAGCTCTTTTGCTCCGTTTTTTATAACATCTCTTAACACCTCTTTAGCCAGTTCAACATTTAATTCTCTACCATTGAGAGAGGAATAAGCCAAAAGCCGGATTAATGCCCCTTCTAATTCACGTATATTGCAGGTTATGTTGTCCGCGATGAATACCGCCACATCCTGGGGCAGGCTAACCCCGTCTGACTCGTTTTTTTTCTGCAGGATGGCAATCCTGGTCTCTAAATCCGGAGGCTGGATATCTGTGACCAGGCCCCACTGCATGCGCGACAGGAGCCTCTCCTCCAGTCCTTTGATTTCTTTGGGAGGACGGTCAGAAGTTAAGATGATCTGTTTTCCGCTCTGGTAAAGCGCATTAAAGGTATGAAAAAACTGAACCTGGGTCGATTCTTTCCCTGCGAAAAACTGGATATCATCTAAAAGGAGCAAGTCCACATTCCGGTAGTAGTTTACAAATTCCTGGGTGGTATTCTTGGTGATGGAATTTATAAAATCGTTGGTGAACTCCTCGCTGGTAGCATAGAGGACGTTTAACTCTTGATATTCTTCTCTGACATAGTGTCCAATCGCTTGGGCCAGATGGGTTTTTCCCAGTCCCACTCCTCCATAAACATAAAGCGGGTTGAACTTGGTCTTTCCAGGTGCCTCAGCCACAGCTAAGGCTGCCGCATGGGCAAACTGGTTGCTTTCTCCTACCACAAAGGTATCGAAAGTATATCTTGGATTGAACCGGTTATTTTTCTGATTCAGTTTAGGTTTTTTAAGAATGGCGGCATCTTTTTTTTCGTTGTTTTCAAAATTTATTCTGTTAGAGGTCTCCCCGGTCTGATCTGAGATCAAAAAGGATAAAGGTAATTTCTCCTGCATCACCTTTTCCATAGCCTCCTGGATAAGCTCAAGATAATGTTCTTCAATCCATTCCCCCACAAATTTATTCGGAACTGCTACCTTTAATACCTTTTCCTCTGAGGGTATCCCCTTAGTAGGTCTGAGCCAGGTATTGAAACTCTGCTTTTTTATTTTCTGGCTTAAATAGCTGAGGCATTCCTGCCAGATCTTTTCGTTATCTGCGGGTATAAAATTTTGTACGAGCAATTGATTCCCCTTCACACTGTGGAAAGTTATCCACAGATGTTTATAAAGAAGTATGCTTTGTAAGGCTTGAGGTTATGAGGATCTATTTACAGGATTCCACTGAATTTTCCACAAAAATTTTTTTCGATTCCGCATACCTGTTAGAAAAGCAGGGTCTCCTCCTAGACTTATCCATTTATTAATATCTTGAGATATCCTCACCCGGTTCGTAGTCTCGAAGATAACTACCTCTTTGAACTTGTCAAGAGATTTTAGAAAAAAACTTTGGAAAAGATTTAATCCGTTTATGAACCAAAGATTAAAAAGATTTTATCTGAAAAATTCCGAGAGAATTTCAAGAATATCTCCGGGAATATTTTGTTTCAAAAAAGAACAGCCACTTATCCCCATTCAGATTAAGATGATAAGAAAAGAACTTGTCCACAGGATCCTCGAATTTGAGTCTCATTTGAGTCAACTGACCTGTGGACAAATTCGGATAAATCTCTCTTTTCTTTTTCGCTTGACTCTATTCGAGGCGGAGTATATAATAGTTAAAAAAGGGAGTGAAAAATGAAAAGAACTTACCAGCCCTCCAGGATTAAAAAGGTTAGAGACCATGGTTTCAGGAAAAGGAGCAAGACCAAAGGAGGCAGAAGGGTTTTAAAGCGCAGAAGATTGAAAAAAAGAAAAAGATTGACCGTGAAGATCAAAGGGAAATGATGAAAAAGGAGGGGTTTCCCAAATCCCTGCGAATCAAAAATAAAAAGGAATGGGATGAGGTAATCAAAAAGGGGGAACGGTTTTCCAGTCATAAGCTATTGGTCATACGCTTGAAAACTGAAGAGAAAGAAAATAAGTTTGGCGTAGCCCTGAGTTCTGGCTTGAAAGGAGCAGTTAAAAGGAACCGGATAAAAAGAATCTTAAGAGAGATACTTAGAAGAAATAAGGACAGATTTCTTTCCGGGGAGAAAGTAATCCTCATCTACAGATCTAAAGTGACAGAGATCAGTTACCATGAAATTTTAAATGAATTTTCCGGACTTTTTTAAATTCAAGAGCATTGATGTATAAAATCTTCATTTTATTAATCAGGGTTTATCAGAACACTCTGGGACTGGTTTTCCCTCCCAGTTGCAGGTTTAATCCTTCCTGCTCAGAATATTCCATCCAGGCTTTAAAAACATTTGGAGTTTCCAAAGGTACCTGGCTTTCTTTTAAGAGGATTTTGAAATGTAACCCTTTTAATCCCGGAGGATATGATCCGGTTTTGAAGACTCATTCGCATAATAAACGATAGTCTTTTAAAGGAGAAAATAATTGGATAAAAGAACCGTAATTGCATTGCTTCTCATCGGTCTAATTATCGTACTGTACCCATATTATGTCCAGTTGATAACTGGTGGAAAAGGAGTTGCTCCTCCCAAAAAGGTGGAACAAGCTCCCATAGATACCTTAGCACGGCAGGAGAAAAAAGAAGAGGTTCCTTTAAAACCTGTAGGTGAGATCTTACTTGCCCCTTCATCGGTTCCTGAGAAAAAAGTTTACGTGGAGAATTCTTTTTATAAGGGGGTTTTCAGCACAAAGGGCGGGGTTCTGACCAGTTTTATCTTTAAAAAGTATAAATATTCACAGGGCGGGCTGATTGAAATTATCCCTGAAGATACAATCTATCCCTTGAATATATCTTTTCCAGATATAAATCTGGATTTAAGCCAGATAGATTTCGCAGTTGACAAAGACACTCTATTTTTATCTAAGTCTCATCCAGTAGATAGTTTGACTTTTAGTTTTTCAGATGAAAAAGGGTTTTTCTCAGATGAAAAGGGGATTTCTATTGTAAAAAGATTTATCTTTTTTGAAGATAAATATGATTTTCAGCTCCAGTTTGAAGTCTCTTCTAAGGATAAAAACTTAGGCAGAAGCTATCTTCTCGCCTGGGGAAGTGGAGTCAGTCCCACGGAGACGAACCTGCCTGAAGATCTTGGCTATTTTGAAGCCTCCTCTATGATGGGAGCAGAAGTAGTCAAAATCAAAAATTTCCAGCAGCCTAAGGGTTCAAATATCGGCAAAATGGAAGAGTTCAGGTCAGGTGAAACTAAATGGGTTGCTACCCGCAGTAAGTATTTCTTCGCCTCTTTAGTTCCTCTTTCCAATCCTGCAATAGGGTTTAAAGCAGAAGGGACCAGGGAGGTAAGATATATAAATGATAAGAAGTTAGAGGAGAAGAAGATAGGGGTGTCTTTAGAGATGCAGACAAGTAGAGATATTTTTCAGGATAAGTTCATGGTTTATGTAGGACCAATCGACTATCATATTTTAAAAAATTATAAAATTGGATTAGAAAATTTAGTTGACTTGGGCTGGAAGATTATAAAGCCATTTTCCCTGGCAGTCTTGTGGATATTTGTAAATCTGCATAAGGTAATTCCGAATTACGGGCTGGTGATTATCGTTTTCACCATCTTAATAAAAATACTCTTTCATCCTTTAACTCATAAAAGCGTTACCTTAGCCCAAAAAATGCAAGAGTTACAACCTAAAATAACAGCCCTTAAAGAAAAATATAAAAAAGACCCGCAAAGGATGAATCAGGAGATAATGAAGTTGTATAAAGAACAAGGGGCAAACCCTTTAGGAGGTTGTCTTCCCCTTTTACCTCAGATGCCTTTATTTTATGGACTATTTGTGGTTTTCAGAAGCACTATTGAATTAAGAGGAGCTAAATTTATTTTCTGGCTAAGTGACCTTTCTCAAATGGACAAATATTACATATTGCCTGTCATAATGGCAGTTACGATGTTCTGGCAGCAAAAGATGACCATAAAAGATCCGAAACAGATGGCAATGGTATATCTGATGCCTGTTCTGTTTTTCTTCTTATTCAAAAGCTTTCCAGCCGGACTCACCCTTTACTGGACCTTCTATAATATCCTCTCTTTAATCGAACAGTATTATATCAAGTCCAAAATGAAGCCCAAAGTGGCTATTGCATAAATTATGGACTTGTTGTCGAGGTCTTTTTGAGTTAGATTTTTTGTAGGGACAGTCCGCCCTCAGGCGGATGTCCCTGTCCTGATCTAATGCTGTCCCTACATTCTTAATCAACATCCCGAATATGAAAGATTCTACAGTCCGCCGAAGGCGGATCTCCAACACAGAAGATACCATTGCAGCTATTTCCACTCCTTTTGGAGAAAGCGGTATTGGAATTGTCAGACTCAGCGGCAAAAATTCGATATCTATAGCAGATAAAATCTTCAAAGGGGATATTTCTCCGAGTAAAGCCGAAAGCCACAAGGCAAACTATGGTAAGATAATTTCTGCAGATGATGGTCAGATTATCGACGAGGTATACCTCACGGTCTTCAGGGCACCAAAAAGCTATACCAAAGAAGACCTGGTAGAGATAAGCTGTCATGGGAGTCCATTTGTTCTTTATAGGGTCCTTCAGGAGATAATTAAATCCGGAGCAAGGCTGGCTAATCCAGGTGAGTTCACCCTTAGAGCTTTTTTAAATGGAAGGATAGACCTGACTCAGGCTGAGGCAGTTGCAGAGATAATAAAGGCGAAAACCGAGCTGAGCTTAGAGCATAGTTTAAGACACCTGCAGGGGGAGTTATCGGGAAAAATAAATCTTATCCGTGAAGAACTGATCAATATCTTAGCTGAATTGGAAGCAAGGATAGATTTTCCAGAAGAGGAGATCGAGGAGATTGATAGGTCAGTTGTTCAGAAGAAGATGCAAAAGATCGAGTCAGACATAAAAAGTTTAATTGACACCTATGAAGAAGGGAAAATTCTGAAAGAGGGGCTGAGGATGGTTATCGTGGGGAAGACTAATGTAGGGAAATCGTCTCTTCTGAATGCTTTTTTAAAAGAGGAGCGCGCCATTGTTACCCCGATTCCCGGAACGACCAGGGATGCAATCAGCGAATATACTAATTTCAAAGGCTTGCCGGTGAGATTGACTGACACTGCCGGTTTCAGATTCTCACAGGACAAAATCGAGATCGAAGGTATAAAAAGGACCAAAATCGAGATAAATAAAGCTGACTTTATACTTTTGGTGATCGATGCTTCGACTGGTGTGACAAATGAGGATAGGGAACTGGAAAAAGAGCTATTTGATTTTAGCCATATAATTGTGATTAATAAGGTGGATTTAGTCTCAGATGAAAAGGTTAGAGAAATTGAGCAAAGCTTCCTCGAGAAAGCAAAGAAGATTCAAAAAATCTCAGCTCTCAAGGGAACCGGGATCGAGGAGCTAAAAGGAAAAATCGCTGACGAGGTCTTCTTTTCCAAAAAAGGACTTGACCAGTCCGCCTTCGGCGGATTAATTACTAATCTAAGACATAAGGAAGCATTATCCAGAGCAGTTCAATCTTTGTCCCTGGCTAAAGAAAGCCTTTTGAAAAATATGAGCTTTGAGTTTGTGGCTTTGGACTTGAGAGTTGCTCTGGATTCGATTGGAGAGATTGTAGGCAAGGTTGTAACTGAAGATATCCTGAATAAGATTTTCTCGGAGTTTTGTATAGGGAAATAAAGGATACAAGTAAAGGGGATTTAGATAGTCAAGAAAGGCAGTGAGCGCAATTTAATTAGTACAGATAAACCTACGTTAGGCCTCAAACAAGGGAGAGATTAATGGAACAAGCCATGCACGTGCCGCTTTATCTCAACTGGGCGTTCTGGGCGGTGGTAGTCGCTGCAATCGCTATCGTCCTCTCCCAGTTGCCGCCGATACACACATTAGTGAGGCGAGCAAAAGTCGAAATGGAGTTGTATTCACGAATCCATATCACACACAAAGTAGGCAACCCAAATGTTCAGCTACATATCATACTCACTAATGTTGGCGGGAGGAGCGCCCGAATAAAAGGAATAACTTTATCTCTAAAACGTGACGGAAAAGATGTTGTCGCTTTGCCTGCGCAGAATTATTTACAGAATCTCGACGACAAGACGACTGTATTGCTTACCAGTTTTGCGCTGAAGTCAAAGGAAGAATGGGCTCACATTGTCAGTTTCTTGAATTACTTTTCTCGATCGGATGAAAAGAGATACAGAAGCGCGGAGGTTTTGTTAAAAAACGATATTTCAGAAAAGATGAAGCTTCCAGAAAACAAGGATCGTCTTGTTGAAGCAGAAGGTAAACACGTGTCTGGCTTTATTAGCATGCTTGATGAAAAGTTTGTGTGGTTTTCCGGTGAATACGAGTTACGCGTTTCTGTTGAAGCTTCAGATAAGAAAGCAAGCGCATCAAAGAACTATAGGTTTACTCTCTTCGAATCAGATTCAGGTGAATTATTGAGGGTTAAAGACGATTACAAGTTAGGCGATGGCATCTATTGGGACTCGGGAAACCATCCCGGTGTAATTGTGCAAATTGGTGAGGCCTAACCCGTGCGTGCACCTGACCAGCGCTGAAGAGCGCGCTGCCGGGTGACGCGATGGTCGTTAGGCGAAAAAGCGATCTAATGAGTAGATAAAAATGGTACTAGAGGGTGAACAAAAATTAAGTGTGAGAAAGGTTTTATTGGCAATAATCGGTGGAATTATTACCATCGAAGCATTTAGATATGCAATATCTTTCGCTCTTCAATCAAGATACGGTATTGATACAGATGTTTATTATATGGGCAAAGTTCAATTCTCTTTTATAATCATTCTAACAATAATAATTAGTTCTTTTATAGGTGGCTTCTTTGCTGGAAGTATTGCAAAAAAGATGGGTTGGCTGTTTGGAATTTTGGTTGTTGTAATCCCCACATCTTTAGCAGCCACTTTTATCTTCCTGAGTTTAGTTGGGAAATCACTCACACCTTCAGGTCATATCTGGTTACAACGGAGTATTCTGGATGGTAGCATTTGGGTTGCAATTCAATTGATTCCTTGCTTGTTAGGGGGAATCACTGGGGAAAAGATGGCCAAGCGTGAATTACAGGAGTTGTTATCTTACAAAAGGTATGAGTTTGATAATAATCTGGAAACATTCGGTTTAATAAATTTCTACTTTGGCGCCAACTGGCGGTTACTTTTTACTATTCCTTTCTTAGCATTATGTCTTTATTTGTTCGTATATTATGTGGGTGATGCTTCTTTACTTTTTAGATGGGCAACAATCGGAGCAATATATATTTTGATTCATCCCAGCCTTTGGCTGTTTTGGTATATATTTCCTATTTGGGAGTTCCTTTTTGGATTGTTATTTACTGCAATTATGCTTCCCCTATATGCACCACAGTGGGTTTATGAAATAGCAAATAAACAAATATCACGAGGTAAAAAAATTTTTCAGTTAATTGCAATAGTTTTGGCAATTGCATTAGGGACATCACTGGCCAGTTGGTTGGGACATAAGCCTATTATATGGACCCTAAACAGCATTACATCAAGAGGAATTAGTGTTTGGCCCATCTTACTTGATAAAGAGACAGCTCCGGTGACTTATCACAGACTTGCTGTTGTTTCCGAAGAAATGGGTCAAAAAGAAAAGTCTGCAAAAGAATTTGAGAAAGCATACAGGGCATATTGTAACCTTGGCGAATACCTTATTGGGAAAAGTTCTTATTCTGATGCCATCGAAGCTTATAATCGTGCTATTGGTATTTATCCCGGAAAAAGCAAACCTCATTACAAGTTAGGCATTGCCTACTATATGGTAGGTAACTATGAATCGGCTATAAGGGAATATAATAAAGCTTTAACCAACTCTCCAAACAGTTTCGCTATCAATGTTAATCTTGCTTTAGCTTATGAAAGAACAAACAAAGACAAAGCGGCCGAACAATGGAAGGGATCTCTAAATATAGCGAAATTATCCTCTATCCCCGAGGAAATCACATCTTGGATTTATGATTATGTGTATAACCCAGGTGAAGTAGGCTTAACCCCGCAAATGGAATCATATTTTAATAAACTTAAATTGGAAGAGTGATGTCATTAGAATTAAAAGGAAGAGCGATTCATCGCCTAACAAGTCAATGCACCTGACCCTCACCCCGCGCCGCTTCGCTATGCGTGGTTCGGGCAGGTGATATCCATCGTCTGCCATATAGGAATCGAAACATGCCAGACTGGTTTGAGACGATGGAAGAGCACCTCTGGCTCCTTCCGGATGAGCAGGGAGAAGAAGAGGCTCGATTCGTCAAGAAAGTCCTGGGATTGCGCAAGGGGCAGGCAGTGCTGGATGCTCCGTGTGGGGCAGGGCGCATTGCCTTTCACTTAGCTTGCCAGGGCTGTGCTGTCACCGCTGTGGACCTGCGTCCTCAGTTTGTGAATCGTGCGCGGCGCAGATTTCGCACCGAAGGGTTAGATGGCAGATTCCGGGTTATGGACTTGCGCAGTCTGGAGTTCGAGCAGGAGTTTGATGCGGCATTTAACTGGGGAGGAAGTTTTGGCTACTTTTCGGACAAGGAAAATTTAGAACTCCTCCGGCGTTATGCTCGTGCTCTTCGTCCAGGCGGCCGCGTGCTGGTCGATCAAGTTTACCGTGAATATATACTGCGGCACTTTATGCCTGAGAAGCGCCGCGGTGAAGTGATCGTACGCAACTACTGGGACAAGGATACACAAAGGATTATCTCCCGCAGGATTATCAACGGGCACAATGACCCGAAGAATATGTCTTCAATGCGGGTCTACACTTTTCGGGAGACAAAACAGTTGTTTGAGCAAGCCGGTTTGATCGTGGATACGTTCTATGGGTCTTTCAAAGGGGAGCAGTTTCGCAGGTCAAGTCCGCACCTGATTGCCGTAGGCAGAAAGCCGTAAAAAGAAAGAAAAATTATTTAGGAATTCTGCATAGGTAAATAAAAGAACGGGAATTTTTTCTGATCTTGATTGTAATTGGGTTAAAAGAGGATTCTAAATTTTTAATAGCTTAACAACTCACACCTTTAAAAAAGGAGTAGGAGATGAGAAAAGTAAGCTTGGTCTTCATTGTCCTTGGATTAAGTGTTTTTTTATTGAATGTCTCTGCAGCCAATGAGCCACCAATGGACAAAAAAGGAAAATGGGGTATTTCCTTGTCTGCCAGTGGGTTAAGTAATTTAGGGATAGGCTTATATCAAGGAGGAATAGGGGTGAAGCACTGGTTTTCTAATGGATTTGCTTTAAGGACGATATTGGGCATTGGTGCAAGAAGCAATACGCTCGAAAGTATCAATCCGGGTTACACCGACGAAAAAACTACCCAAGGCAGCTTTTCATTAAATCTCGGAACAGTGTTTCACTTTTTACAGGATTACAAATTTTCACCTTATTTTTACACTGGCACAAATTTCACAACAACTGCAACCACTTATTATTACTCCATTCAAGAACAAAATCCTCCGCCTGGGAGAATAGAAAAGCGACACATCTCAACTAATTCCTTTGGTATGGATGCAGGAATTGGTTTAGAGTATTTTTTTAATAAACATTTTAGCCTCACAGGGGAGTATCTGTTGAGCTTGGCTTTCCAAACTGATAAGGATAAAACCACTGTTGTCCCTGGGCCAGGAATTACCCAACCCGCAGTTAGAAAAATTTCTAGCACAACTTTTGGCGCCAAAACATCCAGTCTTATCTTGACAGTTTATTTTTAAGTCTTTAATTGCGTATTGTTCCAGCTAAACAGAAATATGTTTCACGTGAAACATCGTATATAAGTTTAATTAAACGATCCTACGGACAGTGAGGAAATCGAACTGTGATCGAATATTCTGAAAGATTTGAAGTCATAGTAATAGGGGCTGGGCATGCGGGGTGTGAGGCGGCTCTGGCGTCTGCCCGGATGGGGTGTAAGACCCTGCTTCTGACTATGAATAAAGAGACCATTGCCCAGATGTCCTGTAATCCTGCTATTGGAGGGTTAGCTAAGGGCCATCTTGTCAGAGAGATCGATGCGCTTGGTGGAGAAATGGGATTTGTGACTGATAAGACTTACATTCAATTCAAGACCCTGAACAAGAAAAAAGGTCCTGCGGTCTGGTCATCAAGAGCTCAATGCGACAGGGTGGCTTATAAGATGGCTATGAGGAATTCCTTAGAGATTCAGCCAAATCTTGTTTTGAAGCAGGGAAATGTCGAAGAAATCCTAATAGAAAACAGCAAGGTTAAGGGAGTTTTAACTTTAATTGGGACAGTTTATTATGCGAACGCAGTCATTCTGACTTCGGGGACATTTCTCAATGGACTGATCCATATAGGGTTAGTAAATTTTCCTGCAGGAAGAGCTGGCGAGTTTCCCTCTTTAAAGGTCTCAGATAAATTAAAGGAAATAGGTTTTGAGGTCGGAAGGCTTAAAACCGGAACTCCTCCCAGGATTGATGGAAAGACTGTTGATTTTTCAAAGACTATTCCTCAGTCAGGAGATGAAAATTTCAAGCCTTTTTCCTTGAGAACCAAGGAGATAGAGAAAAAAGACCATCTTTGCTATTTGACTTATACCAATGAAGCCACGCATAAACTAATCTTGGGTAATCTTGACCGTTCACCTCTTTATAGCGGATTAATTAAAGGTGTAGGTCCAAGGTATTGTCCCTCAATTGAGGATAAGGTTGTTAGATTCAAAGAAAAGCCCAGGCACCAGATATTTTTAGAACCTGAAGGGGAAAACACTACTGAATATTATGTTAATGGATTCTCGACATCTCTGCCAGAAGACGTTCAGCTCAATGCTCTGAGGACAGTTCCCGGATTGGAAAATGTGGAGATGACCAGGCCCGGCTATGCGATTGAATATGACTATTTTCCCCCAATTCAGCTCAAGTCTAATCTGGAAACAAAGTTAGTCGAAAATCTTTTCTTTGCCGGGCAGATAAATGGGACTTCTGGGTATGAAGAAGCTGCAGCACAAGGAGTTATGGCAGGAATTAATGCAGTTCTGAAACTAAGGAAAAAAGAATCTTTTATCCTGGAACGGAGTGAAGCGTATATTGGAGTTCTGATTGATGATCTGGTTACCAAAGGAACCCTGGAGCCATACCGGATGTTTACCTCCAGAGCAGAGCACAGGTTGATTTTAAGGGAAGATAATGCAGACGAAAGGCTTCTGGGATACGGGCATAAATACGGATTGATCTCAGATGAGATTCATAAGGAGTTTAAACAGAAGAAAAAGAAAATTGAAGAGGAAAAGTTGAGATTGAAGAAAATATTCGTCCCTTTGAGCACATTTGGTAATTTGCTGGATGAAAATACCAACGGGAGGAGAGTCTCACTGGCTTATGCTCTGAAGATGCCGGAGATAACTTATGAGGAATTACTTAAAATCGACCAGGTTCCTGAGGATTTGTCTCAAATAGTTAAGGAGAAGGTTGAGATAGAGATAAAATATGACGGATATATAAAAAGAGAGCTGAAAGAGATTGAGAAATTCAAAAAGTTAGAGAATATGGTTATTCCTGGAGAGTTTGATTATTCTAATCTGAAAGGGTTCAAAAGAGAGGCAAAAGAGAAGTTGATGAAAATCAAGCCCAGGTCAATTGGCCAGGCATCCAGGATCTCCGGAGTTTCTCCTGGGGACATAGCAGTTCTGATGGTTTATCTTAAACAGTTCGGCTCAAAATCCGGCTTATTTTCTGATAAAACAACAACTTTCCGAGAAACGGATCCGTAGGAAAGGAGAATGTTTCACGTGAAACATGGTGAAACTGACTCTTTTGAGAAATTCGCAAAGATACTGAAAGAGCATCTCGGTTTAGACCTATCCTTAAGATCTCAGAGAAAATTCAGACTTTATCTGGATGAGCTTTTGTCCTGGAATAAAAGGATAAATCTCATCTCCAGGAAAAAAGATAAGCCAGAAGATGTTTACAGGCATTTTCTTGATTCACTCTTGATCTTTAAAGCAGTGAAAATCCCTGAATCTGCAAAGATTCTCGATTTAGGCTCAGGCGCTGGGTTCCCGGCCATTCCAATGAAGATCCTCAGAGAGGATTTGAATATCACTATGGTGGAATCTATCCGGAAAAAGGTTTTATTTCTCAAAAAGGTGATTGAGCTTTTGGATTTGAAGGACATAACTGTTCTTCAAAAAAGAACTGCAGAAATTCAGAATAAACTGGAGTTCAAAGAAAGTTTTGATTTTATTACAGCTAAGGCTTTTGGAAAATTGAAAGACACAATTTATGCTGCTTATCCTTTTCTGAAACAGAACGGGATTCTGGTTGCTTACAAGGGAAGCTCGTACAGATCGGAGATCATAGAGTTTCTGAGGGAGCCAAAAGATTTGAGACTTCAGATCAAAGATATAAAATTTTTTGCGATACCTGAATACGAAATGGAAAGATTTTTAGTCCTCATTGAAAAAACCTCTTGACTTTTCCCTAATTTTGCTTTTATAAATACAAAAATCATAAGGAGTTGGTTTTTTGAAAAAGGATTTTTTGAGATGGGAAAGATAATCGCAATTGCCAATCAAAAAGGAGGGGTCGGTAAAACAACGACTGCTGTGAACTTGTCTGCCTGCCTTGCTGTGGCTGAGAAAAAGGTCCTGCTGATAGATATTGACCCCCAGGCAAATTCAACTTCCGGCATGGGGATAGATAAGAATAATTTGCAGAACACGATTTATGAGGTCCTGATAAATGAGGTCCCGATAAAAGATGCAATTCTTCCAACCACAATCCCTTTTTTAGAAATTGTTCCTTCCTCGTTAAGATTAGTTGGCTCTGAAGTTGAACTCGTTAATTTAGAAGGGAGAGAAAGAAAACTAACTTCAGCTTTAGCTCCGATAAAAGACGAATATAGTTTTATCCTGATAGATACACCACCCTCTTTAGGGCTTTTGACTATCAATACCTTGACCGCGTCAGACTCAGTTTTAATTCCGATCCAGTGTGAATATTATGGGTTAGAAGGTTTAAGTCAGCTCTTGAATACTATCAGGTTAGTACAACAGAATCTGAACCCGCGCCTTGAAATCGAGGGTGTAGTTTTGACAATGTATGATGCCAGGTTAAACCTGTCCAAACAGGTGGCAGAGGAGGCAAAAAAGTTTTTCGGGGGAAAAATCTATACCACTGTTATTCACAGGAACGTGAGGATTTCAGAATCCCCGAGCTTTGGCAAGCCAATCATTCTTTACGATATCTCCTCTACCGGAGCAGAAAACTATATAAATTTAGCTAAGGAGATCTTAGACCATGACCAGAATAGCGTTAGGTAAAGGGATAAAGGCTTTGATTCCTGACCTACCTCAGGAGGTCAAGTCAGAAATCAAGGTAATGGAAAAAGAAAAAAGGGGAGTTTTAGAACTGGAAGTCGAAAGGATTCGACCGAATCCATATCAACCCAGAGGAAGTTTTAATCAGGAAAAATTGGGCGAGCTGACAAATTCAATCAAAGAAAAAGGAGTAATCCAGCCGATAATAGTTAAGAAGATAGAGGATGGCTACGAGTTGGTTGCAGGCGAGAGAAGGCTTGTCGCAGCAAAAAAGCTTGGACTCGCTTTGATTCCAGCCATTTTGATAGAAAATCTGTCAAAAGAGGGTTCGCTCGAGCTTTCAATAATAGAAAACGTGCAAAGAGAGGATCTTAATCCGATTGACCAGGCAAATGGTTACAGGAGATTGATCGAGGAATTTGGGCTTTCACATGAGGATATGTCCAAAAAAGTTGGCAAAGATCGAACTACGATCTCTAATATTCTGAGATTGTTGAATCTTCCGGAGGAGGTGCAGAAGTCTCTGGTCTCCGGAGAGCTGTCAGAGGGTCATTGCAGAGCTCTTCTGAGTTTGGATACTGATGCTCAAAGAATTGAACTCTCAAAAGAAATAGTCAAAAATGGATTGTCAGTCAGGGAAACAGAGGAGAAAATCTACGGCAAGAAGAGGGTTAAACCCAGAAGGTTGAAAAGGGTATATCCCCAGCTCCAACTGGTTGAGGATAAATTAAAACAGTATTTTGGAACCTCGGTTAAAATCGCCAAAGGGAGAAAAAGGGGAAAAATTCAGATTGAGTTTTATTCGGACGAGGACCTTAACAGGATTTTGGAATTGCTGAAGATAAATCTCTGAAAGCTTTGAACAGGTAGGTTTAAAATGTTTCTTGGAGTGCGAACCTTTAGGTTTGCCAATTGTTTTAAGCCGACTAAAGTGGCAATGTAAAACTAAAGCTTTACACTCCAGGGATTCTTTATAATCTGTAAAATGAAAAAAATCCATTACCTAAACTTCTCGATTTCTCCAGACCAGGGGAATGGATTGAATTTCCGCATATCTTTTAATTTAGTTGTCATTTTTGTCGGAATCCTTTTTCTTCTTTTAGCTTTTTTTGTTTTTCTTATCTTTTCTTACGGTAAGCTCAATTCCCAGATAGTCCTGAATCAAGCTCTTTCCAGGGAGAACAAGGGTCTGAAGGAGTACAACTCCAAAGTAAAAGAATTAGAGCAGGAGCTAAAAGAATACCGCCTGTTTGCTTACCAGGTTGCTCAGATAGCCGGAGTAAAGTTTCCTGCAGGTGAGGATACAAGCAAGAACCTGAAAGAAAAAAAGTTATTGCTGTCAACAACCAAGCTACAAAATTCAGATCTTAAAAGTCAAAAAATTCCTATCTTTTCCACTATTCCTAGAGGTCTGCCTCTTCAGGGGAAAATAATCAAAGGTTTTTCTTCAAATTCTGAGAGTAAGAAAAAAGAACATTCAGGCGTTGACATCTCAGCCAGGATCGGAACCGAAATCAGAGCTACAGCAGATGGGGTGATAGACTCTGTAGGGCAGGATAAAAAATATGGTAACTTAGTGATAATCAATCATGAAAATGGATATAAAACCTACTATAGCAGTTGTACGGAGATTTATGTCAAGATGGGTGAAAGGGTCAAAAAGGGTGATGTAATAGCTCTTTCAGGCAGAACTGGAAGACCTGTTCCACATCTTCACTATGAAATCAGAAAAGATGGTATGGCAGTAGATCCGGGCGAATATATACAATCTGATTCTGGAGCTTATGGAGTGCATCGTCCGTGACGATGCATGCATTGACATGGTCAATGCACTCCATATAATGAATAATAGGAATTTTTTTCATACTGTGGATAAAAGGAAGCGATATGTGGATAAGGTGTTAACTTATGATGGTTCATTGGATTACCAAAAAAGAATGCGGGCTGATAGAACCTATTTATCCACATCTGCTCAGTTAAGTTTTGAGAAGTTTTGAAGTTAAATTAAAGAATAGAATAAACAGTTTAAATCTCCTTTGAAACTTTAAGGCCGATAAAAGCCTTACGGTCCTAAGGAGGCTTCGCTCCAAGTTGAGGGGTTTTATGTCCGAATTTGGATCCATAGGACTTGAAAATCGGATCGCAGTTTTTGGAGGGGTTTTTCTTGGGTTGGGTTTAGTTTTGCTTTTCATTCTTTTCTTCTGGATTTTGAGAAGGTCACGCTTTGTTCAGGAGAAGGAGGAAGTAGGCTACGGAGGCTTAATCAGAGGCATAATTTTCATAGTCTCAATCTTATGTATCATCCTAGCCGCGATCTTCTTTCAGATACAAGACTATATGCGCCCTTTTTCCGAATGTCCAATTTGGATCCAGATGGAGATCCATCCTGGACAGGTTCTATCTTCTAAGAAACTTGTCGGAGAGATGACCTCAGAGACGACGAAAGATTCAACCGCAAATTTATTTTTAAACACCATCGGTAAAAAAGGAGAAATTTTTAAAGAGACCTTTGAGGTATCAATAAATAATAGGTTCGGGATGGTTGTAGAAATTCTAATCTGGCAGAAATGGCTAAAATTCTTTGGATTCGTAGATGGATATAAGCTCACCCAGTTAGATGTTTTTCCTTCGGAGTCTTCCACTGCGGCTATAAAAACCTTTGAGCTTTCAGGGGGACCTGCTGAGGGCTGGAAGAAAATATACGGTTTGAGAAAAATTCTTCCTTTTGTCAAACCGGAAGAACTTAAATCAGAGACCTTTATTTTAAATCCAGGGGAGACGAAGAAAGTTTATATAAAAGAAAATAAATTAGTGGTGGAGTAGAAAATATGCTCTCGCTGGTTGTTGGTCTCCTGACCAACAACCTCTTCTTCGTTGGTGAGGACACTAACAAAGAGCGATTTAGTGGTGGAGTTAGTGAGATTCACAGTCGAATTTGAGCTTGAGGCTGACGGAGCTAATTAAGCAGATTTAATCTGTCATTGCGATCCCGTAGGGAGAAGCAATCTGTTCAATCCTTAAGAGATGGATTGCTTCGTCGTCCTGCGGACTCCTCGCAATGACTTTAAGTGGAGATCGTCCTCATCCTGGAAAGGATCCATAGGACAGGAGTGAGGACGCTACAGACTAATGGAGCAGATTAAACAGATGTTTATAAAGGATTCATCAGCTTAATCCAAGTAATCAGCTATGAGGTAACTGTAGCGGTCCCGCCTTTGGCGGGATCAGACCTCTACATTCTGGATTATTATGGTGGTCATAATATTATCATTATTTCTGCTAATCTTTCTCTTACTCTTTCGGGATTATTTTTTTTCTTTGATATCCTTTTTTTCTCTCCGCTTAGAAGGCAGGGTGCCGGACTTTCAGATTTTAAACTCCCTAAGGGATGATTTAATCCACGAGAGGAAAAAGAAGATAGCCTCTTTGGAGATGATACTTTCCACCTGGGAGAAAGGGGAAGGCATCTCGACCCATCTTAATTATTTTAAAGATTTAATCAATCAGCTCAAGATAATTTTAAGAGACCAGAGGGAGCACCTTTTAATGACCTCCTCAGACCCCTTTTTGTGGTTCAGGTTAAGAAGCCAGGTCTTAAAAATAGAGAGAGCTTTAAAGAAGATTGAGAAAGACAAACAGGAAATACAGGAGATCAAAAGAGGGCTGAGTATCTTTTCAGATGAGATAGAGGAGATACTGGAAAAGGCGACCCAGAGGTTCACTTTCACCTTGAATGAGGTGATAAAAGAATCAGTGAAGATTGTCAGGACAGAAAAGGACAGGATTCTCAAGGAAAAAGGGATAAAAATAGAAGAGAGATATGAGGATATAGGGGAGAGGTTAAGACTGCCCTACAAAAGTTATAAAGACTGGCAGAGGCTAATTGCCAATCTGATCCGAAACGGGGTGGAGGCGGTGGAGACAAAGCTACTCGCTACCAGCTACAAGCTACCTGCTGGGGCGGTGAGGGTTCTCGTGGGTGGGGATGGAGATGAGGTAAGGGTAATGGTGGAAGACAATGGTACAGGGATGGATGAGAAAACCAAGGAGACTTTCTTTAAAAGAGGATTTACTCAAGGAAAAGAAACAGGCTTAGGTCTGGGGATAACCGAGGAGACAGTTGAGTTTATTAACAAATATGGCTCCTGGAATATTGAGAGTAAAATAAATGAAGGGACAAGGATTGAGATTAAGATAAATAAAGAGAAGGCAAGAAAGCAGGATTTGACCATAGAGGATAGGTCTGCTTTAGTGATAAAACTGAAAAGCAGAAGAGTGATGTTTGCCCTTGCAGGAGTTCTGGTTGTCGCAATTGGTCTGGGACTTTATTTTCAATTTAATAAATATGCTCG
>Ga0209642_10000667_pt1 | contig 22196 bp, 21 predicted proteins | sample RifCSP19_2_FD_184025 | JGI IMG/M metagenome (GOLD analysis project Ga0209642, IMG submission 184025) | Soil microbial communities from Rifle, Colorado - Rifle CSP2_sed 19_2 (SPAdes) (version 2) | ecosystem: Environmental > Terrestrial > Deep subsurface > Rock core/Sediment | place: Rifle... | reverse complement strand
GGCCGGTCGCCGGCGCGCTGGGCGCGACCACCACGCTCGTCGGGGCCGCCATGCTTGGTGCCGTGCTGATGGGCGCGCTCCTCTTCTTCCCCGGAGTGCGTGACCCGGAGCGCGAACCGCCCTTCGCGCGCGGCGGCGGATCGGCCGGATGAACGCCACGCAGCCGGGCAACCCGGTGCCGTCGTCGGCCATGCGCAGCATGTTCGACCGCATCGCCCCGGTGTACGACGCCATGAACACGCTCATGACCGGCGGCCTCGATGCACGCTGGAGGCGGGCGGCGATCGCCGCGGCGCGCCTCGGTCCGGGGATGCGCGTTCTGGACGTGGCCTGCGGTACCGGGAAGCTCGCCCGTGCCGCGGCGGCGGCCGTCGGACCAGGGGGAGAGGTGGTAGGTCTCGACCTGTCCGCCGCCATGCTGCTTCGGGCTGCCGGCGCATCCACGCCGGCCCGCGCAGCCACGCCGCGCTACCTGGTGGGGGACGCGCTTGCTCTCCCCTTCGATTCCGGGAGGTCGGGGGATGGATTCGACGCAGTGACCATCGGCTTCGGACTGCGCAACCTGCCCGACCATCGCGCCGGCCTGCACGAGATGCGTCGCGTGCTCGTTCCCGGCGCGCGCCTCGTGGTGCTGGAGATCGCCGAGCCGCGAACCGGGCTGCCCCGTCTCCTCTACCTCACCTGGTTCCGGCGAGCCGTCCCGCTTCTCGGCCGGCTGCTCCGAGGCGGAGGCGCCTACCGGTATCTGTCGGAGAGCCTCCGCGCCTATCCGGCACCGGCGCGCGTCGCCGAACTGATGAACGAGGTCGGCCTGACCGATGTCCGATGGCGGTGGCTGCCGAGCGGGATGGCCACCCTGCACGTCGGCCGCACACCGATCGCCGCAACCGTGAGCACTGGCGGCGAAGCGGCGACATGACCGGACCGCCGACCGACGAGCCGCTACGGATCGCCATCTTCGCCGAGTCGTACCTGCCGTACCTGTCGGGCGTAACCGTCTCAACCGAGTCGCTGGCCCGGGGCCTGCGAGCGGCAGGTCACCAGGTGCTGTTGCTGGCGCCGCGGCCCGCCGGAGGCGCCTCGCCTGGCAGCGCCGGGGCAGGTGGACCGGACCCCGAGGTGGCATGGCTCCCGTCGTTCCAGTTGCCCAGTCCCGCACCCCACGGGTACCGTGTCCCCTGGCCGATCCCCTCGCCAGCACTGCGGGCGGCGGTTGCCTTCCGGCCGCAGATTGTCCATGCGCAGTCTCCGTTTGTCTCCGGACTTCTGGCGCGCCGCGTTGCGCGTCGGGCCGGCGTCCCGCTGGTGTTCACCCACCACACCCGACTCGGCGATTACCGCCACTACCTCGGCTCGCTGGCGGCACCCGGCGCCGGCGCCCTGTCCGCGTACCTTGTCCGCTTCTGGGCGGGATGCGCCGCGATCGTCGCGCCGGGGACCGACCTTGCCGCAGAGATCGCGGCCCGACTGGGAAGCGGTCGGCGCCCCGTCGTACGGGTGATCCCGACCGGGATCGACACCGCCTCGATCGGTCGCCTTGAGCCGATCGACGCTCGTCCTGTCGCAGGCTGGCCGCCCGACGCCGTGGTGGCCGTGTCGGTCGGGCGGCTGGCTCCCGAGAAGAGCAGCGGGCTCGTGGTGGAGGCCTTCGCCGACGCGGTCGCGGACGAGCCGACGCTGCGGCTCTTGCTCATTGGTGGCGGCCCACTGGAGGTCGCGCTGCGCACGCGCGTCGCCCAGTCGGACCTGGCCGGGCGGGTCCACCTGACGGGGGTGCGGCCCCGGCTCGAGGCGCTCGCCCTTGCCCGGGGCGCGGATCTGTTCGTCTTCGCCTCACAGACCGAGACGCAGGGACTCGTCCTCGCGGAGGCGCTCGCCGCGGGCCTGCCCGTCGTTGCCCTGGATGGGCACGGGGTGCGTGACTCGGTGCGTGACGGGGTCGACGGAGAGTTGCTGGCGGCTGCACCGGAGGAGACGCGCCGTGCGCGCCTCGCCGCCGGAATCGTTGGCCTCGCCCGCGACGCGAACCGGCGGGCCGAGTTGGCGCACGCCGCCGTCGAGGGTGCGGCGCGGTTCGATGTCGTCGCGCGCATCGCCGAGATGGTGGATCTGTACCGCTCGCTTCTCGCGCATCGCCGCTGACCGCCGCGGGTGGACGGCACGCCGGAGCGTCGTGCAGATCGGTTGCGCCAGCGCCGACGCCGCGTACAATGCCTGCCATGCGCGTGAGTCTCACGGCCCGCTTCGTTTCGCACCCGGCCATCGACTTCGGCGGTCGCCGCACCCCTGCGCGACACCTGCACCTTGGACTCAGGGGCCGGACGATGACGTACCATCGGCCGCTGGCGACCCGGCGCTCGGCCCCGACCGTCGTCTCGCTGCGCTCCCATACCAGCACCTTCCGATTCCCATCAGTCGGCCGGTTTGTCGGCGTCAGTGCCCGCCGTGCCCTCCTGCCGCTCGGGCTCTCGCGCTCCCGCCGCGGATAGCGGCCTCGCGTGCCACCCCTGCGGACCGCCCGCGCCACCTCGGCCGGTGGGGTCGTCCACCGTTCCGACGGCGGAGCCGTTGAGATTCTCCTGGTGCGCCGGCGTCAGCCCCCGCTCTGGGCGTTACCGAAGGGCACGCCGGACGTCGGCGAGACCCTCGCCGAGACCGCCGTCCGCGAAACACGCGAGGAGACCGGCCTCGAAGTGGAGATCGAACAGCCGATCCGCGCCATCACCTACTTCTTCGTCCGTGGCCGGATCCGCTTTCACAAGACGGTCCACTTCTTCCTGATGCGGCCGGTCGGCGGTCACATCGACGACCACGATCACGAGTTCGACGAGGCGCGCTGGGTGCCGATCGACGAGGCGCTCCCGCTGATGACCCACGAGACCGAACGCGCCGTTGTGCAGGCTGCCACCGAGCTGCTCGCGCACGACGCCGCGTCCGCAACGCTCCGCTCGTCGGGAGGCGCTCCATGAGCGATCTCGATGGCGGCCAGCGCCGCACCCCGCTGCACGACCTTCACCTGGCGCTCGGCGCGCGGATGGTCCCGTTCGCCGGGTACCAGATGCCGCTTCAGTACGCGTCGATCATCGATGAGCACCGAACCGTGCGAAGCGCCGTCGGCCTCTTCGACCTGTCGCACATGGGCGAGTTGCATGTCGTCGGGCCAGAGGCGCTGGCCTTCGCGCGCTACGCGGTGGTCAGCGACCCCGGAGCCCTTGACCCCGGGCAGGCGCAGTACTCGATGCTGTGCGACGTCGACGGGGGGATCATCGATGACCTGATCCTGTATCGGACCGATGAGGGCTATCTGCTGGTCTGCAACGCGGCCAACCGCGATGCCGTGCTGGCACAGCTCGCGTCGCTCCTGGCCCACGGCGATTTCGACGCGACCGTCGAGGACCGGTCCGACCGCACCGCGCTGGTCGCGCCGCAGGGACCCCGGGCGGCGGAGCTGGTCAGCTCCCTGACCGATCTCGATCTCGCTTCGTTGGGCAACTACCGCTCGGTCGCGGGGAAGGTCGCCGGCATCGACTGCCTGGTGGCGCGCACCGGCTACACCGGCGAGGACGGCTTCGAGCTGTTCTGCGCCGCACGCAGCGCCGTCCGTCTCTGGGAGGCGCTGGCCACGGCTGGTGCCTGGCTTGGCCTCAAGCCGTGCGGCCTCGGCAGTCGCGATACGCTGCGGCTCGAGGCGGGCATGCCGCTGTACGGCAACGAGCTCGACCGATCGGTCAACCCGTACGAGGCCAACCTTGGTCGCGTCGTGAAGATGGAGAAGGGGGAGTTCGTCGGCCGCGCCGCGCTCGCGTCGGTGCAGCAGGTTGGGCCGCGTCGCCGGCTGGTCGGCCTTCTGATGCGCGACGAGGCGATCGCCCGCCACGGCTACCCGGTCGTGGTCGATGGGCGCGAAGTGGGGGTGGTGACCAGCGGGACCGCCTCCCCGACGCTGGGTGAGCGGATCGCGATGGCCTATCTGCCGGCAGAGCATGCCGCCGTCGGGGCTCATGTCCAGGTGATCGTGCGTGAGCGCCGACACCCCGCCGAGCAGGTAAAGTTGCCCTTCTACCGACGTCCCCGGCCGGATGCCGTCTAGCCCCATCCACCACAGGAGCGTGAGCCCGATCATGATGCCCGATGACCTCCGCTACTCCCGAGAGCACGAGTGGGTGCGCGTCGAGGGCCCGATCGCCACGATCGGCATCACCGGCTTCGCGGCCGACGAGCTGGGTGACATCGTGTACGTGGAGCTCCCCGAGGTCGGCTCGCAGCTGAAGCAGTTCGCCGGCTTCGGCGTGGTCGAGAGCGTGAAGGCGGTCAGCGACCTGTACGCGCCGATCTCGGGCACGGTGACCGAGGTGAACGACGCCCTGCGTTCCGGGCCGGAGCTGTTGAACACCGATCCGTTCGGCGCCGGCTGGATCGCAAGGGTGGAACTCGCCGACCCGACCGAACCGGAGGGTCTGCTCGACGCCGCCGCGTACGCCGAGCTCACCGCGGGCTGATGGCGTACTCGCCGCACACACCGGCCGACCGCGAGCGGATGCTGGCGGCGGTCGGCGTCACATCGGTCGACGACCTCTTCGCTGACATCCCGGCCGGGGTCCGCGCGTCGAGCTTCTCGGTGCCGCCCCCGCTGAGCGAGCAGGAGGTGCGGGCCGAACTGTCGCGCCTCGCGGGCCGCAACCGGATCGCCGAGGTCAGCTTCCTGGGTGCCGGCGCGTACCGCCACCTTGTCCCATCGGTTGTCGGCGAGGTGATCGGGCGCAGCGAATTCTCGACCGCCTACACCCCGTACCAGCCCGAGGTGAGCCAGGGGACGCTGCAGAGCATCTACGAGTTTCAGTCGCTCATCTGCGAGCTGACCGGCATGGAGGTGGCCACCGCCAGTCACTACGACGGCGCCACCGCCACCGCCGAGGCGGCGCTGATGGCCTGCCGCCTGACCCGACGCCACCGGGTGGCCGTCTCGACCGCCGTGAATCCACAGGTCCGGCGCGTCCTGGCGACCTACTGCTCCGGGCCGGGGATCGAGGTCGTCGAGGTGCCGGCCGATCTGGCGGTGGGCGGCAGCGGGCTGACACCGGTCGAGGCCGCGGAGAGGGTCCTGGACGACGGCTTCGCCTGCCTCGTGGCACAGCAGCCCAACTTCTTCGGTGGCATCGAGCCGATGGGCGAACTGGCCGATGCCAGTCACGCCGTCGGGGCGCAGTTCGTGGCCGTGGTGGAGCCCACCTCCCTCGCCCTCCTCGCCGCGCCCGGGACCTACGGAGCCGACATCGTCGCCGCCGAGGGACAGCCACTCGGCATCCCGCTCTCGTTCGGCGGTCCGTACGTCGGGCTGATGGCGGCGCGCATGGAGTCGGTGCGACAGATGCCGGGCCGCCTGGTCGGCGCAACCCGTGACGCCCAGGGGCGGCGCGGCTACGTGCTCACCCTCCAGGCCCGCGAGCAGCACATCCGGCGTGAGAAGGCGGCGAGCAACATCTGCACCAACCAGGCGCTGTGCGCGCTGGCAGCCACGGCCTACCTGACCAGCGTCGGTCCGGCAGGACTCGCCGAGGTGGCGGACCTGTCGATCACCCAGGCGCGCCACCTGGCGACCGCGCTCGAGACGGCCGGCCTGGCCGAGCGGCGCTTCTCCGGCCCCTACTTCGCCGAGGTGGCGCTTCGCGTTCCGGATGCCGTCCGACGGCACGCGGCGCTCGCCGCCGGAGGGACCGTCGCCGGTCTGCCACTCGAATCGGAGTACCCCGAGCTGCACGACACCCTGCTGCTGGCCGCCACCGAGCTGACCACCGATGCCGATATTGCCGCCCTGGTCGCCGCGCTGGAGGGCACGCGATGAGTGCTGACCTTGCCGGCGACGCGTCCGGACGTGGCGCGGCCTTCACCTCGCCGGACGGTGGCGAGGTGCTGACGGTCGTGGAACCGCTGATCTTCGCCTCGTCCCGCGCCGGCCGACGCGCGGTGCGCTTCCCGGCACCCTCGGCCCGCGCGAAGGCCGCCGCGGCAAGCCAGCCAGCGATTCCTGCCGATGCCTGCCGCGCCGCGCAGCCGCGCCTCCCGGAGGTGAGCGAGCTGGACATGCTCCGCCACTTCAATCGGCTCAGCCACCTCAACTTCGCCATCGACCTGGGCTTCTATCCGCTCGGCTCGTGCACGATGAAGTACAACCCGAAGGTCAACGAGTGGGCGGCACGCCTTCCCGGCCTGGCCGAATCACACCCGCTCGACCCGGCGGTGCTGGCGCAGGGCAGCCTCGAGCTGGAGTGGCTGCTGGGCGAGCTGTTGAAGGAGATCAGCGGGTTTGCCGCGGTCAGCCTGCAGCCGGCCGCCGGCGCGCACGGCGAGCTGACCGGGCTGCTCATGGCGCGCGCCTACCATCGGTCTCGCGGGGAGGGGGAGCAGCGCACGAGGGTGCTCGTGCCCGACAGCGCGCACGGCACCAACCCGGCCACCGCCACCATGGTCGGTTACACCGCGGTCACGATCCCATCCAACGAGCGCGGCGGGATCGACCTCGCCGCCCTGCGCGCCGCGCTTGGGCCCGACACCGCCGCGCTGATGATCACCAACCCATCGACGCTGGGCATCTTCGAGGACCAGATCGACCAGGTGATCGCCGCCGTCAAGGAGGCGGGAGCAATCGCCTACATGGACGGGGCCAACCTGAACGCCATCCTCGGACGCTTCCGACCCGGCGAGGTCGGCTTCGACGTGATGCACTTCAACCTGCACAAGACCTTCTCGACGCCGCACGGCGGCGGCGGGCCCGGCGCTGGGCCGGTGGGGGTCAGCGAACGCCTCGTGCCCTTCCTGCCGGGTCCGCAGCCGATCCTGGTATCGGGGGATCCCGTCGAGGTGCGCGAAAGCGCGTGGGCCGGGCGCGGGACCCCGGGGGCGACCTTTGCCCTTGAGCCAGGTGGCGCACGGGCGGAGAGCATCGGCCAGGTGCGTGCCTTCACGGGGAACTTCGGGATGTTCGTGCGCGCCTATGCCTACATCCGCAGCAACGGAGGGGATGGGCTTCGCCAGGTGAGCAACGACGCCGTGCTGGCCGCCAACTACCTGCGCGTGCGGTTGGCCGACGCCTACGACCTGCCCTTCGACCGCATCTGCAAGCACGAGGTCGTCTTCTCGGGGCGTCGCCAGAAGCGCGCGAACGGGATCAGCACGCTCGACATCGCGAAGGCCATCCTCGACCACGGCGTGCACCCGCCCACGATCTACTTCCCGCTCATCGTCGAGGAGGCGCTGATGATCGAGCCGACCGAGACCGAGACGCTCGAGACGCTCGACCACTTCGTCGAGATCATGCACCGAGTCGCCACCCTGGCGGCCACCGATCCAGATGCCCTGCGTCGTGCTCCGGAGACGACCCCGGTCGGCCGGCTCGACGAGGCGACCGCCGCCCGACGGCCGGACCTGCGCTTCGTCGCCGAGCCCGTCGTGGCGGAGGCGGGCTGAACCCGCGCGGACCGCGGCGGGTACTATGGATAGCGATCGGCGCATCGCACATGGGGTGCCAGTGAGTACGACGCAGCCAGATGGCCTCGTCGAGCGCATGCAATCGGGCGATTTCGACGCGTTCGAGGAGTTCTTCAACGCCTATAAGCGACCGGTCTACGCGACCGCGCTGGCGATCACGCGCGATCCGTTCCTGGCCGAGGAGATCCTCCAGGATTGCTTTGTCAAGGCCTACCGCGTTCGACACCGGTTGCGGCTGGACGTCTCGCCGCTGCCGTGGCTGCAGCGCGTCACCACCAACCTGTGCTACAGCCGAATCACGCGGCGCCGGGCGATCTCGGAGCCGCTCACCACGCTGATCACGAACCTGGTCGCCGACCTCGCGTCGCGCCCCGACCAGGTGGCAGAGTCACGCGAGATCATCGAGGTGCTGCAGCGGGGGATCGACGCGCTGCCGCCGAAGCAGCAGTCCGCCGTGATCCTGTACTACCTGCACGGCTACTCGCTCGCCGAGGCCGCGCAGATCGCCGACTGTCGGGTCGGCACCATGAAGTCGCGCCTGCACTACGCGCTGCGCGCGCTCCGTTCGCTGGTGCCCGCCGCACGACGTGCGCCCGCGCATGGCGGCACGAGATTGGCGGGCAATGAGCTGCCGTAGGGTCAGCCGCGAGCTGCTCGAGCGCTTCCGCTTCGGGGAGGAGCTCGATTCGCGCTCCGATCCGCATCTCGCCCACCTCCAGTCGTGCACCGTCTGCCGCGAAGAGGTCGGGCTCGACCACGCGCTCGTGGTGCAGTTGCGCCGCGCCCTGCAGGCACGAGTCGCCGGGCACGCACCTTCCGACCGGAGCTGGGAGGCGGTTCGCGCGCGTGCCCTCGTCGCCGAGGCCGGCCCGACCTGGTCTGCGCGTGGCGTCCGCTGGGCACGGCTGCTGCCCGCCGGGGCGGCGATGGCCGTCATGGCCTTCGCCGTGGCCACCGCTGGCGAGGCAGACCGCCAGGTCGCGCTTCAGCAGCGCACCTGGCCGGGCGTGCTTGAACGCGCCTCGAACGATCCCGAGCCCCGGGACGCGGCGTCGCAGGTGCCGTGGTGGATCCGCTGGAAGGCAGCACCGCCGATCTCGTTGCCCGCAACCGGCGCGATCGCAGCCGTCGATCCTTCGGAGAAGCTGGCCGTCGCTCCCCAGCCGGTGTCGGGCCTGATCCGGTGATGGAGCGGCGGCTCGACCGCCGCGGAGCGCACCTCGTCGCGCTGGCGGTGATCATCATCTTGGCGTCCTGCTCGACCGGTCCAGCCACGACAAGCGACCCATCGGCCGGGCAGCCCTCCGGCAGCACTGGCCAGGCGGGTCCGGTCTCGCTCCGCTTTGAGATCCCGTCGGCGCCCGGCCCGGTCAAGCCGTTCCGCGGCGAGATGACCCAGCACGTCTTCCTCAACGGCGGGCAGGTCAGCATGTACTTCGAGCTGCGCAATGTCGGCGAGGAGCCGATCACCTTCCTGAACACCCTCTACGACTACGAGCCGCAGCAGCTGTACACGCCGGTCATCCGCCTCGAATGGGACGAAGGCGGCGACGCGGTGTACACCCGCGCCGGTCGCTTCTTTCCCAGCCCGGCTGTCATCGCGCCCGGCGACTCGGCGGTCTACATCATGGGCGGCCAGCAGATCGCCGGCTCAGGCACGCCGGGCAACCTCGTGACCCACATCAAGTACTGCCCGACGCGCGGCATGGACGACCAGGCGGGCATCCCCGTTGAGGTCGCCGATGTGGTGTGGCGCGACCTCGGTGACGGGAGCGTCGAGGTCTCCGGCACGCTGGTCGAGACGGTCGGCTCGCTCCGCCGCCGCGCCCCCTCGGTGGGGGTCGCCTTCTTCAGCGCCGATGGCTCATTCGTCGGCGCCGTTGTCGAGCACGCCGACGGCGAGCCGCTGCTGCCCGGCGAGCGCCGGGCGTTTACCCTGCGCGGGCCCGGGGTCGCGGTCGCCGAGATCGTCGAGGCCCGCGCGTTCGCGGTGATTCCCTGACCGATCTCGGTCCACCTGAATGAACTCGCGCCGCACGCGTGGGGTAGTGTTAGGTGAACCGTCGCAGCGGGATTGGGTCAGCGGTTCTTGACGTGGCCTTGCGCCGCGGGCAATGATTGGCCGGCTCAGCCCTGTGCGTAACGCTCAGTGGCGCCTTGGCGCCTGTGCGCGCGTACGCGGCGGAAACATGATTGGCCGCCAACGCATCGTTGGCTAAGGTAAGGAGGAGAGGAGGACGGAACCCGGTAGGTCGCACGGAACGACACCTCCACGCGGCGAGCGAATGCGGTCGCCGATGGCAGGTCGTTCGGACCGATCAGCCGCGTAACGCGGCTCGCTCCACCCACGCCCGTACGCCTGTAAGGCGAAAGGAATAGGTCTATGTGGTTTAAGAAATCAATGGGCGCCCTGGTGGCCCTTGGTCTCGTGCTCGCGGCGTGCACGTCGCCCAGCGCGAGCACCGAGCCGTCGGGATCAGCCCAGCCCTCGGTGTCACAGGCGCCGCCGGCGGAGCAGGTGCTCCGCGTCGACATCGGCAACGAGCCGCCGTCACTCGACCCGACCCAAGCGACCGACAGCGCCTCCATCCAGGTGCTGCGCTCGACAACCTACCCGCTGGCCTACTTCGACGGAGACCTGAACGTTGTGCCGGGTCTCGCCGATGACTGGGACGTCAGCGCGGACGGCACCGAGATCACCTTCCATCTTGGCGCCTACAAGTACAGCAACGGCGAGGACATCGTCGCTGAGGACTTTGTCTACAGCTGGCAGCGCCTCTCCGACCCGCGCGAGGCGGCCGGATATAGCTACGTCATGGCAGATGTCGTCGGCTACGACGAGATCTCGGCCATCGACACCGAAACCGCGACCGACGCAGAGATCGATGCCGCGCTGCTGACGCTGGGCGTCTCGGCTCCGGACTCGAGTACCTTCGTCGTCAAGCTGAAGCACGCGGCCTCGTACTTCGTGTACATCGCCACCCTGTGGGTGACCGTGCCGCAGAAGGCCGGCATGACCTGGGGCGAGGCCGACGGCTACGTCAGCTCCGGCCCGATGATCATGACCGAGTGGAACCACAACTCCAACATCGTGCTCGAGCCGAACCCCGAGTGGGGCGGCGACCCCGTCACCATCGCACGGGTTGAGCTCTCGATGATCGACGACCCGGCGGCGAGCCTGGCGGCCTACGAGGCTGACGAGCTCGACATCGGTGGCGTGCCGACCCAGGAGATCGGGCGCATCCAGGATGACCCGCAGCTCTCGGGCGAGGTGCTCGAGGGAGCCGTGCTGTCGATCTACTACTTCGGCTTCGACATGAAGGATCCGAATGGGCCGTTTGCCAAGAGCAGGGACCTTCGCCGGGCCTTCAGCGGCGCGATCGACAAGGAGACGATGATCGCTACCACCTTCAGTGGTATCGGCACCGTCGCCCACAGCCTGGTCCCGCCGGGCATGCCGGGGTACCAGGAGGATGCCTTCATCCCGTTCGACGTGGCTCAGGCCCAGGCCGACTTCGCGGCCGGCCTTGCCGAGCTGGGGATCACCGCTGACGACCTGCAGCTGGAGGTCGGCTACAACAGCGGCTCGAACCACGAGGACAAGGTTGACTTCCTCGTCGAGCAGTGGCGCACTGCCTTCGGCGTCGAGGTTGAGGCAGTCGGCCTCGAGTGGGGCGCGTACCTGACCCGCCTCAACGAGGATCCGTTCGACATCTTCCGTCTCGGCTGGGGTGCGGACTACCCGCACCCGAACAACTTCACGACGGACCTCATCTCGTGCACCAGCGGCAACAACAACATGGGGTACTGCAACCCCGACGTTGACGCCCTCCTGCAGCAGGCTGCCGTCAAGAAGGACCTTGACGAGCAGGTCGCCCTCTACAACCAGGCACAGGAGATGTTCATGGCCGACGCGCCGTTGATCCCGCTCCGCTACGGTCAGCGCTTCACGCTGGTCAAGCCCTGGGTCCAGAACCTGGTCGTCACCAGCGCGGACAGCAGCACGGGCGAGTCGTTCTACTACAAGGTGTCGATCGCACCGCACTGACCATCGCCTGACCCTTCGCATCGCGCGGAGGTAAGGAGATCACCTTGTCGGGTGGGCCGGTCCGCCGGCCCACCCGACGGCCACGACCCCCGAGGTACCCCTCGGAGTTCGCGGCCGTCGCCAGACAGGCAACCACCCGCTAGGAGATCGGCCCGTGCTCGGGTACATCGTTCGACGAGTGCTGTGGATCATCCCGGTCCTCTTCGTTGTCTCGCTGATCACCTTCACCCTGATGCATGCCGCGCCGGGCGGCCCGTGGGATCGCGAGAAGAAGCTCCCGGCGAGCACGATCGCCCACCTGGACGCGAAGTACGGCCTCGACGACCCGATCCACATCCAGTACCTGACCTGGGTCGGCAACATGGTGCGCGGCGACCTTGGCCCGTCCTACAAGTACATCGACCGATCGGTCAACGACATCGTGGCCGACGGGATCGGGACGACCGCCCACCTGGGGATCATGGCGTTCCTGCTGTCGGTGATCATCGGCATCCCCCTGGGCGTGATCGCCGCGTTACGCCATAACGGGATCCCGGACTACCTGGCCACCTTCGTCTCGGTGATCGGCATCGCCACGCCCAGTTTCGTGGCCGCCATCCTGCTCCTCGTCTTCTTCAGCGTCACGCTCCGCTGGTTCCCGACCCATGGCTGGGAGGGTTGGGCCGAGCCGGACACCATGGTCCTGCCGACCCTCGCGCTCTCGCTCTTCCCGATCGCCCAGATCGCGCGTTTCACCCGGGCCAGCATGCTCGAGGTGACTCGCAAGGACTACGTGCGCACCGCGCAGAGCAAGGGGCTCCGCGAGCGAAGCATCGTGGTCGTGCACATGATTCGGAACGCGCTCATCCCGGTCGTCACCATCCTCGGGCCGCTGCTTGCCTTCCTGATCACCGGCTCGTTCATCATCGAGACGATCTTCAGCGTGCCGGGCATCGGCCGCTACTACGTGACCAGCATCGGCCAGCGTGACTACGGGGTCATCATGGCCATGACGATGCTGTACGCTGCCGCGATCGCCGTGCTGAACCTGGTGGTCGACGTGCTGTACGCCTACATCGACCCCCGCATCCGCTACAGCTAGGAGCAGCGCAGAGACGCATGGCCAACCGGACCGGGACGCTCGAGCAGCCTGCTGTCGCCGAGCGGCGCAGCGCCAGCCTGTGGGGAGACGCGTGGCGCCGCCTCATCCGCAACCGCCTGGCGGTCGTCGGCGGAGTCCTCGTCCTAACCTTCTTCTCGCTGGCCATCCTCGGACCGTTCATCGCCCCCTACGAATACCAGGCGCAGCACCTACCGGAGATCCTGGCCAACAACAACCGCCCCATCCCACCGTTCGGGTCCCAGTTCCTGCTGGGGACCGATAACCTGGGCCGCGACCTGTTCAGCCGGCTGCTCGACGGCGCCCAGATCAGCATGACCGTGGCACTCGTCGTGCAGGCCGTGGTGCTCCTGATCGGACTGCCGATCGGGGCAGCGGCGGCGTGGTTCGGCGGGCGCGTCGACACCTACCTGATGCGCTTCACCGACGTCATTTACGCATTCCCGGACCTGCTCTTCATCATCCTGCTGAGCGTGGCCTTCCGCGAGACCTTCTTCGGCAAAGCGATGAACGGGCTCCTGCTCGTGTTCGTGGCAATCGGGCTCACGGCTTGGGTCGGCATGGCGCGCCTGGTGCGCGGCCAGCTGCTCAGCCTCAAGGAGACCGAATTCGTCGAGGCCGCGCGCGCCATCGGGGTGAGCGACTTCAGGATCGTCACCCGTCACCTGTTGCCCAATGCCATGGGCCCCATGATCGTGGCCGTCACGCTGGGCATCCCGGGAGCGATCCTTGCGGAGGCGACGCTGGCGTTCATCGGCATCGGCGCGCAGGCGCCGCGCGCCAGCTGGGGCAGTCTCGTCGCCAACGGACAGCCCTTCCTTCGATCGGCCCCACACCTCGTCATCTTTCCGGCGCTGGCAGTTGCGACGGCGCTGATCAGCTTCACATTCCTCGGCGACGGACTGCGCGACGCACTCGATCCGAAGTTGAAGGGAAAGCAGTAGGTTGAGCGTGACCGACGACCCGAGCCGGGTGGCTGGCGGTCCGGCGCTTACGGACCTCCCCGACGATGTCCACGTCGCCACCGAGGAGGGTCGCCGTCTGGCGGAGCAGCTGGCCGACAATCGGCGCCATGCCCGGAAGCTGCTCGAGGTGCGCAACCTCTCCACGTACTTCTACACGCGCGACGGGGTGGTGCACGCCGTCGACGACGTGAGCTTCGAGCTCGACTACGGTGAGACGCTCGGCATCGTGGGCGAGTCCGGCTGCGGAAAGAGCGTGACCGCGCTGTCACTCACCCGTCTCATCGCCAGCCCACCGGGCAAGATCGTCAGCGGGCAGATCATCTTCGATGGGATCGACGTGCTGAAGTTGTCGAACGAGGAGATGCGCCTGCTGCGCGGCAAGAAGATCGGCTTCATCTTCCAGGATCCGATGACCAGCCTGAACCCGACCCTGACCATCGGCTACCAGATCGCCGAGTCAGCCAAGACGCACCTGGGACTCTCTCGCAAGGCGGCCGACGACCGCGCGGTGGAGCTGTTGAGCAAGGTCGGCATCCCGCGCTCCCGCGAGCGGATGGGCGACTACCCGCATCAGTTTTCGGGCGGCATGCGGCAGCGCGTGATGATCGCCATCGCGCTGGCCTGCGACCCGATGCTGCTTCTCGCCGACGAGCCGACTACGGCGCTCGACGTGACGATCCAGGCGCAGATCCTGGAGTTGATCCGGTCGCTCTCAGACGAGTTCGGGACCGCGGTCATCCTGATCACCCATGATCTGGGAATCGCGGCGGGGATGTGCCACCGCATCAACGTGATGTACGCCGGACGGATCGTCGAGACCGGGCTGGTGGACGATATCTTCGAGGCTCCCCGCATGCCGTACGCCTGGGGCCTGCTCGACTCGCTGCCTCGACTCGACGAGGTCAAGGGGGCGCGTCTGAGGACCATCGAGGGCATGCCGCCCGACCTGATCGACCCGACCGCCGAGTGTCGCTTCGCGCCCCGCTGCAAGTACGTCCACGATCGCTGTCGCTCAGAAGAGCCCGAGCTCACTCCCCGTGGCGGCGAAGGACACACGGCCCGCTGCTTCGGCACCGAACCCGGGGGCTGGATCCAGTGACAGCCGACGCGACCGGCTCGGCCACCCCCGCGCGCCAGATCGGCGGCACCCTGATCGAGGTGGACCGCCTGAAGGTGCACTTCCCGATTCTGAGCGGCATCTTCCAGACCGAGTCGGGGCGCGTGCGGGCGGTCGATGGCATCAGCTTCGAGATCCGCAAGGGTGAGACGCTCGGCCTGGTCGGCGAGTCCGGCTGCGGCAAGAGCACCACCGGCCGCGCAGTGATCCGGCTGCGGAATCCGACCGCCGGAACCGTGCGCTTCGACGGTCGTGACCTGATGGATCTGTCGCGTGGCGAGCTTCGCAAGATGCGCCGCCGGATGCAGATCATCTTCCAGGACCCGTACAGCAGCCTGAATCCGCGCATGACGGTCGGCTCGATCATCAGCGAACCGCTTGAGACGCATGACCTCGCCGCCGGCAAGGCGCGCATCGAGCGCGTGCGCGAGTTGCTCGCCCTGGTGGGGCTGAACCCGAACTACACCGACCGCTACCCCCACGAATTCAGCGGCGGACAGCGCCAGCGCATCGGCGTGGCGCGCGCCCTGGCCGTCGAGCCAGAGTTCATCGTCTGCGACGAGCCGATCAGCGCACTCGACGTATCGATCCAGGCGCAGGTGCTCAACCTGCTGGTGGAGCTCCGCGAGAAGTTCGGTCTGACCTACCTGTTCATCGCACACGATCTGTCGGTGGTGCGCCACATCAGTGACCGGGTCGGGGTGATGTACCTCGGCAAGCTGGTCGAACTCGGACCACCATCGGCGATCTACGACGCCCCGGGACACCCGTACACCCGCGCGCTGCTGTCGGCGGTGCCGATTCCCGACCCGAAGGCCGAGCGACGCCGCAAGCGCGTGATCCTCACCGGCGACGTGCCGTCGCCGGCCAATCCGCCGGATGGCTGCCGGTTCCACACGCGGTGCTGGCTGTATGAGCGGCTCGGACGCCCCGAGCAGTGCCGAACCGAGGATCCCGAGCTGCGCACCGTGGCCACCGACCATCGTGCCGCCTGTCACTTTGCGGAGGAGGCGCTGCAGAGCGACATCGGGGTCGCGCACATGGCGACCGACCGGGTCCGCCACGGCACACCACAGTCGGCGACCGAGGGTCTGGCGGCCGAGCATGCCGCAAGCGCTGGCGTGGCAGCCTCGGACCTTTCGGGCGCGAATCCGCGGAGCGAGCCCTCGGAGGGGTAGGCAGGGGCGGCGTATTGCATCTCGGCGCGGTCGCCTCTTGTGGAGCCGACGCCGCAAGAGTTAGGCTGCAGCACGCAGATGCGGCAGCGAATCGGTTCAGATTGGCAGCGGAAGAAGAGAGCGGAGGACTTCAATGCAACGATGGAGAACCTTCTCCATCCTGGTGGCACTCGGCCTGGTGGTTGCGGCGTGCACCACGACCAGCACGAGCCAGGAGCCATCGGGAAGCGCCGAACCGTCGACGCCGGAGAGCATGGCGCCGTTCGTGGCGACCAGCTATCCCGCGGATGGTCCGGCAGATTGCGCCTATGGCGGCGAATTCAGCCAGATTACGGCCGTTGACGAGTTCACCGTCCGGTTTGACCTGTGCTACCCGGACCCGGCCTTCCTCGCGAAGATCGCGTTCACCGCGAACGCCATCAACGACACGGCCTGGCTCGAAGCGAACATGGTCAACCACCTGATCCTGGCCCGACCCAACGGCACCGGCCCGTACAAGTTCAAGGAGTACGTGCGCGGGGACCACATCACCCTCGAGAAGTTCGACGGCTACTGGGGCGACGCGGCGATCGCGCAGGAAGTCATCTTCCAGTGGAACTCCGAGGCCGCGGCGCGGCTGCTCGCCCTGCAGGCGGGCACCGTTGACGGCATCGACAACCCCGGCACCGATGACTTCCCGGTCATCGAAGGCGATGCAAATCTGGCCCTGGAGCCGCGCGAGGCGTTGAACGTCTTCTACGTTGGCATCACGAACACGTACGCCCCATGGGACAACGAGCTCGTGCGCCAGGCGGTCGGCCTCGGGATCGACCGACAGCGAATCGTGGACAACTTCTATCCGGCCGGGTCGACTGTCGCCGACTACTTCTCCCCGGCGGCACTTGCGTATGCCAGCGAAGGGGCCGCCTGGCCCGACTTCGATCCGACTGCCGCTAAGGCGAAGCTGGCCGAGGCCGGTTTCCCAGACGGGTTTGATACCACCATCTTCTACCGGGACGTGGTTCGCAGCTACCTGCCCACCCCCGGCCTGGTCGCAGCGGACATCCAGAATCAGCTACTGGTCAACCTGAACATCAGGGCCGACATCGTGGTCCAGGACTCGGGAACGTTCATCGACAACTCGTCGCAGGGTCTTCTCAACGGACTCCACCTGCTCGGGTGGGGCGCGGACTACCCTGACACCTCCAACTTCCTCGACTACCACTTCAACAACCCCGCCAACCTGCAGTTCGGCACCATTGACTCCTCCGTCAGCGACGCCATTGCAGCCGGCGGGCAGACCCTGGATCCGGCCGCACGCGCGGCTGCCTACGGGGACGCCAACACCGCCCTTGTTGAGACGGTGCCGATGATCCCGATCGCGCACGGCGGTTCGGGCGCAGCCTTCCGAGCCGATGTGGCCGGCGCGCACTCGTCGCCGCTGGGCAACGAGTACTTCGCGGTCATGGATCCGGGCGGTCGGTCCACGATGGTGTGGATGCAGAACTCGTATCCGATCTCGCTGTACTGCGCAGACGAGACCGATGGCGAGACGCTGCGGGTCTGCGAGCAGGTGATGGAGGCGCTCTACTCGTACTCGATCGGCGGCACCGACGCGGTTCCGCAGCTCGCCGAGGAGTGCGTCGGCAACGACGACCTGACCTCGTTCACCTGCACCCTGCGCCAGGGCGTGAGCTTCCATGATGGGTCGCACTTCGATGCCAACGACGTGGTGGCCTCGTACGCGGTCCAGTGGGATGCGGCGCATCCGCTGCACATCGGGCGCACCGGATCGTTCGAGTACTTCGCGGCCTTCTTCGCGCAGTTCCTGAACGCCCCCGAGTAGCAATCTCCCCTGCGCGCACCGGGCGCGCAGTTCGCCGAAGCCTTGAAAGGGCGCCGTCACCATGGCGGCGCCCTTTCGTGTGTCCGCGAGCCGATCGTCCGGGTACACTCCGGCGATGCTGCGCTTCATCACGCGGCGGGTGCTCCTCACGATCCCGGTCCTGATCGGGATCGTCTTTGTCGTCTTCGCCGTGGCCCGGATTCTGCCGGGCGACCCGTGCAAGGCGGCGCTGGGAGAGCGTGCCACCGAGGCGCGCTGCGCTCTCTTTCGCGAGCGCTTCGGACTCGATGAGCCGATCCCGGTCCAGTTCGGCATCTACCTGTCCGACCTGAGCCGCGGCGACCTTGGCACGTCGATCTCGCAGGGCGTGCCGGTCAGCGACATGCTCGTCCAGCGCCTGCCGCTGACCCTGGAGCTCACCTTCTTCGCGCTCGCGCTGGCCGCCAGCCTGGGAATCCTGCTCGGCGTCGCCGCGGCGGCGAGACGCAATTCGGCGGTCGACGTGGCCACCATGGTCGGCGCCAATCTCGGCATCTCGACGCCCGTCTTCGTGCTCGGCCTCCTGCTCATCTTCATATTCGCGGTCGTGTTGCGCGACACCCCGTTCGTGCTGCCCCCAGGTGGCCGTCTGACTGCGGGCGTCACCATCATTCCCCTCACCGAGTCCTGGGGTCTGACCGAGCTCGAGGGGCCCCTGCGCATCGTCGTCGACTTCTTTTCGAACATGTATCTGCTCAACAGCCTGATCACGGGTCAATGGGAGGTGCTCGGCGATGCGCTGCGCCACCTGATCCTGCCGGCCGTCGCCCTGGCCACCATCCCGCTTTCGATCATTGCCCGCATCACCCGATCTAGCCTGCTCGACGTGCTCGGGCAGGACTACATTCGTACCGCGCGGGCGAAGGGGCTCAGTGAACAGCGCGTCGTCCTTCGGCATGGGCTGCGAAACGCCATCCTGCCGGTGGTCACCGTGATCGGGCTGTCGCTGGGCAGCCTGCTCGCCGGCGCGGTCCTCACCGAGAGCATCTTTGGCCTGACCGGGTTGGGTCGGACCATCACGGACGCAGTCCTCGCCCGCGACTACGCCGTAGTGCAGGGGCTGACGCTGGTCACGGCGGTGATCTACGTGCTGGTGAACCTGATTGTGGACATCAGCTACGGGTACCTCGATCCACGGATCCGGCTCCAGTGAGCTCGCCTCGATGAGTCACGAGATCATGACGGCGCCGGGCGACACGATTTCCGCGCGGCCGGCAAACATGTGGCGCGATGCCGGCCGCGACATCCTCGCGCAGCGATCGGCGCAAGTGGGGCTCGTCATCCTCAGCGCGCTCTTTGCCATCGCGCTCGCGGCCCCGATCATCGCCGTCCACGAGCCGAACGACCCGGTCGGCATCGCGGAGGGCCTCACCGCCCAGCAGCGGGGTCCGTGCATCCGCCTCCTCGGCTGTCCGGAGGAGCGGCCCGAGCACATCTTTGGAGTCGATCGCAACGGGCGGGACGTCTTCTCGCGAGTTGTTCACGGCGCACGGGTCTCTCTCTGGATCGGCTTCGCGACGGTAGGCTTCGCCATCTTCGTCGGCACCCTGTTGGGCTCGGTGGCCGGCTTTGCCGGCGGCTGGATCGACAACCTGATCATGCGGCTGATGGACGTGCTCCTTGCCTTCCCTGCACTCGTTCTCGCGATTGCCATTGTCACCGTGCTCGAACCGGGGCTAGTCAACGCCGGACTCGCCATCGGCGTGGTCGCTATCCCGATCTACGCCAGGGTGATGCGGGCGTCGGTGCTCTCTATCAAGGAGCGCGACTTCGTCACGGCCTCGCGTGCATTGGGCGAGTCCCCGTCCGGAATCCTGCTGCGCCGCATCGTCCCCAACGCGCTCACCCCGCTCATCGTGCAGGGCACGCTGGGCATCGCCTCGGCGATCCTGGACATCGCGGCCCTGAGCTTCCTGGGGCTGGGGGCCCAACCGCCACTCGCCGAGTGGGGCTCGATGATCGGGCTCGACCGCAACCAGCTCTTCACTGACCCGCACCTGATCCTGATACCGGGCGTGGCGCTGTCACTCAGCGTGCTGGGCTTCAACCTGCTGGGCGACGGTCTCCGCGACGCGCTCGACCCGAGGCTGAATCGATGACCATCTCCGACCTTCGCGATCGGCCGCAGCGGCCAGGCCCGGCCGGTGAGCGGCTGCTCGACGTACGGGGACTCCAGACCAATTTCCCCACTCGCGATGGCGTGGTGCGCGCGGTGGACGGGGTCAGCTTCAGCGTGAACCGCGGTGAGATCCTCGGCCTGGTGGGCGAGTCCGGATGTGGCAAGACGGTGACCGCCCTTTCCATCCTGCGCCTGATCGCCGAGCCGGGCCGGATCGAGGGTGGGGAGATCGTGTTCGACGGTCGCGACCTGCTCACGCTCGCCGATCGCCAGATGCGTGAGTTGCGCGGCGATCGCATCAGCATGATCTTCCAGCAGCCCACCAGCTCGCTGAACCCGGTCTACAGCGTCGGTGCGCAGTTGGGGGAGGTGCTGGAGCTCCATCGCAACCTGAAGCGCAAGTCCGCCCGGGCGCGGGCAGGCGAGCTGCTGGAGATGGTCGGCATTCCCGATCCGCTCCGTCGCCTGGATTCGTTCCCGCACTCGCTATCGGGCGGCATGGCGCAGCGCGTCATGATCGCCATGGCGCTCGCCTGTGAGCCGGAGCTGCTCATCGCCGACGAGCCGACCACCGCGCTGGATGTGACCATCCAGGCGCAGATCCTGGACTTGATGCGGGAGCTGCAGCGCGAGACCGGGACGGCCATCATCCTGATCACCCACGACCTCGGGGTGGTGGCCGAGATGTGCGACCGCGTGGCGGTCATGTACGCGGGCGAGATCGTTGAACAGACCGACGTGGCGGCTCTCTACGCCGATCCCAAGCATCCCTACACGCGTGGCCTGATCGGCTCGGTCCCGATCCTGGGCGTGCAACAGGACGCCTTGACCACCATCCCGGGCAACGTGCCAAACCTCGTAGATCTGCCGCCGGCCTGTCGCTTCGCCCCGCGCTGCGTGGCGCGCGTCGAGCAGTCGGTCGCGCATTGCGAGGAGATCCATCCGGAGCTGCTGCCGGTGGGCGCCGGCGACGCCGGCCATGACGTACGGTGCTGGATCTACCACCGGCCCGAGGGAATCCCGTGACGCACCAGCACGCATCCGGCGGGCACCCCCTCGTCCAGGTCGAGCATCTCTCCGAGTTCTTCCCGATCACCGGCGGCATCCTGCAGCGCAAGGTCGCCGAGGTGAAGGCGGTCGACGACGTCAGCTTCACCATCAATCGCGGTGAGACGCTCGGCCTGGTGGGAGAGTCGGGCTGCGGCAAGACGACGGTGGGCCGGCTCATCCTGCGTCTGATCGAGCCCACCGCGGGTCGGATCGTGTTCGGTGGCGAGGAGGGGGTGGACCTGACGCGCCTGCACGGGAAGGCGCTCAAGCCGTTCCGACGCCGCATCCAGATCATCTTCCAGGATCCCTACGCCAGCCTGGACCCCCGCTCACCGATCGGGACCGCGATCGGTGAGGGGCTGCGCATCCATGGCATGGGGACGCCGGCCGAGCAGCGCCACAAGGTGGCTCGCATGATGGAGATGGTGGGGCTCCAGCCCTACCACGCCCGTCGCTATCCGCACGAGTTCAGCGGCGGGCAGCGGCAGCGGATCGGGATCGCGCGAGCGCTGGTGCTCGCGCCGGACCTGCTCGTCTGCGACGAGCCGGTGAGCGCACTCGATGTGAGCATCCAGGCGCAGGTTCTGAACCTGCTCCGCTCTCTCCAGCGTGAGCTCGGGCTGACCTACCTGTTCGTGGCGCACAACATGGGCGTGGTCGAGCACATCAGCGATCGCGTGGCGGTGATGTACCTGGGAGCCATCGCCGAGGTCGCGCCGTCGCTCGACATCTACCGTGAGCCGATCCACCCATACACCATTGCGCTGCTCTCGGCGGTGCCGGTGGCCGATCCGAGCGCCAAGGGGCGTCGCAAGCGGATCATCCTGGTCGGCGACGTGCCCTCCCCGGTGAACCCTCCGTCGGGCTGTCGCTTCCATACGCGCTGCTGGCTGCGCCAACAGCTCGGCAACCCGGACCGTTGCGCAACGGAGCGTCCCGCGCTGCGCCAGCTGCCGGTCAGACCTGGGCGTGAGGTCGCCTGCCACTTTGCCGAAGAACTGCTCGAGCCGGTGCGGCGCGAGAAGCTGATCGCGACGGCCGCCGCGCAGAGCTCGGCCCGAGCGGGCGGCGGCGAGGTCACTGCGCCGGTGCACCCGGCGCACGTCCCCGGGCCCGAAGACGTGGAGCCGCCGCCTTTCCGCTGGAAGCCGACGCGCTAGGCTCTCCTGGTGGAATACCGGATCGCGTTGGCGCAGCTGGCGCCGCATCTCGGCGAGGTCGATGCCAATCTCGAGCTGGCCCGCGGCTGGCTGCGGCGCGCCGCGACCGAA
>Ga0209642_10000652_pt1 | contig 22444 bp, 19 predicted proteins | sample RifCSP19_2_FD_184025 | JGI IMG/M metagenome (GOLD analysis project Ga0209642, IMG submission 184025) | Soil microbial communities from Rifle, Colorado - Rifle CSP2_sed 19_2 (SPAdes) (version 2) | ecosystem: Environmental > Terrestrial > Deep subsurface > Rock core/Sediment | place: Rifle... | reverse complement strand
TTTTGCTGCCGAGCTAGAGCGTCTGGAATTTGACGCTATGTCCAAAGAAGAAATTTTGTTTTCCTTAAAAAAGCGTAGGATATTGCAGACCGCGCCACACCTCGGACTGACAGAAGGTCCTCGCATGCTCTGCATCAACTGGCTCGGATCGCTCGGAGTACCGGAAAAAGAATTTTACGTCGTCGGCATGTTTTCCGGAATTCCCTTTTCCAACCGTTCCCGCCCGGGACGAATCAATCGGAAAAAAGAAGCTATAAATCTATTCCCGAGCACCATGCAGGACGCTTTAGTTTATCGAGCCAAAATTCCTCCGAAAATTGAAGAGAAGCTGAATACCCTGCCAGTAAAACTGACCAAATTCTTGCCGCAAGCGGTTCCTGGCGCTTCTTACACCAAGTGGGCGCTCCAGGCCTGCCAGCATACTGAAAGAAGAATTTTAAATAAAAATAATTTAGTTTATATTGATATCAATGAAGTGGTTGCCAATTATTTGGTCCAAGTTCTCCGGAATAGCGCTCATGTTTTTCACAAGATATTTTTTGACCCAAAAATTCGCAAGCAATTTATGTCGGTCTTTCCCCGGGAGATAATGTTTTATACGCCGGTCTTAAACGGAAAATATGAAGATATGGAAAACATGTTTTTCGGCGATGAAGGTTCTCAGAGCTTAAAGGGTAAAAATAAAGAAATTTCCCTGGGTAATCCGGAAATTTTAATCGAAGAGATCCAAAGCGGCTGGGTCTGTCCGTCACTTCTGCTCACCTTCATCGCCCTTTCCTTCCTGAATCAATTTAAGTGTTTCGGTTCTTTCGCCCAGGTGGAGTATTTGCCCGTCTACCAAGAAAAATTGGCCCGGCTCCCTTTCATGAAAATATTTAAAATAGAATCTATTATGACCTCAAACTTAACAACTGGAGTTTTCCCTGACGGCATCGACACTTTTCCGGCCGATCTGATTATCCATGGAGAGAATTTGAAACAAAAGGAAAACTGGCTTTTTGGGGAACTCCTTCTGCCCATCCGGAGTTCTTTAATCGGCAGCTATTTTACCGGCGATCAAAGACAAAATGGAAACAAATAGATTAACAAAAATCGCCTCATCGGCGATCCGCCGGAGAGGAGGAAAGGTCCACTTGATCGGTATTGCTGGCTCCGGGATGTCCGCCCTGGCGGTTCTTTTCAAAGAGTCCGGCTGGAACGTGACGGGCAGCGACGCAAATTCTTTTGAGCCCATCCCGACTTATCTCCAGAAAAATAAAATATTTTTTTACAAAAAATATGACGCGAAAAATATTCCTAAAAATGTAGATCTAGTAATCATGGGAAATAATATACCTCTTGCTTTGAAAGAAAATCCAGAGAAAAAATTTGTTATAAGATCGGGTGTCCCCATCCAATCCTTACCCGAGGCCTTGGCCATGCTTTCCAAAGATACCGAAAATATCGTAGTAGCGGGCAGTTCCGGCAAATCCACTTGCGCCACACTTCTGGCTTGGTGTTTATTTAAAGCCAAAAAGGATCCTTCTTATTTTATCGGAGCCTTGCCGCTTGATTTGAAACATTCTTCGCATTTAGGATCGGGTAAAGACTTTGTGCTGGAAGGCGATGAATATACATCTGCGAAAGATGACCGGCGTTCTAAATTTTTGCACTTTTATCCCGCATCCGTTTTGCTGACTTCGGTAACACACGACCACATCAATATTTTCCCGACCGAAAAATCATATAAGGCACCATACAAAAAATTAGTAGCCAAAATTCCCCAGCACGGCTTGCTGGTTTATTCTCTGGAAGGGAAAAATAATAAAGAAATATCAAAATACGCAAAAAGTAAAAAAGTAAGTTACTCTTTATCCAACAAAAAGCCTGCCCGCCATGGCGGGGCTGATTATTATGCCCAAAATATAAAATTTGGTTTACAATCCTCTTTCGATCTCCTGTATCAAGGCAAAAAAATCGCCACAATAAAAACTAAACTTTTGGGCAAGCACAATATTGAAAATATCATTGGGGTGGCAGCACTGCTTTTGGAAAATAAAAAAATAACGCCTAAGGTTTTTGCGGAGGCTGTAAATTCATTTCACGGCATTCAAAATCGGATCGAACTCCTGTCTAAGAACTCGACTATTCCAGTTTATGCCGGCTTGGGATCTTCTTACGAGAAAGCCCGATCTATTTTTGACGCAATGCATCTCCACTTTCCCAAAAAGAGACTCATTGCTGTGTTTGAGCCGCACGCTTTTTCTTGGCGTAACCGGAAATTTTTGGAGTGGTATAGAAATATTTTCGATAATGTAAATGAAGTTGTGATGCTACCAACAATTTCGCGCGGTAAAAAAGCGAAAGGTCAATTAACGACCAAAGAAGTATGGGATGCGGTTAAAAAATATAGAAATATTCATACCGCGAAAAGTGAAAAAGATGCCCTGCAAATTATTAAAAAAATAGTGAAAAGTAGCGATGTTGTTGCCCTAGTTTCATCTGGTCCTATGTTGGGACTTACTAAATCAGTACCCAAATTATTTGCCAAAAAAAGCTGACTTTAATTCCTCTAGATCGTCAAAGTGATTTTTCACACCCTTGATTTCCTGATAATTCTCGTGGCCCTTGCCGGCGCAGAGAATTACATCGCCACCGTGGGCCAATCGGACAGCTTCTTTTATCGCTTCACGTCTATTCGGAATCGATTTTACTTTTTGTATTTCCTCCGGATATAATCCGGCTATCATGTTGGCAATAATTTTATTTGGATCTTCGCTGCGAGGATTGTCAGACGTAAAAATTGGAATATCGGATAAAACTACGCCAATTCTGCCCATTTTGGAACGTTTACTGGAATCACGATCTCCCCCGCAACCAAAAACGGAAATTATCTTGCCTGTATCATCCGGTCGTAGTGAAGCTTCTTTTGATTTTAATTCTCCGATAGTTAGAAGCACCTTTTCTAGCGCGTCCGGCGTATGCGCATAATCCACTATAACTAGAACTCCGCTCGGAGAAGTAAAGTGTTGAAAGCGTCCCCGAGGCGGCTCGATATTTTCTAAAATTTTATTTACTTTTGACATGTCAAAACCAAGAAGTGAGCAAGTGCCCCAGACAGCAAGTAGATTGTAAGCGTTGAATTTCCCTATCAATTTTGATTTTATTTTTTTCTCGCCAAAATCAAGCTCCAGCCCGTTGAAATCAATTTTTTTAATTTTTCCCTTAAAATCAGCGGCTTTAGTAAATCCATATAATTTCTTGATAGCTTTCGTGCCTTCTAAAATCCTGTTTCCATATGCATCGTCTGCGTTAGACAGGGCAAAAGCAGTTTTAGGAAGTATTTTAAAAAAATTTTGTTTGGCCAAAAAATAATTTTTTATATTTAAGTGGTAATCCAAGTGGTCCTGGGTTAGATTGGTAAAAATCCCGCCGGTAAAATTGATTCCAGCAACCCGTTTTTCCTCCATCCCATGCGAAGACACTTCCATGAAAACATAACCGCACCCTTCTCTCGCCATTTCGGAGAGAAGTTTATTCAATTGCAATCCTTCCGGAGTTGTGAAATCAGTTGGGATTTTTCTGCCGGCAATAATATGTTCCACGGTGCCGATGAGGCCGGCTTCGTACCCGAGCGCGGTCGCAATTTTGTAAAGAAGCGTAGTGATAGTGGTTTTGCCATTAGTGCCTGTGACTCCGATAATTTTTAATTTTTTGTAAGGATACCCAAAAATGTGAAAACCGATAAAAATATTCACCAAACGCCGGATAGCCGGAGCCCAATTTGCATAATTAAGTTTTTTGAAAATGTTTTTCATACTCTTTTATACCTTACTTTGCAATTTAAACAATATCATAATTTGCATTGCAAAACTATTTCGTGTAATACTATGTTGAATGAAATTATTAATTGTTGAGTCGCCCTCTAAAGCCAAGACGATCGAAAAATATCTCGAAGGCGCTTCCTCCTCTTCGGCGGATAAGTTTATTGTGCGCGCATCGGTGGGGCACATTCGAGATTTACCGAAGTCAAATAAAAAAGCCATTGATATTGAGAGGGGTTTTATTCCCCATTATGAAATTTCCAAAGGCAAAGAAAAAATTGTGCGCGAATTGCAGGTCTTGGCCCAAAAAGCAAAGGAAGTAATCTTGGCAACTGACCCCGATCGCGAGGGTGAAGCCATAGCTTGGCATATCGAGACGCTATTAAAAAAAGATCATAAGGTTAAAGCTCCTATAGAAAGAGTAACTTTTCATGAAATTACCAAAGAAGCGGTACAAGAGGCGTTAGGGCATCCGCGGGCAATTGATACAGCTTTACGCAAAGCTCAAGAGGCGCGGAGAGTCTTGGATCGCCTGGTGGGTTATGATCTGTCCGGACTCATTTGGAAAAAAGTACGCTATGGGCTCTCGGCGGGACGGGTGCAATCTCCGGCGCTCCGCATCATTATGGAACGTGAGCGGGAAATCCGGGCTTTTGTTCCGGAAAAATTCTGGAGGATTTTTGGATTATTTGAAACTTTAAAGAATGAAAGGATTACTCTCGAGTGCAGTGAAGAACCTCGAGATGAAAAATTAGTAGAAAAAATACTGGAGTTCGGAAAATCCGGAATTTGGACTGTGAAAGATGTCAAAGAATCCGAACAAAAAAGAGTTCCGCGGGCGCCTTTTACCACTTCCACTTTGCAACAGACAGCTAGCTCCCGCCTCGGCTACTCCCCTTCGCGTACCATGCAAATCGCCCAAAAACTTTACGAAGCTGGGCACATTACTTATATGCGTACCGACAGCACCAATTTGTCGGTAGCGGCGCAAACCCAAATTATTTCACTGGTGGAAAAAAAATACGGAAAAGAATATGCGCAAGCGAGAATTTATAAAACCAAATCCAAGAATGCCCAGGAAGCTCATGAAGCTATTCGACCAACCCATGCCGAAAAAATGATTGTTGGCAACAGCGAACAAGACAACTTGTATCGACTCATTTGGGAACGAGTTGTGTCTTCGCAAATGACTGATGCAAAATTATTGAAGACAAAAATTACAGCGAACATAATTTCCCCCTCTCCTTTACAAGGAGAGGGCCGGGATGAAGTGATCCCTGACTTCTCGGCCACCGGTTCGCGCTTGCTTTTCCCCGGATGGCTTAAAGTAGATAGCGACGCCAGGGGTGATGATGTGGAATTGCCGAAATGCAGTGTAGGACAAAAATTGAAATTATTAGATTTGGAGAGCGTTGAAAAATTCACCGAGCCGCCAGGCAGATACAGTGAAGCAGGTCTGATTAAAGAGTTAGAAGCCAGAGGCATCGGTCGGCCTTCTACTTATGCCTCGATCATGCGGACTATCGAGGAAAGAGGATATATTTCCAAGCAAGGAAAAACTTTATTTCCGACTGACACGGGAGAAGTAGTTTCGGACTTTTTGGAAAAACATTTTGCCAATTATATTTCCGATACTTTCACCGCCGAAATGGAAGACGAATTAGATGAAATTTCTCGCGGTGAGCGCAAATATGAAAAGACGCTGAAAGATTTTTACGGCCCATTTTTGAAAGATGTCCAAGCCAAAGAAAAGCTCGAGAAAGCCACCAATTTAGGCGAAGCGCCAGAAAATATTAAATGTCTTAAATGCGGATCAAGTATGATTATCAAGCTCGCCCGCAGTGGCAAATTTTATTCTTGTTCGAAATATCCAGACTGTGATGGGGCTTTAATGCTGAATGGCACGAAATTAAAATCCCCAGAAGAAACGGGAGAAAAATGTTCAGACTGCGGTGAAAAAAAGGGGAAATCCGGCGGCGGCAAGCTAGTGATCCGCGAGCGCCGCGACGGCACTGGCACTTTTATTTCTTGTTCTCGTTATCCAAAATGTAAATTCATAAAAAGCGATAAGGCAGATGAAGCGAAAAAAAGAACCGGCGTGGTGTGTCCCGTTTGCAAAACCGGAGACATTAGCGAACGCCGCGGCAGATTTGGCATTTTCTATTCGTGTTCCAACTATCCCAAATGCAAATTTGCGATCAAAGCCAAACCAACCGGCGCCATCTGCAAAGAATGCGGCAGTTTAATGATGGAAGGCACAAAGACCATACCGGAAAGATGTAGTAATAAAGCTTGCAAAATGCACAATCCACACAAGATACCTAAGATTGAAAGATAAAATTTACCAAACTTTCTGCGATCGCAGAATCTTAAGTGATCACGATCTTGAACATATGTAAAAGATAGTGGAAAATATTTTACACGCTAAAATTAGAGATATTGTATAAATCGGCATCGTCGTTTTTGATTTCCTCTTTTGATCTATCGTCAACTGGTGTTTGTGCTTCCGAGCTTATTGGGATAGCGCCTGGGATAGCGCCTGGGATAGCGCCTAAAGCGCTATCTGGTGTTTTGGGCTCGGTACTTTCTATATGCTTCTCCAGCATTTCAGTCGGTTTTTTTTCCATTTCTCCTTTCTGAATCGATGCTAAAATCGCTCGCAAATCTTCGGTCGAAAAATAATCTATTTTAATCTGCCCGCCGAGTTCTTTTCGGTCGATATGCACTCGGGTGCCCAATTTTTCTTGAAATTCTTCTTCGAGTTCGATGATCTCTGGGTCTGGCATAAATTCTTTCTTGCGCACTCGATCATAAGCTATTTTCCTGGCTAGCCGCTCTGCTTCGCGCACGGTTATTTTTTTGTAAACAATTTCTTTAAACAAAACCATCTGCTCTTCGGGATGATCGGCGAGCATAAGAAGCGGTCGAGTATGGCCATCACTCAATTTGCCTTCTCGCAGTCCGTTTAAGATTTCTTCCGGTAAAGTAAGAATGCGAAGCGAGTTGGTAACATATTCCCTGCTCCGACCCATTTTTTTGGCGACTTCGTTGTGAGTGAATTTAAATTCATTGACTAACCTAAAAAAGGCGCGAGCGCGATCCACCACATTTAAATCTTCCCGTTGTAAATTCTCAATAATTGCGAGTTCCAACTTCATCAAAGACGTGTCGCCCTCTCTGATAATCACTGGTACTTGCGAAACCCGAGCCAAAATAGCCGCTCGAAGTCTTCGCTCGCCGGCGATAAGCTCATACTCCGTTACTAATCCCCCACCTTCTTTTTCTCTTTCTACCCGAGAAACGGTAAGTGGCTGCAGCACTCCGTATTGACGGATGGAATCGGCCAAGTCCTGAAGTCGCGCCTCGTCAAAGTCGCGCCTTGGTTGAAAAGGATTTGGTTTTATTTTATCGGTATCAACCCAGAAAATTGAATTAGAATACATGTTGGACACATTTGTATTTTACCATGAATTAAAGTAAAATAAAAATCATAGAAAAAATAAAGGCCCAGGTGGCGGAATTGGTAGACGCGATAGACTCAAAATCTATTGATGGCAACATCATGAGAGTTCGATTCTCTCCCTGGGCACAAAGAGAGACGTTTGCAAAATTAGAAATAAGGGGCGAGTTTTCAGAATGAAAACTCGCGCTAGGTAATCCGCTTCCGCCCTTTGCGGAAGCGACAAAATCCCAAAGTTCCCCCCAGTGTATGGAAACCGTTTTGTCCTTAAGAGAAGGGTTAGAGCCGATACTTTGCAAAAACTTCTTCCATTCAAGATGATTGGAAGTTTTTTCTAATTCCATGGCTTCTCTTAAGGACAAAACGAAACTCCGCAAGGGTTCGAGCCGATTCTTTCCCTGTTGTCCAAAATCTCTAAAACTTTCCTCAAACTTTGCTTTCTGACGAAGGAGAAGGTCTTTTCGTTCTAAATATATTTCTCGTTCTGCATTTGCGCCTTCGGGAATTTCCGCTAGGGTGTCTGGGCTAAAGACGAGCGCCTGAGTAATATGAAATACAGAAATCTAATAGCGAAAGCGACACCACAAACGTGGACATGAAAAAACTGAGAGGGGTTTGTGCGGCCGGGTGGGGTGAGCCCTGTCCCGCTTCGGCGGGATGCGACTGAAAGGAGCACGAACCGAGGCAACGCACTGGGGAGAGGAGAATCCTCTCCCCAACTAGTGGCGGGCTTTTGCTTGAACGGCTCGTCTACAGATGCCGATGTTTCCTTATCGGCTCATTTCCTAGTATTTGAGCCGTTACCATACCTAGAGCCGAGGTTTTGCTAAATCCTTCTCCTTACAGGAGCTGTACACCTTTTGGACGGAGTACCGTCTCAAAAGGTCTTGCGCTTGGGTCCCAATCCCAAGCCCACCCCAAAAAATGCTTTAGCAAAACCGAGACCTTTTTTAGATTTCGATTTTCCGGTGGATTTTTTGAAAAATAAGTTCGAGCCGCGTTTAGAAGATACACCCCAATTAAACTAGATCGACCTTACTCTAATATTACTTGTTTTTTCTTTATCCACTTTTTTAATTTTGATTGTAAGGAGTCCGTGTTTTTCGATGGCTTCGACTTCATCTGGTTCCACTTCTACTCCGAGCGATATGGTGCGGGAAAATTTCCCCCAATAAAGCTCCTTGGTAAAATAATCTCCTTCATCAACATTGCGATGCTCTTCGCGTTTGCCGGTGACAGTGATCATATCGCGGGCGATAGATAATTCTAAATCTTCCGGCTTGACTCCGGCCACAAAAGTTTGGACGATGATATCCGTTCCTGTCTGATAAACATCCACGGCTAATTCAGCTTCCTCGTTCTCTTCTTCGATCCAGTTATTAGCCGTTCTCTTATCTTTGCCGTCTCCTTTTTTTGTTTGTCTAGAACTCCTTGTGGGCTCTTCGTATTCTTCCTCCGTGCGAGCGCCTCCAGTTATTCTCTCCCAAAAACTTTTTTTTGTACTCATATTTTTTTAATTCATTCTTCGTACTTTTTCAAAAAGTAACATTAGGATAATAGTCACGACCCACAAGAAACTAAATACTTTTAATACTTCCAAAAAATAACCTTCGGTGTTTCTATTAGTTTGTATTATAAAAAAATTAAAGACACTATGCAAGGTGGTGGCCAAGATCAAACCAGCCAAAAGATAAAATTTCCTTTTAAATACTCGCATTCGCATGGAAAGTCCGATCGCGACACCTACAATTCCGCTCGCTACGGCATGGAGCAGAGTGGCTCCCAAGAATCGAAGCTGGCCAGTTAAGAGACCTACCGTGGTTGCGCCGATCGAAAGTGGTTTGATCAAGAACAGCGCATTTTCAAGCGCGGCGAAGCCTACGGCCGCGGCAATCAGATAAATCGGCCAATCGATTGGCGCAGAAGCATAAGAGGTTCTAAAAAGGACGATCATCACCGCCAGATATTTAATTACTTCTTCGGCGCTAGCCCAGAGGATGAATTGTAACTCCGGCGAGGCGACATTACTCTGAATAAATTTTTCAATTGGCAGGACAAAAATAACCGCTAGCATGCCTAGGATGAAAACAGCCGTGAGAATTCCTTTGGGTTCAGGTTTCTTTTCTTCTTCCTTGGTCCAAAACCACAGCCATAAAAGAGAGGGGATAGTTCCGCCGATAAATGCCAAAACTAAAATTCGAGGATCATTTGTCATAGGGTTTGCCAAAAGCAGATTCGAAAGGCCACTTTTCCACCATTAATAGTTTTTTATTTTCCATACTTTCAACGGGAAGCATACCCCATATTTCTTCGGTGACGAAAGGCATAAAAGGATGCAGGAGTTTGAGCGAATTTTCCAGAATATGATAAAGGGTTGCTCCATATTCCGGCGTATCTTTGCTTTTCTCAATAATTTCGTCCGCAAAACGATGCCAGACATAATGGTAAATTTTTTCCGCCGCCAGGTAGAAGCGAAGATTCTCCATATCTGCGGTGATGTCTTTCCCGAGAGAGTTCCATTCATCCAACAACTCTTTTTTCAATTCTCCGGATCTTTCTACTCCCAGCACATAACGGCTAATGTTCCAAAGTTTGTTTGCAAAATTTTTATAGCCACGAACGTCGTTTTCGTCTAGCTTTAAATCTTTTCCTGGAGTGTTGCCGACAATCATTGCCATACGAAGCGCATCGTTACCATATTTTGCAATAATAATTAGAGGATCAATTGCTTTATCGCCAAGAGATTTAGACATCTTCTTGCCATCAGCTGTGCGAACCATGCCATGGAAATAAATATTTTCAAATGGTATTTCATTGAGTAAATATTGCGACATAAGAATCATGCGGGCAATCCAAAAGAAAATAAGATCGTGTCCAGTTTCGAGCATAGAAGTCGGATGGAAAGTTTTAAGATCTTTTGTTTGTTTAGGCCAGCCAAGAGTGGAAAATGTCCAAAGACCTGAAGAAAACCACGTATCCAATGTGTCTTCATCTTGCTCATATTTTGCATCACAGTATTCACAAATTGGTTTTTCTATGCTTACCACAGTTTTTTTGCATTTGTCAGTCTGATCTTCTTTTCCGGTTTTTGGTATGCATATCGGTTCATGATACCAGACAGGAATGCGGTGTCCATACCAGATTTGGCGAGAGATGCACCAATCGCGTAAATTTTCTATCCAATTAAAATAAACTTTTTCAAAATGTTCTGGAATAATTTTTATTTTTCCTTCTTTGACAGGTTCAAACATTAACTCTTTTAGGGATTTGTTTTTTCTAGATGGGATTTTTTTATTTACATCTATAAACCATTGAAGTTTTGGCAGTGGCTCTATGATTGCCCCTGTGCGTTCAGCCGTTCCAACATTTTGTGTGGTTTCTTCTTCTTTTTCTAGCAGATTATTTTCTTTTAACCAATTCACAATTGTCTCTCTTACTTCTGTTGTTTTTTTATTTAAAATTCTTTCATCACCCACGGTCATTTTTGCAAATTCGTTTATGACTTGTTTGCTTTCTAGTTTATGTCTTCCTGCAATTTCTGAGTCTATTTGGCTATGAGCCGGAGTTACGCCCAGCGCTCCAGTTCCGAAATCTTTTTCTACAGATTCATCTCCAATTATTTTGATTTCTAATTTTACTCCGCAAAAATCCTCTATATTGTAGGTTTTTCCTATGTATTTTTTGTAACGCGCATCTTCTGGGTGGACTGCCACGGCAGTATCTCCGACTTTAGTTTCCGGACGAGTGGTGGAGATAGAAATAGGGAAATCGACGCTATATTTAAAAGTATACAGTTTGGCTTTTCTTTCTTCGTAAACGATTTCATCGTCTGAGATAACTGTTTGGCCTTTCGGATCCCAGTTCACAATTCTATGTCCGTGATAAATAAGTCCATCGTCATACATTTTTTTAAAAGCGGTTTTGACCGCGACATTGCGAGCTTCATCTAGGGTAAAAGCTTCACGAGACCAATCTAGCGTTGCGCCCATCTTTTTTGCTTGGTTCACTATGGTGTCATGTGATTCTTTTGCGAATTTCTCCACTCGTTTTAAAAATTCTTCACGGCCTAAATCTTTTTTCTTTAAGCCCTCTTTTTCAAGTAATTTTTCTACTTTTGACTGTGTAGCTATAGCAGCATGATCTGTGCCCGGGAGCCAAAGAGTTTTTTTCCCTTGCATGCGCGCATAACGGACCATTATGTCTTCTATCACCAGCATGAGCGCATGTCCGGTATGTAAATTTCCTGTAACATTTGGAGGGGGAAGAACCATTGAGAAATGTTCTGCGTCGGCTTTTATTATTCCTTTTTCTATACAAACATCCGGATTGAAAAAACCACTATCTTCCCATAGCTTATAAATTCTTTCTTCTGTTTCTTTTGGGTTGTAAGGTCGGAGCAGTTTTTCTGGCAGTTTCTCATCCATTATTCAATAATATCATACCTGCCCGTCCTCTGGCGAGGCTAGAGCCGTAGATTACCAACTGCCTTAATATTGCCTAGTTTTGGGACGTTTTTTCCTGCCCCGTAGGAAGTATTCTTTCCTTCGGGGTTGTTTTTTATGTAATTCAAATATCCAGCGATGCCGATCATTAAAGAATTATCTCCTGCTAATCCTTTTTCGGGGAATAAGAGTTTGATATTTTTTCTCATAGCTCTTTTCATTTCTCTTTGCAAGTATCTATTGCAAGCGACCCCGCCAGCTACTATTAGAGTTTTTATTTTGTATTTTTCTATGGCCTTTTGTGTTTTGTAAACTAAACATTCTATTGCAGCGTTTTCAAATTCTAGAGCTATTTTACTTTTTATTTTTTTGTCTAGTTTACCTATTTTTCTAATTAAATATAAGACTGCAGTTTTTAATCCGGCAAAAGAGAAATCAAAATTTTTGCTATGCAACATTGGGCGGGGGAAAGAAAAAGAAAACAAACTTTGCGAGGTCGTAATTTTCCTGCTGGAAAATTTACTCAGTCCTCGGACCGTCGCCCTGCGGAGTCCTCGCAAAGCTTGTTTTTCTTTTTCTCTTATTTCTTCTGCCAACTTAGAAATCTGCGGTCCGCCAGGGTAGGGTAGGTCGAGCATTCGGGCCACTTTGTCAAAAGTCTCGCCGACGGCATCATCCAAAGTCTCGCCGATTATTTCATATTGCATAAATTTTTTACTTAGGACAAGCTGGGTGTGTCCGCCGGAAACTAGTAAGGAAAGGGCAGGGAATTTAATTTTAGGAATTTTGAATTTCCCGCTCCTTTTTCCAAAGACCGACAAAACATGTCCTTCCATGTGGTTGGTAGGTATGAGGGGCACGTTCCATTTTTGGGCTAAATCTTTCGCAAAAGTGATACCTTCCCAAAGGCACATCTCCAGTCCCGGGCCGTATGTGACGGCTATGGCGTCAATTTCTGCCTTGACCTGGTCAAGGCGGGCTTGTTTCAAGTTTGCTTCGAGAATAATAGGCAAATTTTTAGCGTGTTCTCGTTTGGCTAGCACTGGGTAAACTCCTCCATAGGGGATATGAATATTTATTTGAGAATTTGAATTGTTGGCTAAAACCTTGAATGAAGCATTTGTGATGCCTCCTTTTGCTTCCATGATGCTTATACATGTGTCATCACAAGATGTTTCAATAGAAAGAATTTTCATGTGTCCCTATTGTATCAAGCTCGAGCCTACTTTCAAAACAAATGATGTCGCACGCTAGGAGTATCTGATATTGCAGTAGCGAACTCTTGAAATAACCAACATAAAAGTTTTCCACCTTTAAAAATTTGCGTGGGTAGGGTGGCGAGTGCTATACTTTATTTTATGAAAAACCATTGGTCAGTCGATACAAAAGAGCTCGAAAAAGATCCGGAGGGATTCGCCGTCTGGAAGCTTGAGCAGTGGGTCAATTGGGGCATCGGGACTACGAAAGCGAGGAGAACCGATCTTATTAAGTATTGGGATAAACTGGACATAGACGAATGGAAGAGAAAAGCTCTTTCCCTGGCGCTTTTTTAATACACAATTCTTATGGCATCAATTCTTTCAGAAAATCAAAAGAAAATTCTTTCTTTCATAAGTGATGAGAAGCAAATCACTGATTCGTTTTATCTTTTATATGAGCAAAAATGTGGTACAATGCCTATATGAAATTCAGACAAGCCCTCTTTTGGGATGTAAATCCAGAAAAAATAGACGCAGAAAGGAACGCTGAATATATCATTGAGCGCATTTTAGACCTGGGACATGATGACGAGGTGCGTTGGGTGAGGAAATTTTATGATATATCACTCATAAAAAAAGTTGTTGATAACCCTAGACGGTTGAGGTCTGATACAAAAAAATTATGGACATTGATGCTTCAAAACAACTAGGTTTATATTACGAAATTCTACCCAAGAAGACCGTCAAGGCTTTTGAGTTTCTGAAGAATCAATCTTGGCTACAGAAAGACGGCTGGTACCTAGCTGGTGGGACCGCGTTGGCTTTGCAGACGGGAAATAGAAAATCTGTTGACCTAGATTTCTTTACAACAGAAAGTAATTTTCTGAATAAGGACATCTTTTCAAATTTTGAAAACAATAAAGATTGGAAGACTGATGTGGATAGGAAGAACACAGTGTATGGAGAACTCTTTGGTGCCAAGGTCAGTTTTATCGCCTATCCTTTTTTCATTCCTAAACAAGAGTATATCCAGGAGGGAGCAATCAAAGTTCTACAACCTCGTGACATTGCCGTCATGAAAATAATAGCTGTTTCTCAACGAGGAAGAAAAAGAGATTTCTTTGATCTATATTGGTGTGCGCGCCATGTAGAACCACTTGAGCAGACCATTAAAAGATTGCCAGAGCAATATCCTTCTGTTGCTCATGACTATCATCACATCTTGAAAGCCTTAGTATATTTTGATGACGCGGAGAGTGATCCGGATCCGGAGATCAACTTTGAGGCGGACTGGAGAAAAGTAAAGGATTTTTTTACAGAGGAGATTCCAGTGATTATGAATAAACTGGTGATATTAGGATAGAATAAGAAAAAATGGCGGATTTATCCACTTTCCAAAATTTGTGGGGGGAGCGAGTGCTATACTATATATACGAAATATGAATAAAATTTACCCTCGTCCTATCCCTGCAGTAAACTGTCCCCTCGTCCGCCGCGGCGGATCGGCGGGTTATTCGGCGAGGGTGCCAGGGAAAACTTTGTTGGATAGGAGCGAGCCTCCGCTCGCCCACGTTATTATGCGGTCATTCATCCCCGCCCTAAGAGAGGATGTAGGTATTCTGGCCGCTCCCAATAAAGACTTCCCAATGGGCAGCCGGATTTTGGTTAATAACAGAGTTCAACCCAAAAAGCTTTTTGGTGCAGGCTTTGCCTCGCCGAAGCTTTATGCGACCGCGTGCCGCCATAGCTGGCTCCAGCGGTGGCGCAAGGCGAGTATGCTATTTTTTGTGCTTCTTACTCTCTCTCTCTCTCGATTAAGCCCGGAATAGTAGAGGCGGATATTACATCGAATCTCAATGGCTGGTGGAAGTTTGATGATGGGTCAGGAACAACCCCTGTTGATTCATCGGGGAATGGAAACAATGGAAGCTTTGTTAATGGACCACCAGTTTGGACGGATGGCATAGCAAGTTCATCATTGCAATTTCATGGCGGCTCTGTGAGGGTTCGCGTGGCAGACGCTGCGTCTATACAAAACATATTTGATTCAGGTGGAAGCGTATCTTTTTGGGTGTATTCAACTACTACCACGTCAAACATGAACATGGTAGGAAAAAATAAACTTGATGGAGGGCTCGGATGGAGTGCTTTTCTTGATAGTTTTTCATCCGGCAAGTGGATATTCAAGTTTAGTCAAGGATGGACTTCCACGGGCACATTCTATGCAAGAGAGGACAGTAGCATCTACACCGTTCCGAATAATCAATGGAATCATATTGTTGTCACATATAATTCTGATTCTACATCTAATGTTCCTTCCATATATATAAATGGCGTTTCGAAAACAGTCATAACACAACTTACACCGAGTGGCACGAGAAATTCGGATGCTAGCGGTTATTTTCAGGTCGGCTATGTACAAAACACTGCTCTCAACGGCCGAATTGATGATGTCCGTCTATATGATCGGATATTGACTTCAGGCGATGTCACAGAATTATATGACTATGGTTATGCTCCAACTATCACAACCTCTGCCGCCACATCAATCGGAGACAATTCTGCCATACTGAATGGCTCTATCGATATGTCCAATGCCGCCTCATCAACGGTCAGAGGATTTGCATATGGAACGAGTGCTATATTGGCGACTGTAATTGCTACAACTACTGATACTACGGGTGCTCCTTTTGGTGCAGGTTCCTTTGCGGCCGATATATCTAGTCTTACGCAGGGAACGACATACTATTTCAGAGCATATGCTACTAATGCTACTACGACAGGCTATGGAGAAATATTGAACTTCACCACGACCCAACCGGATACAGTACCTGGATCGCCGACCGGCGTCAGCGCGGTTGCTGGAAACCAGCAGGCGACAGTCTCGTTCAGTGCGCCGGCAAGCGATGGCGGTTCAACCATCCTTTATTACACCGCTTCTTCAAGTCCCGGTAATATCGCCGGATACGGTTCAGGTTCTCCCATCACGGTGACTGGGCTCACCAATGAGGTGGCATATACCTTCACAGTTACAGCAACCAATGCAATAGGCACAAGTACGCCGAGCACTGCATCAAATGAGGTAACTCCAAATACGACCGATCCACCGACAGTCACTACTTCAGCAACGGTCGATCCTATAGGTCAGTTATCGGCAACTTTGAACGGAGACATCACTGCTACTGGTGGACAGAATGCGACACAACACGGTTTCGCTTATGGAACTTCTGCCACTCTTGTAACGGTTATTGCTACGACGACCGGCGGAGCATTTTCTGGAACAGGGGCTTTCACCTCTTCGTCTGCGCGTAGTATCTCATCTTTGTCCTGTGGAACGACCTATTATTACAGGGCTTATGCTTCAAATGATTATGGTACTGGTTATGGTACTATACAGAATTTTGAGACTTTGGCTTGCGCGGAATCTGTACCCACTGTCATTGTTCTTGCCTATGACACTGTTACGCAGACATCAGCCAATCTACTAACCTTCACCTAATTCCTTAGCTATGAACAGTCCAGATGCCTTTAGACATCCTCGTAGGAATGAGGATTTATTTTTGCGATTTTTCAATGATCGATACACTTTAGTCCTCAGCTGTGTGGAACCGTTTGGACAGTAGTTGCCCATGTCTTTTCGTTTGACTGCTGACCACATAAACTCTTGAGGGTTGAATTCTGGAGAGTAGGCTGGAAAACGGTGTACGGTAAGCCATGACGCATTTTCTCTGATAAATGTCTGAACAATCTTGGCTTTGTGTGCCGGCAGGCCGTCCCATATGAGAACCAAACGTTTTCTTCCGTAACGGAGTTTGAGATCTTCGAGTATTGAAATTATTTTCTCTTTGCGCATGCCACGTTTTGAGAGCCACGCGATAGCTGTGGTTCTTTTCGATCTTGTATTGAGGCAGATCATACCTGCGGCTGTGATACGTCTCCAACCGCCTCTCGAGCGAATTATTGGCGTTTGTCCCTTGAGTCCCCAACTTCGAACGACATGCGGTTTGTCGGCAAAGCCAGACTCGTCAAAAAAGCCAAAGACTACGCCACTTTCGAAGCCCCTTTTTTGATCTGCGGCCAGATTTCATTTGTCCAAGCGCGTATGGCTTTTTCATCCCGCTCTACGGCTCTCCTTACTGGCTTCTGGCAGGAGAAGCCTAGCCTTTTCATGAGGTGCCAGATGCTCCGATCTTCATATCTGACATGGGTCCATGTGCTAACGGCTTGCGTGATGCGAGAGAGTGTCCAATAATCTCCCGGGAAACCGTGGACCTCGGCTCCTTCCAATATTTTCTTCCTCACCTCCTTTTCTTTTTTGGAGGAAAGCTTGGTCGGATGGCCGTAATGCTTGGCTCGGAGACCTTTGATACCATCTTTTTGCCAGACGACCTTCCATTGGTGCACGGCGATCGATGACACACCGAGCTTCTTCCCGATGTGTCTCTCGGACGAACCTCTCCTAAAATACGGAACTGCTTGTAATCTGCGCGCCTCCAATTCCTTCTGGGAAAGGGCGCGATTAGGATGATGATGTGTATTCATGCGGTAATTGTACCGCAAAAGGTGTAAATACGCTAAGGATATGTGTGAAAGTCAGTAAATACGACAAATCTAGTAGCTGCACCATCTACATTTCCTGAATTTGGCGCATTCGTTGTCATTGCCACAGCCTTCGATACTACCGTCCCCGCCATTTCCATAGATACGCCATCCGCAGGAAGCATTTCCGGCACAGTCTCCCTCTCCTCCACCGCTACAGATGACATTTACATGGGAGGAGTAACATACTGGTACGATGATACGAAGATTGGATCTGAAATCACAGCCACATCATCTCCAGACACATATTCAGCAAACTGGGACACGACAGGTGTTACAGACGGAGCCTACACCCTCTATGCAGTAGCTCGCGACATTGCCTCGAATTACGCTACGACTTCGATATCGATTACCATAGACAATATCACCGCTGCCACTGTCACCACCTCCGCCGCCTCTTCCCTCACAACCACCGCAGGCACCTTGAATGGTTCAATCTCTGCAACAGGCGGTGTTGATGCCACCGAACACGGCTTCGCCTGGGGCACAGCCTCAACTCTAGCGACAGCGGCTACCACGACCGAAGGAGTGAAGTCAGGCACAGGAGCCTTCACTTCATCACTCACATCTCTAACCTGCGCCACCACCTACTACGCAAGGGCCTACGCCACCAACTCGGCGGGAACAGGGTATGGGGATATCGTTTCTTTCCAGACCAGTGCCTGTCCGGTCACTGCCTCCTCAAGCGGCGGTGGCGGAAGCGGTTCACCGGCTCCGTTACCGGTTGCGCCTCCCGGCGGCTTCCAAGTTTCCGTCACACCATATGAGACCACCGACGGAAAGATTACCCTAAACCTCACCGGAGGCTCTGATATCACCAAGGTTGCCATTGCGGACAACCCTTCCTTTGAGACGGCATCCTACGTTACCTACAACAGCACATACACATACTCAGTCGGTGGAGTGCCTGGCAAGAAGACCCTCTACATAAAATTTTGCAACCGCTACGGCAGATGTTCTGAGCCCCAGTCACTTACAGTCAAGTATTCTCCGCCGGAAGGGGAGCCTTCCTCATTTACCGACCGGGTGACCGGAGCGGTTGGCAACATTATCCCGTCATTTTTGAAACCCAAGCCCAAAACGCCGACACCGGCTGTGCTTGAACCGGTCATCCCGCGAGTTGATCTTACGGGCGTGCCGGAAGAGATCCTGACCCTTTCAGAGAAATTCCCAGGCCTTCGTCGGGCAATCGAAAAGCTTGCAGCCGAAGGCGGGGACATCATCGAAAAGCTCACCTCCGCCCGCCTGACGATACCAACACTTTCCCGGGGCATATCTTTCTCATCCCTTGGCAGGGCAGAGAAACGCGAACTCCCGACCGATGTTGTCTTCGCCAAATCAGGCGAGCTCATCGACCATGAGATATCCCTTGAAGTTGCGGATGACGGGGAAGCGCTCCAGGTCATTCATACGCTTGCCGGCAAGCGTATAGACCTTGCGGTCAAGCCAGAATTCCCGGTCGAAGAAATCACCGGTTACCTGATGATCAAGAATATCAAACGCCAGCAGGCTAAAGCCATACCGGCCTCGTCTCTTATGGTCGCGCCTATTGCCGCGCTCCTTGCATCAGAGCATGAGGATGTCGAAGAGATCAAGCCAGAACGCAAGCTCGTCCTTTCCTCCTTTATCTATGCTGATGGTGACAAGGACGGCATATACACCGCATCAGTTAAAGCTCTGCTCGTCCACGGCGAGTATGACATCATGACTATCGTCAGGTACAAGGATGTGAAGCTCGGCGCCAAAGAGCTTCACCTGATTGCGGTCGTTGATCCGGAGGGGTATGTGTATTACAAAGTTAGAAAAGACGAAGCGCGAATCAGTGATGCTAAAGTTTCACTTCTTTGGAAAGACTCAAAAACCAAAACATTCTCCATCTGGCCTGCCACCGACTTCAAACAAACTAATCCTCAAACTACTGACAAAACAGGCAACTATTCCTTCCTTGTACCAGAGGGAACTTACAAGCTTACTGTATCTGCTCCTAACTACTACAACTACACCAGTTCTGAATTTACCGTTACCCAAGGTGCAGGTGTACATGAGAATGTTGAACTTGTGAAGCGACATTGGTGGAGGACACTGTGGAGATTTTTCACGGGGAAGTGATTCACAAATACTAACAAAGCAGTGGGCGGTACAAGATTCGAACTTGTGACCTTGTCTACGTCAAAGACACGCTCTACCAACTGAGCTAACCGCCCGTAATTAATTTATAGCATTTTCCACTAGTTTTTCAAATACATCACGACCTACTTAAAAATCTGCTATAGCAGAGTTTTAAGTATTTATGGTATTATATATTCATGAGTTTGATTTATGAAATTTTGAAGGAAATAAGTAGTACATCTTTAAAGTACAAAGGAATACATGTTAATCTTTTTGGTATCCCAAAATTTAAAAATTATTCCAAGAATTCTTTGAGCGGAACTTTGTCTTATCTTCATAAAAATGGATTTATAGAAGGTTCTGATTTTGGATTGCAGATAACTCATAAAGGTCAAAGATACATTAAAAAGAAAATGGATTCTTTAAAAAAATTTTATTTCAATTTTAATAAAAATACGCCCAAAAATCTGATGGTGATGTTTGATATCCCTGAAACTAAAAAAGCAGAGAGGGAATGGTTACGCTGGCATTTAAAGAAATTTAATTATTCTATGATTCAAAAAAGTGTCTGGGTGGGACCTTCGCTTTTACCAAAAGAATTTTTAGATTATATTGAAAAGATAAAAATAAAAGATGGTTTAAAAACTTTTAAGTTGGCGAAAGGGTATAATTTTACAAAATAACAAAATACAAAAAACGAGTAAAAATACTAGATTTTCTGCTATCGCAGAGTTTCAAGTATATACTATTTTTTTAATTAATTTAATTTCTCTCCAATCCTTTCAAGCGCCAGGATAAAAGCGCCCAGGCGCAGATAAGTTTTTGACTCCCTCGATTTTTCAAATACTTTCTTCGAAGCTTCTTCTATTGTCAATTTTAATTTTTCAAAAACTTCTTTCTCGCTCCAATGCTCCTTTTTTAAGTTTTGCTCCCATTCAAAATAGGAGACTGTCACTCCGCCCGAATTTGCTAAAATGTCCGGAATCACAGGTATATTTTTTTTGAATAAAATTTCATCAGCTTCGGGTGTAATAGGCCCATTAGCGAGCTCTAAAATCGCTTTAGCTTTTATTTTATGAGCATTAGCGTCTGTTATGACATTTTCAAAAGCAGCAGGTATTAAAAGGTTGCAGGGGAGCTCGAGTAATTCTTCATTTGTAATATTTTTCGCTTCTCTAAAATCTTTTAAACTACCAGTTGTCTTTTTATGAGTTGCCACTTTTTCTAAGTCTAGTCCGTTTATTTTAAATATTGCATTCTTGGAATCAGAAACTGCTATGACTGTGTGTCCGTTTTCGGCAAAAATTCGCGCTGTATTTCCACCTACATTGCCAAAACCTTGGATCACAACTTTACATTTTTCTGGCAATTTTAGGTTTTTTCGAAGAGCATTAAAAACATAAAATCCGCCAAGTCCCGTAGACCCGCTTCGTCCTTCCGAACCTCCTTTCTCGATCGGTTTGCCAGTAAAAGTTGCCTTGCTTTTATCGCCAGTAATTTTTTCAAATTCATCCGTCATCCATGCCATGATCTCTCCTGTTGTGTTCAAGTCGGGCGCGGGAACATCTTTGTGCGGCCCGAGAACATCTGCTAATCCTCGCACCCACCCGCGCGAGAGTCTTTCCAGTTCGCCCTGCGATAGATTTTTCGGCTCAACTGTTATGCCACCTTTGCCTCCACCCATCGGAATTCCCACTACAGCGCATTTGAGCGTCATCCAGAAGGCTAGGGCTTTGACTTCATTTATCTCCGTTAAAGGATGATATCTGATTCCGCCCTTATAAGGTCCTAGGGCGTTATTGTACTCCACTCGATATCCTTCAAAGATTTTCGTCGCTCCGTCATCCATTTTTACCGGAATGGAAATTCTAATATCTCGATCTGGTTGTCTTAAACGATCAATAAAATTATCCTTAAATTTTTTTATTTTGGCAGCTTTGTCCAATTGCGCCATGGCGTTTTGAAAAGAGTTTTCCATATTTTTTATTATACAATAAGTTTTTCTAATGTCTCAAGTTCTTCTTTGGAGTTTGGTTGGAATGCTTCAATAATATCCGCGATTGGCACGGCTTCGATATTTTTATTTTGATCGACAGCTATCTTTATAAGGTCGGTTAGGTAATATTCGCTTTGCGCATTTTCATTTTTAATTTTCTCAATATTGCCCCAAAGCCATTTTGCGTCGAAAGCATACAAAGCAGGATTCAATTCTTTTATTTTTTTCTCTTTATCGCTTGCGTCTTTGAACTCCACAATTTTTTTAACCAATCCATCAGTCTCGCGAACTATTCTGCCAAAGTGATTTAATCCCGTTCTCCATTCTTTAAAATCTGGCACTGATACTGTTGCTAACGTTATGGCGGGATTTTTTTTATGATGTGTATAAATAATTTGTTCCAATGTTTTTTTTGAGATGAGTGGTTGATCAGTCGAGATTACCAGTATTATTTCGTTTTCTAAGCCGATTGCTTTTTTGGCCGACATAACCGCATGTCCGGTGCCAAGCTGTTCTTGTTGCTCGGTGTAAATATGTTCATTTCCTAATACTTCTTTTATCTGCTCTTTCTTATGTCCAACGACAATTGTTGGCTTGATTTCAGGATCTAATTTTTTAATTGTGTCAAGAATATGTTGTAGAAATGGCTTGCCTTTAAGCATTGCGAGAGCTTTCGGTTTGTCGTTTTTCATTCTAGTTCCTTGCCCGGCGGCCAGAATTATAATTTTTATTTTTTCCATAATGGAGGGGATTATACCATTTTTAAGACCTTCGGAATCTTTTTAAAATCTTCGATCAAAACTTCCCGCATCGAGCCGTCATACAAAGCCGCCGCC
>Ga0209642_10000649_pt1 | contig 22474 bp, 20 predicted proteins | sample RifCSP19_2_FD_184025 | JGI IMG/M metagenome (GOLD analysis project Ga0209642, IMG submission 184025) | Soil microbial communities from Rifle, Colorado - Rifle CSP2_sed 19_2 (SPAdes) (version 2) | ecosystem: Environmental > Terrestrial > Deep subsurface > Rock core/Sediment | place: Rifle... | reverse complement strand
ATCAGTCAGGACCGGTTTCCAAAGTCCACCATGAGCCCCCACTCCAACCATACCCTTCATCTCAATGGGGTATGTAACAACGCTCAAAGTAAGAACTAACGCTATTACCCCAAGTAACAAGGTTAGTTTCTTCACTTTCTGACCTCCTTTTTAAGGTTATATGTTCAAAATCTATCCCGTTTCAAAAACTTATTTTTCTCTTGGGTATCACCCCCTCGGTTATCTTGAGTTAAAATTCCTTTTTCTTAATGTAATCCTGCTTATAACATTTAAAGTTTCAAGAATTTAAAGAAACTCATCTCTGATTGTCAAGTGTTTTTTTTAAATTTTTAAAAAAAGAAGCCCGGTTCAGTAAATCTTTACTACTTTTGCCCCTCTGTAATAATAAGACAATATGGCTTTATAAGTATGCCCGGCTCGAGCTCTTCCCAGAGCTCCGGTCTGGCACATTCCAACTCCGTGTCCATTACCAGAGCCTCTGAATATGATTTTTTCCAGTTCTCCAGCTGGATTTCTCATCAGCTCGATATCGAAAAAGGTACTGGGGAGAATGGAATGAGGGAGCTTTTCTCTCCTCAAAACCCATCTTATGTTATCTTTTCCCAATGTGAAAATTCCTTTGTCAGTCTTTAACTCGAGGAGAGAGACCCTGCCCGAAGGAGACCTTTCCTGAACCTGAAGGTCTAAAATTTTCCCGATCCCCCCTTGGGGAACTTCCTGGTAAGCCTTTAAATATGTAGAGACAATCCCTTCTAACTCCTCTCTTGACCAGCTTTCCTGCCAGGAGGCGTTCTTAGCCCAGGAGCAAAAACCGTCATCTCCCAGAGAAAATAAATATGGCTCCGGAGGTTTATTCCAGACCTCTTCTATCCTTTCGGTCCAGCCACCACAGTTAGCATGATAGTGTGCTTTTATTAGCTTCCCGGCATAACTCAGGACCATTCCCTGGGTCTTTTTAATTGCCAGATTAGCCAGTTGGTCTTCATAATCCGCGCCGGCATAGACTTGATCGGCTACGGTAGATTCTAAGTTGTAACCCTCTTCTTTATAGTTTTCTAAAGAGTTAAGGGCATAAGTCCTCGCCGCAATCGCCTGCGACTTTAAAGCCTCTAATTCTTTTTCACTCCAGTTACCGATCTCCGCCGGGAGAACTCCTTTCAAATAATCTTCTATGTAGACTAAATTCAAAGCTAAAGCTGCAGTATCTTGGGGTGAGTAGTTAACCTCCAGTATGCCTCTATATCTTTTGCCGTTCAAATAAAACCATTGATTTTTACCCCTGGGCTCAATGACTGCTTTTTGAAGGTTTTTCCCCAGCTCATCACTCTCATTCGCACCCAAGGCTATCCCAGCCTGATTTGACTTTAACCAGATCCGGGTTGAAGAGAAATATTCCGAGTCTTTCTGCTTATCTTTCTGAGTATAGCATTTGATGACAAATGAGCCATCCGGAGAAACTTTCAGCTCCTCTTTGGTTTCCAAAAGCTTGACCCTTACAATTGGGTATTTAAGTCTATGATAATAGACCTCCTCCCGGTAAATAGGCATCTGGGCGCAGTTATATATAAAAATCGAGACGAGAACTAAAGCCAGTCTGATTACCAGTATTTTATGTCGTCTATTTGTTAAGGCAGGCATATCTTCCCCGAGATAGTGGATTGACTTATATCAGTCAAGGGTGAACTATCTCCTGACAGCTGTAAACAGGTAAGAAAGGCAAAGATGGCGAATGAAAGAGATTCAATTGCACTATGATTGTAACCCACTTCGTCAGATACATATACCTTAGCCGGATAAAAAAGCTCTTTAAGTCTTTTAACTATATATCGGTTCAAAGTTCCGCCCCCGCACAGGATAAGCTCATCCAATTCACCAGATCTAAAAAAGTTTTCGTAAACTAGATAGACTGATCTTGCTGTCAGCTCACTCGCTGTTTTTATTACATCCTCAGGCTTGCTGGTATATTCTAAAGTTTTTCTGACGAAATCTTCAGTAAACTTTTCATCGAAATCTTCTCTGCCTGTGCTTTTTCTTTTCTTCAGCAGGAAAAGAATTTTCTTCTGATAATGGTCTAAAACAGGTTCTATGATTTCACCTTTAAAGGCAGTTTTTCCATCTTTATCATAGTTCTTTTTGAAAAACTTCCTCATTAGATTATCTATCAGCATATTTCCGGGACCGGTATCCATCCCCCGGACTTTTTCTATTCTCTTCCCTTTGGGCAGAAAAGTCAGATTGGCTATTCCTCCTATGTTTAAGATCCCCTGATTTTTTTCTTTTTTATTGAAAAGGTAAAAATGAGCTAAAGGGGTAAGTGGTGCTCCTTCCCTTCCTTCGGCGATCTCTTTTCTTCTAAAATCAGCCACCGTGATAACTCCGGTTCTGCTTGAGATTACCTGCGGCTCACCTATCTGAAGCGTTCCCCTGACAAGGTAACCACCCATTTTTTTTTGCTGAGGAAGATGCCTTACCGTTTGGCCGTGTGAGCCGATAAGGTCTATATCTTTTATGTTCAGACCACAGCTTTGAGCCATCTTTTTAGCTGCACCCGCAAAATATTCTCCCAGGAGAAAATCCAGCCTGATAACCTGGTCGACATTCTGATAACCCGGGTCAGACATTTTCAGGATTTTCTTTTGCAGAGAAGATGGGAACTCAAAAGTCCTGAACCCGATTTGTCTTATTCTGATGCCGGACGTCTTCTTTTCGATTTCAGCTATGCAGGCATCTATGCCGTTAGCAGAGGTGCCGGACATAAGCCCTAAGACTTTCAGCTTCTTTTTTCCTAGAATTCTTTTCAGGCCCAACATAACCTCAACTGCAAATTTTTTCTTTTAAAGCTAAAATCCTGCCTGTCGCCTCAGCGAATCGGGAAAGGTTTAAATCCTTATTTTTTATCTTTTTCTCAAAATGCTCTATCACTTTAGTCTGTTCTTCTAAATTTTCAGAAATCAAAATCATATCGTGCCCGGCTTCAAAAGCCCGATAGCAGGCATCTTCTAAGGGAAAGTTATTCCTCATCGCTTTCATCTGCATATCATCGCTGATCAATATCTTTTTGAAATTCAGCCCTTTTCTTAAAATATCAGAGCAGATTTTTTTCGACAAGGTAGCCGGAAACGTTGGGTCCAGCCCGGTTGAAATAACATGCGTGCTCATTATGAAATCTACATCACTGTAAATGGCCGCTTTAAAAGGGAGAAAATCTATCCTCTCAAACCTCTCCCCGGAGTTGTGATTGACAGGCAAGCTGCTATGCGGATCATCTGAGATATCTCCTATCCCGGGAAAGTGCTTGGCACAGGCAAAGACCCCCTCTTCTTTTAGTGCCTGAATTGCAATCTTAGAAAGTTCTGCCACCAGCGCTGGATCAGACCCAAAAGACCTGTCCCCTATCACTGTGTTAGAGGAATTAGTGAGCACATCTACTACCGGAGCTAAATTTACGTTTATACCCAGTTTTTTTAACCCCCTGGCAGTATGGGAATAAGCCTTGCGAACCCCCTCTTTATCCCTGTTTTCTCCATAAAAAAGATTCGACCGGAAAACCGGAAGGTTTTCTGTTATCCGGTTTATTCTGCCCCCTTCCTGATCTATCATCACAAACAGAGGGATTTCAGCCTTTTCCTGCAGTAATTCTATACTCTCTTTGAGCTGTTCTTTGGTTTTAATATTTGTCGCAAAAAGTATCACCCCGCCTATTTGATACTTCTGGATCAGATTCAGGAACTCAACTGAAGGCTCTGATCCCTGATATCCCAGGGAAAAGAGTTGACCAAGCTTTGGGTAGTCCAATTTTTCCTTTATAGAGTGCAGATTAAATTTTTGCCTTTCCATTTGGCTAAATATAAAGCCTGGTCCACATTCTTAATCAGCTCCTCCTGATCAGTTCCGTTTTCCGGAAAGGTGGCAACACCCAGGCTTACGGTCAATTTGACCTTAAGCCTTCTCTTTTCATCCTCGAACTGGGTCTGTTCAACTTTGGAGCGAATCCTCTCACCTATTTGCCGGGCATCCTCTTTATCGGTTTGTGGCAGTATCACCACAAACTCCTCACCGCCGTAGCGGACAAGGATGTCCACGTCTCTGATGCACACTTTAATCGTTTTGGCTAAATCTCTTAGGATCAGGTTGCCGAAAAGGTGTCCATAAGTATCATTATACCTTTTAAACCAGTCGATGTCAATCATCAACAGGGACAGACTTTGATGATACCTTCTGGCCCTCTTGAGTTCATTATCTAACTTCCCCACAAAGTAGCGATAGTTATAAATCCCGGTAAGCTCATCGATAACGGTAAGCTCCTCCATCTTTTGGTGCAGGCTGGCATTCTCCAATGCCATAGCGGCAGAGCTGGCCAATATGGAGAAGATTTTCTGATCCTGCTCTGAAAAAGCTCCCACCTTTTTGGACTCGGCATTCAAAACTCCAATTATCTTTCCCTGGGAAATCATCGGCACTGCCATTTCAGAGTGAGCACCTTCCAGCCCCGGTATGTATCGAGGATCATCCTTAACCTCGTAGATCCTTACCCCTTTGTTATCTTTTAACACCGAGCCGGTTATCCCGGTAAGGGGAATCTTAGGAGGGTCTGAATATTTGAATTTCTGGTCAGATTCAATCTTCCCTTTTAAAAGAAGAGCCTCTTTATCTTTATCCAGAAGCAAAATAGAAAAATGCTGATATCTTAATACCTTTTGAGTTATCTCTAAGATCTCATCCACCACCTGCTCGAACTTGTAGATCTCACCCAGTGAACGGCTGGCTTCATAGACCGTTTCTATCTGGATCTGGGATTTCTCCAGTTCGGAGGTCCTCTGGTTTAAAGTATCAAACACCTGCATAAGCTTTGCCTCTGAGGTTTTCAAAAAAGAGGAAAGCTTCCCCACCCCTGCGGCGAAAACCCAAAGCAGGGAAATCCTTATCAACAGGTCCCCTAAGAAAAGCTCCCTTATGTGAGGCATAATGGCAGCTATGTAGAAAAGGCTGGCCAAAAATGCCAGGAAAAGTCCTGGACTAAAGCCTAGCTGGTAAGCAGCCAGGGGGATGGAAAGATAATATAAAAGATAGAAATTACTCGTGACCCCACCTGTGTACAGGATAAGAAGGGTTATGAAGACCAGGTCAAAAAGGGAAGTGAAGCTGTAGAATTGTGTAGATCTGGGCTTAAGCCTGCTAGCATAAAGGTAAAGTCCAAAAAGCTGTAAGAGGAAAATTATCAGTAAACCCCATCTGTAAAAAGGAGTATGTCCGGGAGAAACCGGGATAAATGAAAGCCAGATGCACAGGCCTAAAAAAAGGAGGCTCCTGGCAAAAAAGAAAAGGTTATTCGCCCCTAAATAAGTCTCCCAGTTAGTTTTCTGAAAAGGATAACTATCCATTAAAGGTTTTCTTAGACCGTTTGTTAAGTTTCCAAGTTTACTTTTTTTATCGGCAGAATGCAGAAATCAAATATTCATTTTGGGACTGGTTTTTTAAAAAACAACCCTCTAAAAGCCTCAACCAAAAGGAATAATGCCAGAGATAGAAGCACCAGGGCACCCAGAGGGATGACCTCTAAGGTATAGGAGCCAGAGAAGATCTTTTCCAGCCAGGGAAGGATCATCAGAATAAGGGACCATAAGGTCATAACTAACATAAAAACCATAGGTAAGGCAGTATATCCCCAGGCTTTTTTGGTCTCCTTTAGCCAGACCGTGACGCCTAAAAGGGTTAAAGCCGCTAAGAGTTGATTACTTGTCCCGAACAATGACCAGAAAACCCTCCAGGCAGGTAAGTAGTTACCAGAAGGGTCTTTCACCTTAATCATAACTGAAAAAGCCGGAATTAAAAGAGTAACAAGAGTTGGTCCAGCTTTAGAAAATTTACCTCTCCAGTCAGTTAACTCCTGGAAAACATACCTCCCCAACCTGGTGCAGACATCTAAGGTATCATAGATAAAGGTAGCAAAAGCTAAAAGCCCAAAGCTCATCGCGAAATCGCGGTTGATCTTGAAAATGGATAAGAAATTGCTGATCCCGTTAGCGTAGATCTCATCCGGCTTTCCTTTGGCTAAAGCCCCGGATCTGGAAAGCATCATCAGGGTACCTAAGGCTATAACAGCCACTAACCCTTCCAGAAGCATCCCTCCATAACCGATCAACTTAGCATCCCTCTCCTTTTTAAGCTGTTTGGAGGATGTGCCTGAGCTTACGATCGCATGAAATCCAGAGCAAGCTCCACAGGCTACGGTGATAAACAGTACCGGAAAGATGGGGACACCAGCGTTGCTCCAACCTATAAATGCCGGGTAATTGATCTTGAAACCACCAAAAATTATTCCTACTATCCCGGCTAAAAGGGTGCCATAGAGAAAAAGTCCTCCTAAGTACCCCCGAGGCTGAAGCAGGAGCCATAAAGGGATGATCGAGGCGATGAAACAATATAAGAGGAGGATTAAGTCCCAGATCTTAAGTGGTTCCAATCCTAAAAAAGAAGGCAGGGTAATCGGTATTTTTTGCCCGAACCAGATGGCAAATACCACTAAAGGCAAAAAGATCATAGTGGACAGCCACAAAGGAAACCTCAGCTTATAAAGCGTTAGCCCCATAAGGAAAGCTAAAGTTAGATAAAGGAGAGAAGAGGAGGCAACCCCGGCTCCATAGGTTTTTTGTGTAAAAGCATTGGCAGTGATATCGGTGAAAGCCACTACCACATAGACTAAGGAAAACCAGATGAACAGAAGAAAAAGTAAGTATACTCTGCGGCTCATATGCTCCTTAACCACCTCTGCAATAGACCTGGCTTTATGCCTTACTGAGGCAACCAGGGCGGATAAATCATGCACCCCACCTACAAAGATAGAACCAACCAGGATCCAGAGCAAAGCCGGTACCCAGCCGAAAAGAAGGCCTGCTAGGATAGGACCCACAATGGGACCAGCCGCAGCAATGGCTGAGAAATGCTGCCCTAAAAGGAGTGTCTTACGCGTAGGGATATAATCCACCCCATCATACATCGTCTGAGAGGGGACCGGATTATTATTATCTAAGCTTAGTTTTTTCTCCAAGAACCTTCCGTAGAGAAAATAAGCCCCTAAGAGGATTAGCCCGGCAAGGAGAGCAATCAACAGTAGGTTCATATTTCTAACTTTTAGTTTATCTTTTTAGAGTTAAAGGGGACACCTGGACAAATCTTTTTTTGTGAACAGAACCTGCAACCTGAGTTTTTCAAATATACCTTTTCTAAAAAAAGCACCAAAATATATACGAGAGAGAAACCCAGCCAGAAAAGACTTCTGAATCTTGCCAGTTGCACCAGGCCTCCTAATAAAGGGAAGAGCCATATTGGATAGATAAACAACATATAATCATATCCTGAGGTAAAGTTGTCCTCAGACCTTTTGGGGAAAAGATAACCGGCAACCTTGCCCCAGCCCACATTGCAGAGCTTGCCATGATAGGAGCAAAAAACGCAGCGGGATAAGGGCAGGACTAAACTAAGAGCTAAAAGACTGTAAAAGACATAGATGAAGGATAATTCAGTCTTAAGTAGATAAAAGACATAAACCCCGGAGCCGAAGATTATAGAAAGAAAAATTAAACGACCCAGGATAAAAGCTTTTGGGTATTCTGGAAAACAAATCTCTGGTTTATCTTTTTTTTCTGTTTTCATCTTTTGAGCCGCCTTTGCTTAAAAAATAGATTGACCTTAAGAAAATCAATTATATATATTAATAAATAACTTTTTTGAAACCAAAGGAATTTTTTATCGTAAATTTTAAATAGAGCTTAAAAAAGGAGGAAAAAATGCTTAAATTCCTAAAGCTTCCAGCTCTCTTTTTGCTTTTCTTCTCAGTTCTTTTACCTCAGTTAATCCAGGCTATAGAGCTAAAAGGTGGCGAAAATATAGTCATCCCGGAGTCGACCTTAATCCAGGATGACTATTTTGTTTCCGGGAATAATATCAAATTCTCTGGTAAAGTGGATGGCGACTTTGTTTCTGCCAGCCAGACCCTTACCAGTAAGGGAACGGTTGGAGGGAATCTAATGTCTGCAGGCCGGGACCTGGATATCTCCGGAGAGTTAGGAGGCAGCTTCTGGGGCGCTGCCCAGAATATCAGCTTTAATGGCAAACTCAAAAGAAATTTCCTGGGGTTTGCCCAGACAATCAATCTCAAGGAAGGCTCTGAGGTTGGCGGAGATGTTATCGCCTTCTGCGGAGAGTTGAAAATTTCTGGAAAAGTTGACAAGGGTTTAAGGGGAGGTGTTGGTTCTGTGGTCATATCCGGGATTATAAACGGAAATGTGGATATAAAAGCGGATGAGATAAGCATAATGCCGGATGCCAAGATAAATGGGAACTTACATTATAAAAGTAAAAAGGAAGCAAAGATCGAAAAAGGTGCCCAGATAACCGGGGAGACAAAGTGGACCAAGATCACCCCTAAGAAGAAAAAAGGATTGACCTTGGGTAAGCTCTTCTGGAAATTCTTGTTCTTCTGTGCCTCCTTTTTGACCGGGCTTTTCATGCTCCTTATTGCTAAAAGAGAGGTTAAGGCCGCTAAAGAATCGGTGTTTAAAGATTTCCTGAAAAATCTGGGTTTAGGATTTGTTTTTGTGATCTGCATACCGATTGCCCTCATCATCTTGCTTTTCACAGTTATCGGTATCCCCATATCGATAATTGTTCTATTTGCCTATCTGGTTCTTTTCTATATTGCCAAGATTTTTGTTGGGTATGCCCTGGGTGAAAGGGTCCTACAGCTTTTCAAAACCAATGGCATTCCAGCCCCGGTCTGGTCTTTGCTGGTGGGACTTATAATTCTATATATCCTGTTCTTAATTCCCTATATACACTGGATATTCTATCTTTTAGCTCTTTTGGTTGGTTTCGGTTGTGTTTTTCAGGCAAAGAAGTATCTAATCCCTTCCCCAACCACCATCACCTGACCTGCACCCAGTAAAAAAGCCCCCTACGGGGGCTTTTTTATTTATATTTTGTTACGTCCGGTCCTACGGTGGCTACGCCAGACGTAGTCTCCGCTTCTCGGAGGTTACCCCGGACGTTATTTCATTTGTAGCGGAAGGCCTCAAGGTCTTGTCCACAGGATCCTGGCGAAGACTTCAGCCTTACATTTTTAAATAAAAAGATGGAAACCTGAAGGTTTCCGCCCTACGGGTCGTAAAGCTTTTATCGACTACTTAAAACATGGTAGGTCAGACGTTCTTGTGGCTACGAGCCCGCCCGCCCTTTGGGCGCCAGGCTTTGCCTTTCTGTCAAAGCACAGACAGGAATGTCTATGCTACCAACTCAAGTTTTTTTCTTCTCTAAAATCTCCTCAGCTAAAGAAAGCGCTACTCCTGATAACATTACCTCCACCCCTAATCTGGTAAAATCACCAGAGATAAGCTCCCTTTTAACGTTAGCATAGAAAGCGCAGCCAGCTTCTTTCTCCACCACCAGGCCTGAGATTTTTCCCACATCCTCTCCTACAAAAGTGACCTCCCCTAATTCCTCGCTGATCACATAGCCCGATACATTGTGCAATTGCAGATGGCAGTTAGAGGTATAAACCACAACCAAAGGACCTTTGGTCTTCCCCAGGGTTGCCTCCGGGTAAAGCTCTAAGACAACACTCCTTTTCCCCTTGCGGTTAACTATTTTCAGCCGGTGATGGTCTTTTTCCTGACAGACAGATTCCGGCTTAAGACAGGCAGAAATCTTTTTTATATCTTTTTCCGAAAAAATTCCCATTTTCTTTTCCCTATCACCTATTACCTTTTGTTAAAGCTAACCACCTGTAGAAAGGTAAAGCTAAAGTCTCAAGACCTTGACGGCTTTACACTCCAGTTCCCTCTTATTAATCTTTCTTACCTATCACCTAACACCTTTTATTATAAGTACCACCATCTGAAATAAACTATGACCAGAATAACCATCAGGATGGAGACGAAATTTATCTTAACCATCAGCCCGAAAGTCAAAGAGATTGAATAAAAATCAAAAGAGATAGCTTTAAAACCTATGTTAATGCTCTCTTTGAAAAGGATCCTGACCGCACCCTCAGGTATGAAAGTCCCGATTAAATCGCCGATCAGCCCGCCAATGACCGCGGCTAAAAGTAAGGCGATCACGATTGAAGTTATTTCAGATTTCTTCAATTTGCCTTCCTCTTGACGAAAGTGATGATGGAATTAAAGACATATCTTCCATCTTCTGAGCCTAAGATCTTTTCGCCGGCCCTTTCCGGGTGGGGCATCATTCCGAGGACATTCCTTTTCAGGTTGCAGATGCCGGCAATATTTTCCAGTGCCCCGTTTGGGTTATATGCCGGGTCGATTTTCCCCTGGGGGCTGCAGTAATGAAAGACTATCTGGTTATTCTCTTTTAATTTCTTTAGTCCTTCCTCTGAGATAAAATAGTTACCATCTGTATGAGCCACAGGTATCTTCAGAACCTGAGATCTTTGACAGTTGTTGGTGAAAGGAGTGTTCTCCTGTTCGACCTTTATATGAACCCACTTACACACGAACCTTAAAGACGAATTTCTAAGCATAGCCCCAGGCAAAAGCCCGGCTTCCAGAAGGATTTGAAAACCGTTACAGATCCCTATGACCAACCCTCCTTTTTCCGCAAAGTTGAATATCCCCTGCATAATCGGGGCAAACCGGGCAATCGCACCGGTGCGCAGATAATCACCATAGGAAAACCCGCCCGGCAGGATCACGCAATCACAGCCATTCAGATCTTTATCCTGATGCCAGAGGAACCCCACCTCCTCTTTCATTATAGTTTTTATAATCTGATAAGCATCATAATCGCAATTGGATCCCGGGAAAATGACCACTCCGAACTTCATCTTAGATCTCCACCTTGAAATCTTCGATTACCGGATTAGCTAAAAGCTTATCCGAGATCTGATTGACCAACTTTAAGGCTTCTTTTCTGTTAGCGGAGAGAAAGCTCACCTCAAAGAATTTACCGCTCCTTATCTCCTCAACCCCATTATACCCCATATCTCCTAAAGCCCTTTTTATTGTGGTGCCCTGAGGGTCTAAGACACCTTCTTTTAATCTTACGTAAACTGTGGCTTGGTATGACTTTTTTTCTTTGCTCATATTCTTCTCTTTTTATTGACCTTATTTTTCAGGATAAATCTGTTTTATCTATTTTGAACTTTTCCTCCCTGCGCCTCAGAAGGTTATCATCTATCTTTGGCTCGACATGCACTATATAATAAATTTCCCTTATAATCCCGGAGAGCACATAGATAATCCCTATGGGAAAGATAACTAATTTTGGTCTTATCAATACCGCAATCAAAGCTCCCAGGATCAACATAAGTTTAATCATATTTTTCCTGGAATTCAAGGAAAATCTGGGCAAAGTAAAATATTCTACTCCGCTGACCATAAGCGCAGAGAAGACTATTATCATGGTGATTAAAACCTCAGGATATACAAGCTCTCCCCAGAGCTCGTAAGAGAAAAGCGTATATCCGCAGAGAGTGATTGCCGCAGCCGGTATAGGCAGACCGATAAAATATGGCTTATCCTCTAACTTGGCTTGAATATTAAAACGGGCTAACCTGAATGCCCCGCAGATTATGAAAATAAACCCGATCAGCCAGCCCCAGGTCCCCAGGATAAAAAGCCTGAAAGAATAAAAAATAACTGCCGGCGCTATCCCGAAGGAGACGAAATCCGCGAAAGAATCCAGCTCGATTCCGAATCTGGATGTGCTCCTGGAAACACGGGCGATCTTACCATCTAAGGCATCAAAAAAGCCAGCCAGGACTATGAGCCAGGCCGCATGGATTGCCTCCCCTTCGAAACTCTGCAAGATGGATAAAAACCCGCAGAGCATATTCCCCACTGAGAAAACACCTGGAAAAATCCCTTTAAAATTTCTCATCTAAGACCCTTTGGCTCTCTGTTGGTCTCTAGACCAACAGAGCAGGTTAGGAACAGGTTGTTGGTCAGGAGACCAGCAATCAGCCAGAGTTTCTCATCTAAGTCTTCTGGTGTAGTTGCCCAATTCATTGGGCTTAGTTCCCTCTCCCCTTGCGGGAGAGGGTTAGGGAGAGGGGTCACCCTCCCCTATCCCCTCCTCTACGAGCCGTGATGCTTTTATCGGCCATCAAGGGAGGGGTATTTCTGCTCGATAAATCGAGCGACTACAATTTCTTTGCTCCCTGTTGGTCTCCAGACCAACAGGGCGGGTTCAGGCCAGGTTGTTGGTCTGAGACCAACAACCAGCGAACTGATGTCTCGCTTTAACCAAAGGTCCGGCTCTCTGGCCAGGGATGGCACACGTCATACGTCCCGATTACGGTCTCTCCAGCTTTGACCTTTTGATTTACCTTCACCAGAACCTTGACCTTTTCCGGCAGAAAAATCTCCACCCTTGAGCCGAACCTTATCATCCCGAACCTCTCTCCGATTTTAACCTGGTCTTCTTCTTTTAATCGGCAGACAATCCTGCGGGCAATAGTCCCGGCAATCTGCTTCACGACAAGTTTAACCTTATCATTTTCCAGCCTCAGCTCGTTTTGTTCATTTTCAGAAGAGGCTTTTTCTTTATAAGCCGCATTAAACCCGCCGGGAATATATTTGGAATACTTGACCACCCCGCTTATCGGATTCCTGTTTATATGCACATCCCACAAAGACAAAAAAATCGAAACCTTGGTACCGCCTGAACTTAAAAAACCATTCTCAGAAAAAGACGCAATCTCCACGACCTTTCCATCAGCCGGAGAAAGGACAATACCCTCTCCCTGAGTTATCTTTCTTTCCGGGTCCCGGAAGAAGAAAACAATGAAAAGGGTAATTCCCACAAAAAGAACCGTTATACCTGAGAAAATTTTGCTTCTGGTCAATACCGAAAGCAAAAAAAATACGATAGTTAAAATCAAGCTGAAAAATATGATATTTAAACCTTCTTTAGCCATTTGTCTTCTTACCTAATAAACAAGAGGTGTACAAATCCCGATCCGTGATGACAATTTATAACCTCTTATTTTTTCTTCTTAAACACCCTCTTGAAAATATAATCCACGTTTCTGAGATAATATTTCAAATCAAAGCAGTCTAAGATTTCCTCCCGGCTCAGATATTTTTTGATCCTTTGGTCTTTAAGAACTAATTCTTTAAAACTCTCACCAGTTTCCCAGGTTCTGGTGGCATTTTCCTGCACGTAGGCATAGGCTTCCTCTCTGGTATGTGTCTTTTTGGTCAATTTAGTCAAGACCCTTTGGGAAAAAACCAAGCCTTTGGTCAAATCTATGTTCTTCAGCATATTTTTCGGATAGACTGTCAGATTTTTCATAATCCTGGTGAAATTTACCAGCATATAATCTACCAGACTTGTGGAATCCGGCAGAATGACCCTTTCCACTGCGGAATTAGTGATATCCCTTTCATGCCATAAATTCATATTCTCTAAAGCCGCCAAGGCATCGCCTCTTACTACCCTTGCCATTCCAGATAACCTTTCGCACATAAAAGGATTTCTCTTGTGCGGCATAGCAGAGGAGCCTTTTTGCCCTTTTACAAACCCTTCTTCTAATTCTAAGACCTCTGTACGCTGAAGATTTCTTATCTCCGTGGCGAACTTCTCGATTGCTCCGGCGATTATCGCCATACAGGTTACAAATTCTGCATGTCTGTCTCTTTGCAGAATCTGGGTGGAAACAGATGCAGGCATAAGACCTGCTTTTCTGCAGACATATTCTTCAACTTTGGGGCTTAAATGGGCAAAATTCCCAACGGCACCGGAGAGTTTCCCTACAGCGACAATTTTTATAGCTTTTTTTAATCTTTCGATATCTCTCTCTATCTCAGAATACCATAAGGCAAATTTCAGGCCCAGACTAATCGGCTCAGCCTGAACCCCGTGGGTCCTGCCGATCATCGGAGTCATTTTATATTGAAAAGCTCTCCTCCTGATAACTTTGTTCAACTCCTCCAGATCTTTGAGGATGATATCCCCAGCATCTCTTAATATCATAGAAAGAGCAGTATCCACCACATCATAAGAGGTCATCCCCAGGTGAACGTATTTCGAATCCTCACCGATATATTCAGCTAAATTGTTCAGAAAGGCGACCACATCGTGATGAACTTTGTTTTCGATCTGGTTGATCTTCTTTACATTGAAATTGGCTTTCTTTCTTATGCGCGGGACAACGCTCTTAGGGATATTTCCCAATTTTGCCTGGGCTTCACAGGCTAAGATCTCAATCTCGATCCATTTTCTGAACTTATTCTCATCTGACCACAGTTCCTGCATCTGCGGCAGGGTATATCTGGCTATCATGATTTGATCCTTTCTCAATTCTTCTCGTTGCCATCCTGAAACGGAGACTACGTCTGGCGTAGCCACCGTAGGATGGGAATGGCAACGCTACGATGATTTACTCTCCGCCCTTCTAAAGTCCTTACCCTTTCCTGACCTTTTCCCAGTCAGCTAAGAAATTCTTAATCCCCACGTCTGTCAAGGGATGTTTTACCAGTTGCTGTAAAACTTTGAACGGCATAGTGGCGATATCCGCTCCCATAAGGGCGGCATCAACTACGTGCAGAGGATTCCGGATGCTGGCAACTAAGACCTCAGTCGAAATATCGTAATTCTGAAAGATCGTCACGATTTGCCCCACTATTTCCATCCCGATGTGGCTGGCATCATCCAACCTTCCAACAAAAGGGCTTACAAAAGATGCTCCTGCCTTTGCGGCCAAAAGTGCCTGGATAGGTGAAAAGACCAGGGTACAGTTGGTCTTTATCCCTTTGTCTGAGAGCATTCTCATCGCTTTCAATCCTTCTGTGGAGATAGGGACTTTGATAACGATATTTTTACCTATTTTGACCAGCTCAGAAGCTTCCCTTACCATACCATCCGGGTCTAAACTCACCACCTCTGCACTTATGGGACCATCCACCACCTCGCAGATTTTCTTGAGCAGAGTTTTGTAATCCTCCTTCTCCTTTGAAAGCAGGGTCGGGTTGGTAGTAACCCCATCCAAAATTCCCCAGGTTGCCACCTCTTTTATCTCTTCGAAATTTGCTGTATCCAAAAAAATCTTCATAAGCTCTCCTTTCAATAATTGACTCGGACTAAATATAATCCTTTAGCTGGTGCAGTCAAGCCTGCTTTTTTGTGGTCCTTAGCTTTGAGGATATCTGCAAAATCTTTTAAACTGAAATACCCTCTTCCTACATCGATCAAAGTCCCTACCAGACTTCTAACCATCGTATGCAGAAATCGGTCTGCTTCTATTTCAAACTCCAGTTTGTTTCCATCTTTTTTCCAAAAGGCTCGGAAAACAAAACAGTGATTATTCGGCTTTGCAGATTTGCCCACACAGAAGGAAGTGAAATTCTGTCTTCCCAGAATTATCTTGGTAGCTTTTTTTATCTTCGAAAGGTCCAGACAATAGGATACCTCCCAGGCGAACCTTCTCAGGAAGATATCTTTTCCGAAGCAGATTTTATATCTATAAACCCGGCTTTTGGCACCATATCTTGAGTTGAAATCTGAATCTACCTCTTCGACATCTTTTATGAGAATATCCTTCGGAAGAAGAGAATTTAAACCTCTGTGCATAGAAACCAGATTTAATTTTGTCTCAGTTTTAAAATTCGCCACCTGCTCCAGAGCGTGCACGCCGACATCAGTTCTGCCAGAGCCGATCAAAGTTATCTTCTCCCGCAAAATCCCGGTTAATTTATCTTCTATCTCCCCCTGAACCGTTCTCAATTTTGGTTGCTTTTGCCATCCGGAGAAGCCGGTCCCGTCATATTCTATTTTCAGTTTGACATTTCTTGACATTCTTTTAAAGGATGATCCTGAAAGATAAAAAGGAAAACAGGATAATTATTACAGCAAAAAGGTAATCTTCTTTTTTGAATTTTAACCTCTGATAGGAGCTCCTCTTCTCCCCGCTTTGAAAACCTCTTGCCTCCAAAGCCAGTGCCAGATCATCTGCTTTGCGGAAGGAGGAGATGAACAAGGGTATCAGAAGAGGAAAGGTTTTCTTGACACGCTGAACTAAATTTCCCTCGAAATCTGCACCCCGAGCCATCTGGACTTTTTTTAAATTCACACCCTCCTCTAAAAGGAGCGGTATAAATCGGATGGAGATCATGCTCATCAGGGAAAACTCCTCCACTGGCAGTTTTAATTTTTTCAAAGGGCCTGAAAGCTTTAAAACCCCATCTAAAAGCTCCATCGGCGAGGTGGAAAGGCTTAAGAAGATCGCACCGGAGATAAAAAGAAGAAGCCTCAGAGAATAGACCAGTCCGTTCAGAATTCCTTCCCATCCAATCTGGAAATATCCAAAATAAAAATAGGTGCCAAGACTCTCAGAGGTCAAGAGCACCTGAAGTAAAAAAATGAAAATGAAAAAAAAGATAAACGATCTTAAGCTTTTCAAAATTATCGACAGAGGAATCTTGGACAAAAGAAAGAGCAAAGAAGAAACAATGAGCCATAATAAATAGAGTTTAATATTCACCGCCACCGCTACAAAAAGCACCATCACCAGGACTAAAGCAAGCTTGATCCTGGGGTCTAATCTGTGGATTATGGAATCCCCGGGATGATATTGTCCTATTGCCAGATCTTCAAAAAAAGACATATTTTCTTCCCATTATTTTGAAGCAACAATATAGTCACCCGCAAAATCAAAGTCAAATTTAAACTTTGTTTTGTCCCCTCTTCTTTTCATGGAGAGGGATACAGGGTGAGGTTCCTTCCCTCTCCTTTCAGGAGAGGGCCAGGGTGAGGTCAATACTATAAGTCTCGACGCCCTCTAAAACACCATCGGCTCAGGAGACCCGACAGTCCCCTAAATGTAGTGGCGTTCGATCCTGGAAACGGATCCGTAGGATTGGATGCCATTACCAAATCGCATATCAATTTTTTTCTACACTTGACAATCCTGTCCAGTTGTAATATTATCTAAACTCTGAAACTTTTCTTAAAGCAGTTCAATCTTATGCCCATAGATAAAGCTCGCATACTGAATTTCATGGCTGAAAAAGCCTATCGCCCTTTGAAGATAAGGGAACTGGCAAAGGGGATGAAAATTCCTGAGGAACATTATCGCGCTTTTCGCCGCACTGTTCGCTCGATGCTGCAGGAAGGCTCGATCGTCAAGATCAAAAAGAATCGCCTGGGCTTGCCGGAAAAGCTCAATTTAGTGGTAGGAAAGCTCACTCTTAATAAGTCCGGATTCGGCTTTGTGCAAGCCGAGGATGGCAAGGAAGAGGTCTATATAAATAAAGATGATGTGGGAACAGCCTGGAATGGCGATAAAGTCGTAGTCAGGATCTACGGCAGGAGAACCGGAAAAAGCAGAGAGGGAACAATCATAAAAATCCTGGAGAGGGCTAATCAAATAGTTGTTGGAACTTTCAAACGGGGAAAACATTTCTTTTTTGTCCAGCCAGATGATAAAAGGTTTACCCGTGATATCTATATACCTGAGCCAGGTGAGGCAGAAGAAGGGCAGAAGGTCGTCATTTCCCTGGAGGAATGGCAGGATAAATATCTGAACCCGGAGGGGAAAATCCAGGAGATACTGGGTTATCCGGATGATCCCGGAGTAGATATCCTTACTCTGATCAGAGAATACCAGTTACCTGTCGAATTCCCTGGAGAAATCGATAGAGAAGCAGAAAAACTCTCCCACAGGATACCGGAGCTGGAATACCGCACCAGGGTCGATTTCAGAGACAAAATCTGTTTCACCATCGACCCCTGGGACGCTAAAGACCATGACGATGCCATCTCCCTGGAAAAGTTGGAGAGAGAAAACTATCTCTTGGGAGTTCATATTGCGGATGTCTCTTATTATGTTAGAGAAAACAGCAGGTTAGACAAAGAGGCTTTTTCCAGAGGCAACAGCATCTATTTAGCCGATAGGGTCATTCCTATGCTGCCGGAAAAGCTTTCAAATCAGATCTGCAGTTTAAGACCCAAAGAAGAGAAGCTCACCTATTCCTGCTTAATGGAAATAGACCCTAAGGGGAAGGTAATCAAGTATCGGATTGCAAAAAGCCTTATTCAGAGCAGGGCAAAGTTGAATTATGACGAGGTGCAGGCTTTTTTCGATACTGGTAAATCGAATAAAAATCTTTCAGGTTTGGAACAGACTTTAAAGGAGATGCTGAAATTAAGTCAAATTCTTCATCAGAAAAGAATATCCAAGGGAAGTTTGGACTTTGACCTGCCAGAGGCTAAAGTCCTTATGGGAAAGGATGGCAGAGTTCTGGACATCTTCAAACAGGAGAGGCTGGAAAGCCACAGGCTGATTGAGGAGTTTATGCTTTTAGCAAACCAGTGCGTGGCAAAATATGCCAGCTCTCTTAGAGTCCCTTTTCTATACCGGGTTCACGACCAGCCGGACAAAGAGAAAATCGAAAACTTCGCGGAATTCATCTCCACCTTAGGTTATAAGTTCCCGGTTGAAAAAAAAGAGGGAACAATGAGTCCAAAGAGGATTCAGAGATTTCTGAAATCGGCTGAGGGAACCCCACAGGAGGAGCTTATAAATGAGCTCCTTTTGAGGTCTTTGAAAAAAGCCTGTTACCAGCCTGAGAACATCGGTCATTTTGGTTTAGCCTTTTCCCATTATACCCATTTCACCTCCCCGATCCGAAGGTATCCGGACCTTTTGATTCACCGACTTCTAAAGGAACTTGAAGAAACAAAAAATTATATCCCAGAGAGAAGAGCTTATCTTCAGGAAAAACTGCCTTTTATCGGGAAGTTCACCTCAGACCGGGAAAGGTTAGCGGATGAAGTTGAGCAGGAATCTATCAAGCTCAAACAGATAGAGTATCTGAAGGACAGATTAGGAGAGCATTTCAGCGGAATTATCTCTGGAATCCTGCCCTTCGGGTTTTTCGTAAGGCTGGATGACCTCCTGGCAGAAGGCCTGGTCCGCCTGAGTTCGATGGAGGATGACTATTACAGGTATGATGAGAAGAATAAAAGGTTAGTAGGCAGACATTCCAGAAAGATTTATAATTTAGGTGAGCGGGTTAATGTTCAGTTAATCAGAGTGAACAAAGAGGAAAGGGAGATAGATTTCAATCTGGTGTCTGAAAAAGGGGTTGGTAAACAAAAAAAGAGAAAAAGAAGATTCGGGCATTGAACAAAATATAAAAAAGATTGCCAAAAAGACTCCTTCCTGTTATTTTCTTAATGTTTTATGGTTCAAAATCATAGAATTCTCAGCATAAGCAAATCCAGAGAGTTTCACCAGGATATAAGAAAGACCCTGCCTGATTTTGAGATAGTTTCAGCCCAAGACAGCACCGAAGGGTTGAAAAAACTTAAAGAAGAACCCTCGGAGATTGTGATTCTTGACTCCCGTATCGAGGACTATCCCTGCGAGAGCCTGATAAAGAAGATTGCAAACAAAAATCCGAGATCGGATCTCTTGGTGGCTTCAGAGGAAATACCCGAACAGCAGGATATCTTTCTGGGGTGCGGGGCAGATGACCTTCTCCAGCTACCTCTGGCACCTGAGGAGGTCAGGATAAAGGTCAAAAAACTTCTCAAGGAAAAAGAATTCCTGGAATCCTGCGGCCTGGTGGGGAAATCAGAGGAATTAAAAAAGATCGCGGAGGCAATTCTGCAGGTCGCCCCGACCAACATCACCGTGTCCATCACCGGAGAAAGCGGAACCGGCAAAGAATTAGTGGCTCGGGCAATTCACAACAATAGCCCCAGAAAAGCTGGTCCTTTTGTGGCTGCTAATTGCGGGGCTTTGGCTGAAGGGGTTTTGGAAAGCGAGCTTTTCGGACATGAGAAGGGATCCTTCACCGGAGCAATAAGTCGGAGAGAGGGATTTTTCGAAAGAGCAGATAAGGGAACCATCTTTTTGGATGAGATAGCCGAGATAAAGCCTGCCATCCAGGTTAAGCTTTTGAGGATTCTGGAGGAGAAGACCTTCTTAAGAGTAGGAGGGGTTAAAGACGTCAAAGTGGATGTCAGGATTATAGCTGCTACCAATAAAGACCTGGAAAGAGAAGTAGAGATGGGAAGTTTTCGCAGCGATCTCTATTTCAGATTAAGCGTGGTGAAAATCGACATCCCGCCTTTGAGGGAAAGGACCAGGGATATCCCCATACTGGTCTATGATTTCATCCAGAAGCTGAACCAGGAAAGCCCCAAGAAAATCTTAGGAGTAACAGAAGAGGCGATGGAGCTTTTGCTGAAATATCACTGGCCCGGAAATGTCCGGGAATTGAGGAACTTCTTAGAGAGCAGTTTGGTTTTTTCTGCAGACCGCTACATTGAAGCCCAGGATGTGTTAAAATATATCGATAAGCAGGTGCAAATCGAAAGGCATCTGCCCGTAATTACGGGGAAAAGTGTGACTGCGGCCGAGCATGAGCTAATCTACCAGGCTCTCTTAGGCTTGAGAAAGGAGATTTCTGCCTTGCGGAAGGAATTCTTAGAGGAAAGAAGCTCGGAGCCTAAAAAAGAATCCAAAAGTGTTGAGGTCAAACCTCAGGTAAGCCTGGAGGAGATGGAAAAGGAGCTTATCGATAAAACCCTTAAAATGGTGGGCGGCAACCGGAAAAAAGCTGCTAAGATTTTAGGAATCGGAGAACGGACCTTATATAGAAAGATCGACCAGTACGGTTTAAGAGAACCTTAAGGTCTTCTGAAGAAGAGTTTCATCCTGTTAAATCCTTTTTTGAATGTCAAAATTTGCAATCTATCTTTTCATACTTCTCTTAGTCCCCTTTTCACTTACATTTTCTCAGTCTATCTCATCCCAGCTCTATGAAAATGAGGAGGATCTAGAGGAGGGTCTTCTATCAGGGGACCTAACTTATACCGAATACTTAGAGCTTTTAGACCTACTCCATGAAGGGGTAGGTTCCAGTTCTCCGCAAAAAGACCGGCTGCTTTTTTTACCGGATTTTACCCAGTCCGAAATGGAGCAGTTGACAGATTCATCTGGCACCAAACTCTCCCCTGAAGAAACCGTACCTATATATTCTACAGCCGGAAGCTTTTTTCTGCCTAAGATACTAAGCCAGGCAAGGGGACGCATTTCCTTACAAAGTAGACAGAAATTTGGCCAGGATTATTCCTATGATTTTGTGCTCGCCAAATTTAAAGTTAGAGAGAGATTCCTTTTCCAGTTAGAGCTTCAAAGGGAGGGCACATCCGATCCTCAGGTAAAGAAAAGAAGCCTGGAGATTTTAAACCTTGGATACGTTAAAAGAATCATATTAGGCAGCTTTGATGAAAAGATTGGTCTGGGATTGAATATCGGTTACCATCCTTTTCTCAGGGCTGAACAGGAAGATAATCAGAGCTCTTTTCTTTATCCTATTTCAGGCAGGTTCAACGGGGTTCTGATCCAATCTGATTTCGGCTTTTTTCAGCCGGAGCTTATCCTCTCGAAAAATAAAAAGGGAGCTCTATCCCAGGAGCTCTGGGCTTTAAATCTTTCCGCCTCATTTAAAGATTTTAATTTTGGCCTGTTGAGGTCTGAGGGTAGATTAAAAAACGTATCCTCATTTTATGATAGAAACCTTAGCTTTTATCTTAAAGGTACAAAAGGCAAATTAGCCCTCTCCAGCGAATATTCCCTTCTCAACAACGGCGCCACCGGCTGGGCTTCGGTACTGGTTTTCAGGGACGAGCCGGCCCTGATGGAATTATCCGGCTGGAGCTATTCCAATAATTACGTTCACCTTTTCGGAGCAGGCCCTTCCAATCCGGATTATATTCTTTCAGAAATTGGTGAGGTTGAGTACGAATACCCTTCCAGAGAAAAAGGAGAAAAAGGGGTTATGCTGAAGTCAGCTTACAGGCTCTCTTCAAGATACTCTTTGAATTTTAGCTATAGCCAGTGGGAAGCTTCCCCCTACTCCCCTCTCAAACTCAGACAAAAGATAGGGTTAAAAATGATACTTGCAGAAAAGCTTAAAACCGGGCTGGATTATCTTTACTCCAGCTCAGACTTAGAGGGAGAAGCAGGCTCTCAACACTTGATAAGTTCTACTTTTATATTTGGGCCCTTGAAAGATATTCTATTCCGTCTAATAACCCGGTACGGGAAAAAGAAATCTACGGTGACCTCTGAAGAGAAAAGCTCTTTTGAATTCCAGCTCCGCTCAGATTTTCAAAAACCTTTCCCTTTTCTTCTGACTCTCTGGGCAAGGTATAAGGATAATGACCTTTCAAAAGGAGAGGATGCTTACTGGGATTTTCGGCTTCAGGAACGGCTATCTTTTTTCAACAGGTCTATTTTCTATGGCGAGTATTTCATAAAATTGCCCTCTGGTGTTCAGGCTAAAACTCAGGGTGCAAAATTCAGGCTGGAGGTTGGATTTTGAGAAAACTTAACTCAGAATTTTATAATACAGATATTTTAGTGCTTGATACAGAAGATTAAAGCGAAAAAAACGCATTAGTTTTTATTTGCATTCACTTTCAAATTTAATTATAATAAATA
>Ga0209642_10000648_pt1 | contig 22490 bp, 18 predicted proteins | sample RifCSP19_2_FD_184025 | JGI IMG/M metagenome (GOLD analysis project Ga0209642, IMG submission 184025) | Soil microbial communities from Rifle, Colorado - Rifle CSP2_sed 19_2 (SPAdes) (version 2) | ecosystem: Environmental > Terrestrial > Deep subsurface > Rock core/Sediment | place: Rifle... | reverse complement strand
GCGGCCGAGACCGGTCTGCCGCGTCGCGAGCTGTTCCGCGAGGTGTAGGGCATGTCCATCCTGCGCGCACTCAGCCCGGTCGGTCGCGGCGTCCTCGTCGCGACGCTCGCAGTCAGCGTCCTATCCGTGGCCATGGAGTGGCTGCTGCACGTCGAGGGCACGCCGGTCTTCCTTGTCAGTGCGCTGGGAATCCTCGGTCTCGCCTACGTGGTCGGTGCGGCGACGGAGCGGCTGGGGGCCCTGGCGGGCCCCCAGGTCGGCGGCATCCTCAACGCTACCTTCGGCAACGTCGCCGAGCTGATCATCGCCTTCTTCGCCCTGGCGGCCGGTGAGCTCGAGGTGGTCAAGGCTTCGCTCACCGGCTCGATCGTGGGCAACCTCCTGCTCGTGCTCGGCTTCAGCCTCTTCCTCGGCGGATTGCGCAACGGCCAGCAACGCTTCAGCCCCAAGGTCGCCGGCCTCGACGCGACGCTGCTCGTGCTGGCCGTCATCGGGCTCTTTGTCCCGGCCGTCTTCGCGCTCAGCGCGGGCGGGTCGGCGGGGGCGGAACCGCGCACCTTGGAGAACGTCTCGGTCGCGCTGGTCCTGCTCGTCCTCTACGCGCTCAACCTCGTGTACCGGCTCCGCCATCCCGAGGAAGTGCTCGGCGGAGGAGACCCGGCCGGTCACGCCGGGCCCGCCTGGTCGGCCCGCGTGGCGGTCCTCGTGCTGCTTGCCGCGGCGGCCCTCCTGGCCGTGCTCTCGGAGCAGCTCGTGGGCGCCATCGACCCGTTCATCGCCTCCTTCGACCTCACGCCGTTCTTCGTCGGCGTCATCCTCATCCCGACCATCGGCAACCTGGCCGAGCACCTCGTGGCCGTCCAGCTGGCGATCAGGGACCGCGTCGACTTCGCCATGGCCGTGGCCATCGGTTCCAGCCTCCAGGTGGCCCTCTTCGTCGCCCCCGTCCTGGTGCTGCTCGGCCTCGTCGTCGGCCAGCCGATGGACCTCGTGTTCACGCCCTTGGAGATCGCCGCCGTTGCGGCCGCGGCCGGGATCACCGCGCTTATCGCCTTCGACGGCGAGTCGAACTGGTTGGAGGGGGCGCTGCTGCTCGGGGTCTACGCGATCCTCGCGGTCAGCTTCTTCTACCTCGAAGGGTGACGCACCGCCCGACGCCCGCGCCGGTTGAGCCGCGGTCCAGCGCCGGGTGAGCCGCCGCCAAGCGGCGACCGCTAGCCTGCATCCCGTCGCCGGGCGCCCGGCGATCGAACCCGCCGGTCCATCCGCCGTCCCGCCGTCCACGCAGGGAGCCGTCGTCGCACGGCTCCGGGAGGTTGCCGGATCATGAACCGGGTGCTGCTCACGGGTCGCCTGACGCGCGACCCCGAACTGCGGACCCTTGCCAGTGGCAAGACGGTCACGCAGTTCTCTATCGCCACGAACGACTATCGCGGGGGCAAGGAGTACTCCGAGTACCACAGCGTGGTGACCTGGGACCGCCTGGCCGAGATCTGCGGTCAGTACCTCGGCAAGGGCCAGCTGGTGGCCCTCGAAGGGCGGCTCCAGACACGCCAGTGGGAGGATGACAAGAAGATCCGCCACTGGAAGACGGAGGTCGTCGCGGCCTCCGTGGAGATGCTCTCGGGGCGGCGCAAGAAGGACTACGCCGCGGAATCGGCGGCCGAGGCGCTGGTCAGCCAGGCCGAGGCGATGGGCATCGAGCCGTCCGAGGCCCTTGAGGAGTCGATCGCGGACGCCGCCTGATCCCGAGCCATCCCCCTGCGGCGGGCGCGGTCCCCCTCCCGTGCCCGCCGCCTCCCCGTGTCCGTTGCGCGAACCTCAGCCGGACGCGGCCCGCCGCGTCCGGCCACTGGCGCGAGGTGGCCCCGTGCGGCGCGAGCCACCCGGCTCGGCCTCGTCGCGCATGCGATCGCCGTCGTAGGCGAAGCCGATCACGCCGCTCGAGAAGAGGTCGCAGAAGAGCTCCACGAGCCTCGGGTCGAACTGCCTGCCGGCATGGCGGCGCAGCTCGGCGATGGCCCGGAGATGGCCCATCGCCATCTTGTAGGGACGGTCGTGCATCATCGCGTCGTACGCGTCGGCCACGGCCACGATGCGCGCGCCGAGCGGGATGTCCTGGCCACGCAGGCCGTAGGGATAGCCGTCGCCGCCGTAGCGCTCGTGGTGGTGCAGGATGATCGGCACGGCGTCGCGCAGCGAGCCCGCATGCTCGAGGATGAGCTGGCCGACGCGGGGATGCTGGACGACGGCCTGCCACTCGGCGTTGGTAAGCGGTGCGGGCTTGTCGAGGATCTGGCTGGGGATGGCCACCTTGCCCACGTCGTGGAGCAGGCTGGCCACCCGGATGCGGTCGATCTCGGCCTGCGGCAGGTCGAGATTGCGGGCCATCGTCGTGGCCACCTCCGCGATCAGCTCGGACGGCTTGCCGCGGTAGTGCGGGAGCGGCCGGATCACGGAATGGAGGAGTCCCTCCGCCGCCGCGCGTGCGGCGCGTCCGATCTCGATGGCGCTCTCGCGACCCTCGGCGCTGACCGGCGCTCGCGGGATGCGCGAGTCCTCGTCGGGCTCGGCGAACACGTAGGTCTGATTGCGGCCGAGGTTCTTCGCGCTGAACATCGCGGCGTCGGCGTCGCGCACGATGGTGTCGAAGCGCACGGCCTTGCCGATGCCGCCGGCGACGCCGATGGAGATCGTCACGCCCACGGGGGCCCCCGCCTCGATGTCGATGCGCTCACGCATGACGAGCATGCGCAGCTTCTCCGCCAGCCCGGCCGCCTCCTGTGCTTCGGTCTCGGTGAGGATCAGGATGAACTCCTCGCCGCCGTACCGTCCGATGCGGTCGGTGGCGCGGATGTTCGTGCGCAGCAGCTCGGCGACGTGGCGCAAGACGATGTCGCCGGCGTGGTGCCCGTAGGTGTCGTTCACCGACTTGAAGTGGTCGATGTCCACGAAGGCCACCGTCAGAGGCCGCTCATAGCGATTGGCCCGCTCGACCTCGTCGAAGAGCTCGGCGAGCACCGTCGGACGATTGGCGACCTGGGTCAGCTTGTCGGTCGTGGCCGCGCTGTAGGTCTCGGAGAGGTGCTCGGCGATCGTGTTCAGCGACCGCGCCAGGCGGGCTTCGACGGCGCCCCGGCCGACCGGCAGCCGCACTTCGTAGTCGCCCTGCACGATGCGCTCCGCGCCCCGGCTCAGGCGACCGAGACGTCGGCCGATGATGAGCGACACGACGAGCGAGGTGATGCCCACGCCGGTCAGGAAGGCGAGGCTGTCGAGGACCACGCGGTCGGAACCGACCGTACCGCTCAGGGCTGGGGCAAGGTCGGGCAGCAGGAGAAACCGGACGGTCAGGGCGATCGGGGCCAGCAGTCCCAGGAGCCGCAGGAGCAGGAGCACGAGACCTCCGATCCGAACCGGCCCGATCGGCCGCTCGACGGGATCGTGAGCGGACGGCCAGTACGGGAGGGGTGGTCGGTCTCCCGCGACCTCAGGCTATGGGCTGGGGGGCCGTGGGCGGAGTGACCGAAGGTACCGCGACGGCCGGCCGTTGGTCCCGCCCGAGCCACTGCTCGAACGCACCGAAGTTGGGCGCGACAAGCTGCCCGTGCGTCCTGTCACCGGTAAAGAGGGCCTCGACGGCCGGCTCCGCGACGGCCTCGGGGGTCTTCAGGCCGTTGCCCGTGAGAAGCGCCACCACCTCGTCCCCGGCGCGGATCACGCCCTTGGCGCGGGCCTGGGCGAGGGCGGCCACCGTGCAGCCGCCCGCGGTCTCGGTGAAGATGCCCTCTTCCCCTGCCGTCCAGCGGATGGCTCTCACGGTCGCCTCGTCGGAGACCGCCTCGATCGAGCCGCCGCTCTGGCGCGCCAGCCGGATCGCGAACGACCCGTCGGCGGGCGATCCGATGGCCAGGCTGCGCACGATCGTCACGGGATCGCGGACGGGGATGGGCCGGTCGTCGGCGGAGGCGAAGCCCGCCGCCACCGGCGCGCAACCGGCGGGCTGCGCACCGACGAAGCGCACGTCGCGCGCCTCTACGAGCCCATAGTGGACGAGCTCTGCAAAGCCCTTCGCCACCTTCGTGAAGAGCGAGCCGGAGGCGACCGGCGCGACGACGACGTCGGGCAGTCGCCAGCCCAGCCCCTCGGCCACCTCGTAGGCGAGCGTCTTGCTCCCCTCCGAGTAATACGGCCGCAGGTTGACGTTGACGAAGGCCCAGCCGAGCTCGTCGGCGACCTCGATGGAGAGGCGGTTGATCTCGTCGTAGGTCCCGTCCACGGGCACGAGGTGGGCCCCGAAGGCGACCGCCTGCCGGATCTTGGCAGGCTCGATGTCGGCCGGTACGAAGACGTACGAACGTAGCCCGAGCACCGCCGCCGCGGCCGCGACGGCGCCGGCGAGGTTGCCGGTCGAGGCACAGGCGAGCGTGTCGAAGCCGAACTCGACGGCCCGGGCCGCGGCCACCGCGACGACCCGGTCCTTGAAGGAGAGGGTCGGGTTGAGCGAGTCGTTCTTCAGCCAGAGGCGTCCGACTCCGAGCCGGTCGGCGAGGCGCGACCCATCCTGGAGCGGGGTCGAGCCGACCGGCAGCGAGCGGGCCGGAGGCGTCTCCACCGGGAGCAGCTCGAGGTAACGCCAGATGCCCGACCCGCGCGCCTCGATGGCCTCCCGGCTCAGCGTCTCGGCGATCGCCGCCTCGTCGTAGACGACCTCGAGCGGCCCGAAGCAGCGCGGGCAGACGTACGACGGGCCGGTCGGGACGGGGGCGGCGCAGGCGCGGCAGCGCAGGCCGGTGACGCGGGGCATGGGGCGACTCCTCGAGGCGCGGCCTCAGGACCGCCGCGTCCGCCCGAGAATCACGAGGCCCTCCCTCTTGCTGAGGAAGGGCCGCCTTGGGATCCCTTATCTCGCAGGAGGTCCTGCCCGGATTTGGCACCTTGCCGGCGTCGCCGCCGGTAGGTTGTCGGGCTTCACAGGGCCGGTCCCTCCGCCACTCTTGATAAGCGATCTTCGGTTGTGGGCGGCAGTGTAGCGGCTCCGGGGCCCGTCGGTCAATCACAGCGGTCCCGTCAGACCGGGCGGCGTTGCGCACCAAACACCAAATGGCGGCTCCGGGCACGTGCCGGGCACGGATCGGGGGCCGGCCACGTTCGGGCCCCCGCCGCGAGGCGTGGGGATCGGGTGGTCGGGACGGTCCCGGGTCGTCCGCGGCCCCCGGGCGGCCCCGCTCGCTGTCGTTTGGTGTTCACCGAACAACACGCCCCACGCACCTCGCCTGACTCAGGGGCGCTGGGGATCCCGGCCCTGTCGTTGTGTCGCACCGTCAGGTCGCGGTCGACCCCGTCTCGACAGCCAGTGCGGCGAGGAGCGAGCGGGCGTGCTCGACGCAGGGCAGAACGCCCTTGCGCTCGCAGAGATCGATGGCGGCCCGGAAGTGGAGGGTCGCGTCCGCGGAGCGACGTGCGACGTGGAGAAGTCCACCGAGGGCCATGTGCGCCTGCCCGCGGACCCAGGAGAAGTCGGACGTGTCGGCCAGCAGCACAGCCTCCTCCGCCAGCGCAAGCGCCTCGGCGAGAGCGCCGGCGGGGGCGATGGCCTTCGCGCGTCCGATCCGCCATAGGACCTGAGAGTAGAGGTCGTCGTCGCTCGCGGCGTCACGGCATACTTCCGCCAGGCGGATCGCCTCGTCGATCCGACCCTGGTCGAGGACGACCTGCGCGAGGAGGCCCGCCGTCGTCGAGAGGAAGCCCCGCTCGCCCATCCGATGGAGGACGTCGTAGCCCTCGCGCAGGCGCTGCTCGGCGCAGGCCGCGTCCCCGGCCAGCATCTCGATCAGGCCATGGGCCTGCGCGAAGGCGGCGGCCCGGACGCTCGGGCTCAGCTCCGCCGCGATCCGGCGGGCCGTGTCCGCTTCAGATCGCGCCGCCTCGAAGTCGCCTAGCATGGCCAGCGTGCCGGCGATCAGGGATCGCACGCCGGATTCCGAGAGGGGATCGAGTTCGTCGTCGGCGAGGATGGCGCGACAGCGCTCGAGCGCCTCGGCCGCCGGCGTGGGCCCGAACCAGAGCGCAGCCGCCAGCCAGACCGCCGCCTGACTCTCCATCCGTCGGTCGCCCGCACGCCGCGCGTACTCGGTGGCGCGCTCGGATGCTGCAGCCATCTCGGCGCCCAGTGCCCGCATCGTATGAACGGAGCCGCGGAGCGCCCAAGCGCGCGCCAGGGCGCGATCGTCAGCGGCCCGCTCGAAGACCGGGATGGCTTCCGCCGCGATGCTCAGCGCTCGTTCGGTCCAATCGCCCGGAGTGATGCTCATGCCGAGCAGCGAGCGCTGCACGCGGGCGAGGTGACGCCCGACCTCGTCGCCGGCGGTCTGCGCCAGCCTGTCGGCGTCCTCGAGGGCCGCCTCCGCGTCCGCGAACCGTCCGGCTTCACCGAAGGCGTCGGCAAGATCCACCAGCAGCCGTTGCTGGCCACTGGGATCGGGCATGCCCAGCGCCATCGCCCGCCCCAGCAGGTTCACGGCGGCGCCGAGGTCGGATCGGGCGAAGGCCCGGCGACCGGCAGCCGCCAGCCGCGCCGCAGCGCGGGCGGCGAGGTCAGGCAGCCGCGGGTCGGTCGGCGTCAGCTCGCGCCGGTAGCCGTGGGCCTGCTCGAGGTGGTAACCGATGATCTCCTCGTACTCGCCCACCCGTTCGCCGACGACGCGTTCGAGCCACGCCGCGAAGCGCTCGTGCAGCTCGGCCCGGGCCTCTTTCGGCAGCGACTGGTAGGCGGCATCGCGCACGAGGAGATGCCGGAAGCGGTAGGCGTCGTCGTCCACGATCGTGGAACGCTCGGGCCGGATGAGCTCCTTGCGCACGAGGGTCATCAAGTGTCCCGCGACGGCTTCCCTCGCGGAGTCTGGGGAGAGCTCGGCCACCGCTCCTCGCCAGAAGACGCGACCCGCCACCGAGGCGCGCTCGATCGTCGATCGTTCCCCGGCGCCGAGCCGGTCGAGCCGCGCTGCGATGAGCGCGGAAACGCTGGGTGGCACGGAGACGGTCGCCAGGTCGCCGGTGACCTCCCACCCGCCAGCGCCGTGGCGGACGATGCCTTCCTCGACGAGCATGGCCAGGAGCTCCTCGACGAAGAGCGGGTTGCCCTCGGACGCCTCGCGCACGCGATGCAAGAGCGCCTCCGGCACCGTCTCGCCGAGGAGGCCCGCGACGAGGTCGTCGCATTCATTCCCGGTGAGTGGCTCGAGCAGGATGGTCGTGGCGTTCAGCTTGCCTCCACCCCACGTCGGCCGGACCTCGAGCAGCTCGGAGCGGGCCATGCAGATCACGAGGATGGGCGCTTCGCGAGCCCAGTCGACCAGCTCCTCGACGAGGTCGAGGAAGACCCCCTCGCCCCAGTGGACGTCATCGAAAACGACGACCAGCGGCCGCCGTCGTGCAAGCTGCTCGAGCAGCCGGCGCAGGGCCCGCGCGATCGCCTCCCGTGACGCCTGGGGCCCGAGGCCGATGGCTCCCGCGATCGGCTTTACGATCACCTCCCTCTCGGCGTCGCCGCCGTCGACGAGTGCGTCGAGGCGAGCCATGGCTTCCGCTTGGCCGTCGGAGTCGGCGATGCCGGCCAGGTCTCGCACGAGCTCCGCGACCGGCCAGTAGGTGATCCCCTCGCCGTAGGGGAGGCAGCGACCGCGCCCGACACGAGCCTCGGCGGCGAGGTCCGCGAGCACGTCCCGAACGAGCCGCGACTTGCCGACCCCCGCACTGCCGAGGACCGTGAACAGCTGGCCTACGCCGTCGGCCAGGGCCCGGTCGAATGCCTCGCACAGCAGGCGACGCTCCCGCGTCCGACCAACCATCGGCGCCTCGAGGTTGCGAGCGCGGCCCGGTGTATCGGGACGAACGCGCTCGAGTCGGAACGCCACCACCGGGGCCGCCTTCCCGTGCAGCGCGAGCGGCGCCAATGCCTGGACCTCGATCGCGTCGCGGGCCAGGTCGACCGTTGCCTCGTCCACGAGGATCTCGCCGGGCTCCGCGGCCTGCTCGAGTCGAGCCGCGAGGTTGACCGCCTCGCCGGTCGCGAATGCTTCGCCGCCGGCGGCCCCCTCGGCGACGACCTCCCCGGTCGCGACGCCGACGCGGACGGCCAGCCCGACGCCGTGCTCGGCAGCGAGATCTTCGCTCAGTCGAGCCACGGCGTGGCGCAGGTCGTCGGCCGCACGCACGGCACGAAGCGCGTCGTCCTCGTGCAGGACCGGGATCCCGAAGACCGCCATGACGGCGTCCCCGATGAACTTCTCGACCGTCCCGCCGTGCCGCTCGAGCGTTACCCGTGCGTCCGCGTAGTAGCGGCCCAGGACGGTCCGCAGCGCCTCCGGGTCGAGCCGCTCGCCCAGCGCGGTCGAGCCGGCGAGGTCGCAGAAGACGATGGTCACGACTTTCCTGACTCGTCTGGGCACAGGCCGGTCGGCACCCACCGCCGTGCCGCAGGCGAGGCAGAAGCGCGCCCCCTCGGGGTTCTCCTGGCCGCAGCCGGGGCAGGCCGTCATGGCGCCGAGTGTAACGCCGGCCCGCGCTGCTACAATCCGCCTTTACGGAAGCCCGCGGGCCCAGCCCGCATCCCCGACAAGGGAGGAGCCGTTGCTCGAGGAAGGGGCAGCGTCGGTCCAGTGAGGCTGAGGCGCACCTTCGCCCAGGGGTCCTGCCGAGGCGTGGCGGGACGAGAAGAGGGGCAGTCTATCCCGCAGGTCCCGGCCGCGACGGTCCGGGGCCTCGTCGTTTCCGAGGGGTCGCGCTGATGCCGGCCACGGTGGTCGTCGGGCTGCAGTGGGGCGACGAAGGCAAGGGCAAGACGACCGACCTGCTGGCCGAGTCGGTCAGCCACGTCGTGCGCTACCAGGGCGGCGACAACGCCGGACACACGATCGTCATCGGCGACGAGGTCTTCAAGCTCCACCTCGTGCCCAGCGGCGTCCTCTACCCGCACATCGTGCCGGTCATCGGCAACGGGGTCGTGGTCAACCCGCAGACGCTGCTCGACGAGATGGCCATGCTCGCGCAGCGCGGCATCGATACGACCCGCGTCCGCGTCAGCGCGGCGGCGCACGTGACGATGCCCTACCACGTGGCCCTCGACCGGGCCATGGAGGCGCGCCGCGGCGGCGGCAACATCGGCACCACCAACCGCGGCATCGGTCCCACGTACGCGGACCGGGCGGCCCGCACGGGCATCCGCATGGGCGACCTGCTCGACCCGCCGGCGATCCGGGCGGCGCTGGAGCGGATCCTGCCCGAGAAGAACGCCCTCATGGTCGGCGTTCACGGCGCCCAGCCGATGGAGCTGGAGCCGCTCCTCGAACGGGCGGTCGCCTGGGGCGACGCGCTACGCGCGCACATCACCGACACGACCGGCCTGGTGCAGGCCGCGCTCGCGGCCGGCGACCACGTGCTGCTCGAGGGTGCGCAGGGCGCCCTGCTCGACCTCGACCACGGCACGTACCCCTACGTGACCAGCTCGAACCCGGTGGCCGGCGGCGCCTGCACCGGCGGCGGCGTGGGCCCGCTCCAGATCGACCAGGTCATCGGTGTCATGAAGGCCTATGCCACGCGTGTCGGGTCGGGCCCCTTCCCGACCGAGCTGGGCGACCCGATCGGCACCTACCTGCTCGAGAAGGGCCGCGAGTTCGGCACGACCACGGGTCGTCGGCGCCGCTGCGGCTGGTTCGACGCCGTGCCGCTGCGCTATGCGGTCGCGGTCAACTCGGTGAGCAGCATCATGCTCAACAAGCTCGACATCCTCTCCGGCCTGCCCGAGGTCAGGCTCGGCGTCGCCTACCGGCTCGATGGTGAGCTGGTGGACCGCTGGCCGCTGTCGCTGGCCGAGCTGGAGCGCGTGGAGCCGGTGTTCGAGACCTTCCCCGGCTGGGACGAGGACCTGGGCGGCGTTCGCCGCCTGGCCGACCTGCCGGCGGCCGCGCGCGCCTTCATCGACACGCTCGAGGCGCGGGCTGGCGTTCCCATCGCCATCGTCAGCGTCGGGCCGGAGCGGACCCAGACGATCGTGCGCACCGAGCGGCCGGCGCGCTCCGGGGCCAGCTGGGGGGCCGTCGCCACGTGATGCCCGTGCCTGCGACTCCTGGCCGGATCCTCGTCATCGGGTCGGGCGGGCGCGAGCACGCCCTGGCCTGGCACCTCGCACACGATCCCGGCATCGAGGTCGTCATGGTGGCTCCGGGCAATCCCGGCATGCATGGCGTGGCGACCGTCATCCCGGGCTTCGACGCGACCGACCCGGCGGCTGTCGTCGCCCTGGCACGGGAGCGGCGCGTCGAGCTCGTGGTGGTGGGTCCGGAGGGGCCGCTCGTGGCCGGTGTCGCAGACGCGCTGCGCGCGGCCGGCATCCCCGTCTTTGGGCCGGACGCCGCTGCCGCGCGGATCGAGGGCAGCAAGGCCTTCTGCCGCGAGGTCGCCGGGGCGGCCGGCGTGCCCATGGCGGAGGGCGCCGTCTTCGATGCCGCCGCCGCCGCGCTCGCCTATGCCGCGCGGCTCGGGGCGCCGGTCGTGGTCAAGGCCGACGGGCTGGCGGCGGGCAAGGGCGTGACAGTCTGCGCCACGCTCGCCGAGGCGGAGGAGGCCATCCGCGACGCCCTGGAACGGCGGGTCTTCGGGGCGGCCGGGGCGCGCATCGTCGTCGAGGTCGCGCTGCGCGGAGCGGAGGCGAGCCTCATCGCGATATGCGACGCGACCACGGCCCTGGCGCTGCCGCCGGCGCGCGACCACAAGCGCATCGGCGCGGGCGACCGTGGCCCGAACACCGGCGGCATGGGCGCCTTCTCGCCGCTGCCCGACCTCGAAGAGGCCGCGTCGGCGGCACTCGTGGAGCGCGTCCACGGGCCGGTCCTGGCCGAGCTGGCCCGGCGTGGCACGCCCTTCCGGGGCGCGCTGTACGCCGGGCTCATGCTGACCGAGGAGGGGCCGCGGCTGCTGGAGTTCAACGCCCGCTTCGGTGACCCCGAGGCACAGGCACTCCTGCCGCGCCTGTCGGTGCCGCTGGCGCGGCTGCTCCTGGCGGCCGCGACGGACCGGCTGGCCGAGGCCGCGGCGGCGTTGGGCATCGGCGGCCCGCTGCTGCCGGCCGAGCCCGGGGCGACCGTTGCCGTCGTCCTCGCCGCCCCCGGCTACCCGGCGCGCCCGGAGGTCGGCGCGCCGATCACCGGCCTCGAGGCCGTCGCCCGGATGGCGCCCGGCGCGCTCGTCTTCCACGCCGGCGTCGCCGCGGGGCGGGACGGCGGGCTGGTCACCGCCGGCGGTCGCGTCCTGACCGTCGTCGGCCGCGGTGCGGACCTGGCCGAAGCCGCTCACGAGGCTCATGGCGCGGCCGAGCTCATCGACTTCCCCGGACTGCAGCGCCGGCGGGACGTCGGCCGGCCCCTGCCCGCGCCGGCGGGAGCAGCGCGGTGATCCCGCGCTACACGCTGCCCGAGATGGGGGCCGTGTGGACGGACGAGGCGCGCTTCGCGGCCATGCTGCGCGTCGAGCTTGCGGTCGCTCGCGCCCAGGCGCGCCGCGGCCTCGTGCCCGGCGACGCGTTGACGGCCCTCGAGTCGCGCGCCGTCGTGGACGTGGCACGCATCGCCGAGCTGGAGCGGACCACCGACCACGACGTCGTCGCCTTCGTCAGCCAGGTGGCCGAGAGCGTCGGGCCGGAGGGACGCTTCCTGCACCTGGGCCTCACGAGCAGCGACGTCGTGGACACCGCGCTCGCTCTCCAGTGCCGCGCCGCGGCGGACCGGCTGCTGGTCGACCTGGACGCCGCCATCGCCGCCGTCGCGCGCCGTGCCCGCGAGCACGCGGGCACGGCGATGATGGGCCGAACCCACTCGGTGCACGCGGAGCCGACCACGTTCGGGCTCAAGCTGGCCGGCTGGGCCTGGGAACTCGATCGCGGCCGATCGCGCCTGCGGGCCGCGGCCGACGACCTGGCCACGGGCAAGATCTCGGGCCCCGTGGGCACGTACAGCCACCTCGACCCCGACCTCGAGGAAGAGGTGCTCCATGAGCTGAGGCTGACGCCCGACCCGGCCAGCACGCAGGTCGTGGCACGCGACCGGCACGCCGCCTTCCTCGCCGCCATCGCGGTGACCGGCGGCTCGATCGAGCGTTTCGCGACGGAGATCCGCAACCTCCAGCACACCGAGATCGGCGAGGTCATGGAGCCTTTCCGGGCCGGCCAGAAGGGCAGCTCGGCGATGCCCCACAAGCGCAACCCGATCCTCTCCGAGCGCCTGGCCGGCCTCGCCCGCCTGCTGCGCGGCTATGCCGCGGCCGGCCTCGAGGACGAGGCGCTCTGGCACGAGCGGGACATCAGCCACTCCTCCGTGGAGCGCGTGGCGCTGCCCGATGCGACGATCCTCCTCGACTACATGCTGGTGAAGTTCACCGGGCTCGTCGACGAGCTCGTCGTGCGTGCCGACCGGATGGCCGAGAACGTCGAGCGCGGGCTCGGCCTGCATGCCTCGAGCCGGGTACTGCTCGCCCTCGTCGAGCAGGGCGGACTGTCCCGCGAGGAGGCCTACGCGATCGTCCAGCGCAACGCCCTGCGTGCTGCGGACGAGCGGCGACCGCTGGCCGATGTCCTGGCCCTCGACGCGGAGCTGACGGCGGCGATCTCCATGCACACGCTCGCCGCCTGCTTCGACGACGCACACCTGCTGCGCAACGTGCCCGCCGTCATCGCCCGGCTCGACCGGCTCGTGCCCGTCGAAGAGAAGGAGGGCGCCCGTGCCGATGGCTGAGGGTTTCGTCCGCTCCGGGAAGGTGCGCGACCTGTACCGGGTCGATGCCGGCCGCCTACTGCTCGTGGCCAGCGACCGGCTTTCGGCGTTCGACGTCGTGCTGCCCACGGCGATCCCCGACAAGGGCCGCGTCCTGACTGGCCTGTCGCGCTTCTGGTTCGCCCTGACGGGCGGCATCGTCTCCAACCACCTGCTCGGGGTGGACCCGACGACGTTTCCGCCGGCCTTCGCCGCCGGGGCCGCCGAGCTGCGCGGCCGCTCCATGATCTGCCGCCCGGCGCGCGTCCTGCCGGTGGAGGTCATCGTGCGTGGCTACATCTCGGGCAGCGGCTGGAAGGACTACCTGCGCAGCGGCGCCGTCTGCGGCATCCCGCTGCCGCCGGGGCTGCGCGAGAGCGAGCGCTTCCCCGAGCCGCTCTTCACGCCCTCCACGAAGGCCGAGCTGGGCGCCCACGACGAGAACATCGGCTTCGACGACGTCGTGCGCCTGATCGGCGCCGAGCTCGCCGAGCGCGTCCGGGAGACGGCCCTCGCGCTCTACCGCTTCGGCGCCGCGCGGGCCGAGGCGGCCGGCATCATCCTGGCCGACACGAAGTTCGAGTTCGGCCTCGACGAGGCGAGCGGCGAGCTGCTCCTCATCGACGAGGTGCTGACGCCGGACTCGAGCCGCTTCTGGGACGCGGCGGCATACGCCCCGGGTGGCCCGCAGCCCTCCTACGACAAGCAGTTCGTGCGCGACTGGCTCGAGGGCATCGGCTGGGCCAAGACGCCGCCGGGACCCGAGCTGCCGGCCGAGGTCGTGGCCGGGACGCGCGGCCGCTACGTGGAGGCCTTCGAGCGCATCACCGGCGCGAGCTTCGCGCGCTACCTCGCCGACGACGTGGTGGCAACGGTGGAGGAGCCGATCGCCCGATGACCGCCTACCGCTTCGCCGTCGCCGTCATGCCCAAGGAGGGCATCCTCGATCCCCAGGGGCGCGCGGTCGAGCAGTCGCTGCCCCATCTCCACGTGGCGGACGTCTCCGGCGTCCGCGTCGGCCGGCGGGTCGAGCTGACCGTGGAGGCGCCCGACCCGCTGGCGGCTCGGGCCACCGTGGAGCGGCTCGCCGGGGAGGTCTTCTCGAACCCGATCATCGAGGCCTGGACGATCGAGGCGCTGGCGCCGGAAGGCCGGCCATGAGGGTCGGCGTGGTCGTCTTCCCGGGCTCGAACTGCGATCGCGACGCGCTGCACGCCGCCCGTCTCGCCGGGGCCGAGAGCGAGCTGCTGTGGCATGAGACACCCGACCTGGGTGGCGCCGACCTGGTGGTGCTACCGGGCGGCTTCGCCTACGGCGACTACCTGCGCGCCGGCGTGCTGGCCCGCTTCAGCCCGATCATGGGCGCCGTGCGCGACCACGCCGCGCGGGGCGGTCTCGTGCTCGGCATCTGCAACGGCTTCCAGGTCCTCGCCGAGGCCGGGCTCGTACCCGGTGCGCTCTTGCGCAACGCCTCGCTCCGCTTCGAGCATCGCTGGGTGCGGCTCTCGGTGGAGCGGCGCGACACCCCCTTCACGAGCGCCATCCCGGCCGGGCGGGAGCTGCGCCTGCCCGTCGCCCACGGCGAAGGCAACTACTTCCTGCCCGACCATGAGCTCGACGTCCTGGAGGCGCGCGACCGAGTCCTCTTCCGCTACGCGCCGCCGGAGGGTAACCCCAACGGCTCGGCGCGGGACATCGCCGGGGTCCTGGACGCCGGGGGCCGCGTGTGCGGCCTGATGCCCCACCCCGAGCGCGCCGCGGAAGCGATCCTCGGCTCCGACGACGGCCTGCTCGTCTTTCGCTCGCTCGTGGAGAGCGCGGCGGCCGCCACCTCCGCCCGCGCCGCGGCCGTCGTGGCCTGATGACCATCGCCACCCCGGCCGGGCCGCTGCACCGGGCGCTCGGGCTGACCGACGCCGAGCTGGCGGCGATCCACGAGCGCCTCGGTCGGGATCCCAACGACCTCGAGCTGGCGATGTTCAGCGTGATGTGGAGTGAGCACTGCTCCTACAAGAGCTCGAAGCCGCTGCTGGGCACGTTGCCCACGACGGGCGAGGACGTCGTCGCCGGCCCGGGCGAGAATGCCGGCGTCATCGCCATCGGTGACGGCCTGGCGGTGGCCTTCAAGCTCGAATCGCACAACCATCCCAGCGCGGTGGAGCCCTACCAGGGCGCCGCTACCGGGGTCGGCGGCATCCTGCGCGACATCTTCACCATGGGCGCGCGCCCGATCGCCGTGCTCGACGCCCTGAAGTTCGGCGACCCGTCGGCGCCTCGGACGCGCCATCTCGTGCGCGGCGTCGTGCGCGGCGTTGGCGGCTACGGCAACTGCGTGGGCGTGCCCACCGTGGGCGGGGAGCTCGTCTTCGATGCCTCGTACGCGGAGAACCCGCTGGTCAACGTGATGGCCATCGGCCTGCTGGAGGAGCGCCACCTGACCCGCGCGGCCGCCCCGGGACCCGGCAACCTGGCCGTCCTCTACGGCTCGACCACCGGCCGCGACGGCATCGGCGGCGCGAGCGTCCTGGCCAGCGCCAGCTTCGACGAGGCAAGCGCGGCGAAGCGCCCCACGGTCCAGGTCGGCGACCCGTTCGCCGAGAAGCTGCTCATCGAGGCCAGCCTGGAGCTCATCGGGGGCGGCCTGGTCGAGGGCCTCCAGGACCTCGGGGCGGCGGGCATCACCTGCGCCGTCTCGGAGACGGCCGACCGGGCCGGCACGGGCATCGTCGTCGACCTCGACGCCGTGCCGCGACGCGAGACCGGCATGGCCCCCTTCGAGGTCATGATCAGCGAGAGCCAGGAACGGATGCTCGCCATCGTCCGCCCGGAACGGCTCGCTGCGGTCCTCGAGGTCTGTGGCCGTTGGGCGATACCGGCCGCGGTGATCGGCCGGGTCACGGACGACGGCCTCATCCGGGTCGTGAGCGGTGAAGAGGAGCTGGCGCGCATCCCGGCGGCGGCGCTCACGAGCGAGGCCATCGTCCACCACCGTCTCTCGTCGCCGCCGGCGCGCACCCGCTCGGCGCCCGCGCCGGGCGCGCCCGAGGAACCGGGCGACGGTCTCCCGGAGCGCGGTATGGACCCGGGCGCGGTCCTGATCGCGCTCATCGGCAGCGCCAACCTCGGCTCACGCGCCTGGGTCACCACCCAGTACGACGAGACGGTCGGCAGCGACACCGTCGAGGCCGGCGAGCGCAGTGCCGCGGTGCTGCGCATCAAGGGCACGACGAAGGCGCTCGTGGCCGCCACCGATGCGCAGGCGCAGGTCGCCGTCCACGACCCGTACCTCGGCGCGGCACTGGCCGTCGCCGAGTGTGCCCGGAACGTGGCCGTCACGGGCGCCCGGCCGCTGGGCGTGACGAACTGCCTGAACTTCGGCAACCCGGAGCGGCCGGAGGCCTTCTGGCGCTTCGCCGAGTCGGTGCGCGGGCTCGGCGATGCCTGTCGCGCGCTGGGCCTGCCGGTCACCGGTGGCAACGTCAGCTTCTACAACGAGTCGCCCGTGGGCGCCATCGCGCCGACGGCGCAGATCGGCGTGGTGGGCCTGCTCGACGACATCGGCCTGCGCGTCGGCCCGGCCTTCCGCGCTGCCGGCGACCTGGCGGTCCTCGTCGGCGAGGCCGGTCCGGGACTGGCCGGATCGGCCTATGCCGCCCTGGCCGGCCTTGCCTCCGACGACCGGCCGCCGTCGCTCGACATCTGACGGGAGGCGGCGCTGCAGCGATTCCTCGTGACCGCAGCGCGCGAGCGCCTGCTCGCCTCCGCGCAGGACGTCTCGGGCGGCGGGCTGGCCGTCGCCTCCGCGGAGTGCGCGGCGTGGTCCGGCCTCGGCGCGCGGCTGCAGCTGCGCGTCGGGATGGCGCCCGCAGTGGACCTCTTCGGCGAGAGCCCCAGCCGCGTGCTGGTCACCGCTGCGCCCGACGACTGGGAGCGCCTGGCGGGCCTCGCCGCGGCGCATGGCCTGCCGGTCCGCCGCCTGGGCACGGTGGGCGGCGACCGCCTCGTGATCGAGCTCGTGGGCGACGGCGCGACCGGTGCGGCCGAGGGCCGCGGCGCCGGCGTGGCCGACGCCGTGGACGTCGCGGTCGCAGACCTCCACCACGCCTGGCGGTATGCCCTGCCGCGGGCGCTCGGCGAGGACGCCGACGCGGCCCCGCTCGCCGTCGAGGAGCGCTGAGCGATGTGCGGCATCGTCGGCGTGCACGCTCCCGGCCAGGAGGCGGCTGGGCTCGCCTCGCTCGCGCTGTTCGCCCTGCAGCATCGGGGCCAGGAGTCGGCCGGGGTGGCCGTCAGCGACGGCGAGGGCGTGATGGTCTACAAGGACCTGGGCATGGTCGCCCAGGTGCTCGATGAGCGGCGCCTGCCCTCGCTGCGTGGCCACCTGGCGATCGCCCACTGCCGCTACTCGACGACCGGTTCCACGCTCTGGGAGAACAGCCAGCCGTCGTACCGCCTGGGGCCGCGGCGGGCGGTCGCGGTGGGTCACAACGGCAACCTCGTCAACACGCGCCAGCTGCTCGAGCGGCTGCGCGGCGGCAAGCGCCGCATGAGCGGCACGAGCGACACCGAGTTGCTCACCGCGCTCCTTTCCGATGAACCGGCCGACGACCTCGTGGACGCGCTCGGGCGGGTCCTGCCGGGCATCTCGGGCGCCTTCTCGCTGGTGGTCATGGACGAGCAGCGGGTCGTCGGCGTGCGCGACCCGCACGGCTTCCGGCCGCTCGTCCTTGGCCGGCTGCCCGGCGAGCCCGAGGGCTGGGTGCTGGCCTCGGAGACGGCCGCCCTCGACATCCTCGGCGCCGACGTCGTGCGCGAGGTCGAGCCGGGCGAGATGGTCGTGCTCGGCGAACCCGGCGGCCCGCGCTCGGTCCGCTACGCCGAGGGGCGCGAGCACCTGTGCGTGTTCGAGCTGATCTACTTCGCCCGCCCGGACTCGTACATGCTCGGCCGCAGCCTCTACGAGGCGCGGCGGCGGATGGGTGAGGAGCTCGCCCGCGAGGCACCCGTCGACGCGGACATGGTGATGCCGGTGCCCGATACCGGGGCGCCGGCAGCGGTCGGCTTCGCCGAGGCGAGCGGGCTGCCCTACCGCGAGGGCATGGTCAAGAATCGCTACGCCGGTCGCACCTTCATCCAGCCCTCGCAGGCGATGCGCCAGCGCGGGGTCAACGTCAAGCTCAGCCCGCTGCGCGAGCAGGTGCGCGGCCGGCGCCTGGTGGTGGTGGACGACTCGATCGTGCGCGGCACGACCACCAAGCAGATCGTGGCCCTCCTGCGGCGGGCCGGCGCGACGGAGGTCCATCTGCGCATCAGCGCCCCGCCCATCTTCCATCCCTGCTTCTACGGCATCGACACGCAGGTCGAGACCGAGCTGATCGCGGCCCGCATGGACCTCGAGGGCATCCGCGACTACCTGGGCGCCGATTCGCTCGCCTACCTGTCCATCGGTGGCGTGCTCGACGCGCTGCAGCTGCCGCGGGACCGGTTCTGCTTCGCCTGCTTCGACGGCGTCTACCCGGTGCCGGTCCCGTACGACGTCGCCTCGCACAAGTTCGTGCTCGAGGACGACCCCGTGGTCGCGTCCGCGGTGACCGTCCCGTGAGTGCGGCTCGATCGGCATACCGCCGCTCCGGCGTGGACGTGGACGCCGGAGACCGGGCCGTCGATCTGATGCGCGAGCGCGTGGGCCGCACGCACGGCGCGGCGGAGGTGCTGATCGGCCTGGGCGGGTTCGCGGCAGCGGTCGCGCTGCCCGCCGGCCTGCGCTCGCCGGTCCTCGTGAGCGCCACCGACGGCGTGGGCACGAAGACGGCCATCGCGGCCGCCATGCGGCGCTATGACACGATCGGCCGGGACCTCGTGGCGATGTGCGCCGACGACGTCGTCTGCCAGGGCGCGCGGCCGCTCTTCTTCCTCGACTACGTCGCGGTGGGACGGGTCGATCCGGCAGACGTGGCCGAGCTCGTCGGCGGCGTGGCCGCCGGCTGCGAACTGGCCGGCTGTGCGCTTGTCGGTGGCGAGACCGCCGAGCATCCCAGCCTGATGCGGCCCGACGAGTTCGACCTGGCCGGCTTCTGCGTCGGCGTCGTGGAGCGCGACGAGCTCCTGGACGGCAGCGCCGCGCGCGCCGGCGACGCGCTCATCGGCATGGCCGCGTCGGGGCTGCACGCCAACGGCTACTCGCTCGTGCGCGCGCTCCTCGCCGACCACGACCTGGCACTCGACCGGCCCTACCTCGACGTGGTGGGTCGCGTGCTCGGCGAGGCCCAGGTGGCGCGTGTGGCGGCGGACGAGCCGGAGCACCTGCTGGCGACCCTGGGCGACGTGCTCCTGACGCCCACGCGCATCTACGCCCTCGATGCCCTTGCCCTGCGCGACGCGCTCGCCGCGGCGGGGACGCCGTTGCGCAGCCTGGCCCACGTCACCGGTGGCGGCCTGGCGGGCAACGTGCCGCGGGCGCTGCCGGCAGACAGCGGCGCGCGCGTGGACCCCGACGCCTGGCCGGTACCGTCGGTCATCCAGGTCGTCGATGCCCTGGCCGGGATCGATGGGCCGGAGGCACGAGCGACGCTGAACGGCGGGATCGGCATGGTCGCCGTGGTGCCGGCCGAGGCCGCCGATCTGGCCATCGCGACGCTCGCCGGGCGCGGCCTGCCGGCGTGGCGGATCGGCGAGGTCGTGCCGGCCGGCATCCTCCGGGGCGCCCGCTACGCCGAGACCGGCGCCGATGCCTGAGGTCCAGCGCGGCGGCCGCGTGGCGGTCGGGGTCTCGGGCGCCGGATCCAACCTGCGCGCGCTCGTCGGGGCGGCGCGGCGCGGCGAGGTCGGCGGCGCGGTCGTGCTCGTGTTCGCCGACCGCGACTGCCCCGCCCTGGCCTGGGCGGCGGAGGAGGGGATCGACACGGCGCTCCTGCCCGGCGCCGACGACGCGACGCTGGCGCAGACGCTGAGGGCGGTCGCGCCGGACGCGGTCGTCCTGGCGGGCTACATGCGCCTCGTCGGTCCGGCGGTCCTCGCCGCCTTTCCCGGCCGCATCCTCAACACGCACCCGTCGCTCCTGCCGGCCTTCCCGGGCGCGCACGCGGTGCGCGATGCGCTCGAGCACGGCGTCGCGGTCACCGGCTGCACGGTCCACCTCGTGGACGAGACGCTCGACGGCGGCCCGATCGTGCTCCAGGAGGCGGCGCCGATCCTGCCCGGCGACGATGAGGCCGGGCTCCACGAACGGATCCGGGCCGTCGAGCACCGGTTGCTGCCGCGGGCCGTGGCGCTGCTCCTGGCGGGCGCCCTGGGGCTGAACGGCCGGCGGGTCACCGTCGACGCGACGCGGGCCGACGAGCGTCAGCCGGTCGCACGGCGGGCATTGCTCTCCGTCTCCGACAAGGCGGGGCTGCAGGACCTGGCGGCGGGCCTCGTGGGTCTCGGCTTCGAGATCGTCTCCACCGGTGGCACGGCGCGCGGGCTGCGCGAGGCCGGCCTGCCGGTCACCGACGTGGCCGCCGTGACCGGCTTCCCGGAGATGCTCGACGGGCGCGTCAAGACGCTCCACCCGCGCATCCACGGTGGCATCCTGGCCGACCGGCGGTTGCCGGCACACCGCGAGCAGCTCATCGCCGCGGGCATCGCTCCCTTCGAGCTGGTCGTGGTCAACCTGTACCCGTTCGCCGCCGCCGCGGCGCGGCCCGGGATCACCGCGGACGAGCTCATCGAGGAGATCGACATCGGCGGGCCGGCCATGGTCCGCGCGGCGGCGAAGAACCACGCCAGCGTCGCCGTGGTCACCGATCCGGCGGCGTACCCGGGCGTCCTCGCGGAGCTGCGGGCCGTCGGCGCCCTCTCTTCCGAGACGCGCCGCTCGCTGGCCGTGGCCGCCTTCCGCCACACCGCGGCGTACGATGCCCGCATCGCCGCCGAGCTGCCCGGGCCCCTCGGCGTCGCCCCGACGGAGCCCTTCCCGGCGTGGCTCGACCTGGGCCTGGAGCGCGTCCTCGAGCTTCGCTATGGCGAGAACCCGCATCAGGCGGCGGCGCTCTACCGCTTTCCCGACGCGGATCCTGCGGCCGGTCCCTTCACCCGCGGCGTCGATCAGCGGCAGGGCAAGGCGCTGAGCTACAACAACCTGCTCGACGCGGCCGCCGCGGCCGGGCTGGCGCGCGACCTACGCGGCCCGGCCTGCGTCATCGTCAAGCACACCAATCCCTGCGGTGCAGCCGAGGCCCCCGACCCCCTCCGGGCCTGGGAGCTCGCCCTGGCCGGGGATCCGGTCAGCGCCTTCGGCGGCGTGGTGGCCCTCACCCGGCCGATCGACGCGGCGCTCGCTGCCCGACTCACCTCGATCTTCCTGGAGGTCGTCATCGCCCCCGACCTGACGCCCGAGGCGGCGGCGATCCTGGCCACGAAGCCGAACCTGCGCGTGCTGGTGGACCCCCACCTGGGCACGCCGCCGGTGGCCGCCCGCGAGCTGCGCAGTGCCGGCGGCGGCGTCCTGGCCGCCGAGGCCGACGTGGCGGCGGACGACCCGGCCATCTGGCGTCCGGCCACCAGGCGGGTGCCATCCCCGGAGGAGCTGCGCGACCTCGACCTCGCCTGGCGGGTGGCGCGCCACGTGAAGTCGAACGCCATCGTGCTCGCGCGGGACGGAGCCGTGGTCGGCGTGGGCGCGGGCCAGATGAGCCGCGTGGACAGCGCCCGGTTGGCCGTCGCGAAAGCCGGTCCGGAGCGCGCGACGGGCGCCGCCTGCGCCTCGGACGCGTTCTTCCCCTTCCCCGACGCGGCCGAGGTCTGCCTGGCCGCCGGGGTGCGTGCGTTCGTCCAGCCGGGTGGCTCGCAGCGGGACGCCGAGGTGGTGACGGCGGTCGAATCGGCAGGCGCGACGATGGTCCTAACGGCCCTACGCCACTTCCGCCACTGAGGTCTATCCTGCACAGGTAGACCCAGCACAGCCCGCGAGGACGCCGATGATGGACGAGCAGACCACGATCCCCGAGACCCCTGCAGAGCCGGCCACGGAGACTCCCGGTACCGAACGTAACCCGGGCGGCGAGAGCTGGGTCGCCCAGCTGCAGCGCATGATCGACGACATCAGCCGCCAGGCGGCGCCGGTCGTCCGCGAGGTCGCCGCCAAGGCCGCCGAGCTGGCCGCGGTGGCCGGCGAGAAGGCCGGCCCGCTGGCGCAGAAGGCGGCCGTGAAGACCCAGGAATTCGGCGCCCTGGTCGCCGTGAAGGGCAAGGAGATGGCGGCCGACCTGCGCCGGGCCACCGGCGAGGCCGAGCATGATGGCAACGGAGCGGCGCCGGCCGCGGTCGCCCCCGAGGCGCCCGCCGAGGCCGAGGCGCCGACCGAGGAGAACGGCGCCTGAAAGAACGCTCAGCGGCCGCCCTGAACGCCAAACGACCGGACCTCGCGGTCCGGTCGTTTCCTCTCCTGCGCTGAGTGCACCCGGCGGCGGTCAGTCCTGGTGCTGCTTGTTGGGGCGGGCTTCCTTCTGGCGAGCCCTTTCGCGAGCCGCCCGTTCGATCTCCGCCGACCGATCACGCGACATCTGCCGGGCGATGATCGGGTCGAGCAGGTAGCCGTGGCCCTCCACGTCCTCCGCGTCGTCCGCCGGCTTCTCCGGTCGCTTCGTGCTCATCGATCGTCTCCTTCGGTCCTCATCCTGCCGGCCGCGCCGTCGGCTCCGACCGGTG
>Ga0209642_10000640_pt1 | contig 22549 bp, 24 predicted proteins | sample RifCSP19_2_FD_184025 | JGI IMG/M metagenome (GOLD analysis project Ga0209642, IMG submission 184025) | Soil microbial communities from Rifle, Colorado - Rifle CSP2_sed 19_2 (SPAdes) (version 2) | ecosystem: Environmental > Terrestrial > Deep subsurface > Rock core/Sediment | place: Rifle... | reverse complement strand
CAGTTATTGCAAACTCTTTATTTAAATCATTTGCAGTGCCCATGCCGAGAATATCCACACTCAAACCCCGCTCATAATTTGCCTCTATCTGGGAAACCTTTATTTTGTCCCCCTTTTTTACTTTAATCTCATCTCCATCCCTGGCCATGATATTCTGCGAACCATTGACTGAAACTATTAAATATTTAAGCCTCGGCGTATCCAATGCTATTTTTGGATTTTCAGGAATAATGCCAAACTCTTCCATAAAGGAATTTATGACCATGGTTTGCATCCTGACCTTTGCCTCAATATCCTTTATCTCTTTTGATGTCTCGATACCGAATGCAGGTATTCCATAGGTGGACAAGGCATAAAAGGTTGCTGATTTTTTCTGTTCAGGATGACTGGTGTTTTTTTCAAAAGTTCTGTGATTATTAAATCTGAAATGGTATTGCTGATTATCTATTATTTTATTTACGTGGTCTGATATTTTTCTTGCTATGTCTCCAAGAGGGATGTTTGCCCCTTTTTCCTTTGAATAATATATGTCCGCATCTGCAATTATAGATTGGCCGAACCGCATCGGGTTTTTTAAATCGCTCTCATAGCTTTCTCTAAAAAAACCGGAACCCTCATGCAGATTAAGAAAAAAATCACTTTGGGCCATCAGGCCTTTGAGTACCTCTACAATCTTATCTTCATAATATTCCTTGCTGTTTACGGGGATAAATCGCCTATTCATATCCCAGTTTATGGCCCTTTTATGCTCTATGATGGAGAAAAAATTGGCACGCGGTACAATGATTAAATTTCCCTTGTGCAGGGCCATATCTGCATAAAGGTCTGCTGAAAGATAACCGCCGGCTTCATCACCCTGTATACCGCCTATTATCATAAGGGTTTTGCCCTTTTCCGTTCCATGGATTCCATGGATCTTGTAAATATGGAGTTCGTATTCAGTATCTTTAAAATAGACTTCGTGCTCAGTTTTACAAAATCCATTGCCGCTAAAAAACATAAGAAGAAATATGGTTACCAATGTATATATGCTGAGTCTTTTCACTATATGCCTCCCATCAAGGGTGTTTTTCATAATTGCTACAAGTGCATGTTGCATTTTCTTTTCGCTCAAATATACCTTTCAAACTCCTTCCACCCTCCTTTTTAAAGAGGGCTGCTATAGACGGATTGCTAATTTTCATTTTTGTACCTTTTAGATATAAGTATTTCGTCATTCTGTATTGGAAATTCTTTTTGGAGCAGCAACTCGCCAGTATTGGAATAGACCACCACAACAACATGAGTAGCGAGCTTTTCTTCTATCTCTCCATTTACAATCTTAAAACGTCGTATGGAAAACCATTCACCTTTTCTAAAGTCCTTGGGAATACCTTGTTCAAGTGTCATTGGCGGGTATGAAGTGTAGCGAACCCCTTTATCATTTCTATTTGCCGCTATAATAGCCAGCCTTCCTGAAATCTTATACTGTTCCATTGTTTTGTTTACCAGTTTGAATCTAATCTTGTTTGCCGCCTTTTCTCTATCTATGGTGAAGCCCTCTATGTCTATTGCCTGTTCTTTTGAAGAAGCAAGTTGCTCTTTTTGAATTCCATGGTCAGGTAATGTTGTTGTTTTTTCGGAAGCAATTGATTGTATCATGGAAGAGTTTTCAGCCGAAGGAGCCTCAAAGCTGGCCTGTTGTAAAGATGATTTGCCATTTGTTTCGGTCTGTGTCGGCATAGTTTCAAGCCTTGCAGTTTTTAAAGAAGCATACCTTTTTGCAACATTTGCCGGCTTAAGTGTGGGAATAGGACTCCACTCCTCTCCAACTATCTTCCATGTATCGTCCTCAAGAGCAAGATATAATCTTTTTACTCCAAGGCTTGTCAGCTTATTGTTTGTATATTTCTGTGTAAATGAAATGACAATATTATTACTATGACGGAGGATTTTTACATCTGATAAGGCGATACTTATGTTCTTGTATTGATGGTTAAGGCTCTCTTTATATTTTCTCCACTTTTGCCAACCCATGCCATTAGACTTGAAATTTTTTGAATAGCTGTCCATATAGCCGTCAATATTTTTATTCTCCCAGTTTGCCTGCCATTTTTGAATAAACCGGTAAATCTCCTGGCGGGTATTTGCTATCTTTTCAAGGGTATCATATTCAATTTTCTCCACTATCACCATCGGTGTTGTCTGGAGGTTTATATATTCGGCAAGTTCAAGAATATCCTCGTTAGTGGCTACTACGCACCCGCGCGTATCAAATGGTTTTAGAGGTCGTGTTGGCTGATCGGTTGCATGAAGCCATATGCCGTTGCCACCCTTTCGCAAGATGGTGTTGTCAATAAAATTTGGATAATTTATAGGCAGTGCCATGACACCGTATTGAGGAAGCAATTCCCTATCATCTTTTACAACTGTGAAGAAATAAACCCCCTCAGGGGTCTTCAGGTCGCCTGATAAAGCCTTATCACCCTGGCGCTGGCCCGTGGTGACAATAAATGTTTTAAGCAATTTATAATCTTTATCGTAGAGGTAAAGTTTTTGGGTTGATTTTTCTACAAGTATTGCATACTCACCGATGTCTATAAAACAAGAAGGGATTGCAATTTGCATTGTTGTATTATTGTTAGCATCAGAAAAATTATTGTTTTCTAATTTTGCTCCGTTAGAGTGTTCTATTGATGTTGCTGTTGCTTCATGGGAGGGGCCTGATTTTGTTGGAGAGAGGCGTATAGCAGGACGACCTGTGGTAATATTTTCAGAAAAAACCACACCTGCAATACCCATCACACAAAATAGAAGAGCACCTGTAAAAAGTGTTATTATATTCCGCATTTTTGACATTTTTGATTTTTGCATACGAAGATTTAAAGCACCTCCACCTTTTTATTTTCTACCTCTCTTAGTCCAAAGGAGCTTCCCTTCTTTTCGCCCATTTCGCAGGTTCCTTCAAATATTACACCTTCCCCGATGGTAAGATTCGTAGTCTTGATATTTCCAAACATTTTGCCCGGCCCTTTTAATTCTATTCTGCTTTTTCCCTCGATATCTCCCTTGAACTCACCGCTTATGATAGCGGTATCAATCACTGCTTTTGCCTCCATTATTGCACCTTCACCAACAAGAAGGGTTCCGTTTATTGCATCAATTTCGCCACTAAACTTTCCATCTATTCTGACAGAGCCTTCAAATTCAAGCTTTCCGGTAATAGCTACCCCCTTTCCAATGAATCCATTCATCTGTTGTGAATCTCCCCTTTTTTTATCCTTTTCGCCAAACATGATTTCCTCCTTTTTTATTGGGTCATCAGAAAAGTTTTATCAACCCACATACTTCGTAAAATATTTTTTATGATAATTCTTAATGATTTTATATACCTCTTCAATTTCTTTATCTGTCAAATAAAATCCTTTTTATGTGCATTGGTGAAGTCATGTCTTCACGCTTCTCAATATTTCTAATATCCGTTCCAATTCTTCATAAGAATAAAATGCTATCTCAAAATAGCCTTTTCCACTTTTCTCTCTTACCAAAACTTTTGTTCCAAAGATATTTCGCAGTTCATCCTCGATTGATTTGTGATGGCCAGCCTTCTTGTGATGGGTCTTATCCTTTTTGTTATCTTTTATATAATGTTTTGCAGCCTCTTCAGTCTCTCTTACGGAAAGATCCTTCTGTATTACCTTTCTGCAAAGCTCCCGTTGAGCTGCATGTGCATCAAGGCTCAGGAGTATCTTGGCATGCCCCATTGATATCGTGCCCTTTTGCAACTCGTCCTTTACCTCTGGCACAAGTTTGAGGAGTCTTAAATAATTGGCAACCGTTGCCCTTTCCTTGCCAACCTTTTTTGCAACATCGTCCTGGGAAAGCTCAAACCGTTCCATTAGGTTTTTGTAGCCTAACGCCTCTTCAATAGGATTTAGGTCTGCTCTTTGGATATTTTCGATAATGGCAAGCTCGAGGCTTTCTTCATCTGTGGCAGATTTTACGACAACAGGCACCTCTTTTAGTCCTGCAAGTCTTGCCGCGCGCCACCTTCTTTCGCCTGCTATAAGTTCGTAGCCGTTTTCAGACCTTCTTACCAGGAGAGGCTCTATAACACCCTTTTCCTTTATAGAATCAGAGAGCTCCTTAAGCTGCTGTTCATTAAAATCTTTTCTTGGCTGAACTTTGCTGGGGCTTATTTCATTTATAGAACAAAGGAAATAATTATCCCCTGTTTTTTCAATATTCTGAATCAGTGCACCCAATCCTTTGCCTAGGACCCGCTTTTTTGCTAACATAGCTAACCCCTTAATGTTTCAAGAGAATTTCTTTTGCAAGTTCCATATAACTTAATGCACCTTTGGATGTTATATCGTAAAGTATTACGGGTTTGCCAAAACTGGGACTTTCGCTTAATCTTACATTCCTCGGTATGATTGTATTAAAAACTTTTTGAGGAAAATGCGTCTTCACCTCTTCAGCCACCTGATGGGCAAGGTTGTTTCTCGGATCAAACATGGTAAGGAGAATCCCTTCTATCTCCAAATGAGGGTTAAGCTTTTTCTTTATAAGACCTATGGTTTTTATAAGCTGGGATAATCCTTCAAGTGCATAATATTCACACTGCATGGGTATAATAATTGAATCTGAAGCGGTCAGAGCGTTTACTGTTAAAAGACTTAAAGAAGGAGGGCAATCAATAAAGATATAATCATAGTCAAGGATGACATCCCTTAAGGCATCTTTTAATCTAACCTCTCTTGTTGGCTCATCTATCAACTCTACCTCGGCACCAATAAGGTCTATGGTAGAAGGGGCTGTTTTGAGAAATGCGATTGCTGTGTCTTTAATAACGTCTCTCAATCCTTTATGTTGGATGATTGCCTGGTATATGCCGTCTTTTGAACCGTTTTTTGCAATACCTACTCCACTTGTGGTATTGCCCTGAGGATCGAAATCAATCAGCAGAACCCTTTTTTCTGCTACAGCGATTGACGCAGAAAGGTTTACGGCAGTAGTGGTTTTTCCTACCCCACCTTTTTGATTTGCTATGCTGATTATTTTAGCCATTTGTTAATGTCCCAAAAATCAGAGTCTATTTTTGGGTAATGTATAAGGAATTGCATCCCATAACTTATAGGGCGTGGACTGCCGCTGCGTCTTGTCTAGAGTGTCTAGAGGAGTTTAACATATCAATTATGATTTTCAAGAAAAAAATGCTAGAGAGATGAAAATGTTCCACGTGGAACATTTATACAGTCTAAGAGTCCCGGAGCCTAAGAGTGTGGTTTTACATCTTTTTAAAAGCCAAAAGCGTTGTTGTAATATCTGAAAATGGCAGTCTTACTTCCTTTACCTTGACAGATTTTATACCTTTAAAATCCTTTAGCCCCTTTAATTCATCAATCCCTCTTGGACCCTTTACTGCTAGAAGCATGCCTTCTTTTTTTGCATACGGCGCAGCAATATCTAGAAATTTACCAAGTTCTGAAAATGCCCTGGATGTAACGATATCGAAACTAGAGTCAAACTTTTTCATAACCTCTTTATTTTCAGCCCTTGCCTGAATAGCTTCTATATTCTTAAGTCCGATTGTCCTTATGATGTGTTTCATAAAAATAACCTTCTTATTTACAGAGTCCATAAGTGTTGCCTTTAATTCAGGAAGGACAATTTTTAAGGGGATGCCAGGGAATCCGGCGCCAGAACCTATGTCAAGGAGGGTCTTTTGATTGGTAAGAAAAGGAACCAGTGTTAATGAATCAAGGAAATGCTTTATTATTATATCTCTGTCATCTGTAATGGCCGTTAGGTTTATCTTTTTATTCCATTCTTTTAATTCTGTAAGGTATTTTAAAAAGAGGGATATTTCATTATTTCCAAGAGTAAGTCCAAGCTCAGTAGCGCCTGTTTTTAAAATCTCTTTTAATAAACTGTTAACTGTTGACTGTTTACTGCTCACTTTTATATATGCCCTGTCTTTTTTAAATGAATTAAAAGCATGGATACAGCAGCAGCAGTAATCCCCGAAACCCTTGATGCCTGACCAATGGATTCAGGCCTTATAGTAACAAGCTTTTCCCTGACCTCTTTGGAAAGGCCGCTTATTTCATCAAAAGAGATGTTTGACGGTATTTTAATCTCTTCCATCTTTTTAAATCTTTCAACCTGTTCTTGTTGCTGTTTTATGTATCCTTCATACTTGATAGTTATTTCTACCTGTTCTTGAACCTTTGGTTCCGGCAAATCATTCCATTTCATATATTCATATACAGTCGATAAATAAACCCCGGGTCTTCTGATCAGCTCTTTAAGTGTTGCAGGTTTTTTAATTTCAGCCAGCCCAAGTGTTTTTAAAAGCCTATTTATATCTTCGGTTGGTACAATCTTTGTATTCTCTAATTTTTGCAACTCGCTGTCAATTATAGATTTTTTAGCCCTAAATACCCCATAATCCGCATCACTTACAAGCCCGGCTTCATAACCATATTCTCTTAACCTTAAATCTGCATTATCTTCCCTTAATAGAAGTCTGTATTCTGCCCTTGAGGTAAACATCCGGTAAGGCTCTTTTGTCCCCTTTATTATAAGATCGTCTATCATTACCCCTATATATGCCTCGGAACGGTCAAGCACAAGGGGTGATTTGCCCTTTATCTTTAAACCAGCATTTATACCTGCAATAAGCCCTTGTGCAGCTGCCTCTTCATAACCTGAGGTTCCATTTATCTGGCCTGCGAGATAAAGGCCGTCAATTATCTTTGTTTCAAGAGTCGGCTTTAACTGAGTTGGTTCAACATAATCATATTCTATGGCATAGCCGGGTCTTAAAATTTCGACCTCCCCCAATCCTTTTATGGTTCTCAAAAATTTTATCTGTACATCGACAGGAAGGCTTGTAGATAAGCCATTGGGATATATCTCTTTGGTACCATAGCCCTCTGGCTCAAGAAATATCTGATGGCGTTCCTTATCAGCAAATCTTACAACCTTATCCTCAATAGACGGGCAATAGCGCGGTCCTGTACCTTTAATGATGCCGCCATAAAGTGGAGATCTGTCTAGATTTTCCTTGATAACGGCATGGGTTTTTGTATTTGTATATGTAATATAACAAGGAATTTGTTTATTTTTAATATCCTTTGTTGAGAAAGAAAATGGTGGAGGCGTTGCATCACTGCCGTGGCTTTCTAGTTTGGGAAAATCTATGGTTTTTGCATCCAATCGTGGACAGGTGCCTGTTTTAAGCCGTCCCATCTTAAAACCAAGTTCTTTAAGCGAATAAGAAAGGTTAATAGACGGCATATCACCTGCCCTTCCACCGGGAAAACTGTTAAGCCCAATATGAATTAAGCCTTTTAAAAAAGTTCCTGTTGTTACAATGACTGCCTTGCTATGAAAGACTTCTCCAATATTTGTTTCAATGCCCACTACCACCCCATCCCTGACAAGAATCCTTTCAGCCAATACCTGTTTTATATAAAGATTTTCCTGCGACTCAAGAACTGATTTCATTCTGAGGCGGTATAGTTGACGATCAGCCTGCGCCCTTGTTGCCCTTACAGCAGGGCCCTTGCTCATGTTTAAAGTTCTGAATTGAATGCCGGTGGCATCAATATTTTTTGCCATTTCGCCACCCAAGCCATCTATTTCTCTGACAAGATGGCCTTTAGCAATTCCGCCTATTGCAGGGTTACACGACATAAGGCCAATGGTGTCAAGATTCATGGTAAGCACAAGAGTTTTAAGCCCCATCTTTGCACAAGCCAGCGCTGCCTCGCAGCCTGCATGTCCAGCGCCAACAACTATTACATCATATTGATTTTCTTTTGTCATATCATGATGCCTAGAAATAAAATGTTCCACGTGGAACATTTTTTATAGATTGATTGTACAGATTATAAGAATACGATTATACAGATTAATAAAAATTTCCGTATCGGCACAATCTGCTTCTGTAAGCTGTCTAATCATAGGTTTTTATAATAACAAAGGTTTTGTTTAAACGCAATCTTAAGCGAGAGGTATGAATCAGATTTAGCCTCGAAACAGGTTTAGCTGTATAAATATAAATCTATTTTTATATAGATTATGCCTTTAAAATTTAAACCCGCCTTATATTCGTAATCCAAAATACAAACCTATTGCCTATAGCGGTTTATCAACCCAGAAAATGCAAATGCATTTTCTGACAAAGTAGTTTGCAATTGACAAACCATTCTGTTTGTCCGGTATAACAGAAACATATTTAGGCGTCAAATCTTTTACAATCACCAAATAGCAATAGCGTTCATTATTATAATTTGAACTGCCAACAAACGTGTATACTTCAAAAATTAGGAATCCTAGGAAACCCACATTTCCAGCATTGTTGAGGGCATTTGGAGGTTGTTCAATAGCATCTAAAAGGTGGCTAAATTCCCTTGACAGATGCAGACAATACTGGTTATATGGAATACTATGAGCGAAAAAAAATACATTGAAATAGAGTGTCCAAAATGTAAAACAAGGTTTCGCTTGTGGGTTCCTTTAAAGCTTTTTTCAGAGTGGAAGAATGGAGAAGAGATAGGATGTGTAAAGTGCAGGATGCGCATCAGGTTGGAAAAAGACAATGACAGTTTCCGTGTTGCTCTTGCACAGTCTGTTGATGAAATAATAACAGAGGTTGAACCTAAGGAAACTGCTCAAGCCGGAGAAGGCGTCCATCTAAAAAATGTGATGGGAGAAACCATCCTTATTGTCGATGATGACGGCCTTATTAGAAAGATGGCAGAAGATGAACTTATAAAAAATAACTTTACGCCTTTAACAGCGCCAAATGGACCAGAGGCATTGAAGCTTATAGAAAAAAACCAGATTGCGGTTATTGTGGTTGACCTTCATCTTAAAAACCAAAGAGATCCGGAGTCTGTCATGGATGGAGAGGAGCTTTTACAAAGGCTTATAGATTCAGGAAAGGATATCCCTGCCGTAATAACTACCGGTAAAGACCTTATTGATGATATAATCTTTCAGCCGAAGTGGTATGACCTCAATGTCAAGGCTTTTGTCCAAAAGGGAAATCCCTTTTGGACTGACGATCTGTTGGCAAAGATAAAGGAGATACTAAAAAAGGATTAGGAAGCGTAGGAAATATTAGTATTTCCCGTTTGTTGGAGAAACCCCGTTAGAGCTAATTTGCATTATGTTTTATATTCATACGGCTATAACTAGTGGAATTGAGAATTTTGCGCTGAATTAGAGAAGCAGTTGTTTAAGGGAGGTCTAACGGGGTGAATATATTAGTTGTTGGAAGTGGTGGCCGTGAACATGCCATTGTATGGAAGATAGCAAAAAGCAGAAAAGTGAAAAAAATTTTCTGTGTCCCGGGTAATCCGGGTATTGCCAATTTAGCAGAGTGTGTTTCTAAAATAAAAGGCGAAGATATCAATGGCCTCAGAGAATTTGCTATTAAAGAAAAGATAGACCTTACCATTGTTGGCCCGGAACTGCCATTAACATTGGGCATAGTTGACGGCTTTGAAGACAAGGGGCTTAAGATATTTGGCCCTTCAAAAAAGGCGGCAGAGATTGAAGCAAGCAAGGTCTTTGCCAAAAATCTTATGCAGAAATATGGCATTCCCACAGGAGGCTATAAGATATTTAAAGATTCAAAAGAGGCAAAAGAATATATAAAAGGGCACAGCCTTCCGTTGGTGGTCAAGGCAGACGGCCTTGCAGCAGGCAAAGGGGTTATCATCTGCAAAACAGAGGAAGATGCTCTTGATGCGATAAAACTTATCATGGAAAAAAAGACCTTTGGCAAGGCTGGAGAGCGGATAATCATTGAAGATTTTTTAAAGGGAGAGGAGGCGTCATTTTTAGCTATAACGGATGGAAAAACTGTTGCCCCCTTGCCGCCGTGTCAGGATCATAAGGCAATCTTTGACAGAGACAAAGGCCCGAACACAGGCGGCATGGGCGCTTACTCTCCTACGCCTATCATTTCCCCAAAGCTAAAACAAGAGATAATGAATAGCATCATGATCCCGACGGTAAAAGCCATGGAAAAAGAGGGGAGACCTTATAAAGGGGTCCTTTATGCAGGACTCATGATTACAAACGATGGGCCAAAGGTTTTAGAATACAACTGTAGATTGGGCGACCCTGAAACACAGCCGATAATGATGAAACTCAAAAATGACCTCGTAGATGTCCTGTTGTCGGCAGTTGAAGGAAGGTTGTCGAAAATCAAGCTGAATTGCGATAACAAGGTTGCTTTATGTGTTGTTATGGCATCCAAAGGTTATCCCGGAACTTATGAAAAAGGCAAAGAGATAAAGGGGATTGAAGAGGCATCAAAAATAAAGGATGTTGTGGTATTTCATGCCGGTACCGCTGTAAATGGCGGTAAGCTTGTAACAGCCGGCGGCAGGGTTCTCGGCGTAACTGCCATGGGGGTAGGAATAAAAAGAGCTATAAATAAGGCATACGAGGCAGTAGCAAAGATTAAGTGGGAGGGGGTGCATTATAGGAAGGATATTGGGGAGAAGGCAATAAAATAGGGGTGCAAACGCAACCTTTGGCCAAATACTGTGTCAAAACTGGCTATCCAAATGCTCACATACGTAAAAAAGTATGCTCCGCTTTGTCCAGCCAGCTTTTCCTTGTCTTTGTCTCAAACCTTGCGTTTGTGTCGGGAAATAAGCACCTCATTTGAATCCTGCATCTGAGACATTTTTGAGCGTGAATGATTGATTGAAAGACTTATAATCATGTCATTGCGAAGCCGATGAACATCGGCTGAAGCAATCTTATTTTTAGTTGGTATAGGTGAAATACTTCGCCTATAATTTTGGAGTATAGACGAACCAATTCGTCTATGAATGAGTTAAGCGAAATTTTGTCTACCATAGAATATAGGATATGAAGACTTCATTTTTTGGATCATATGGGAATGAAATAGCATTTCAAGATAAGACTGATTTTATGGAAAAAGTGTCAGTAATTGATTGGTCTATCCCAGATAGGATTAAAGGTCGTAAATCAGAACACAGAGAAAAATATTGTTTAAGAAAATACCTGACACAACTTTGTCTTAACGATCTTCTAAAATTCCCCTTAGAAATAAAGAAAGACGAATCACCTGACTTTCTTATTACCTATTGCGATAATACAACAACTGCCATAGAAGTAACGGAAGCAACAATTGAGGACTATCAACGAGCTAAAACTGAATTCAAGAAAAGACCTGACGGTTCATTATTTACATATGACATCTTTAGAAATGAGCCGTTACCAAAAAGAGAATATTTAAAAGCAATATTAAACCCATATGATAAAATGGGTCCGGGATGGACGGAATACGAAGCAGCAACAGAATGGATTATCTGCTGCATGACTTCAATAAGAAAAAAAATTCGCAAGATTAATGATCCACACTTCAAATATGCGGATAGATATGATCTTTTGATTTATGATGCGTGTCCTTTTTCAAAGGGATGTGATATCGAAGATGCAATGCCCGATCTTAAAGAAACAATCAACAATGAAATTAGTGCCAAGTCTTCTAAACGGGTATTTACTTGCATATCGCTGGTTCAAGACAGACGGCTGTTTCATGATGTCGGTAATAATATCGTAATTTTAGCACATGGCAGACAAAAATTCACATAATACGTTGCAAGAGACTTACGTCCAAACCTTTCAGGCTTCTTTCGCAACGAGAACGTTATCTGCTCATTGCGGGTAAAAGGAGGGAATATGAAAAGGACAAAGATATTGTTGAATATCATTGTTACTATGTTTTTAGTTTCATGTGCGACAGCAATGCAATCAATGTATCCAGAACCTGAACCAGAAAAACTATTTGCAATTTATCCAAAATATAGAATTGATAACAAGTTGCAAAAAGTTTGTATTATTGGTGACGGACCTAACAAAAGTGAAATCTCTTTAGCTTTAACTGGTTTAATAAAGGATGAATCAAATATTAAGATAGTAGAATCTGGAAACCTCCAACAACTTTTAGGAGGAAAGATTATAGAATATGGAACAGGATTAACCACAAGTGAGTCCCAAGCGATAGCACAAATGCTTCAGGTTGACCATTTAATACTTTTTGAAGAAAAAATAGCACCTTATAGAGATTATATATATGGAGGAAGAGTATATAATCAAATAAACATAAAAATAGTTAATACACTTTCTGGCGAAATAATCTTCCAAGCATCAAATAGTTTTTGGTTTATTCGTAAAGACCCAAGATCGTACGGCTATAGCCACTTAAATGAACTCTCTACTTCAGATACAAAACTCATAATGAATATCAACTTAACAAATATTATATTTCAACTACGTTACGCATTAGGTAAAACCAAGATAGGAATAACCCCTGATGCAAAATCTAACCAGCTTCAGGTCTTAGACAAAATGGTTGATTCACCAGCAGATAGAGCAGGGATACAAAAAGGAGATAAGATTATCGGAATTAATGATGTTAAAATTAATAACAATTTGGAGTATGGCAAATATCTTGAAGAACTGAAGCCTAAACAGGGTGATATTTTAAGATTTAAAATAGAACGTGGAGGAAAAATTCTCGAATTGGAGGTCAAATTACCTGTAGTACCTTTCAGTCAAGAGGAGCTGAAAGAAAAGCCAGAGAAAGATACGTCAATTAAACTTTAAAATGTTTGTAACAACAGATACTGGGCGTATAAGGATTGCAACCCATCAGGAAAATAGGGGCAGCTGCGACCATTAAAAAGAATTCTGCCAACAACGGCAGACAACAGAATGCTTGGGGGAACTATATTTATGGATTTGATTTATCTTGATTACAACTGTTTTCAGCGAGGCTTTGATGACCCTCGTCAAGTCAAGATTCAAATGGAGGCCTTAGCGTGTGAGGAGATTTTCAAAAAGGCTGAACAAAAAGTTGTAAAGTTAATATGGTCATTTATGCATGAGGACGAAAATATTCTTTGTCCATTTTTGGAGCGTAAAATAGAGGTCTCCAGGCTTTCTACTCTTTGCAGGGTAAGAGTTGGCCCAGATAAAGAAATATACCATTTTGCCAAAAACTTTCAGCAACAAGCAAAATTATCCGCAAAAGATGCTGTACATTTGGCGTGTGCTTATTATGCAAAAAGCAAAATTTTCTTGACCTGTGATGGTGAACTGATAAGGCGTGCCAAAAGATTAAAACTTGATATGAAGGTTATGAATCCTGTAGAGTATATAAGGGAGGTTGAAAAATAATGCAAACAAAAACTATGGATGATGCGGAGATCAAATTTAAGGGAATAGAGGCCCTGAACAAGACCCTCGGACCTGCAACAGCTCTTAGGTTCCTCACTATGCTGCACCGCGAGCCTACCGATTATGTAGAAATCTCCCGGAAATTGTATGAAGGACAGACAATTGAGGAGATATTCAAAAGGGCAAAAAAGCATTGGCAAAGATAAACCTGCCCATAACGGCAGATAACAGAATGCTTGAGGTTAACTATACCCTTACTCAAGCACTTGAAATATTACTCATTTAAGTATATTCCGGAGGCATTATGTCAAAACCACTCGTCGGCATTCTGATGGGAAGCGATTCTGACCTTCCCATAATGGAAGAGGCAGCAAAGATATTAAAGGAATTTGATATACCGTATGAGATAACTATTTCTTCTGCCCATCGTTCTCCGAAGAGGACTTCTGAATATGCAAGGGGTGCGGCAGATAGAGGAATAAAAGTAATTATTGCAGGGGCGGGTTCTGCAGCTCATCTTGCAGGCTTTTTAGCTGCTGAAACAATATTGCCTGTTATCGGCGTACCAATAGATTCATCGTCTTTAAAAGGCATGGATGCGCTTCTTTCCACAGTGCAGATGCCGGGAGGCGTGCCTGTGGCAACCATGTCAATTGGCAAGGCCGGCGCAAAAAATGCAGGTATACTTGCGGTCCAGATAATTGCTTTAGCAGATAGGAAACTTCAGGCAAAACTCAAGGCATATAAGGAAAAGCAAGCTAAGGATGTGGAGGAAAAAGCTAAGAAAATTAGCTTATGACAATCCTTCTCAAGGCAGAGATGCTTTCAGGTTCAGACTGGAAGCGAGTTCGTGATATTTTTAAAAAAGGCGGCATGATTGTCTATCCAACAGAAACCTTTTATGGCCTTGGGGTTGATCCCTTTAATGAAATTGCAATTAAAAAGCTGTTTGCATTAAAAGGCAGAGACTTTGATAAGCCAGTATCAATTTTAATTAAAGATAAAAAGATGCTGCTTACTGTTGTAGAGGCAATTTCTCCGCTCGCAGAAATATTAATAAAAAAATTCTGGCCAGGCCCTTTGACCATCATATTCAAGGCAAAAAAGTCAATTCCCTCTGTACTCACAGGAGGCACTGGCAAGATAGGCGTCAGGATATCCAGTAATCCAATAACTCAAAAACTTCTTGAGGAAATAGATTCTCCTATTACAACAACCAGCGCAAATCCATCGGGCGAAAAAAGCCCTGTAACAGCAAAAGAGGTTATGGACTATTTTGGAAATAAGATAGACCTCGTACTTGACGGCGGTGTGCTATATGGTAAACTTGGTTCAACGGTTATTGATGTAACAGAAGGAGAGCTGACAGTCATAAGAGAAGGAGAAATATCTATAAAGCAGTTGCACGATGCAGGTTGCAAGTTAAAAGACAGAATGTATTCCGAATAGTCAGGATTTGAGAGCCTTGAATGAAATTGCTGAATTATAAATTTCAAATTCTAAATGTTTTTCTTGCATCCTGCATCCTGCATCTTGCACCTGCTTATCCATTCTTTACCCCAGCAAAAGGCATCAATAAAAGCCATAAATTAAATACCATTGTTATAGACCCTGGTCATGGTGGAGAAGATACCGGAGCAATCGGGCCATCCGGAATAAAAGAAAAGGATATAAACCTTGAAATTGCAAAAAGGTTGGAAAAACTTATTTCACAAAAAATGGATGTTAAGGTCATACTTACTCGTGCAGACGATACCTTTCTTCCCTTGGAACAAAGGGCCATCATTGCTAATAAGAATCAAGCAGACCTGTTTATCAGTATCCACGCGAATGCATCATATAGAAAGGGGGCATCCGGTGTTGAGACATATTTCTTAAGTTTTGATGCTTCTGATGAGGATGCAAAAAGGGTGGCTGACTTCGAAAATGCAGTGGTATCCATTGGAAACAACCACGATAACAACGATAAAGATATTGACGACCTGAAGTCCATTCTCATGGATATGGCTCAAACTGAGTTTTTAAATGAAAGCAGTCAACTGGCGGAAATAATTCAGGAAAATCTTTGCCGCATATTCAAAGGAGAAAACCGCGGTATAAAACAAGCTCCGTTTTTTGTTCTTGCAGGGGCTGCAATGCCGGCGGTACTTGTAGAGGTTGGTTTTTTATCCAATAGTTCGGATGAAAAAAGATTGACTGCACAGCATACTCAGGAGGCCATTGCAGGGGCAATATTTAAAAGTATAATAAGATTTGAAGGCATGCTCAAGACTAGAATTGGGTATGCCTTTGATAAAGAAATAGAGAGGTGAATATTAGTAAATGTTTGTAAAAGACCTGCAAGATTGCAAAGAATTTATAGCCGGGGATAATACAATACTCCGTGAGCTTTTGCATCCGGATAAAGCGAATTTGAAGCTACGCTACAGTCTGGCGTATGCGGTTGTGAAGTCCGGAGAGGCCTCGTTGCCTCATAAACTAAAGGCTGCATCAGAGGTATATTATATCCTTGAAGGGGAAGGGATAATGTATATAGAGGGCGAGTCTGCAAGGGTTTATTCTGGTCAGACCATTTATATTCCGCCTAATGCACGGCAGCGTATAAAAAACACCGGAAAATCCGATTTGAAATTTTTGTGTATCGTGGACCCAGCCTGGCAATATGAAGATGAAGAGATAATTATAAGTATAGAATAATACCCCCTTTCCCTTGTGGGGAGAGGCAAGGGTAAGGGTGAAAAGTATCTGTTTTCCCTCCCTCGGTGGGAGGAGAAGTTTTGTGAGAGGAGTCTTTCTATGGCGTTTGATTTTGTACTTCCAGATTTAGGCGAGGGAATTGCAGAAGGTGAGATACGGCGGTGGCTTGTTAAAGAGGGCGATGCTGTGGACGAGCATCAGACCATACTTGAGGTAGAGACAGACAAGGCTGTGGTCGAGGTTCCTTCGCCCAAAAAGGGTTTTGTGCAGAAGATACATAAATTGGAGGGGGAGATTGCCAAGGTAGGAGATGTTCTTCTTACAATCAGTGAAAAGCTGGAGCAAAAGAAAGAGGAGAAAAAGTCTTTTGGCGTTGTCGGAACCTTGCCCGAGGCAGAGGAGATTCTTGCAACCCCTGCGGTGAGAAACCTTGCAAAGAGGCTTGGTGTCAATATTGAAAAAATAAAAGGGACAGGCCCCCTGGGAAGGATAACCGAGGATGATGTAACAAAGGCATCGGGTGGAGCAAAGGAAGTAACAGAAGACCAGCATGGTTCTATCGAAAGAGTGCCGATAAAGGGGGTCAGGCGGAGTATTGCAAAAAACCTTCTGGCAAGTATGCGCACAGCGGCATTTGTTACCGGCATGGACGATGCTGATGTTTCTGCTCTTTGGAGGCTGAGAGAAAAGGAAAAGAAGGTTGCCCTGGCAAAAGGTATAAAGCTGACCTTCCTGCCGTTCTTTATGAAGGCGGCTCAGCATGCGTTAAAGGTCCATCCCATGCTCAATGCATCTGTTGATGAATCAGGGGAGGAAATAGTAGTCAAAAAATATTTTAATATCGGTGTTGCTGTTGATACGCCTGAAGGATTGATGGTGCCGGTCGTAAAGGATGTGGATAAAAAAACAATATTAGAATTGGCAAAAGAGCTTCAGGAATTGAGTGTCAAGGCAAAGGAGAGAAAAGTGAAACTTGAGGAGCTTAAAGGAAGCACATTCACTATCTCAAACTTTGGTTCATTCGGCGGCACCTATGCAACGCCTATTATAAACTATCCTGATGTTGCAATACTTGGCACAGGAAAGATTTCAGACAGGCCATGGGTAAAAGACGGCCAGATTGTAATAAGAAAGGTGCTCTCCCTTTCCCTTACCTTTGACCATCGTGTTGTTGACGGTGCAGAGGCAGCACAGTTTTTGAATAAAATAGTTCAATATCTTGAAGACCCTGACCAGATTTTTATAGAAAGTGCTTAAACACAATCTTTGGCTAAATACTGTCTGTGTCTTTGGCCCAAATCTTGTGTTTATAAATAACGTGAACGGAATGCTCGCCGCAATCCCCGCTCCTTGGAGCGGGGATTGCGGCAAGCTATGTCAATAATAAAATTCCTTACCGAGAAGAATCCCCGCAGCTTGCTGCGGGGATTCTCCAACTATCTAAATTTTTAAAGATTAGGAAGACAAACCAATTGACCCAAAACCTCATCATACTTTTAATCTCTCTCATTGTAATTGTAGTAGCTTCCGAGATATTCACCAATGCAATAGAATCCCTCGGCGCCAAGCTTAAGTTTTCAGAGGGAGTAACAGGGAGCATATTTGCAGCAGTAGGAACCGCATTGCCTGAAACCATGGTTCCGCTGGTTGCGATATTTGCTGGAAACTCTGCTGAGATAAGTGAAGAGGTGGGCGTAGGTGCCATACTCGGGGCGCCATTTATGCTTTCAACCATTGCCATGTTTCTTGTCGGCATTGCTGCGTGGGTGTTTAGGCAGAGAAGAAAGAAATTGGTGATAACCCCTGAACACTCCGGCCTGAAGCGCGACCTTGAGTTTTTCTTATTTGTTTTTTCTCTGGCATTTGTTGTGGCATTTATACCGTCTGCATGGCGACTTTTTCGCATCTTTGTAGCGGTTGTGCTGGTGCTCACATATTTTTATTATGTGCTGGAGACCATAAAGGCGAGTAAGGTGCTGGTAAAAGACGGCCATGCTACAGAAGAGGGCAAAAACCTTTACCTCTCCGCCATATTCAAAGACCATATGTTTTTTGTTGTTGTCCAGCTTTTGATTGCCCTTGGTCTCATTATAGCAGGAGCAAAGGGGTTTGTGACTGGTGTTGAACATCTTGCAGAGATTATTCATATTCCTGTCATTGCCCTTTCCCTTTTGATTGTGCCTATTGCCACTGAACTTCCTGAAAAGTTCAATAGTATTTTATGGATAAAAAGTGGGAAGGACACGATGGCAGTAGGAAATATTACCGGTGCTATGGTATTTCAGGGAAGTCTTCTTCCTGCGATTGGGATATTCCTTACGCCCTGGACAATAAATCTTACAGTAATTGCAAGTAGTGTTATTACCCTTGTAGCTACGGGGTGGATATACTTTCTTGTTGTCAGGAAAATAAAAATGACATCGCCATGGTTTATTTTTAACGGTATATTGTATATTTTGTTTGTTTTCGTTGTTGTGATGAGAATGTAACTATCTAATATTCTGTATTCCCCCTGCTCCCAATCCATGCCGTGAAATAGCGATTAAAAACCTCGCTATTTTACAAACCGGCGATTTGCCTGACATACTTCGTTATTGTCCAATTTTCTCCTCACCGTATCGATGAACATACGGCTCGTAGCAAAATTGGCCGCTGCCTCGTCTGGCAGGCAACGGGATGCATGCATCAGCCCAAAGGGCTATGCATGCTTTGTAAATGATGATATACCTTACCGAGAAGCTTCCTGCTTTTAAGCAGGAAGCTTCCACTTGCCGGTTTTCCCAAAAATCAAAGTCTATTTTTGGGCCATGCTTTCTGCTTTACTTTTGGGCAATAAAACCTTATAAATAAATATCCAGGAGTTATGGCTAGTAAAGGGCATTTTTATTGATGAAAAATAATGAAACCTTTTTAAAAATTATTATTATTGAAAAATTTCTCCTCGGAACAATAGCCACCCTCTTATCCTTTGGTGTTATAAGCCTTATAAACAAGGACATGGAGAAATTTGCAAACAACGTTGTTATCTTCTTTAACCTTGATATGGATAACCATTATATTGAGGTACTGATAGACAAAATAGGCATGATTGAAAATGGCACGATTATCGGAATTTCAATCGGTATGGTTTCTTATGCAGCGCTGAACCTTGCAATGGGCTATGGTCTCCACAAGAGGAAACGGTGGGCCGAATGGCTGACAGTAATCGCAACCTCTTTGCTCATTCCCTTTGAAATATATGAGATTATTCAGGAGCAGACAATAATCCGCATAGGAATATTGATATTGAATATTGCGATTGTCTATTACCTTGCGAAACATAAAGAGCTGTTTAAAGGGAGAAAGAACGGGCTTGTTGAGACCGTGAAATAGCTAGGTTTATACTCGCTATTTTACAAACTGCCCCCGATTGATTCTATGGAAGGCTGTGTTGCAAAAATGGCCGATGCCTTGTTTTTTAGGCATCCGCCTAAGGCGAAACAGTTTCCCCAAAAATCAATGTACATTTTTGGATGAGAGGTTAATATTGATACCGTTAATAGATATAAATATCATAAGATTTGACGACAAAGGACTTGTTCCTGTAATTGCCCAAGACCATTTTACCGGCGATGTTCTGATGATGGCTTATATGAATAGAGAGGCATTGGAAAAAACATTTTCAACCGGCAGGGCCCACTATTTCAGCCGTTCAAGGAATAGGCTGTGGCTCAAAGGTGAGACCTCCGGAAATTTTCAAGAGGTTAGGGCTGTTTATTACGATTGTGATGAAGACTCATTGCTTTTGAAGGTTAATCAAACAGGGGTTGCATGCCACACCGGCGAGAGAAGTTGTTTTTTCAGAAGACTTGATAAGGGTGAGCAGGAACCGGCTAGTTTAATGGTTTTATCAGAAATTGTTAAGGCCATAGAGCAGAGGAAAAAGGCTTCGCCTGAAAAATCCTATGTTGCATCATTATATGCAAAGGGGCTTGACAGGATCCTAGCAAAGATAGAAGAAGAGTCGTCCGAACTTATTGATGCTGCAAAGGGAAACACGAAGACAGAAGTTATTCATGAGATGGCAGACCTTTGGTTTCATACCTTTGTTTTGCTGGGACAAAAGGATATATCTTTGCAGGAAATATTAAATGAGCTACAAAGAAGATCCAGCGTTTCAGGTATAGAGGAAAAGGCATCAAGGAAGAAGAAAGAGGATTAGTGAATTGGCGAATGAGAGAATTAGTTCTTTCTAATTCCCTAATCTCTAATCAACGAATTTGCTAACAGGGGAGGACTTATGGACTGTATATTTTGCAAGGTAGTAAAAAAGGAGATACCATCAACCGTGGTTCTGGAGAATGAGAATTTTCTTGCTATAAAAGATATAAATCCACAAGCGCCAACCCATGTACTCATCATGCCAAAAAAGCATTACTCAACCATTTTAGAGTGCAAGGATAGTGATCTTTTAGGCGGTATGGTGATAACTGCCAGCAAGATAGCAGAACAACTTGGCATTGCAGAAAAGGGCTTCAGGGTTGTTGTAAATACAAATCGAGAAGGCGGCCAGACTGTGTTTCATCTCCACATGCACCTGCTTGCAGGAAGGCCTCTTTCCGGCGTGATGGGCTAGTTGTATCTAAGCAACCCACAGATTTTTCTTGCAGTAAATGAGTGTAGTTGTTATTATACACGGCTTAATATTACTAGGAGGTTATATGAAAGAAGGAATACATCCAAAATATGAACCAACTACGGTGGAGTGTGCCTGTGGGTCTGTTGTAAAAACCAGGTCTACAAAAAAGGACTTGAAAGTAGAGATATGCTCAAGCTGTCATCCGTTTTTTACAGGCAAGCAGAAGATGGTGGATTCCGCCGGCAGGGTTGAAAAGTTTAAGAGGAAGTATAAAAAGAAAGAGGCATAGTAATAGAGTATGGGTTATAGGCGACAGGAAAAGATGGAAATCAAAAAGCAGAAGTAAAAAGCTTACAATTAACCCATAGTCCATTCTTAAGAGGTAGTGTGAAAGTAACCCTCCTTAATTTTACCCCGGCCCCTGAGAAGACTATAGTTCTTGCTGCCAAGCTTTGCTACTCAGACAGCAATATATCCCAATTAGAGGAGAAGGTTCAGGGCGTCTCGTATGAGAAGTTTCTGACTAAGATTCTCAAGATGGGACACCTTTCTGTTCTGGAACATGCCAGCTTTACGTTTGGCATTGAAGGCATATCACGTGCCACATCTCACCAATTGGTGAGGCATCGTCTTGCGTCCTACTCACAGCAAAGCCAGCGGTATGTAAAATTTAAAGAGCCTGAATTTGTAACGCCTCCATCGCTAAAGGAAAATTTAAAGCTTGAGCAAAAATTTGCTGATACGGTAGCATCCCTCTATAAATTTTATCATGAGATGCTTGAGGCTGGTATACCGGCAGAGGATGCTCGGTATATTTTCCCCAATGCATCCACCACAAAGATTATCGTTACCATGAATGCACGGGAGCTTCTTCACTTTTTTGGTCTTCGTACATGCGAAAGGGCACAGTGGGAGATAAGGGATATGGCAAAGAGGATGCTTGCCCTGGTAAAAAAAGAGGCTCCGATTATCTTCACAAAAGCAGGTCCTGGCTGTGTTAGCACCGGTAAATGTACAGAAGGTGAGATGACCTGCGGAAGACCGGATGAGATAAGAGAGGAGTTTAAAAAACTATAGAAGGCCGTGAACCGTGACCGGTTTCCGTGTCCGTGAAAATAGACTCAGGACATAAGGTTTTACGGTCACGGATAACGGACACGGACAACGGTATTTATTATGCTTAAACGACTTGAAGAAATAGAAAAGAGATATATTGAGCTTGGCAATTTGTTAAGTGACCCGAAGGTTATTTCCGACCAGGAGAGCTTTCAAAAATATGGCAAGGAGCATTCGTCTCTTTCAGAGATGGTGGAAATATACCATGAGCTTACAAAGGTAGACAATGATTTGCAGGAAAATAAGGTTATCCTGGAAGGAAAAGATGAAGATCTCAGAGAATTAGCTAAAGAAGAAATTCCTGAGCTTCAAAAGAGAAAGACTGAATTAGAAGAAAGGCTTAAGGTCCTTCTTCTTCCAAAAGATCCAAATGATGAGAAGAATATCATTCTGGAGATAAGGGCAGGCGTTGGCGGCGATGAAGCAGCAATCTTTGCTGCCGATCTCTTCAGGATGTATTCAAGATATGCCGAGGTTCATAAATGGAAGGTAGAGGTATTGAGCTCAAGCCCTATAGGCATCGGTGGGTTGAAAGAGGTAATAGCAATTATTGCCGGCAAGGGCGCGTACAGCAAGCTCAAATACGAGAGTGGCGTGCATCGTGTTCAGCGCGTTCCTGCAACAGAGGCATCAGGCAGAATACATACTTCAACGGTTACTGTAGCAGTGCTGCCTGAGGCCGAAGAGGTTGAGGTAGATATAAAAGAGGCAGATTTAAAGGTTGATACTTTTCGGGCCGGCGGCGCAGGCGGACAGAATGTAAATAAGGTGGAGACTGCTATAAGGATAACGCATATTCCGACAAATATTATTGTCCAGTGTCAGGCTGAAAGGAGCCAGCATAAAAACAGGCATCAGGCCATGAAGATACTGGCGGCAAGGCTTTTGGACATAAAG
>Ga0209642_10000639_pt1 | contig 22570 bp, 18 predicted proteins | sample RifCSP19_2_FD_184025 | JGI IMG/M metagenome (GOLD analysis project Ga0209642, IMG submission 184025) | Soil microbial communities from Rifle, Colorado - Rifle CSP2_sed 19_2 (SPAdes) (version 2) | ecosystem: Environmental > Terrestrial > Deep subsurface > Rock core/Sediment | place: Rifle... | reverse complement strand
AATTTAGCCTCCTTCGAAAAATAAAAAAACTGAACCACCTATTTTTTTAAAGTTCAATTTTAAAGATTTTATATAATATAAAGATTCTTAAAAGTCAATCAAATTGAGGAATTGTTTTTTGATAAATTTTAACCCGGCGGAAAATCCGAAAGAACACCTGCTGTCGGGTCAGGGGACCCGACAGACACGCATATCCGGGCTCAAAAAGAAATAAACGCTCAACGTCTCACGTTCCTACTGTCCTTCAACTGCACTAAATCGGTAAAACAGACATTCCTGTCTGTTCCTTATGGTCAGAGGCAAAGCCTGTGGCGTACGCCCGTAGCCACGTAGCCACACGAATGTCTGACCTACCGTATTGAGCGAGGCTAATCCGCCTCAGGCGGACGCACTACGATTTGCATCCTTCTCCCCTTTGGAAAGAGAAGGCAACCATGAGACTCTTCATTTACCTTCTTCCTTCTTCAATTTTTTTTATTTGCAATTTGCTCCCAGCAAACCCGGATACAGATACCGCACACTTCGTTTTCCAATCCTACGTTTTTAAGTCGCAGCAGACATCCCTGTCTGTAATCTTTCTGACCTTTTAGAAAAGGACATACCTGAAGACATGCCTGGCAATCTCCACACCCTTGAAAATTCCTTTTTGCAGATTTTATCTCATCTGAAATGAAGATCGTTGAGAGCCGTAAAGCAGGACCATTCTCCGGGGATATTATCAGTCCGGATTTACCTCTCCAGCCCAATCCTGCCTCTTCTGCGAATGCCCGATGGGAGATGCAGAGATTATAATACTCTTCCACCTTCCTGACTTTATGAGTGTATCCCTCAACCGTGGCTTGCTCTCTGATCCCGCTAAACTTCTCAGCCAGAGCTTGAGAAATTCGGTTCAGGATACGGTTAATCTCTCCGCAGGCTCGAGCATAGGTGTTCCAGTTACCAGATTTGGTTCCTTTTGTAATCCAGCAATCTGGGATCGATTTAATCTCCTCCGGAGTGTAAAAAACTCCGATCGAAATAGCCGTGATCGGTTTGGAGAAATCGAAAGGAACAAGTTTTCTTTCGAGATAACTTTTTTGAACAGGTAAGAGTTTTATTTTATCCAGAGAAGCAAATCCGATAATCCCTTTTCTTTTTTCGAGTCTGCAAAGTTTCTGAAATTCCTTTTCGAACTTTTCTCTCATACAGATACGAACAGTGTCAAATGTAGTTTCTGCTTAAAGAAGAAACGTCCGGGATAAACCCGGACGCTACATTTCTTTTTCCGTCGGGTCAGTCCCGCCAACGGCGGGACGACGGCCACACGAAGATCAGTCCAACAAAATTATCCACAGGGCTGGGGACCATGCTTGAAAAGGTAGCTCACCAGATAGACGACATCCGCAAGGTCTACCTTACCGTCTGCATTGGCATCTCCAGATTGCATGGGAATAGGAGGAAAACCAGACTTGAATAAATAACTCACCAGATAAACTATATCTGCCAGGTTCACGTTTCCGGTGGTGTTGGCATCACCGCACTTAAAGGCTGTATAACTATAATTAAAAGAACCAGAAGTCCTGGTGACCACTGCCGGAATCATCATAATCTTGCTATAGCTCCCCCAGTTATTGACCTTTGCTCTGCCAACTTGAAGACTGTCCAGGGTAATCTCCGCAAAGAACTTTGGATTGATGGAAGAGTATCCTATGATCGAGGCTTTCCACTGGGCAGAATCAGAGCCGTTCAGATAAAAAGTCAGGTTATCCGGGCTGAAAGTTAGATCCGGTGCGAACTCAACATAATTCGTGCTCAAAACCTCAGGTGGATGCGGAACCGAAGCGACATTTACCGGATAAAAGCTGTACTGCTGGCCTGGATCAACTTTGACTACCGGGTATCGGTATCCTTCCGCATAGTAATTAACAGTATCTGCACGGCTGCCAGTAAAATAGTTCCACACCGAAAACTCTCTGAAAGCATTGTCCAGAGAGCTTCCTTTTAACAGCAAGGCATCATCTGTTGCCGATAAAACGTTGTCGCCTTTGATATCTGCACATAGCGTCCAGATGTCCCGGATGGCAGTTGGTCCAAATCTTTTGGATAAATAAAAAGCCCATACGCAGGCGGCATAAGCGTGATAGTACCGGCTTGGGTTGGCAGGATCAGAGGAAAAGGCTTTCAGCGAAATCCAGGGATAGTTATAGAAAAAGGGAAGGTAGCTTACATAATCGTTGATGCTGGGATAGATCATATCTTCCATCCAGGTAGCGGAAAGCTCCATCCAGTAGGGTCTGAAAGGGTCAACCGGATCAGAAGCGACGTATTCGAACTCGTCTGCATCGTATGCGAATTGGACTGCGTGGAATAACTCATGCGCACAGGTGACCCTGAGATAGTCATTGTAATTACCACCATAAAGGCTATAGTCATTTCTCAATACTATGTAGCTGATGGCGGCGATGTAGTCCGGGGGGACGTAATACTCTGGCTGAGAATACCCTAAGTAACCATATTGCATATACTTCAGATAGATGTCATACCTGCCATCTCCACCATTAGGGCCCGGAGAATAAAGGTCGCTGGGTGGAGCAAGATAACCCAGGCTGTCAACTTCCTTAGTCCAGACGGAATCAGCAATCCCTCCTATGAAAATAACATACAGCGGGACACCTGAGGAATCAACCACATGCGATTGATAAACCGAATCTATAGTTGTGGTGACGTAATGGATTTTGAAATGACCACTGGGAGTATTATAGGTTTTTTCAACAGCGGGGAAAGAGTAGGTCGGACGTTGAGGCATTATTAAGGAAAGCTCCTTTTGTGCCTCGAGGCTGAGCTGGCTTTTGTATCCTGGAATCCACACGAAAGCCGGCGTAGCGCAGACCGGATGAAAATCTTGTGGCAAGCTTTTTGGAGTTGAAACTGCAGGAGTCAAGACCTCTTTTATCTTCTGAATAAGGTTTTCCTCACCCGGAATCTTTGCCTTAGCGTCGGTGAGAAAAATACCAAATCCAGTAAGGAAGACTGCAATTGTCCAGACAAGCCTCTTCATCCTTGCTCCTTTTTAAATTCGGTTAAATAGTAGCGTCCGATTTTAAACCGGACGCATCTATACGACCCAAAAGGGTTGCACTACGAAGATATACGAAAACCGACGCAGGAATCCAGCCCTTGCTCCAGCGATAACCCTTCTTCCGTCTTACATCTTACTTCTCACGTCCTACGTCTTACTCGAACTTACTCTTTCTTCTCCGTACCTTCTTGCAGTTTCTTTATAAAGGGAGTGAAAAGGTCAATCGGCACCGGGAAAAGGATAGTGGAGTTCTTTTCTGTTGCTATCTCAGTTAAAGTCTGCAGAAATCTCAACTGTATGCCAGCCGGAGTTTTGCCGATGATACCGGCGGCCAGGGCTAATTTCTCCGCGGCCTGGTATTCACCTTCAGCATGAATAATCTTAGCTCTCCTCTCCCTTTCCGCCTCTGCCTGCCGGGCGATTGCCCTCTGCATCTCCTGAGGCAGGTCAACGTTCTTCACCTCTACCACTGAAACTTTAATCCCCCAGGGCTCGGTCTGGTCATCGATTATCTTCTGCAATTGCTGATTAATCTTCTCCCGGTTAGACAGAAGATCGTCTAACTCCACCTGTCCTAAAACACTCCTTAAAGTAGTCTGGGAGATCATCGAGGTTGCATAAAGGAAATCTTCAACCTCGACAATAGCTTTGCTGGCATCTATCACCCGAAAATAGATTACTGCATTAACCTTAACCGTTACGTTATCCCGGGTGATTACATCCTGAGGTGGCACATCCATAGTCACAACCCTCAAACTGACCTTAACCATCCGGTCAACTATCGGTATCAGCAAGATCAGACCAGGACCTCTGGTGCCCATCAATCTTCCCAATCTGAAAATTATCCCTCTTTCGTACTCTCTTAAGATCCTGATGGCATTAGCTAAGATAAACAAACCGATGATGATCAGAGTCAAAATTCCTGCACCTGCCATAACTCCTCCTTTTTAGGTTTTGGTTACTTTTAGTACTAAGTTTTCTATCCCTATAACTTTCACCTTCTCCCCTTTTTCTATGCCGCTGCCCTGAGGGTCACATTCTGCTTTCCACAGCTCACCTCGAACGAAAACATATCCCTCAGGCTTGAGCTCTGTCCTGGCTTGACCGATTTTCCCGATCATACCCTTATCCCCAGTAGTCACCTTCTTCATCTGAGCTTTTAACCCTAATCCAACCGCAAAGAGGAAAAATAAAGCAGTCCCAAGAGTCACAGTCACAACTACCGTCAGGGAGACCCGCATGTAGGGCTCAGGCGAATTTATCAGCATCAGAGAACCTAAGATCATAGAGATTATACCTCCTATGGTTAAAAGCCCGTGGCTCACCACCTTGACCTCAGCGATAAAAAGGATTATTGCCAGGATCATCAAAAGTATTCCGGCATAATTAATCGGAAGAGCCTGAAAAGCAAAAATGGCTAAGATCAAACAGATTCCCCCTACCACGCCGGGAAGGATCGACCCTGGATTGGAAAGCTCAAAGAAAAGCCCCCACATCGCCAGAGTGAAAAGGATATAAGCAATAGTCGGGTTGGCTATCATCTGCAGGATGTTATCCCACCAGCCGATGTTTATCCTTTGAACCAATGCATTTTTAGTATTCAGCACCTTCTCGCCTGAGGGTAACTCAACTTTTCTCCCATCGATTTTATCCAGCAGATCTCTGACATTATTGGCTACCAGGTCAATCACGCTATCTTTAAGTGCCTCGTATTCGGTTATGGAAACGCTCTTGCGAACAGCTTGCTCTGCCCAGTTGGCGTTTCTGCCTCTTTTGGTGGCAATACTTTTGATATAGGCAACCGCATCATTGGTAACCTTCTCCTGCATAGTCGAATCTATTTGCCCGCCAATGCTGACAGGATGAGCCGCCCCGATATTAGTCCCGGGAGCCATGGCTGCAACGTGAGCGGCTAAAGTTATAAAAACCCCGGCCGAGGCAGCCCTTGATCCAGATGGACCCACATAGATTACCACTGGCACATCAGAATTTAAAATATCCCTGGTTATCTGACGCATCGATTCATCCAGACCTCCAGGGGTATTCAATTCTATTACTAATGCCTCTGAGCCATCATCTGATGCTGATTTAATTGCATTGGTGATGATCCTGGCAGTGATTGGACTAATCGCACCATCGATAGTGACCAGGTCCACACTTTTGGTGGCAGAGAAAAGCAGGCTAACAAAAGATAATATTATTATCAAGATATATACAAAGGTTCTTTTCTTCATAAAGGATTCCTTTAAAAATTAATCACCTGAACTAAAATATCTAAATCTTAAAAAAATAGCAACAAGAAACTTCCTTTTTCTCGTGAAAAAAGATTTCGTAGGCAAGACGAACGTCGGGCATAAAGCCCGACGCTACGTCATCTTTTACTTTATTTCTAATACCTACCACCTATCACCTTTTTCTTTCCCCAGCACCCTCTTATCCCCTTCTCTGCGGGTAATCCCTAACTCATCTAATTTCTCTAAGATCGGGACAGCATATTTGCGGGTGATATTCAGATGCTCTCTTATCTGGCTCACGGTCGAAGGTCCGTTTGCGGAAATAAACTCTTTGATCTTTTGAGTAATCTCCTCAAAATCCTCTTTCCGATAGAGGATACCCTCTTTCAACTCTACGAGTTTTCCCTGCTGAAGCAAGTAGATCAGGATTTTCTGGTAATCCGGATTTCCCTCCAAAAGCTCACTTTTGGTTGGAGGGGAAAACCGGTTTTCTTCGAACTTTTTCAAGATAGCCTGAGCTAAAGGAGATTGTTTCTCCGCCAGTTGAGGACGATGTTCTGGCAGAGCCAGATAGTTTTCTTTCTGGATCAACTTGGCAGTTGAAAGAAGATATTCTACCCCTTCAGAAATCAGCTTTTCTTTGAACTGAAGCTTTGCAGACAGGTCTGAAATCCGCAACCCATGAGTGAAGGGTTTATCCGAATGCTCTTTTTTTACTCTCTCCAGAATCTGATTCAGAAGTCTCTCCCATCTGGCTTTATCTATGACCATATTCTTTTTGATCACCAGTTCTTCTCTTCCCTCCAGCAGAGCCAGGGCAGACTCGATCTCCTCTGAGCCGAAAATAGAGGCTTTAAAGAGTTCCTCTCTGATGAGGAAATCGACCTTTTTAAGCTCAGTTAAAATCAGCTCTGATAAATCTAAATTCTCTCTTCGACTCAAGAATGCAACAAGCTCTTTATCTTTTCTCTTAAGCCTTGACGGAAAGACATCCAGGACCAATCCTCCTCCCAGAGTTTTCGGCGGTGAGGGCAGCCTCAGGATGAAATGATCGCCTACTCTGGCTAAGACTGGTTCTTTTAATTTAAGTCTGGCAAATCCAGTCTGGCCAGGCTTTAGCAGGAGTTCAAAATTTTGAGCCGGTTGATTTAAAAGAATCACCCTTCCGCTAATCTCTGAAGTTCCTAACATAAAAAGAACCTCCGAACCGTTTTTCAAGCTAAAAGGAGCATCCGGAAGTACCGTGACTTTAACGTCCAGAAAATTAGTGAGTATTGCCGTTCCCGGATTGATCACCACGTCGCCCCTTTTTATTTTTTCTTTTTCAACACCGATCAAGTTCATAGCTACTCTGGTCCCAGGACCCGCGGACTCGACTTGCTTTTTGTAAGTCTGGAGATTTTTTATTCTGGTCTTTATCCCTTCAGGTGCGATCTCTACTTCCTGCCCGACTTTAAAAGAGCCGTCGATCAGGGTGCCAGTGACAACTGTTCCCATTCCGGACATAGTGAAAACCCTGTCAATATAAAGTCGCGGCTTACCTATATCTTTTCTCACCTTTAGCCGACCAATGAGGTTTTGAATCTGCTTGTTCAACTCCTCAATTCCGGTTCTCTGGATAGCTGAGGCTCTGACCACAACTGCTTTTTCAAAGGGTGTGCCCTTGAGCTTATTTTTTATATCATCTTCTATCAGATTTAGCCAATCCTCTTTTACTAAGTCGATCTTGTTGATAACCACAATCCCCTCTTTGACTCCCAGAAGCTCTAATATCTCTAAATGCTCCTGAGTCTGGGGCATCCAGCCATCATCTGCGGCAATCACCAGAAGTGCAGCATCAATTCCGCCCACGCCAGCAATCATATTCTTGACAAATCTCTCATGTCCGGGAACATCCACAATCCCAACTTCAGTTCCATCCGGCAGAGAAAGCCAGGCAAACCCCAGATCGATGGTCATCCCTCTTCTTTTCTCTTCTGGTAATCTATCCGGATCGATTCCGGTCAAAGCCTTAACCAGAGCGGATTTGCCGTGGTCAACGTGTCCTGCAGTTCCGATTACGAACATAAGAAGAATCCATCGTCCAAGAGTCCGTCATTGCGAGTCCTGCCAGAGGCGGGGCGAAGCCCAGATGGGCTTCGTCGCCCCCTACGGGGACTCCTCGCAATGACTGGATTCCAAGTGCTCGTCGGGTCCCCTGACCCGACGCTAAAAAGACGAGATGTTTTAACCTGCCAAGTCAGTTCCGTCAACAGCGGAATGGCAGGCACGAAATTTGTAGAGACGCATCGTATGCGTCTCCATTTTTTCTGGGCGACCCTGAAAGGGTCGCACTACGAAACCCCTCGTCGGGCGTAAAGCCCGACGCTACGTGCTTCCATTTTTCCCTTCCCACCTCTGGAGGTCTAAAGACCTCCGCTACATGCCCAGCACTTTTCTTGTGCCTTGTACAATCAACTCGTCCTGTTCAGGGAAAATCGTCCTTAAATCCAGGACAAATCTGTTTTTTTCAATCCGTCCGATTATTGGGAAATCCAGACTTCTGAATCTCTCTGCTAAATTCTCTGGAGTAATTGAGGAACTCAGACATAATATGATAGTTGGAAGAGTCTCGCCTGGAAGCGAACCACCACCTACAGTGCTCTTGCTCTCTTTCAGAGAAGCAGAAATCCCGAATGCGCTCAGCCTGGCTGAGATTTCCTCCCCTCTTTTTCTCAAGACATCTAAAGAGGCAGAAATCAACCTCCATGCAGGTATCTTTTCTTCTTCTTTTTTAAGATAACTCAAGATAACCTGCTCCAGACCCGCGATAACCATCTTATCCACTCTTAGAGCACGATACAAGGGATTTTTCCTGAGCTGGTCGATATATTTTTTTCTCCCGACTATGATTCCGGCTTGAGGTCCTCCCAATAGTTTATCACCTGAAAAACAGACCAGGTCCACACCTGAAGAGATCCCCTCCGTAATCCTTGGCTCATGTCCTAACCCGAAGTTTTCAGTAAAAGGGACAGCCCCACTTCCCAAGTCCTCAACCGTTATCAGGCGATGCTTTCTTCCTAAGGTAACTAATTCATCAACTGAAACTTCCTCCACAAATCCCGACATCCAGAAATTACTCTTGTGCACTTTTAAAAGGATTTTTGTATTTTTATTTATTGCTCTCTGATAATCAGAAAGTGAAGTGCGGTTGGTTGTCCCGACTTCTTTCATAATCGCTCCGCTCTCATTCAAAATATCCGGTATCCGAAAACCCCCGCCTATCTGAACAAGTTCACCCCTGGAGATGATGACCTCTTTCCCTTTAGCTAAGCCTGAGAGAATAAGAAGAACTGCAGCCGCATTGTTATTCACCGCTAAAGCAGCCTCAGAACCTGAAAGCTCGCAGAGCAGTCTTTCTAAGAAGGTTGTCCTTTCCCCTCTTTTCCCTTTCTTAAGGTCATACTCTAAAGAGGAATAGTTAGTGCTTACTTCAGCGATATGCCTTAAGACGTCCTCGCCAATAGGGGCACGCCCAAGATTAGTGTGGATTATCACACCAGTTCCATTTATGACTGGTTTTAAAGTGGAGGAAGATAAAGCTTCTAATTCCTCGATAATTCTTGTAATAATAATTTCCCTTGAAATGCTAAAGGCTCTTTTACTTAATTCTTTCCGTATTTGGTCTACTATTTTCCTGCTGACTTGGGTTACCAGAGGCCGGGAGAGTGAAGAGATATATTTCCGTAGCCCCTCAGATTGCAGAATCTCCTCGATGCTGGGAATCTGCCTGAGTTTCTTGCTTTTTACCACTCTACTCTTATCCTGCATTTTTTATCTTTGATTATCTCACCCACGATGGAGGAATTTTTAACCCCTCTTTTTTCCAGGGAGCCCAAAAGCTTTTGAGCTTTACTTTTTGAAACGCTGATCAGAAGCCCTCCTGACGTCTGTGCATCGCACAATATTAATTTTGCTTCTTCACAGATATCTTTTCCCCAATCAACCTTGCCTTCCATAAAATTCCGGTTGGATAAAGTTCCCCCAGGAACGATCTTCTGCTCAGCCAACTTCCAGACGTAATCGAGAACCGGTATATTAGACAAATAAATCTTTGCTCCAACACCGGAGGCAGAAGTTATCTCGCAAAGATGCCCTAAAAATCCATAGCCGGTGATATCAGTACAGGCTTTTACACCATATTCCACCATAACCTCTGAAGCAGTTTTATTCAGCTCGCTCATTACCTTCACAACCTCTTTAACCATTTCTGGTGATGCCTTATCTCTTTTAATGGCTGTAGTGATTATCCCGATACCTAAGGGTTTAGTCAGGATAAGCAAATCCCCGGGCTTTGCACCAGCATTACTCACAATTTTTTTAGGATGAATTATCCCGTTCACGGAAAGCCCGTAAATCGGCTCTTTGGTTTTCAGGGTATGTCCTCCAATTATCGATATCCTGGCTTCTTTAGCTTTATCTGCTCCTCCTTTTAAGATTTCTTCTAAGACAGATAAAGGCATAACCTCTTTTGGATAACCTACGATATTCAAAGCTGAGATCGGTTTTCCTCCCATAGCATAGATATCGCTCAAGGAATTGGCTGCGGCGATACGGCCATAGTCATAAGGATCGTCCACTACCGGTGGGAAGAAATCCACAGTTTGCACCAGGGCTAAATTTTCAGTCAGTTTATACACCCCGGCATCATCCACGCTGTTATAGCCTATCAGCACCCGGTTATTTTTAATCTTTGGCAGATGACGCAGAACCTGCGTCAGGTCCTGAGGACTGCATTTTGCCGCTCAGCCAGAACTTGACGCCAAGGTGGTCAATCTGATTTTTTGCTTTTTCTCCATATTTGTTAAAAAGAGTATTTCCTTTCCCGTCGAGTCATGGGACTCGACGGTCACGAAAAGTTTTCGATTCAACTTCCCTCTCCCCTTGTGGGAGAGGGTTAGGGAGAGGGGTCACCCTCCCTTGTTCCCTCCCATCAAGGGAGGGAAAATTTAGAGCGTCGGGCAAGGGTGCCCGACCTACGGTTTATCGGCTTCTCTCACCCTCGTAGGCAGGGCTCCCAGCCCTGCGAATAAGGTACCTTACTCTTGTACTTGCCAGGTCCCCTGACCTGTCAAGTTTCCCGTCGGGTCAGGGGACTCGACGACCACAGAACAGTCTTACCTCTAAAATTGGCGGAAGGGGTGGGAATCGAACCCACCACCCCGATTTTTGGTCAGGGACGACGGATTTGAAGTCCGCGAGGACCACCAGATCCCATCCTCTTCCTTCCGGAAAGGAATATAAAATTAACAAATTAGATTTGCAAGGAAATTATGGATATGTTTTTCCAGGGCACCCCTTCAGGGTTGCGGAAGCTTATGGTGACGCACTGCCATGCGACTCTACACACAGAAACGTCGGGCATAAAGCCCGACGCTACAGTCCCCCCGCCTTGAGGGCAAGTCCGAATTTGGATCCATAGGAGCGGGACTACCGATCTTTGAACACACGTCGGGTGTGAAACCCGACGCTACGGTTTTTTGTTCCGCCAAAAGCGGAACCCTACTACCTATCACTTAAAACCTACCACCTTTTTTCTAAATAGACCTTCCCAAAAGTTTCATCGGGTCTTGGACCGCCATTGTCTCTTTGACCATAAATGCTTCTCCATATCTGACCCCGATGAGAGAGCCGTAATAAGCCGCCCGGATTCTCATAAAGTCGAAAACATCCATTCCAGGTATGAGAACGTCTTTCCGCCCTTTCATATCTTTAAATTGAGATTTGTAGCAGGCAACCGCTCCCAGTTTTCTTTCCAATTGCTCGGTAATATCGACAACAAAGGAACAAGCCACCTCTCTAAAAGAAGTGGAGTAGATTATCTTATAAGGACGGTGAGTCTCACCCGGAACCTTGAGCTTTGCCAGGCCTGCAAGATAGCAGGCATCATAACCTAATCTGGAACAGTTAGCATGGTCCGGGTGTCTCTGTTCCCAGTAAGGCAATATAACCAGATGAGGCTTATATTTTCTGATCAACCTGACTAACTTTATTTTATTCTCTCGCCTCAGTTCAACTCCTGAATCCGGCAATTTCAGATTTTCCCTGACTATAATCCCCATCATTTTAGCCGCACATTTAGCCTCGATTCCTCTTAACCTGGCAGAGCCTCTGGTTCCCATCTCCCCTTGTGTTAAGTCAACGATCCCAACCTTATAACCTGAATCGACTAATTTAATAAGAGTCCCTCCATAAGTTATTTCTGCATCATCCCGGTGAGCCGCAATAGCCAGCACGTCTAATTTCAATTCTTACCTCCTTTCTTAAGAAAGGTCGTAGGTTATAGGTGGTAGGTGTTAGGTTTTCCCCCTACCTCCTACGGCCTATGTCCTATCACCTTTTCGTAGTATTTTTCATATTTCGGAACAATCAGTTTGGAATCGAATTTTTCCACTGCTCTTTTCCTGCAGTTTTCTCTGAACTTATTTAATCTATTTTCGTCTGACAAAAGCTCAATCCCTTTATTAGCCATAAACCCTACATCCCCCAAAGGGCCCAAAAATCCGTTCTCTCCATCTATGACCACTTCTGGCAATCCTCCTGTTTTGGTAGCGATTACTGGAACTCCACAGCTCATCGCCTCCAAAGCCACCAGCCCGAAACTCTCCTGGTCACTTGGCAGAAGAAATAGGTCAGCTAAAGGCAGAAGATTCTCCACATAGTCCTGTCCACCCAGGGAGATAACTTTATCCTCGATACCGAAATCTCTGGAAAGGGAAAGAGCCTTGCTCAAATCCGGACCATCACCTATCAAAACCAGCTTTGACGACAGCTTCTTATCGATTAAGTGAAATATCTTAATAATGTCCTCGACTCTTTTCACTGGACGAAAATTGGAGATATGCATCAGGATTCTTTCCTCATCCTTGGCAAACTGTCTTCTCCGGGCTTGGTCCTCTCTTTGAATGAACCTCTCCGTGTCCACAAAATTCGGAATCATCTCAATCTCATTTTTTAACCCGAACTCATCCCGGGTCCTTTTTTTCAAAAACTCGGAAACCGTAGTAACCCCGTCGCTTTCCTCAATGCTGAATTTAGTAATTCCGCGGAAAGATTGGTCAGCACCCACCAGGGTTATGTCTGTGCCGTGTAGAGTGGTTATCACTTTTGGACTATGCTCCTTCAAGATGCTCTTGGCTAAAAAAGCCGCAGTGGCGTGAGGAATGGCATAGTGAGCATGCAAAAGGTCTAAAGACCAAAGCTCTGCTATTTCTGCCATTTTACAGGCTAAGCTCAAAGTGTAAGGGGGGAATTTGAAAAGAGGATAATTGGAAACTTCCACCTGGTGATAGTAAAGGTTCTCGATAAATCTCTGCAGCCTGAAAGGGGGCGAGTAGGTGATAAAATGAACCTGATGCCCTCTTTTTGCCAGCTCTATCCCCAATTCTGTGGCAACTACCCCGCTTCCTCCCGGGACCGGATAACAGGTAACTCCTATGCGCATCGAATCATCCTACCTCTATTAACTGGTGGTCAATTTTTTCGATCTCCACTTTATTATATAGAAAATCTACGAATCCAAAACCGTATTTTATCAAATAAGGTGAAAGGTTTAAAACCCTTTCCTGAAGTTTATTGTCCGGAAAAAGATTGTTTTTAGCTTTATAGACCTGCTCCTTGAGAGTCTGGTCTTTCTGCCGGTAAGCTTGAAAAAGTTTTTCACCCAATCTTTTTAACTCGTAATCGATCTTCCCTTTGGTGGTTTCCAGATTTTGTTTCAAGGTTGGCTCTGAGGAAACAAGCTCCTGTTCCAGGCTATCCAGAATTTTTAATATCTCGTTTCTTTTCTTCTCTAAAGTATTTTCCAGCGGGTCTGGAAATTTTTCTTTTAAAATCGAGTTTATCAGTATTTCCGGGTCCTGAAATAGATCGATAAACTCAAGAGAATATTTTTGAAGCACCTGCCTGATTTTATCTTCTATCAAACTGATGCTGGCACGAGGATAGACTACAGGCATCGGGATATCAAAAAAATCAAAAACGGATTTCAACTGGGCATAATAACTGACCTCGCCCGGACCTCCAATATAAGCCGCAGTTGGAAAAAGATAACTTCTCATCAAAGGAAGCAAAAGAACGTTCGGGCTCAGTCTTTCAGGCTCATTTTCAATTATATGATTTAGCTCCTCCCTGGTCAGCCTTCTATCGCTTCTCTCCACCTGGATTGACTCTCCGTTCCATTTCAAAGCGGACCTTTTGCCATCCATCTCCAGAAAGAGATTTACGGCATCTTCAGACTTGACGACCTGTTGATGGTACCCTGAAGATTCTAGAGTTTTACCAGTTTCCTTGACCAACCCCATTGACCTGCCTGGATTTTCTATTTCTTTTAGAAAAAAATCGACTGCCAATTTTTTTAATTCCTTATCTCCGGGATCAACTATCACCAGACCATATTTGCCCAGTAACCTGGTCATCCATTTAGCAAAAGAATTCGGAAGAGTCTGCCCTTTGGAATAGCAATTCTCAAGTGCCTGGATGACTTCATCCTTGAACTCGGTCGGATGAAGAGATGATTTCAATTTCTCCAGGCAGGAGTTGATTTCCTCCTCCAGGACAACTTTATACATAGGCTCGCCAGAAGGAGTTTTCTCAGGAGAATACCTGATCTCTTCAAGTTGATTTTTTTTATCCACAATATGAATTGACCTGACCTCTTCGAAGTCATGGTCTTCTGAGTCAAGCCAGAAAACAGGTATAAAGGTTCTGGAGAACCTGAAGGATAATTCCTCAGCTAATTTAATTGTGGTGAGAGCCTTATAGATGATGAATAGTGGTCCCCCAAAAAGACAAACCTGCTGACCCGTGAAGATTACCAAGGAGTCTGGCTCCTTGAGAAGCGCAATCTTCTTAAAAACTTCTTCTGGAGAGTCAAACCTTCGACTCTGTTCTTTGAGAATGGAGGAAAGTTTCTCCCTTGGATATTTTCTTTCCTTAATCGATTTGAAAACCCTTAAATAGTTTTTATCTTTACGAAAATCGCCAGCATAGAATCTTTCCACCTTCCCAAAATCATACAGGAAATCGGAAAAAAGCTTCGTAGTGCCCGGTATTTTCCTGAAATCGACTGGCATAAGTTTCAATCGGAAAACTGGCTTTCCATTCCGCTCCTTTCAAAGAGCATCACCAGTGATTTCCCTTTAGACCTGGATTTGTGCCACTGTCCCTTCTTCACCAGAACCCCCTCTCCTTTTTTTAAAACCATTTTTTCCTTATCAAACTCTAATTCGATCTTCCCGTCCAGAACGTAGAAAAACTCATCATAGGGATGATTATGCTTTTTATATTCCCCCTTGATCATCGAAAGCAGGATATTGGCATCACCCACCCTGCTCACCGGAATTGGCTTAAAAGGGTCTTTTACTTTTCTCCCCTCTTTTAAAAGGTCGATCTTGGGCATCTTAACTCCTTTCAGATATATTTATGTTTGTCTTTAAATTCGCATTTTTGAAAAAGAACGCACTTTCCACAGAGCAGATTTCTGGCTTTGCAGATTTTCCTGCCTTGCTCGATAAGATTCAGATGAAAAGGGTAAACCAGAGCTGGCGGAATTTTGTTCTGCAAAAGAACGTGAGCTTTTTTAGAGTCGGTTTTCCAAGGGATAAGCCCGAGCCGTTTACTCACCCGCAGGATGTGGGTATCCACCGGTAGAACTGTCCGTCCCAGGGCAAAGAGCAGCACGCAGGCAACGGTCTTATCTCCCACTCCTGTGAAATGGCTCAGATACTCCTTGACCTTTTCCGTATTCCATTTTTTCAGAAAGGCAAGACTCACTGCACCTTTTTCTTTATAAATTTGATTGAGAATATTCTTTATCCTTTCTGCTTTAATTTTTTCAAGTCCTCCTACTTTAATGCTCTGGACGATTTTACTCAAAGGTGCCGATCTTACCTCTTCCCAGTTTTTGAAATTATGCTTTAAATTCCTATAAGCTCTGTGACTGTTATTATCCGAGGTGTTCTGTGAAAGTATTGTTGCAATCAGCTCTGACAGAGGATCATTAGTAGGTTTTAAGACTTTTCTGCCATATTCCTTCTCCAGTAGATGTTCAATGACTTTTATGTTCTTTGAATCTTCCACCAGATTGACCTTATGAAATCACCAGTTGATGATATTTCGTAAAATAGGTGCTCTGTGAAAGCCTGGAAGTGATTACCGCCGCTATGCTCACCGCGCAGATGAGCATATAGACCACGATTATCTGAAGTTTCACCGCCTGAAGCGGACTGGCACCGGCTAAAATCATCCCGGTCATCGCTCCGGGAAGCTGCACCAGACCTACAATCTTCATCAGGTTCAAAGTCGGTATCATCGCCGCCCTCACAGTGGCTTTGAAAGAATGCTCTACTGCCTGAGTTGAGGTTACTCCCAGGGATAGGGCCTGTTCTATCTGATCCTTCTTGTTCTTCATCTCCGAGTACATCCTCTCCAGGGCTAAAGCCGCAGCATTGGTGGAGTTTCCAATAGTCATACCAGCCAGAGGAATGACATATTTCGGGTCAGCAGTTATGACTCCTAACAGAAGCAATGCTCCTAAGGTAAAGAAGGTCCCGACCCCGATAGAAAAAGTGGAGATTGTGAAACCCTTCAAACTTCCTTTAGTCCTGGAACCAGCGGTCTGACCTCCGACCAAGACCATAATCAGGATAACCAGCAAGATCAGCCAGAGGTTATTCAGATCAAAGACCAGCTCCAGAGCATACCCAACAGCTATAAGTTGAACAAAGGAGCGTAATGTGCCGATAAGCAGGTCTTTTTCTAAATCGAGTTTCCTGAAATACGATATTCCTATTGAAACAGCTACCAGGACTAAAGCCAAGAGCACTTCTTTAATACCACCTATCACTTCTCCTCCTTTACCAACTCCCCTCTGATAAACTTCTGAGATAAGGGATTATTAGGGTTCTGCAAAACGACTTGCGAGTCTCCTTCTTCAACTTTCTCACCAGCTATCAGAATGACGCATCTGTGCCCCAATCTCTGCGCCTGGCTCAGATTGTGAGTGATGAAAAGTATAGTCAGCTTTAACTCCTGGTTTAAATCTTTGATAAGCTTTTCGATTTGTAGAGTAGCCGTAGGGTCTAAGGCTGAGGTCGGCTCATCTAAAAGTAAAACTTCAGGTTTATGCATAAGAGTTCGCGCTAAAGAGACCCTTTGTCTTTCACCGATGGATAATTCCTGCGAATCTCTTTTAAGAAAATTCGAATCCAGGCTAACCAGGTTCAGGCATTTCTCCATTTCTTCGTCACTTTTTTCATCGCTGACCTTCAGTCCAAATCTCAGATTTTCCTCTACCTTTCCGTCAAACATAACCGGAACCTGAAAAACCAGACTGACTTTTTTTCGCAGGTTCAACACTTCAAGCTCCTTTATGTCGATCCCATCCAGGTGGATTGAGCCTGAGGAAACCTCCTCCAGCCTGTTTATCAGCCGGAGCAAGGTGCTTTTACCGCTGCCCGAAGGACCAAGAATAGTGCAGATCTCCTCCGGCTGGACAGATAGATCAACCCCTTTCAAGACTTCCATTTCTTTTAAATTATTGCCTTCCTTTACTGCCCTTTTTCTGGTGACTTTTTTTAGTTCTATCTTGAACATATTGAATGGAAGAAAATTAAAATTTAGTGAATTATATCACAAAAAAAGTTTATTGTCAATTTTTTTGTTAAGGGGCAGGGGAAAGTTTTAATGTAGCGGAAACCTTCAGGTTTCCAACTTGCTAAGAACAAAAAATGGAAGGCTGAAGCCTTCCGCTACTAAAAGAATTAAAAAACGTCCGGGATAAACCCGGACGCTACGAGATTCGTTTTCCAGACAAAAAATCGCTCTAAGACAAAAATATGAACAGCTCTTTTTAGCCAGCTAACTTTTTCTTATCCTCAGGAGTCGGCTCCTCCTTCTTCACTTCATCCTCTAACTCCCGCATCCCCTTTTTGAACTCGCTTACGCTTTTACCTAATCCCTTGGCAATTTCAGGTATTTTCTTTGCGCCAAATAAAAGCAATAGGACTAAAAGGATTAACAGCAGTTCCTGAGCTCCAATTCCGCCAAGCATTTTTTTCCTCCTTAATATTCTTTAATCCGGCTTTAAGCCAGATCTAAGCCGAGTTATTTATTTCCTTTCTAATATACGCTAAACTTTTTCCAAATACAACTAAAAAAGAGTATAACCAGGTTCGATAAATCGAACCCCTACAGCCGTCATTGTAGTTGCTTGATTTATCAAGCATTTTATTGCCAAGCTTAAGGAATGTAGCGGAGGTCTTCAGACCTCCAGGGGGTGGGGAAGCGTGAAAGATGGAAGGCTAAAGCCTTCCTCTACAAAAAAACCGTAGGGGCGTATCGCGATACGCCCCTACCAAAATCCTACCGCAACAAAACCATCTTCTTGGTAGCTGTGTATTCCTCAGTTCTTAACTGGTAGAAATATATCCCGCTTCCTACCTCTTTGCCAGAATTATCCTTCCCATCCCAGATGACTTTATAGTTTCCTGGAACTTTTTCCTCATCCACCAGAGTCCTCACCAACTGCCCCAGGATATTGTAAATCTTAAGGGATGTGTGGATGGGACGATTAACCATGAACTGTGAACCACCCACCTGGAAGGGAATGGTGGTGGCGGGGTTAAAAGGATTCGGATAGTTTGCGCTCAGAGAATAACTTTCAGGCAGACTGACATCCTCTTCTTTAACCCCAGTAGGTGAATATCCAAACTCTGCCAGAATCTTATGTAACAAAGGAACGGACTGACTCTCTTTGATATAATATAGAGGGAAATCAAAGAAATAAACTTTGTAATCCTCACCGATATGCCTCATACCGATGGGCTTGCCCTCAAAATTGGAGGCGTCATAAACTGAGTTGAAAACATAAATTACCTCTTCGGGATACAATGGTGCAAAATAACCAATAAGCGGAAGCCTCCCCTGCAAATCACATTTATCTTTAGGATAACTGAGGTTCACCCTGGCGGTATCAACCTCTAAGTCAGAAAACTCGGATGACAAGTCTGAATGAGTGCCGATAAACTCCTCCAGACCGCAGTACCAAGCCGGAGCTAACAAAGTCTTCATATGCAATATGTCATATGCGAAATCGCCTTTTACATAATAATGGTAATTAAGGCCATAATGGGGTGGAGCAATTAGATTCCAGCCAGCTAAGATGAGCTTCCCCCCAGCCTTTGTATAGCGCGCGAAATTCAGAAAAGTAGTATCCACAGGACTGTCTGGAGACGAAGAAACTGGACCAAATCTTCCTTCAGAATGGACGACACAAACCAGATACGGACTCAATTCCTTCAAAGAAACGTGTGGGATACTAGGCAGGTCGTGCTTGGAATATACAAAAGGATAACCTTGCAACGCCCGATTGTAAAAAGCATTAACGCTGTCATCCTGAACAAAAATTATGCCATGAGGGTCGCTCATATCCACGAGCAATATCCCCTGGTCAAAAGCCATGGACAGAGCGTAAACACTATCTGAAGGAAAGCTTTCCAGCCCTATATCATCAACGGCTGAAACAGCATAATAATAGACTACTCCGTTTTCGTAACTCTTGTCGCACAAATTAGTATCCAGCCCAGCTAACCCGATAGTTCCTATTAATTCGTATGTTCCAACTTCAGTTTTTCTATATATTTTATATCCGATAACATCCTTTTCTGGATGATGATTCCACGCCAAGCAGATTTTATCTTTAGTCGAAGTGGCTACCAGACCAGTTGGAGGCATGGGTCTTCCAGCTAATGTCATAAGCTCTTTTGACCTTTTGCCTTCTTTCCCACTCTCGTTAATACTGGTAACAACATAATAGTAAGTATTGCCTTCGACTAAATCGTTATCCAGAAAGAACGTATCTTTGATGACTTCAGTGTTTACTGGTGATGTTGGGTATACACCTGAAATAGAGCTTCTGTAAATATTGTAACCTTTTAAATTATAATATCTCTTAGGAGACCATGATAGAATCAGAGCGGAATCAGTAGAATTTAGCACCATAAAAACCTTTGGTGGACCAGGTGGCGGCAGAGTATAACCGGACTCATAGACTCTCTGAGCCACAGAGACATTTGAGAATAAATTATTGAAGTCAAGTTTTGAATAATAGACCTGTGGGTTTTGAGGGTCAATAGGATTTAAACCTTTATGCAGGCTATCACCCATTATAATCCCAACGACAAAATTAATACTGTCTTTTGCAGGGATATCAAAAGGTCCAAATGAATATAGAAATCTGGTGTCATAACCGTCTGCTAAGTCCCTACAAATGGACGGTGGAGGTAACCAGCCGGAATCAGTTTGATCAATGCAGGTATAAATCTGATCGTAATCATATTCGCCATTAGACATAAGAAAATATTTAGCTCGATCACCACAGGGTGTTCCCTTCCCGCCCTCACACCAGGTGCCATAATTTTTTGCCCAGAGGTCCCAGCTGGATTTTTTCCAGGGTCCAAAATCAAGATTGATAGGATCAGACCCTTCTGACACCCACCAGTTGTAGGATACGTTCGGCTCTGGATTAGAAGGACCTAAAAGCTTAAACCCAAACACTCCAATCGGGCTGTGGGAGGTAATCTGACCTCGCACCAAATCTCCATCATTATCAGCCGCCCAGGCTAAATTTATTTCTCTTGGTCCCTCAGGTGCTTCCACTGATTTTATGAAACCTGTCACATCGTCCCTAAAGCCTGAGGAATTTGCGATATACATTATATCAGTATCCATATAGAATCCGATATAAGCTTTGGAGATGAACTTATTCCCATAATTTTTTATCTTGTAATCTAAGAGAACAAAATCATCATAAGGTGGGCTTATCCAGGAATAGCTATGCTGGATGACTTTAATATTCAGAGGTTTGTGGTGTCTAAGGTCATACGGGTCATCGTAACCAGTATCTCTCAGGGTATCGGTGTATGTGGCTACAAATTCTTGATCTCCCAACCGCTCTAACTTTTTAATCTCTCCGTTAGGACAGGAATCCGGGAACATCTCGTAATTCCAGAGCCAGCCATCTGCACCCACCGAAACCAGGGTTTCCCCTTCCACGACTCCACCAACCCAGATTGCACCCAAGAAAAGATAATCGAGATCAGAACCGGCAGGGAATTCAGCACAGGGGTATATATCTTCAGGGATATGCGGCCAAGTAGGTATAAATCGTGTAAAAACACCATAATTTGAAATGCTTAATAAAAGGTTCGATTCAGTGTGTAGCTGCTGGACGATGCAGGATTCAGCTGAGGATTCGAATATCTTTTTTGCTTCAACAGGCGAATTTACGCCGTTGAAATCTTTTGCATTTACTTTAATAAAAGCAAGAAAAAATACCAGTAAAAACATTAGCATTCTTTTCATCTTTCACCCCGCGAAAAATGGTTAATGGTTACTTTATATGAATTATTATCAAAATAAATATAATAAAAAAATGTGCCAGGTAAAGAGGAATTTTTAGAAGTTTTAAGTCGCACGTAACTGATTAGATTCTAACAAGATGTGAAAATTGACTTAAACCTTTACTTAAACGTTGATGCAGGATACTGCTTTTAACGGGTGAAATAAAAACTCTCAAACCCTGTCACTACCTTCGGTTACATCCTTCGCAGAAATCTGCCGGGGATTATTAAAACTTGCGGTGTGTAGCGGAGGTCTTCAGACCTCCAAGGGCGGGGTAAGGAAAAAATGGACGGCTAAAGTCTTCGCCAGGATCCTGAGGACAAGACCTTGACGGCCTTCCTCTACATTTTACTTTTAGGTTTTTCGTCGGGCGTAAAGCCCGACGCTACGTATCCAAAAAAATTCAATTAAAAACTGCCAGCGAAAATTGCCAGAAGACCCAAAAGCATCTCGAATTTCAAAAGCCGGCTTAAAGAGCCCAAATTTTCCCTTGAAGGATTGTTCCACAGGGAGAGGATGATATAAAAGAGCACAAAATCCATCATCAAAACCAGAATAAGATAATAAATAGAGAATATTTTCAGCTTATATGGGAAAATAGTCAGGATGATTAAGACCAGAAAAATCGTAGAGGCTAAGAATTGCGAATTCTTTATTCCATAAGCAATGGGAAAAGTCTCAGACCTTAGAGCCTGATCTCCTTCCAGGTCTTCCATATCCTTAATCAACTCCCTGCCCATATGAAAAAGAAATGCCAGGCTTGCAGGGATTAAGGATATCTCCGGATTTTTGGAGAAAACCCCGCCATATATGAAAGCCAAAGCTGAGATAATACTTACTGTCACATTCCCGATAAGAAACTCTCGCTTGAATTTTGTGCTGTAAAGGAAAAGGAAAATTATCGCGGCTAAGGCTACAGCTATGGAAACAGGTATCAAGAAAAAACTCAGAATGAAGCCTATCACAAAAAGGGAGATCGAAAAAACGAGTGCCTTCTTCGGGGACAGATCGCCTTTAGGCAGAACCCGCAGTGGGCGGTTGATTTTATCTATCTCCAGATCGAAATAGTCATTTAGACCGTATCCCCCTGCAGAAATGATCGCAGCAGAAAACGCAGCTAAGAGCAGTTTACCCCAGGAGGAAACCCCACCTGCAAATCCCCCTAACAGCACTGAGATAAAAGTTATCAGGTTGTTTTGAAAACGGGTCAGTTTGAAATAAGGCTGAATGTTCATCCTTTAAAATCGATTGGAAATCCCGAAATGGACTTTCCCCTGTGAAAAACTGTCCTTTTCTCCCAGTGCGTAATCGACTTCATAAACTCCTAACTTTGTATCTACTTTCAATCCCAGCCCGAATCCGGATCTACTGCCCGTAAGTCTATCCAAGGTACCTGTGACAGGGTTTTCAACTATGCGGCTGAAGTAACCGAAATCCCAGAAAAGATAGGCTCTCGATTCCGGGCTTAATATCAGCCTGTATTCCAAGTTTGACCAGAAAAGCTTGTCCCCGGAAAATTCCTCCTCCCTGTAACCGCGCAGCGAATTTAAGCCTCCTAAAGAGAACTGGTCTGAGATCGGAATTTTTCTTTCGGAGCTTCGTATATTTCGCAGATGCAGACCCAGAGCCACCACCTGCTCTTTATAAACTGGAAGGAAACTGTCTAAATCCAGCAATATCCTTGCCTCATTAGCTGATTCTTTGTCTGGATTCAAATCTGGCCCAAGGTAATAATTTTTCCTGCCGTAGATAATCTCAGCCTGGTCATAAATTCCTTTTCTGGGGTTATTAGGAGAATCCAATAAATCCAGGCTGAATTTCATCCCGAATTTGTATT
>Ga0209642_10000637_pt1 | contig 22608 bp, 17 predicted proteins | sample RifCSP19_2_FD_184025 | JGI IMG/M metagenome (GOLD analysis project Ga0209642, IMG submission 184025) | Soil microbial communities from Rifle, Colorado - Rifle CSP2_sed 19_2 (SPAdes) (version 2) | ecosystem: Environmental > Terrestrial > Deep subsurface > Rock core/Sediment | place: Rifle... | reverse complement strand
GCGGGGGACGGTGATCTCGGGATCGCCCGCCGGGCGGCGGGCGCGGCAGTCAGGCCGTGAACGGGAAGGACGTGTCGCCCTTCCGAGCCCCGATGGTCACCTGGAGTCGCCTCATGACGCCGGGGAGTGTAGCAGCGCGGACCATGCCTGACGTGTGGATGTTCGTCACGCGCGGGGGCGCCGAACCGCCGCGGCGCACCGGGGCCGGTCAGTCCGGCAGCAGGAGGATCACCGGAGGCTCGAACGCCTCGATCACCCGCGCGATCTCGTCGGCCACCTCCGGCGGCACGGGTGTGTCGAGCGTGAGCCCCATCAGGGCCGTTCCGCCCCGCGTCGGGCGCCCCACGTCCATCGTGGCGATATTCAGGTCGTGGTCGCCGAGGATCGTGCCGACCTTCCCGATCACGCCGGGGCGGTCCTCGTAGGCGAAGAACAGCATGTGGCGCGCTGGGGCCATCTCGATGTCGTAGTCGTTCACCTGCGTGATCCGCTGGGCGTTCCGCTTGCCGGACAGGGTGCCCGCCACGGAGACCGGACCGTCGTCCGTCTCCGCCCGAACGCTCACGAGGTTCACGTAGTCGGTGGAGACGGACGAGCGCATCTCGCTCACGGCGATGCCTCGCTCCCGGGCGATGATCGGCGCGTTCACGAAGGAGACGGGCTCGTGTACCACCCCCGAGAGCGCTCCGCGGAGCACGGCGAGCGTCAGCACGCGCGTGTCCGTCTCGCCGATACGGCCGAGGTACTGGCATTCGATCGAGCGAACGGCGCCGCGCGCGAGGCCCGTGAGCAGGGCTCCGAGCTTGTGGGCGAGCGGCAGGAACGGCCGGGCCTGTTCGGAGACCTCGGCGGCCGCCGACACGTTCACGGCGTAGGGAACGAACTCGCCCGACAGCCCGAGGCGGACCATCTCCGCAACCGCCGTGCCGGCCTTGTCCTGCGCCTCCGCGGTGGACGCTCCGAGGTGCGGAGTCACGACCACCTCGTCGAACGCGAACAGCGGCGACGACGTCGTGGGCTCGACGGCGAACACGTCGAGGGCAGCGCCCGCGATCCGCCCCTCCTCGAGGGCCTTCGCCAGCGCCTCCTCGTTCACGATGCCGCCCCGCGCCGTGTTCACCAGCCGCGCTCCCTCCTTCATGAGGGCGAACTCCCGCTCCCCGATCAACTCCTCCGTGTCGACCGTGCGCGGTAGGTGGATCGAGACGAAATCGGCCTGGACGAGGAGCGCCTCGAGCGTCGGCATCAGCTCGATGCCCATCTCCTTCGCGCGCTCCCGCGGGACGTAGGGATCGAACGCGATCACGCGCATCCCGAACGCGGCACACCGCTGGGCCACCAGCCCACCCACCCGTCCGAGACCGACGATGCCGAGCGTCTTGCCCTGGAGCTCGACCCCTCGATACGCGGATCGGTCCCACCGCCCGGCCTTGAGGTCGGCGTTCGCCGCCGGGACGTTCCGCGCCTGCGCGAGGAGCAGAGCGACGGCGTGCTCGGCGGCCGAGACGATGTTGGACTGCGGGGCGTTCACGACCATCACGCCCCGACGCGTAGCGGTCTCGACGTCGACGTTGTCCAGTCCGATCCCGGCGCGAGCGATCACCTTCAGGTTCTCTCCGGCGTCGATCACGTCGCCCGAGACCCGGGTCTGCGAACGCACGACGAGGGCGTCGTAGGGACCGATCGCCGCGGCGAGTCCTTCGCTCGCGAGCTCCGGGCGGACGTCCACCTGGAAGTCCCGTCGGAGGACCTCGAGGCCGGCCTCCGAGAGTGGCTCGGTGACGAGGACCCTCACGGGGTCCCCTGGAAGACCCCTTCGGCGGCGGCCACGGCCGCGCCGCGCTTCACCGGATGGCCGAGCCGCTCGAGGGTCATCTCGAGGGCGGCGAGGCCGCGGATGATGTCGAGCTCGCTGACGTAGCCGAAGTGACCGATCCGGAACACCTTCCCCTTCAGCGGTCCCTGTCCCGGCGCGAGGACGCAGCCGAAGTCGGCCCGGATCCGGTCCGAGATCGCATCGGCGTCCAGTCCGTCGGGCGCTCGGATCGCGGTGACGGTCCAGTTGTGCTCGAGACCCTCCCCGAACAGGTCGAGGCCGAGCGCCTCGACACCCTCCTTCACGGCGCGCGAAAGCATCTCGTGCCGCGTGAGAGCGCTCCCGATCCCGTCCTGGAAGTAGAGCTCGAGCGCAGCCTGCAGACCCTGCATCACGCTGATCGCCGGCGTCCACGGGTTCTCCGGATGCGGGAGCTCCGCGAAGCGCTTGTACACGTCCCAGTCGAAGTAGTAGCGGGGCAGCTCGGCGGTCCCGTGAGCCTCCCACGCCCGGTCGGAGACCGCGACGAACGCGATCCCGGGCGAGGCCGACAGGGCCTTCTGCGAACCCCCGACCGCGACGTCGATCCCCCAGGCGTCGAACTCGAACGGCACGGCTCCCAGCGAGGAGACCGAGTCCACCACGACGAGCGCTCCGGCTCCTTTCGCGACGTGGGCCAGCTCGCGGATCGGCTGGATGACTCCCGTGGACGTCTCGGACTGCGTGAGGAGGACCGCCTTGACCGGGCGCTCGGCGAGGGCTGCGGCGACGTCCTCGAGGACGATCCGGCGACCCCACTCGTACTCGACCGAACGGACCACAAGGCCGTGGGCCTCCGCGAGCTGCTTCCACCGCTCCGCGAAGAACCCGGCGAGCGGCACGAACACCTCGTCCCCAGGCGAGAACAGGTTCTGGATCGCCGACTCGAGCCCGCCGGTCCCGGAGGAGGTCATGATCAGCACGTCGGCGTGCTCGGTCCGGTAGAGCTCCTTCAACCGCATGGTCACGTCCCGCATGAGCCTTCCGAACCCGGGACCCCGGTGATACACGAGGGGACTCCCCTGGGCGAGCAAGACCTCGGGCGGGATCGGTGTGGGGCCGGGCGCCAGGATGATCTCGGGTCTGTCCATCTCGCTCTCCGCGGGCCATCTCGGTCGGGCTGCGTCAGCGTATCATCGGGTGGCCGCCGCCCTTCCGTGGCGGCTTTCGCGCGTATGGCGACGCTGCTCTTCCTGCTGAAGCGGTTCATCGCCCAGCGGCTGCTGGGCGTGGCCATCGTCGTCACGCTGGGGTTCACGATCGGCGTGCTCGTCGCCGGGCCGATCTACGCGGACGCGGCCCGGGAGGCGATCTTGTCCTCTGCGGTCCGGACGGCCGCGATCACCGTGAAGAACGTCCGGCTCACGGTCTACGGCAGCCCGGATCTCGCGTTCGGCCAGGCCGACGCCGAGGTACGAGCGGCGTCCGACGCCGTGCCGCTCGGCCGCATGATCCGGCAGGGGCTGGGCACGATCCGCTTGTCCGCGCACGGAGGCGAGCCGCTCTCGCTCGGCGTCTTCTTCCGGGACGGGGCCTCCGACCACGTGAGGTTCCGCGGAGAGCCGCCGGTGGGGCCCGGCGAGATCGCGCTGCCCGGAGGCGTCGCACGGCTCCTCGGCGCCCGGCCCGGCGACGAGCTCGTGGCGCTCGGCCCGACCGGAGACGAGACGCGGATGACGCTCTCGGGGACCTTCTCCCGGCCGGACGCCGACGAGGCCTACTGGTACGCGGACCAGTCCCCCTTCCCCCCGCCGGACTCGACGGAGCTCCCTCCGGCGGTCATGGACCCCGACGGCTATGCGACGGCGATCCCCGGGCTGGGCGTGACGACGGAGTTCGTGTGGGACCTCTACGTTGACTACTCGGATCTCGCGTTCGAAGAGGCCAGCAGGCTGCCGGCGCTCATCGCATCGGCCGACCGAACCATCCGGCAGGGCAACCCCACGCTCGCGGGCCTCCAGACGACCACCGGCATCCCAACGATGATCGAGCTGGTGCGCCAGCGCGTCACCGACCTGCGCGTGCCGATCTTCCTCGTGGTCTTCCAGATCGGCGCGGTGACATTGGCCATCCTGGCCGGCGTCGGCTCCCTGGTCCTCACCCGGCAGTCGTTCGAGCTCGCCGTGCTGCGCTCCCGCGGGTTCTCGGGGGGTAAGCTGCTGGGCGGACAGGCGGTCCAGGCCGTCCTGTCCGCGCTCGTCGCGTTCCCGCTCGGGCTGCTGCTCGGCATGGGCCTGGCCCTGCTCGCTTCGAACTCGAACGGCCCGTCCCTGCCCGGCGTGCTGTTCCCGATCCGCCTCAACGGCCTCGCGCAGGCGCTCGGGATCGCGGGCGCGGCGCTCGGCGCGGGCGCGCTGCTCCTGCTCTCCGTGCCGCACCTGCGCCGCACGATCCTCGAGGAGCGGCGTCTGCTCTCGCGGGAGGAACGGCCGCTGCTGGCGCGGGTCCCGGTGGAGCTGTTCGTCGCCCCCGTGGCGGTGTTCGCCTTCCTGCAGCTCCGGAGCAGCGACGTGAAGTCCACCCTCCAGCGCGACTCGCTGGACCCGCTCGTGCTCCTCACGCCGACCCTCATCATCTTCACCCTCTCGTTCCTCTCGCTCCGGCTGCTGCTCTTCATCCTGCGGCGCCTCGACCGGCGGGTCGGCAGGACGCGGCGTCTCCCCGTGTACCTCGCGGCTCGACGGCTCGGGCGCTCGCCCGGCACGAGCTTCGCCACCTCGCTGCTCCTCGTCCTGGCCTTCGGCCTCCTCGTCGTCTCGACCTCCTACCGAGCGATCGTGCTCCGGAACCACGAGGACAGCGCCCGCCAGCAGGTCGGTGCCGACTGGAACGTCCAGATCGCGGTGCCCGAGCAGCCGCTCCTGGCGCTCGACGACGTACCCGCGAACGCGACCCCGGTGATCCGCACCGAACCGAAGCTGCAACGCCTCGGCACGTTCTCGGCCGGGACCATCGCGCTGGGGGTCGACCCGCGGAGCTTCGCGACGAGCGCCTGGTGGCGGCCCGACTACTCGAAGGTCCCGCTCGAGCGGTGGCTCGCGGCGCTCGGGACCCCGGAGGCGGGGGTGCCGGTCGCAGGCGAGACCTTCGCCGCCGAGCTCACCGCGGACCGGGACAGCGTGGGGCTCGAGCTCGTGGTCGCGTACCTGACCGCCTCGGGCGGGGTCCGCGAGGCGGTCGGCGACCCCATCGTCGAGGGGACGGCCCCGTACGCGCTGTCCCTCCCCGATGCCGACCGGATCCTGTCGATCACGGTCCGACAGGAGGAGGTCGGCAGCCTCCCGGGGGACCTGGAGATCGGCCTCCGGTCGGCGACGGTGGGGACGGCGCCGCTGCCGCTCGCCGACTGGGAGGTCCTCGCCTGGCGCGGGAGCGGGGGGAGCCTCGCGCCCACCCCCGACGGCGTCGACGCGACGATCGCACCCGGGGTCGGCCACATCGTCGGCGGGATCGCGCCGCCGATGGCGCCCCTGCCCGCCCTCGTCTCCCCGGAGGTCGCCAGCTCGCAGGGTCCCCTCTTCGAGGCGACCGTCGGCGGTCAGATGTTGGGGTTCCGACGCGTCGCCGTCGCGGAGCACTTCCCGTCGATCGTGGGCGACTTCCTGGTCACCTCGACCCCCGGGCTGCTGCAGGCGGCGGCCCGGATCCCGGAGGCGGGGCTCGCCCTGAACGAGGTCTGGGCGATGGGCGAGGATCCGCGTCCCGCGCTCGAGCGGGCGGGGTTCATCCCCGGCCGCGTGGACGCCGCGGGCCCGATCGTCGGGATCCTCGCGCAGCTCCCCCAGAGCCTGGCGGTCGGGATGAACTACGCGACCGCGGCGGGCGGGATCGGGCTCGTCGTGATCGGCGTGGCGGCCGGCCTGTACTTCGCGCAACGGCGGCGCGAGTTCGAGTTCGCATCGCTCCGCGCGATGGGCGCCGAGCCCCGCCAGATCACGCGCGTGCTCCTGCTCGAGCAGGGGGTGATGATCGCGTTCGCGATCGTCGTCGGGGCGGCCCTCGGGTACGGCGTCTTGCGTCTGGTCATGCCCTACGTCGGCAGGTCCATCGGGACCGGGTTCCCCGAACCCGTCCTGCGGATCGACTGGGTGTCGATGGGCGTCGCGCTCGTCGCGATCGTGGCGGCCACGGCCATCGGCCTGCTCGCCGCGCTGCGTGCGCTGCTCCGGGCATCCGTCACGTCCGTGCTGCGGGGTGAGGCCGAGTGATCAAGGACCCGGTGGCCGTCCGGGCGACGTTCCAGGGATCGCTGGTCCGCTTCCGGAACGTCTACAAGATCTACCGCGTCGCGGACACGGGTGTCGTCGCGCTCGCCGGGGTCGACTTCGAGATCCGCGAGCGCGAGTTCCTGGCGATCGTCGGTCCCAGCGGCTCGGGCAAGTCGACCATCCTGAACCTCATCGGTGGACTCGACCGCGCGACGGCCGGGACCGTGGAGGTGGACGGCCGCGACGTCGGACGGATGACCGAGGACGCACTCACCGGATACCGGCGCGACCGCGTCGGGTTCGTGTGGCAAGGGACGGCACGGAACCTCGTCCCGTACCTGTCGGTCGTCGAGAACGTGCGGCTTCCTTCGACGGCTCGGGGGATGAGGATCCCGGCCCAGGCGCGCACGCCCCTGGAGCTGCTCGAGGTCGTGGGGCTCGCCGACCGCGCGAAGCACAAGCCGGGGATGCTCTCCGGGGGCGAGCAGCAGCGCGTCGCCGTCGCCGTCGCCCTCGCCAACGTGCCGAAGATCATCCTCGCCGACGAGCCGACGGCCGAGCTCGACTCGGGGTCGGCCGCGTTGGTCCTGGAGGCGTTCCGGAGCGTGAACCGCGAGTTCGGCGTGACGATCGTGATGGTGACGCACGACCTGCTGGCGGCCAGGGAGGCCTCGCGCCAACTTCGGCTCCGGGACGGACAGCTCCTCGTCGAGGGGACGCCCACCGAGCCGATGTCCGGCGACGGGCGCCTCCGCCTCCCCGAAGAGGCCGTCGACACCCTCGCGGGGATGGATCTCGAGGTGGAGGTGCGCGACGGCGAGGTACGGATCCGACGGCGCGGAGAGGGCGGGCTGATCCGTGAGTGAGCCGATCCTCTCAGGCCGCGACGTCGTGCGGACCTACCGCGGCCCGCAGGGTGTGCAGGCCGTTCGCGGGGCCTCGCTGGACCTGATGCCGAAGGACTTCGTGGCCCTCATGGGGCCTTCGGGATCGGGGAAGACGACCTTCCTCGGGGTCCTGTCCGGCCTCGACGCGCCCGACGAGGGCGGGGTCCGGTGGAAGGGTCGACCGATCCGCGGGCTCAGCTTCGAGGAGCAGATCGAGCTGCGCCGGACGGGGATGGGCATCGTCTTCCAGAGCTTCGGGCTGCTGCCGACGCTGTCGGCGATCGAGAACGTCGAGCTGCCGCTCCGGCTCTCGGGCACGGACCTGGACGAGGCCCGGGCCAGGTCGAAGACCTGGCTCGAGCGCCTGGGACTCGATGACCGGCTGCACAACCGGACCTTCGAGCTCTCGGCCGGCCAGCAGCAGCGGGTGGCGGTGGCCCGAGCCCTCATCGCCGAGCCCGAGGTCGTCCTGGCCGACGAGCCGATCGCGGAGGTCGACACGGCGAACGCGGACCTGATCTTGGAGGCGCTCTGGGAGGTGATCCGTCGCGGCGGCGCCGTGCTCGCCGCGACGCACAACCTGGAGGCGCTCCGCTACGCCAACCGCGTCGTCGTGTTCCGCGACGGACGGATCGAGGCCGAGGGCAAGCCGGACGAGGTCGCGGCACGCCTCACGGTCGACTGACCGCCCTCTCGGCCCGTCCCACGACGATCAGATGCGGAAGGCGTGGAAGACGTCCTCGCCGTCGCGGTTGCGGTTGCGCAGATCCTCCGCCGCGAGCTCGCATGACGGTGCGCGGCACCCGAACAGCCGGTCCCAGAGCGAGCGTCTGCCGCTCCGCCACGCGACGGCGCGTGCGACCGAGTCCCGGCGGGCGCGCCGACGCTCCCGCTGCTGGTTCAGGTCGCAGGGGGCGTGCGTGATGTTCGGCTGGATCACCGGGTCACTCCCTCGTGGAGCTGGCGGAGGTCGAACCCCGGATCCGCGAGCTGCTCGCGGTCCGGGTGAGCAGCCGCGGCGATCAGGGGCATCGAACGCCGGACGTCGAACTTCCAGTTCATGCCGAACGTCGACACCAGGCGGCCGTCCTTGAGCAGGAACGCGGCGAAGCTCCGATCCTGGACGCTCCCGCGGATCACCGTGTCGTCCCAGTCCGTCGCGAACCCCGACATCTGGATCTGCGTCTCGTACTGGTCCGACCAGAACCAGTGGGCGTCGTCGAACACCTCGTCGGCCCCGAGCATGTTCCGCGCCGCCGTCTCGCCCATCTTCATCGCGTTGTCGAAGTGCTCCACCCTGATCGGGCCGAAGACCGGGTGGTCGTGACGGGCGACGTCACCCACGGCCCAGACGCCCTCGACGCCGGTCCGGAGCCTCGCGTCCACCGGGATCCCGTCGTCCACCGGGACGTCCTGGACGGCAACGTCCGTAGCCGGCTCGACGCCGACGCCGACCACCGCGAAGTCTCCCTCGACCCGCTTGCCTCCCCTCGTGACGAGGGCCTCGAAGCGGCCCTTCCCCTCGAACCGCTCGGCCGCGTCGTGGAAGACCATCTCCACCCCGTGATCGCGATGCAGCGCCTCGATCGAGCGTCCCAACTCGGGGCCGAGCACGCGCTCGAGCGGCGTCCCCGTGAACTCGACCACCGTCACCTCGAGGCCGAGCATCCGGAGCGACGCGGCGACCTCGGCGCCGATGAATCCCATCCCGACCAACACCGCCTTGCCCGCGCCCTCGGCGGCTCCGCGGATAGCGTCCGCGTCGGGAGCGAACCGGAGGTCGTAGACGCCGGGCAGGTCGAGGCCGGGCCACGGGAAGCGGCGGTTGCGGCTCCCGGTGGCGATCAGCGCCTGGTCGAAGGGCACGCGCTCCCCGCCCTCGAGCTCGACGACGCGCTCGGCAGCGTTCAAGCGCTCCGCCCTGACGCCGAAGCGAGCGTCGACCGAGTTCTCCTCGTACCAGCCGTCCGGCCGGACGAAGCGGTGGTCGGACTCCCCCCGGAGGTACTCCTTGGACAACGGTGGCCGCTCGTACGGCGCCATCGTCTCCGCACCGATCAGCACGATGCGGCCGTCGAACCCTCGATCGCGCAACGTCCCGGCGGCGGTCGCCCCCGCCAGCCCCCCACCGACGATGACGAAGTCCGGCACTACTCGTCCATCAACACCTGGAGCTCGCCGTCCTGTTCCCGGACTTCGAACACGTCGACCGGGTCGGCGGCCGGCCCTGTGATCGCCCCGCCGGTCGTGATGTCGAACCGGCTGCCGTGGCACGGGCACTCGATGATGGCCCCGTCGAGATCTCCCTCGGCCAACGAGCACTGCTGATGCGTGCACAGGTCGTCAAAGGCGTGGAGGTCGCCGTCGACGTTGGCCACGGAGATCTGCCTCTCGCCGACGGAGTAGTTGTTCACCTCTCCGTCTGCCACCTCGCCCGAGGAACCGATCTTGACCCACTCCGCCATCCCGAACCCTCCTCGTTCCCGGTGCTCGCTTTCCCGCCGAGCCTACCGCACCGTCCGTCCTCGGCCGCTACGGCTGATCCGCGTCGCGACGACGTGCGACGAGGTCCGGCGTCATGTATCCGACCCCCGCCACGAGGTAGAGGGCGGCCAGGATCAGGAACGCACCGCGGAAGTCGACGGGCAGCATCGCGGGGATCAGGGCGCCCGCGACCCAGGCGAGCTGGAAGACGACCTCGTAGCGCACGAACACGCGGCCGTGCGCTCCCCCGGGCGCCATCCGCTGCATCAGGCTCTGGAAGGCGAGCCGCCCCAGCTCGGCGCAGGCGCCGACGAGGACGCCGAAGACGACCAGCACCGGGAGGGAGAAGGCGACGAACGCGAGCACGGCGCCCACGCCGGCCGCCACGATGCAGGCGACCACCACCGCCTCTTCGCGCAGGTTGGAAGGCAGCCGCGGTGCGATCAGGTCGCCGATGAAGCCCCCCGCCGTCCCCGCTGCGGCGAGCACGCCGAACCACCAGGTGGGCTCGCCGCTCCTGCGGAGCGCGAAGGCGAGCGTGAACAGGAGGAACCCCGTGGCGGCCCGCAGTCCGGCCGCACCGATCGCCGGAGCCGCGAGGGCCGGGATCGCACCGGTCCTCGTCACCTCCGCGGTTCCCCCCCGGACCCGTGGGTGCGGCAGGCGTAGCGTCAGGAGGGCCGCCACCGCGTACACGACGGCGCCTCCGTAGAGCGTCGCCTCGGCACCTCCGAGCCGGAGCAGCCCCAGGGCGGGCCCCGCCGCGAGCACCGCGCCCCCCACGCCGATCCGCCCGAGCCGGGCGTTGGCCCGCACGAGCGCCTCGTTGGGCCCGGCGTAGGCCATCGCGAGGCCGTTCCTCGTGATCGCGTGGATCTTCGAGAGCACCAGGAGCAGGAACGCGGACGGGAACAGCAACAGCGTCCCGAACCGCGGGGCCGCGTACACGCAGACGAGGGCCCGTCCCGCCGCCGCGGCGAACGCGATCGCCCGCCTGGGGCCGGCGCGGTCGAGCAGGGGCACCAGGACCGGGCCGGCGACCGCGAGGGGCGCCATCGTGAGGAGGAGGTAGACGGCGACCCGGACCTTCGCCTCTTCGGGCGGGAGGTCGAAGAAGATCGAGCCCGCCAGCGCGATCGCCACGAAGGCATCCCCCGCGATGCTGCCGAGATGGGCCAGCCCGTAGGTGTCGAGGGGATCGCTGGACCGCCACATCCGTCCGACCGGCCGGACGATCGCCTCGAGCAGGCCGAGCAGGCCGAGCAGGATCAGCTGCCACCAGGGGTAGCGCCGCGGCCTGGTGCGGTCGGCCCTCACCGCACCGCCCGGCTCACCCCGCCAACCGCTTCCGCAGCAGCTCGTTCACGAGCTTCGGGCTGGCCGAGCCGCCGGACTTCTTCATCACCTCGCCGACGAGGAACCCGATGATGCCCTCCTTGCCGCCGCGGAACTGCTCGACGGGACCCGGATTCTCGGCGATCGCCTCGTCCACCCAGGCCTCGAGCGCCGAGGCGTCGGTGACCTGGCGGAGCCCTCGGGCCTCGACGATCGCCTCGGCGGCGGCGCCGGTCTCGAACGCCTCCTCGAGGACCTGCTTCGCGCCGCTCACGGAGATCGTCTCCTGGTCGACGAGGCGCACCAGCTCGACGACGTGTCGCGGGGTGATCTTCGCGTCGGCGAGCTCGACCCTGGCCTTGTTCAGCAGACCCGCGAGGTCCTGCGTGATCCAGTGGGCCGCGGCCGCGGGGTCGGCGTCGAGATCCAAGGTGCCCTCGAAGAACCTTGCCGTCGCCGACGACGACGCCAAGATCCTGGCCTGCTCCGGCGTCAGGCCGAGCTCGGACACGTAGCGGACGCGCCTGGCGGCCGGGAGCTCGGGGAGCGCGGCTCGGATCGCCTCCGCCCAAGCCGGCTCCGGCGCGAGCGGTGGTAGGTCCGGCTCGGGGAAGTAGCGGTAGTCGAACGCCTCCTCCTTCGAGCGGAGCGTGTGGGTCGTGCCCTGCTCCTCGTCGAAGTGACGCGTCTCCTGGACCAAGGGCTCCCCGCGCTCGAGCGCGGCCCGCTGGCGCTCCTCCTCGTGGCGCAGCGCGCGCTCCAGCGAGCGGATCGAGTTGAGGTTCTTGATCTCGACCTTCGTCCCGAACGCCTCCTCGCCGACCCGGCGAGTCGAGATGTTCGCGTCGCACCGCAGCGACCCCTCCTCCATCCGGACGTCCGAGACGCCGAGCGCCTCCAGCGTGGCGCGGAGCTCGACGAGGTACGCGCGCGCCTCCTCCGCCGAGCGGATGTCGGGCTCCGACACGACCTCGACGAGCGGCACGCCCGCACGGTTGTAGTCGACCAGTGCGTGCTCGGCCTGTCCGATCCGCCCGCTCAGGCCGACGTGCGTCGTCTTGCCGGTGTCCTCCTCCATGTGGACCCGGGTGATGCCCACGCGCCGGACCTGGCCGTCGACGTCCACATCGAGGTGGCCGCCCACGCAGACCGGCAGGTCGTACTGGCTGATCTGGAAATCCTTCGGCATGTCCGGGTAGAAGTAGTTCTTCCGGTGGAACAGCGACCGGGGCGCGATCTCGCAGTCCAGCGCCAGGCCGATCCGCACGATGTACTCGATCGCCTTCTCGTTGGGGACCGGGAGGGAGCCCGGCAGGCCCAGGCACACCGGACAGACGTCGGTGTTCGGCGGAGCGCCGAACCCGTTCCGGCAGCCGCAGAACATCTTCGTGTCCGTCGAGAGCTCGACGTGGCACTCCAGCCCTATGACGGTCTCGAAGTCCATGACGCGGGGAAGCTTATCGGAGCCGCCCGTCGGACCCGCCGCCGGGCGTCTCACGTCGGCCTGGGCCTCGGCGTTGGTCTGAGGAGGCACCGACGAGCCTCACCGCCAGTATCCCGAGAGGAAGTGACGGTGCGGAGAGGCGTCCATACCCTGGTGGCCATGACCCGGGAGACGGACCGCAGCGCGCACCGGGTCTCCCCCGCGAAGGTCTGGGCGGCGCTCGGCTCCGTGTACGTCATCTGGGGCACCACCTACCTGGCGATCCGCATCGCGAACGAGACCCTGCCCCCGTTGATCGCGGCCGGCGCGCGGTTCATGGTGGCCGGGGCCGTCCTGTACGCGGTGGCGGTCCGCCGCGGCGACGTCCGAGGGGATCGTCCCACCCGCGCGAACTGGATCGCGGCTGGGATCGTCGGCGCCGGCCTCGTCGCCGGAGGCAACGGGCTCGTCGTCCTCGCCGAGGTCACGGTGCCATCCGGCATCATGTCGCTCATCATCGCGCTCGTCCCCCTCTGGATGGCGCTCATCGACCGGGTGCTCCTGCGGCATCGCGTGGGCGCGCTGACCACGATCGGGCTCGTGCTCGGCTTCGGGGGCGCCGCGATGCTGATCGGCGGGACGGCGCTCGACGAGGCGGCCCCGGTCTCCGGCCTCCTGATCGGCCTCCTCGCCTCCCTGAGCTGGTCGAGCACGTCGCTGTACTCGCGGAACGCGAGCCTTCCCGTCCGTCCGCTGGTCGGCGCCGGCATGGAGATGCTCGTCGGTGGCGCGATCCTGGTGCTCGCTGGCGTGCTCCGCGGGGAGGTCTCATTGATCAGGTTCGACGAGTTCTCGATGCGGTCCCTCGTCGCCCTTGCCTACCTGATCACGTTCGGCTCGTGGGTCGGGTACACGTCCTACGTGTGGCTCCTGCGGAGCGCTCGGACGTCAATGGTGTCGACCTACGCCTACGTCAACCCGATCGTCGCCGTGTTCCTCGGCTGGCTGATCCTGGACGAAACCATCACGCTGCGAACGATCGGCGCCGGACTCGTCATCCTGGTCGCCGTGGCGATCATCATCTCGACGGGCGGAACGGCTCGCCGCGAGGAGCCCGTCGCGGTCGAGGTCCAGGACGAGCCAGAGCCGCTCGCCGAACCCGCCTAGTCCGCCGGCTCCGCGAGGAGCTGCGGGCGCGCGTCGAACCCGATCGCCTGCTCGAGCGCGAACGCCGCCCGCAGCAACCTGGGTTCCTCAAGCACCGGTGCGGTGAGCTGGACTCCGACCGGCAGGCCGGCCTCGTCGAGGCCGCTCGGGATCGAGATCGCGGGCATGCCAGACAGGTTCGCCGGGATCGTGAACACGTCGTTCAGGTACATCGCGAGGGGGTCGTCGATCTTCGCACCGATCGGGAACGCCGTGGTCGGCGACGTCGGCGAGACCAACAGGTCGAACCGCTCGAACGCGGCCTCGTAGTCGCGGATGATGAGCGTCCGCACCTTCTGCGCCTGCCCGTAGTACGCCTCGTAGTACCCGGCCGAGAGCGCGTACGTGCCGAGCATGATCCGCCGCTTCACCTCGGGGCCGAACCCGGCGCCGCGCGTCCTCGTCATCATCTCGACCGAGTCGCCGCCGTCCACGCGCAGGCCGTAGCGGACGCCGTCGTAGCGCGCCAGGTTCGACGACGCCTCCGACGGGGCGATCAGGTAGTACGCCGAGAGCGCGTAGTCGGTGTGCGGCAGCGACGTCTCCCCGACGCTCGCGCCGAGCTCGGCGAGCCGGTCGACCGCCGCCTGCACGCTCGAGCGCACGCCTTCCTCGACGCCCTCGCCGAACGCCTCCTTCACCACGCCCACGCGCAGGCCGGCGATCCCCTCCTCGATCCCCTCCGTGTGGTCGCGCCGCGGCGTATCGAGGCTCGTCGCGTCCATCGGGTCCTTCCCGGCGATGCACGAGAGCAGCACCGCCGCATCGCGCACGGACCGCGTGAACGTCCCGACCGTGTCCAGCGACGAGGCGAACGCGATCAGGCCGTACCGGCTGATCAGGCCGTACGTCGGCTTCAACCCGACGACGCCGCACAGCGACGCGGGCTGCCGGACCGAACCGCCCGTGTCCGTGCCGAGCGCCCACACCGCCTCGCCGGCCGCCACGGCCGCCGCGCTCCCGCCACTGGACCCGCCGGGCACCATGTCCAGGTTCCACGGGTTGTGCACCGGCCCGAACGCGGAGTTCTCGTTCGAGGACCCCATCGCGAACTCGTCGCAGTTCGTCTTGCCGAGCAGGACCGACCCGTCGGCCGACAGACGCGCCCACGCGGTGCAGTCGTAGGGCGGGATGTACGTCTCGAGGATCCTAGAGCCGCAGGTCGTGGCGACACCCCTCGTCGAGAGCACGTCCTTGAGCGCGAGCGGGATCCCGGCCACGGCTGGGGCGTCTCCGCTCGCGATCCTCCGGTCGGCTTCAGCCGCCTGCGTGCGTGCGAGCTCGTCGGTCCGCGCGAGGAACGCCCCCACTCGCTCCTCGACCGCGCCTGCGCGCCACTGGCACGCGGCGAGGATCGCCGCGCTCGTCGTCTCGCCGGCGCGGAGCTTCACGGCGAGCTCGGCCGCCGTGAGGTCGCAGAGCTCGGTCACTCGACCTCCACGATCCGCGGCACCTTGAACCGGTCGTCCTCGACCTCGGGGGCGTTCGCCAACACGTCCTCCCGCGGCAGCGAGGGAGCGCTCTCATCGGGGCGGAACACGTTCGAGCGGGGGATCGCGTACGCGGTGGGCGGGACGTCTCCGGCTGCGACCTCGCCGACCTTCGCCGCGTGCTCGAGGATGAGACCGAGCTGCGCACGCAGGCGCTCCTTCTCCTCGTCGGAGAGCTCCAGGCGCGCGAGGCGGGCGACGTGCTCGATGTCGATCTCGACGGGCATGGGCGCCGGCCAGTCTAGTGGCTGCGATGCGCGAGCCTGGGTCCGATCAGTCCAGCGGTCGCGGACCGGCCTCGGGATCGAACGGCAGGTCGAGCTCGCCGGCCTCCTCGTGGGCCTCGACGTAGCCCTCGGGCGGGGCCTCCCCGGGCGAGGGCTCATGCACCAGACCGGGGCCCGTGTCGCTGGGAAGCGGAACGTCGAACCGACCGGACGCGAGGAGAGACAGCATGTCGATGCCCACCTCGGCCGGATCGACGCTGCGCTGCACCGTGTGCCTGGGTTCGGCGTCCGGTCCGCCCTGCGCGAGATCGATCTCGGCGGGCTCGGCCGTGTCGCCGTTCGCGTCGAGCACCAGCCGGACGATCGGTCGAGCCAGGAGCTCCTCGTGGTTGCGAACCACGACCGCCACCTCCCCCGTGGAGAGCTGCACGAGCGACCCGACCGGGAAGATGCCGACCATCCGCACGAAGGTCCTGACCACCCGAGGGTCGAACGCTCGTCCGGCACCCGCCTGGAGGAGGCTCAACGCCTGTCGCCGCTCCTCGGGCTTGCGGTACGCACGCTTGCTCGTGACGGCGTCGAAGCAATCCGCGACGGCCACGATCCGCGCCGGCAGCGACGGTGAACGGTGACCGGAGAGCGTCGGATAGCCCGAGCCGTCGTACGCGGAGTGGTGCTCGAGCACGGTGGCCACGGCCGGGTGGTAGGCGTTGCGACTCGTGGTCAGCACGAGCCCCGCGCCGTCGACCGGGTGGCGCTGGATCAGCCGCCACTGCTCCTCATCCAGCGCCCCGTCGTGCTGGAGGATCTCGGCCGGCACGTTCACCTTCCCCACGTCGTGCAGCAGTCCCCCGATCCCGAGCGCGACCGCCTGGTCCCTCGAGAGCCCGAGCGCCCGGGCGAGCGCCAGGGACAGGCAGCAGACGTTCACCATGTGGTGGTACGTGTACTCGTCGTATGACTTCACCGTCGTGAGGAGCAGCGCCTGCGCGGGGTCGGCCGCGATGAGATCCGCCAGATGCTCGGTCAACCGCACCGTCGCGTCCATGTCGCCGGGGCGGCCGGAGAGCAACCGGGCCGCCGTCTGACGGAGCAGGTCGAGACCGGCCGCGTAGCTCTGGAGCAGCTCCGTGAGGCTGCCCTCGGGGATCCCCGCGGGTGTCCCTGGGCCCGCCCGGTTCACGCCGATGGCGACCAACCCTTCGCGCGCCTCGGGCTCCCCCGACAGCAGCCTCAGGAGGCCGTCGGCATCCGCTTCGTTCGGACCGGGGAGGAACTCGAGCGACTGCACGCCCGCCTCCGCGAACGACTGCGCCAGTCGGTAGAGGGTCAGCGACTCCCATGCCAGCAGGGTGGGCCCGAGGTAGAAGTTGCCATCCGTGACGAACACCACGGGGTCGCTCGCCCGCTCGGCCCGGAGCGCGAGGACGTGATCGCGGAGCTCTCGAGCCGCCAGTGCCCGGTTCGGATGACCGCCCGGGTACAGGGTGTAGACCTGCCGGCCGGAGGACATCGCTCTCAGGAGGTCGCGGACGACGACGATCTCGCGGTCGGAGGCTCGAGGTGGATTCATCGGCGACCCCTCCCGGATCTGGACAGCAGCTTGCCGGCGTGGCGGCGCAACCGCCATGGGAGTCGCTCCCCGCCCCGCTGCGCCCGGAGCTCGCGCAGCACCTGAGGCCCCTCGGTCCGCTCCCCGAGCCGGTCGAGAGCCTGGATCCTGATCCCGCGATCGGAACCTGCCCGAACCACCTCCGCGAGCCCGGCGGCCGCCTCCTCACCCGTGAGCGTCCCAAGGGCGTTCACGGCAGGCACCCGCACGTCCTCCACCGCCTCGAGCGCGAGCCGAACCAGGTACGGGGTCGCGGCCGTCCCGCCGGCGGCGACGAGCGCGGTGGCGACCTCGTGCCGGACCTCCGGCGAGGGGTTGCGCGCCGCCTCTGCGATCCGCGACAGCGATCCGGCGGCGCCCGTGCTCCCCAGGAGCGCCACAGCGTTCCGCACGACGTACCAGCGCTCGTCCGAGAGGCGCTCGGCCAGGAGCTCGGGGTGGGCCGGCCCGATCTGTCGCAGAGCACCGAGCAGGGACGCCCGCCGATTCCGGTCCTCCTCCTCCGAGAGGAGGTCCAGAAGCACCTCGACGCCACGCGCGCCGAACGGCCCGAGCAGTGCGGCGGCCCGCGGCAGCTCGTCCGCGGCGTCGGCGACGACGACCCCGAGCACGACGTCTTCCTCGAGCACGCGACGTACGTAGGCGTCGAACAGCGCCGCCCGCTCTTCTCCGCCCTCAAGCAGAGCGGTCCGCACAGGCTGGAGCAGGGAGGCGATCTCACGCTCGTCCCGCTCGCGGAGCACGCGGCGGAGCTCGTCGGCCCAGATGTCGAGCGCCTCACCAGCGCGTTCCATGTCGGTCTCGAGCGCGAGGTAGTCGGCCACCGCCAGCGCCTGCAGACCGCGCATCTCCTCGCCGGTCGACTCGATCGCCGCCTGTATGGAGCGGAGGTCGTCGTTCTCGGTCGCCGAGAGGTACTCGGACAGCACCTCGAGGACCGATCCGCCGCCGGGCAGCTCGCCGCCCTCCCCAACGTCGACGCCCAGCTGCTCCAGCCCGGCGATGATCGTGCCGGCGTCTTCGTGACCGACCGCGAGCGCACGGGTCAGGTCCACGACGTCGACGTGGCGAACGCCGGCCGTCGCGAGCTGCCTCGCGAGCTCGACCGGGTCGCGAACCCCACCGCGTCCGATGTCGACGAGCGCTCGGGTCAGGTCGGCGTTGCTCATCGTCCCGATCAGGCGCTCGGCGACCGGGTCCTGCCGGACGTTGTCGACGAGGATCTCGACGAACGAGCGCCGCACATGCTCCGGCAGGTCGGTCATGAGGTCGTGGACCGCAGCGTGCACGTCGATCCCCGATCCCCTACCTGCCTCCTTGCCGATCACGTGTCGGAGCCGCGCCAGCAGCGTCTCGGCCTGATCGCGGGGCTCCCCGCCGAGATCTTCGACCATCAGCTCGGACGCGAGGACGTCCGCGTTCAGCCGAAGCTCCTCGGGGCGCGCGACGAGGTCCTCGGGGACGTGATCGGCCTCATCCACCGCCCCGGGACCGATCGGTGACAGCGAGACCGAGGTCACCCCTCCCTCCCGTAGCACGGTCTCGGCCCCGCCGGCTTCCTCCAGGTCCTCGGCCGAGCGCGACAGCGTCTCGTACAGGAACTCGAGGTCGGCCGTGTCCGGGACGCTCACCACCGTGAGACGTTCGACGCGGCGCTCGAAGCACGCCCGCGAGAGGCGATCCAGGGCGTCGTCGTGCGGGAGCGGCTCGCCCTCCATCGTGAAACCCTCGCCCCGGACCTCCACGTCCACGGGCCCACTGCGGAGTGCCTCTTCCGTGGCCGATCCGACACGCTCGACGGCCGGCGCGAAGCCCGGGCGGTTCGGGTTCTCGGGATACAGCCGGTACGTGGAGAGCCCGAGCCAGAGCTGGCGCAGCACGCCGACGACCGAGCGCTCGCGGCCGATGCGCTCGGAGGACTCGCTGTCGAGCGGGGGGGTCCCGTTCTCGCGCATGTGAACGGGCGCAGCATACGTCGCCCACCCGTCCCGTTGTTCGAGGACCGCCCTCCAGGCCTGGGCCCTGGTCGGGAGGACGACGCGCGGGTCAGCCTGGGACCGTCAGGAGCGCCTCGAAGATCTCACGCTCGAGCTCCAGGTGGCCGTCCTCGGCCATCCGGCGCAGCAGCTCCCGCCAGCCATCGTGCGTCCGGAACGAGACGCCGAGCGCCTCGCGCGCCTCGTCGAGCCGCCCGGCCGAGGCCAGCGAGAGCGCCGTCCAGAACGCCGCCTCGGCGCTCGCCGGGGCGGCGTTCATCGCCGCGAGCCGTTCCCGCAGCGCCCCCTCGGGGCCGCCCGCGAGCTCGAGCTCCTCGGCGGCCTCCAGCCGGTCGTAGACGCGCTGAAGATCGAGCAGCCGGCGGAGCTCCTCGAGCGGCGCCGGGTGGTCGTCCACCCGGAGGTCGACCAGCGTGTCGGTCCAGGGTTCCCCGGAGGGCTCCGCGCGAACGACGAGGATCCGCGCCGCCTGTCGCCCTCGGATGTCGCCCAGCTCGCCCTCGGCCGCCTCGAGCGCGACCAGCAGCCGGTCCGGGAGATCGCCCTCGGTTGCGAGGTACGCGTCGTGCATGGCGTCCCAGACGGTCGCCCGAACCATCATGTTCGCCTGGCAGCTGAAGCCGTCCCCGGTGCGGTGGCCCGCCTCCCGCAGGCATCGGCCGCCCGTGTGGACCGCCACCGCGCCGGTCCCGTCGACCATAGCCACCTGACGGTGCTCGGCGCCCTCGTCGGCAGTCAGGAGCTCGGCGAGGACGTCAGCCGGACTCCGCCCCGCTCGCATGCGATCCAGGCCGAGGGGCCCGTAGGACATCAGCGCCCAGGCCTGGGTCGCCACTGCGCCCACTCCCGCCTCGGCCCAGCAGAGCGTCCCGGCGGCGAACCAGTGGGATTGGGCGGCCGCGCCCAGGTCTCCGGTCCGCGGATCCCGCGCGACGATCGAGTACGTCATGCCGTCCCCTCCGCCGAACAGACCGGGGAAGCCTACCCGCGACCGAGGCGCCGCAGGAACTCCCCCTCGTCGACGACCTCGACCCCGAGTTGCTCCGCCTTCGCGAGCTTGGAGCCAGGGTTCTCCCCGGCCACGACGAAGTCGGTCTTCTTCGACACGGTCGAAGCGACCCGCGCCCCGGCCGCCTGTGCGGCGGCCGTGGCCTCCTCGCGCGAGAGGATCTCGAGCCCTCCGGTCAGCACGATCGTCTTGCCCTCGAGCGGCCGCGGGCCCTCTCGCTCCGAGGTCGGGTCTGCCATGCGGACGCCGGCCTTCCGGAGCTTCGCGACGAGGGCACGGTTCGCCCGGTCGTGGAACCAGTCGTGGACGCTTCGGGCGATCTCCGGCCCGATCTCCGGTACGTCGTCGACCCGCTCCACCGTCGCTTGAGCGAGCGCGTCGATGGAACCGAACGCCAGAGCCAGGACCTGCGCGACGTGTGTGCCCACGTGACGGACGTTGAGCGCCACGAGGAGCCGCCAGATGGGCTGGTCCTTGGATCGCTCGATCGACGCCAGCAGGTTCTGGATCGACTTGTCCGCGAAACCCTCGAGCTGCGCCAGGTCCTCGGCGGTCAGCGAGAACACGTCGGCCGGGTCCTTCACGAGGCCGCGGTCCAGGAGCTGCATCCCGGTCATGTAGCCGAGGCCGTCGATGTCCATCGCGCCGCGGGACGCGAAGCTGAACAGCCACTCGACGTTCCGGCTGGGGCAGGCGGTGTTAGGGCAGCGGTGGTCGGCCTCCCCCTCCGCCCGCACGAGCTCCGTGCCGCACGAGGAGCAGGTCGTCGGGAACCTCCACCGCCGTGCGCCCTTCCTGCGTTTGGAGAGCACCGGCCCCACGATCTCGGGGATCACGTCGCCCGCCCGGCGGACGATCACCGTGTCGCCCTCGCGAACGTCCTTGCGACGGACCTCGTCTTCGTTGTGCAGCGTCGCGTACGTGATCGTGACCCCACCGACGAACACCGGCTCGAGCACGGCGAACGGCGTCACCTTGCCCGTGCGGCCGGTGTGGACGTCGATCTTCCTGAGCAGGGCGGTCCGCTCCTCGGGGGGGAACTTGTAGGCGATCGCCCAGCGGGGCGCGTGGCTGGTGGCTCCGAGTTCGTCCTGCAACCCGACCTGATCGACCTTGACGACGACGCCGTCGATCTCCCAGTCGACGCCGTGCCGGTGCTCCTCCCAGTGCTTCAGGTAGTCGACGACGCCGGGCAGGTCCTCCTTCACCTCGCCCGTCGGCGCGACCGGGAGCCCGGCCTCGCCGCACCATGCGAGGAACCCGGAGTGCGAGTCGAACCGCACCCCCTCCGCGTACCCGAACGAGTGGACCCACAGCGCGAGCGGGCGCCCGGCGCTCACCCTCGGGTCCTTCTGGCGGAGCGAGCCGGCCGCCGCGTTCCTCGGGTTCGCGAACGGACGCTGCTCGGCCGAGAGCAGCTCCTCGTTCAGCCGCTCGAACGCTTTCACCGGGAGGTAGATCTCGCCGCGGACCTCGAGGTAGGGAGGCGGGTCCTTCACCAGCAGGCGCTGGGGCACGCTCCGGACGGTGCGCACGTTCGCCGTGATGTCCTCGCCCACGCGCCCGTCGCCCCGGGTCCCAGCCCTCGTCAGGGACCCGCGTTCGTAGGTGAGCGCCACCGCTACACCGTCGATCTTCAGCTCGCACGAGTAGCGGACCCCGATGCCCACCCCGCGCTCGACCCGCACCGCCCAGGCATCCAGCTCCTCGAGCGAGAAGGCGTTGTCGAGGGAGAGCATCGGCGAGCGATGCTCGACGGGGGCGAACAGGTCGGCGGGCGTGATGCCCACGCGCTGGGTCGGGCTGTCGGGGGTGATCAGCTCGGGGAACGTCTCCTCCAAGCGCCCGAGCTCCTGCATGAGCTCGTCGTACTCGGCGTCGGAGATCTCGGGCTCGTCGAGCACGTAGTAGCGGTACGCGTGGTGGTTCAGCCGCTCGCGGAGCTCCTCCACGCGGAGCTTCGCCTCCGCGCGCTCCCGTTCCGCATCCTTCGCGCCGCCTCGGGCCCGACCCGTCCTCACGCGGCGATCTCCACCGCACCGGCCATCCCGATGCGCTCGCCGACGATCACGACCCCCCCGTGCACGCCCCGGACCTGCTTCAGGTAGGCGAGCGCGGCTCGGAACCCGTCCTCCTTCGGGAGGATCGCCTGGACGCCGGCCGCGGCCGCGTCTGCGAGCATGCACGATCCGGCCAGCACCGCGAGGCCGTCGACGGAGGTCCGCCCGCGCCCCGTCGCCATCGAGACCCCGACGCCGTCCCTCGAGGCGGGCACGACGACGGCCACCGTGCTCCCGTCCGCCCTCTGCATCAGGGTCAGCTTCTGCCGCCGCCGTCCCAGGATGAAGTAGTCGCCACCGCAGTTGACGACCACGTCCGGGATCTCCCGGGCCAGGTAGCGCCCGACGTGATCCGTGAGGGCGCCCTGGAACGAGAACATCGGACCGACCCCGGCCCGACGCGCGAGGGCGACCATCTCGCGGACGATCTGCGGGGCGTCCTCGGGCACCTCGATCGGCCGCTTGCTCGTCCTGACCTCCGGGTTCCGGAGCGTGTACGCGTGCAACTGCTCCCAGAACGAGAGCGCGGCCGCGCGCGACTCCTCGTTGAAGTCCGTGCTCGCCTGGATGTGCAGGGTGAGGTCCTGAACCTGGACGTCGAAGCTGCGGGGCTTCTTCTTCAGCAGCTTCAAGGACGACCTCCGGCCTCCGGGCACTCCCCGGGGGCCGATGATATCGAGGCCGCCGACGCTGAGGCGCCACTCGTCGCGGTGCGGTCCCACCAGGGTGGCGCCGTTCCAGACCTCCTTCTCGGCCGTCTCGGCAAGGCGCCGGGCGAGCGCGTCGCGGGCCGACTCGCCGGCGGCCGGCGGTGC
>Ga0209642_10000636_pt1 | contig 22631 bp, 19 predicted proteins | sample RifCSP19_2_FD_184025 | JGI IMG/M metagenome (GOLD analysis project Ga0209642, IMG submission 184025) | Soil microbial communities from Rifle, Colorado - Rifle CSP2_sed 19_2 (SPAdes) (version 2) | ecosystem: Environmental > Terrestrial > Deep subsurface > Rock core/Sediment | place: Rifle... | reverse complement strand
CAGGGCTTCCGTCGATACTGATACCGTACCCGTTCGCTTCGGACGACCATCAGACGGTAAACGCCAGGAGCCTCGAAAAAGCCGGGGCAGCCGTGATGATAAAGCAGGAAGGGCTCACCGGAGCCGTCCTCGCTGGCGAGATAAGAAGGCTCTACGGCGACCCTCAGGCCTTGAGGTCGATGAGGGAGAGGTCAAAGGCATTGGGCAAGCCCAGAGCGGCCCAGGAGATAGCGGAGAATTTTTCAAGGTTAATCATCTAAGGAGTAAGAGAGTGTACAGAGGCAAAATAAAGAAAATTCATTTTATTGGCGTAGGCGGCAGCGGCATGAACGGCATAGCCGAGGTCCTCGTGAACATGGGCTACAAGGTCACTGGGTCGGACCTTGCCGAGTCTGAAACTACAAAGAGGCTCAGGAGCCTGGGTATAACCATATTCGTGGGCCACAGGGAAGAGAATGTCATAGGCTCTGATTGTGTGGTCTATTCCTCTGCCGTAAAGAAGGAAAACCCGGAAATACGGGAGGCGACCTCTCGGCAGATTCCGATAATCCCCAGGGCCGAGATGCTCGCCGAACTCATGCGCATGAAGTACGGCATAGCCATAGCGGGCACCCACGGCAAGACGACCACCACTTCGATGGTCTCGATGATACTGGCTTCCGCCAATATGGACCCCACTATAGTCACCGGAGGCAAGCTCAACAGCCTCGGGGCGAACGCCAAGCTCGGCACAGGCGACTTCCTCGTGGCCGAGGCCGACGAATCGGACGGCAGCTTCTTGAAGCTCTCTCCGACAATCGCGGTCGTCACTAACATAGACCGCGAGCACATGGACCATTATCAGGATATGGGAGCCGTTGAAAAGGCGTTCCTCGATTTCATGAACAAGGTCCCGTTCTACGGCTGCGCGGTCATCTGCCTCGACCACCCGGTCATACAGAGCCTTATCCCGAAGATAACGAGGCGCTTCAAGTCCTACGGCCTTACGGCACAGGCAGATGTGCACGCCAGAAAAATCGTCCATGACGGCATGAAGACCACATACGAGGTCTGGCACAACAAGGAGCTCATGGGCTCGCTCACGCTCAACCTGCCGGGAGAGCACAATGTCTATAACTCGCTGGCGGCCATAACTGTCGCCATGGAGCTTGAGATACCATTTGATAAGATAAAAGCGGGGCTTGAGGGCTTCACCGGGGTAGAAAGGCGCTTCCATGTGAGGGGCACGGTCGGTGACATAGTCGTGGTGGACGACTACGGCCATCACCCCGTGGAGATAAAGGCTGTATTAAAGGCCGCCAAGAAAGGCTGGGTCAACAGGGTCGTCGTAGTGTTCCAGCCGCACAGGTATTCGAGGACAAGGGACCTGTTCAACGAGTTCCTCTCGTCCTTCAACGACGCGGAAAAGCTCATACTGACGGAAGTATACGCCGCTGGTGAAGAGAAGGTCGAAGGCTTCTCCGGAGAGGCGCTTTACAAGGGCATAAAGGCTTACGGCCACAAGGATGTTTCGTTCGTGCCGGAGACAAGCAAGATACCCTCCTATCTGGAGAGCGTGGTGCAGCCCGGTGACATAGTCATAACCCTGGGGGCCGGTGATGTCTGGAAGGCCGGGGTCATGTTCGTGGAATCTCTCAAGGCAAAGGCCGCCGCAAAGGCCTGAGGTAAGGAAAATGAAAAGCGCGACAGGCAAAAACAAGGGTGAGGACAAGGTACAATACTCGCTCTTTTTCATCCAGCGGTTCAAGGGGAAGGTGCTCTTCAATGTCCCCATGAGCGATTACACATCTTTGAGGATAGGCGGGCCCGCCGATGTCATGGCTTTCCCGCAGGACGAAGGGGACTTGAAAGACCTCATGGCCTTTGCCGACGCGAAGGGCTTTCCCTTCTATGTGCTCGGCTCAGGCACTAACCTCCTTGTGCGTGACGGCGGCATAAGGGGGATAGTCGTCAACATGACAGAGGGCTTCAAAGACATCACCTGGCTCGAGGGCGGCAAGGCCATAGTCGGGGCCGGGGTAAAACTTCCCGACCTCGTCGTACAGGCCAGGGACAGGGGCTTGTCAGGCATAGAGTTTGCCGCCAACATACCGGGTACGGTCGGCGGGGCGGTCTCAATGAACGCCGGGGCTTACGGCGGCGAGATGAAGGATGTCGTCGAGGGAATAGAGATAGCCGGGCGCAAGGGGCAAAAGGGCTTCATACCCAAAAGCGAGCTTAACTTCTCGTACAGAAGGGCTGAGGTCCCAAAGGGCTCGATTGTCACGAGGGCCCACATGGCCTTTGAATTGAAGGACCTTGAGGAGATAAAAGCCAAGATAACCGAGTTCAGGGAGAGGCGTAAGGCCTCGTCAAGCGCCATAAATTTCCCCAACGCGGGCTCCATATTCAAAAACCCGGACGGTGCTTCAGCTGGAAGGCTCATAGAAGAGGCCGGGCTCAAGGGTGAGCGCATCGGCGGGGCGCAGGTCTCTGAGGTGCACGCGAATTACATCGTAAATACCGGCGGCGGCAGGGCAAAGGATGTACTGGCCCTGATGGCCCTTGTAAGGGACAGGGTTTACAGCTCAAGGGGCGTTGTGCTTGAGCCAGAGTTGAAGGTGGTAGGAGAGGATTAGAAGAGATGGCAGCACTCAAAAACAAGAGAATAGGCGTCCTCATGGGCGGCATATCCGAGGAGAGGGAGATATCTCTCAAGACCGGGACAGCCATATTGAAGGCGCTTCTGGAAAAAGGCTACAAGGCCGTCGGCATAGACGCTGGCAGGGACATCTCCAGCGTGCTCCTCAAAAAGAAGGTCGACATAGCGTTTGTCGCTCTCCACGGCCGCTACGGCGAGGACGGCTGCATGCAGGGCCTCCTGGAGGTCATGGCCATACCTTACACCGGCTCGGGCGTCAAGGCGTCGGCCCTTGCGATGGATAAGACCGCGGCTAAGAAGATAATGCTTTATCACGGGGTTTCAACCCCGGCTTCCTGCATATACGAGGAAGGCGTGAAATCGAAGGTCAAGGCCCCGCTCGTGGTGAAGCCCGCGTGCCAGGGCTCGGCAATAGGCGTGAGCATAGTAAAAAAAGACTCCGGCCTAAAGGCAGCCTTGAAGGAGGCCTCCCGGTTCGGCGGACCTGTGCTGATAGAAAAATACATAAAAGGGCGCGAGCTTACGGTCTCCATACTCGACAAAAGGGTGCTGCCCACTATAGAGATAAGGCCGAAAAAAGGGTTTTACGACTACACGAACAAATACACCAAGGGCATGACTGAATTCATTGTGCCTGCCGCTATTACGAAGTCAGCCGAGAAAAAGGTCGCGAAAGAGTCGTTGAAGGCGTACGAGGCGTTAGGGTGCAGCGGGGCCGCGCGCGTCGATGTCATTCTTGACGATAAAGGGACGCCTTATGTCCTTGAGGTCAACACCATTCCGGGCATGACCGAGCTGAGCCTTTTCCCCAGGGCGGCGGAGGCGGCAGGGCTTGATTACCCGGCGCTGGTCGAGGAGATGCTCAAGGGCGCGGGTTTGAATAAATTCTGATGATGAAGATAAAGCCGATAAAAACGAAAAAGCGCAACAGGAGGCACAGGGAGCCGCTTTCGGCAAGGGCCTCGAGGAGCGCGAAAAAATGGGGCAAGGTGCTCGCTTTCGTTCTGCCAATTCCCGCGTTTGTCTACGGGGCCTGGTGGGCTTACGGGCAGGTGACCACGAGCCCGTACCTGAACATAACGGATATAACCGTCGCGGGAGCCCAGAGGGTCGCCAGTGAAGAGGTATTGGCTGCCTCGGGAATAGTCCAGGGACAGAATATCTTCTCGTTCAGCAAGGACGAGGTAACCTCCCGCCTCAAGGCCAACCCCTGGCTGGAGTCCGTGGAGATAAACAGGGAGCTCCCGGGCACGATCGAGATAACGGTCAAGGAGAGGGACGCCATAGCCCTCGTGAAGCTCGACTCTTTGTATGTCATGGACTCCAACGGGGTCATCTTCAAGAAGTTTACGGCTGAGGAAGGGCTTGATCTGCCGGTCGTCACGGGCCTTTCAAAGGAAAGTCTTGCAGCGGGCACGGAAAATATTGAAACAAGGCTTATGGAGCTCATATCTGTCTTGACAAACAGGAGCGGATTTAACATAACAAATGTATCGGAAATAAAAATAGACGCGGACCACGGTCTGAGCCTTTTTACCCTCGATGAGGGAGTGAGGCTGGATGTGGGCATGGGCTCTTTCGAGGAGAAACTCGCCTCTTTTGAGAAGATACTCGGGACCAGGGATGGGGTCTTGAAAGGGATAGAGGCTTTCGACCTCAATAACCACCGCGAGGTAATCGTAAGGTTTACAACCGACGTGGTAAAGGAAGGCGGAGAAGGCGATGGCAAAAAGGGATAACATCATAGTCGGCCTCGACATAGGCACGACCAAAATATGCGCCATAGTGGGTGAGAAGACCAGGGACGGGGTCGAGATAATAGGCATAGGCACGCACCCGTCCAAGGGCCTGCGTAAGGGCGTGGTCGTGAACATCGAGTCCACGGTGGAGTCCATAAAGAAGGCCGTCGAGGAAGCCGAGCTCATGGCCGGCTGCGAGATAAACAAGGTCTACTGCGGTATAGCGGGCGGCCATATAAAAGCCTTCAACAGCCACGGCGTCATAGCGATAAAGAACAGGGAGATAACCCAGGCCGACATAGACAGGGTGATAGAGGCGGCCCAGGCTGTCGTCATCCCGCCGGACCGCGAGGTCATACATGTTATCCCTCAGGAATACATAGTAGACGACCAGGAGGGCATACAGGAGCCCCTCGGCATGATAGGCATAAGGCTCGAGGTGAAGGTGCACATCGTCACCGCCGCCGTCACCTCGGCGCAGAACATCGTGAAGTGCGCCAACAAGGCCGGTTTGGATGTCTCTGACATAGCCTTGCAGCAGATAGCCTCGAGTGAGGCGGTCCTCAATCCGGACGAGAAGGAAATCGGCGTCGTTCTGGTCGATATCGGAGGCGGAACCACTGATATTGCCCTTTACCACGGCGGCACAATAAAGTATACTACGGTAATTTCATTAGGCGGAAATCAGGTAACCGGAGACATCTCCGTTGGCTTGCGCACTACGGCGAACGAGGCCGAGAAGCTCAAGCGCGAGTACGGGTGCGCCATGACCGCGATGGTCTCCAGGGACGATAACTTCGAGGTCCAGAGCGTAGGCGGGCACAAGTCCAGGAGCGTCTCTCGCTACATGCTTTGCGAGATAGTGGAGCCGAGGATAGAAGAGATATTCCAGCTCGTCAAGCGCGAGATAGTCAAATCCGGGTACGAAAGCTTCATCTCCTCCGGCGTTGTCTTGACTGGCGGCACCGCCGCCATGAACGGCATAGTCGAACTTGCGGAGCAGGTATTCGCGCTGCCGGTGAGAAGGGGCCTCCCGATAGGCATAACCGGGCTCATCGATGTGGTCAAGAGCCCGATGTACTCGACAGGCGTGGGTCTGGTCCTGTACGGCGGGAAAAATGTAGAGAGCATGCAGTTCCAGAAGGGCAACGACACTACTCTCTTCAACAAACTGACTACCCGCATGAAGGGTTGGATGAAGGAATTTTTCTGACAGATTTGAAATAAGTCCATCTGCTTGTTGTCGTCGTCGCGCGTAATTGCGGCGTACAAAAAAGTACGCCTCGTTTCCCGCTCCTCGACGCCTCGCAGCTGAACTTTTTGAGCAGCCTGAAAGAAAGCGGACTTTGGAGTTTTATTTACTGAATCGGATTATCGGGATTTGAAAAAACGGCGGCGGCTATTATTGAGGAGGTGGATTGATGGTGATTGAGATGGATGAGAGCTTTAACAGCGGAGCCAAACTGAAGGTCGTCGGAGTCGGCGGCTGCGGCGGAAACGCCGTGAACACCATGATCGAGAGCGGACTTGACGGAGTCGAGTTCCTCGCCGCGAACACTGACAGCCAGGCACTTGAAAAGTCCCTTGCCAACACGAGGGTACAGCTCGGCGTATCCCTCACAAAGGGTCTTGGCGCGGGCGCCAACCCTGAAGTGGGCCGCAACTCGGCGCTTGAGAGCAAGGAGCACCTCGTTGAAGCCATGCGCGGCGCGGACATGGTTTTCGTGACCGCTGGAATGGGCGGCGGCACCGGCACCGGCGCTGGCCCTGTCGTAGCTGAGGCCGCGAGAGCAGCTGGAGCGCTTGTCGTGGCGGTTGTCACCAAGCCCTTCGCCTTTGAAGGCGCGAAGAAGATGAAGCAGGCCGAAGAAGGCCTCCGTAAGCTCAAGGAAGTCGTCGATACAGTCATAACCATCCCCAACCAGAGGCTCCTTTCCGTTGCCACCAAGAGCACCTCCCTCAAAGACGCGTTCAGGAGGGCTGACGAGGTCCTTTTCCAGGCCGTAAGGGGCATCTCGGATGTCATAACCATTCCGGGGCTCGTGAATGTCGACTTCGCCGATGTCAGGACCATCATGTCTGAGATGGGCCAGGCGCTCATGGGCAGCGGCGTTGCCAAGGGCGAGCACAGGGCAACAGAGGCCGCGAGAAAGGCCATATCCTCTCCGCTGCTTGAAGATATATCAATAAGCGGCGCGCGCGGCATACTCATCAACATAACCGGCTCCTCCGAGATGACCATACACGATGTTGACGAGGCTTCGACCCTCATACAGGAAGAGGCGCACCCGGACGCGAACATCATCTTCGGCGCGGTCATAGACGAGTCCATGGGCGACGAAGTGAGGGTGACCGTGATAGCCACCGGCTTTGGCAAGGAGAATACCCAAAAAGAGATTATCGCCCCGGCTGTCATAGTAGACGAGAACGACCTTGATGTGCCTACCATTTTAAGGCGCAGCTTTGACAGAGGGGCGGAGATGAAGACCACCGAGATAAGAAGGCTTGGCAAGCTCGGCGGCTTCAATGTGGACGACGAAGATTTGTACGACACGCCGACTTTCCTCAGGAAGCAGGCTGACTAAACGCTTCGAATGACGGCAGGGAGGGGCAACCCTCCCTGCTTTTTTATTTTGTCATTGCGAGGAGCGTAGCGACGAGGCAATCTCAAAGTGTTGAAGTTACTTGAAGGACGAGATTCTTTGGTCGCTTCGCTCCCTCAGAATGACAGATAAGAGCTTTTCAGCATCCTGTCAGTTCTTCCCGCCTTGTAAACCTTCCGTCTCTATGGGATAATTTTTAATGGCTCTTGTGTCAGGAGGGCCTTGCAACGGAGGTATATCCATATCCTGGAATCTTAAAAAGAAGGCGCGCGAACTCCTCTCAAAGGAGAGCGGGACCGTTTACAAGGAGCATGGCGGAAGGCTCAGGGTCTGCCTCGTCTATCCGAACCGCTATGGCCTCGGCATGGCCAACCTCGGCTTCCAGGCGGTCTACGGCCTTCTCAATAATATTGATAACTGCGTCTGCGAACGGGCCTTCCTGCCTGAAAAAGAGGACCTCCCAGAGTATGAGCGCACAGGGTCGCAGCTTTTTTCCTTTGAGACCCAGACACCTTTGAGAGAGTTTGACCTCATCGCCTTTTCGGCCCCGTTTGAGGATGACTACTTCAATATACCCGTTATTTTGAAACTCGCGGGCGTGCAGGTAAGGTCTTTGGACAGAAGCGGCCCGCTTGTCGCGGCCGGAGGGGTCGCGGTCGGTCTCAACCCTGAGCCGCTCGCCCTTTTCATGGATTTTTTCCTTGTGGGCGACGCCGAAGGCGCGGCCCAGCCTGTCATAGACAGGCTCATGGATTGCAGGGCAAAGGGGCTTGGCAAGCACGAGACATTGAAGACACTGGACTCAATCGACTGGGTCTTCGTGCCTTCTTTTTACGAATTCGAGTACGACGGCATACATATAAAATCGGTCAAGGCCCTGGATGGCGCGAAAAAGACTGTCAAGGCCTCCAAGGCGCGCGATCTTGACCAGTTTCCGGTTCCGCAGAGCTTTGTCTACACTCCTTGCACGGAACTGCCTGATACCTATTGCGTCGAGGCCGAGCGCGGCTGCCCGAGAGGGTGCAGGTTCTGCGCGGCCGGGTTCTTGTACCTGCCCCCGAGGATGAGGGAAGAAAAGAAGGTCGCCGAAGCTGTAAACGCTGGCCTCAAGAGGGCCGGCAAAGTGGGACTCGTGGGCACGGCTGTTTCAGAGTACCCGGCTATAAAGGAAATATTGAAGCGCGGCATTGACGAGGGCGGCACCATTACCCTGTCGTCGCTCAGGCTCGATGAGTTGGACAATGAATTTCTTGCGTTACTCAAAGAGGCGGGCTACAGGACCATAACCCTTGCCCCGGAGGCCGGGACCGACCGGATGAGGGACATAGTCAACAAGGGCATAACAGAGGACGAGATCATGGAATCAGTCCGCCTCATCGCCGAGGCCGGGTTCACGAGATTGAAGCTCTACTTCCTCGTGGGCCTCCCTGAAGAGACAGACGAGGATGCCCTGGGGATTGCCGTCCTCACAAAAAAGATAAGAGAGGCGTTCAGGAAGGGCGGCGAGATAATACTTAGCGTAAACCCGTTTGTCCCGAAGCCTTTCACCCCGTTCCAGTGGCACAGGTTCGAGGACGCTGGCGTTGTAGACAGAAGGCTTAAGATGATAAAGAGGGAGCTTGCCAAGACCGGCGTCAAGGTGACAGACATGTCCGCGAAGGAAGCCTTTATGCAGGCCTTTCTCGCGAGGGCCGATAGAAGGGCAGCGGAAATTATAGAAAAGGCGTCAGAGTCCGGCTGGAAAAGGGCGATGAAAGGCATGGAATCTTTCATAGAAGAATCGGTTTACTCGGTCAGGGGCAGGGATGAGATACTGCCCTGGGACATCATAGACCACGGCGTGAAAAAGGGCTATTTCTGGAAGGAGTTTCAGAAGGGGCTCGAGGGCAAGCAGACGCCTCCGTGCGATGTGGGCAATTGCGTAAGGTGTGGGGTGTGCTGAAGCGCTTTTAAAATTGTTCTTTTTCCCGATCTCTTTCGATCTCGGAAAAAATAGCTAATTTTTGGTAGGGTGGGCTGCGCCCACCAATTCAGTAGTACTTTCAAATAATGTTTGTTGGGTTACGCTTCGCTAACCCAACCTACGCACTTCATCTTCTCAGAATGACAAATTTGATAAGTAAATCCAAGGATTTGAAATCAATATGACCGACATCAAGACCCTCCTTCCCCTCGTAAGAAAGCCCTCCAGGTACTCGGGCGGCGAGGTGAATTCCATAAAAAAAGACCTCTCCAGCGTGAGCCTCAAGTTCGCTATGGGCTTTCCTGACGCCTATGAGATAGGCATGAGCCACCTGGGATTGCAGATTCTCTACCAGGTGCTTAATTCACGGGAAGACATAGCCTGCGAGCGCGTATTCGCGCCCTGGGCCGACATGGAGGAGCTTCTCCGGAAAAGAGGGCTCAAGCTCACAACGCTTGAATCGAGCATCCCGCTCGATGAGCTCGACATACTCGGCCTTTCCATTCAGTACGAGCTTTCCTACACCAACATCCTCAACATGCTCGACCTGGGCGGCATAACCCTTCTTGCGAAAGACCGGAAAGAAGGCGAGCCTTTTGTCATTGGCGGCGGCCCGTCTGTGTTCAACCCGGAGCCTATAGCCGAGTTCTTCGACGCATTTTTGCTCGGGGATGGCGAAGAGGCCATCCTTGAGATAGCGGATGCGGTCATTGAAGGCAGTCGCCTTGGCGAGCCGAGAGAAGAGATTTTAAAGAGGCTCGCTAAAATACCCGGCATGTATGTGCCTTCGTTCTTCGGCGTCGAATACAACGACGACGGGACAGTGAGGACAATAGTCCCGCTTGTCGAGGGCTACGAAAAGGTCGTAAAAAGGACCATACCCGATATCAACTCCCTGCCTCTGCCGACAAGGCCGGTCGTGCCCTTTCTGGAGACAGTCCACGACAGGGTCAGCGTTGAGATTTCACGCGGTTGCACAAGGGGTTGCAGGTTCTGCCAGGCCGGCATGATCTACAGGCCCGTGAGGGAGAGGACGCCCGAGAACATCATCAAAATAATAAACGAAAGCCTCAAGGCTACGGGTTATAACGAGGTGTCCCTGCTTTCTCTTTCCAGCGGGGATTATACATTTATAGAGGACCTGCTCGCCGGGCTCATGAAGAAGTTTTCGGATGAGAAGATAGCCGTTTCTCTTCCTTCCTTGAGGGTAGGCACGCTGAGCGCGAAAGTGGCTACCGAGATAAAGAGGGTCAGAAAGACCGGGTTCACGCTTGCCCCGGAGGCAGGGAGCGAGCGCCTGCGCCTTCTTATAAATAAAGGCATAAAGGAAGAAGACCTTCACGCGGCGGCCCAGGACATATTCACCCTCGGGTGGAAGGGGCTCAAGCTCTACTTCATGATAGGCCTGCCGACTGAGACCGAAGAAGACATACTGGAGATAGTCCGTCTTGCCGATTGCGTGAAGAACATCGGAAAGAGGGCTTCAGGCGGCAAGATGCCTCAGATAAATGTCAGCGCATCGAGCTTCATACCAAAGCCCTGGACGCCGTTCCAGTGGGAGCCGCAGATAACAATGGAGCAGGGGCTTGGAAAGCAGGCGGTCCTCAGAAGGGAACTCAGCCGGATAAAGCTCGGCTTCAAGTGGCACGACGCCGACATGAGCATCGTCGAGGGGGTCTTTGCCAGGGGCGACAGGAGGCTTTCAAGGGCAATCCTCAGCGCGTTCCTTAAAGGGTGCAGGTTTGACGGCTGGAGCGAGAAGTTTGACTTCAACAAATGGCTGGAATCTTTCAATGAGGCGGGAGTTGACCCGGCCTTCTATATAGGAAGAAAGCGTCCCTTTGACGAGGTATTCCCATGGGACCACCTGAACCCCGGCGTGGCAAAAGAGTTTTTGATAAAGGAGTTCGAGCGGGCGATAGAGCTTGCCCGGACGCTGGACTGCAAGGTTGACAGGTGCTCGAACTGCGGCCTGTGCGACCACAAGGTCATAAAGCCCAGGTCAGCCAAAGAGGGCCCGGTATTCGACTCGGCCGCAAAGGCGCCGTCAATTGAAGAGTCATGCAGGGTGAGGTTCCGCTTTTCTAAAACCGGCATCGCGAGGTTTCTGGGCCATCTTGAGCTGATATTGGTCGTCATCAGGGCAACAAGGCGGGCGGGGCTGGCGCTCAGGTACTCTCAGGGCTTTCACCCCATGCCGAAGCTCTCTTTTGGCGCGCCCCTGCCGGTCGGCATGGAGTCGCTCGAGGAGTACCTTGATATCGAGTTCGCGGCGTTCGTAGCCCCTGAAGAGGCCCTCGGAAAGCTTAACGCGGAACTGCCGGAGGGAATCCGTTTTCTGTCGGCATCCCCCTTGCCCTTGAAACTTTCATTTCCCTCTGCTATTATGACAGAGTACATTGCTCAGATTAAGGACGGCCCATTGGGCATTAATATAGAGCCTGAAAGAATTGAAGGATTGTTAAGGGATTTTTCAGCAAAGGACTCCATTCCTGTACGCATCACCAGAGAGGACAAGGTAACAGACGTCGATTTGAAACCATCGCTGGCCGCTCTTTCATACGCGGGAGATTCGAACCTGTCGCTCGTATTGCGAAAGGTAGAAGGCACCCCTCCCGTGCGGCCCGCTGACGTTCTGGCCTGTCTGTTCGGCCTCTCAAGGGAAGACGCGTCCCTAATCCCCGTCCTCAAAATCAGGACCGTTCAGTAAGGTTCCTATTTCCTTCCGGAGGTCCCTCCGCACATTTGATGAAAAACGATAATAATAGCAACAGGACAGAACTGCTTATCAATCACAACCCCTTTGAGACCAGGGTCGCCCTGGTCGAACAGGGCCGTCTGGTCGAGTTCTATGTTGAGCGCGCCAAGGACAGGGGAATAACAGGCAATATCTACAATGGCAAGGTCGTGAGGGTGCTCCCGGGCATGCAGTCCGCCTTCGTGGAGATAGGCATCCAGCGGACCTCTTTCCTCCATGTCTCCGATATTCAGGAGCCGGAGCTTGATGATGAGGAAGAGGAGCACAAAAAACGCGCCGAAGCCAGGATACAGGACCTCATCAAGGAAGGCCAGGAGGTCCTGGTCCAGGCCGCGAAAGAGCCCATAGGCACAAAGGGCGCGCGCGTGACTTCGTATGTCTCACTGCCTGGCAGGTATCTTGTCTTCATGCCTACCTACGACAAGGTCGCCATCTCAAGAAGGATAGCGAGCGAGAAGGAAAGAAGGCGCCTGCGCGAGATAGTCCACTCCATGAAGCCTCCGGGCAACGGTTTTATCATTAGGACCGTTTGCGAAGGCATGTCCAAAGAGGAAATCCATGCGGACATGCAGTTCCTCATCAAGCTCTGGCAGTCCATACAGAAGAAAAAAGAGCAGGTGAAGACGCCCGGGCTTGTATGGGAAGAGCTTGATATCACGCTCAGGATAATAAGGGATGTCTTCTCGAGCGACATCGAAAGGCTCGTCATAGACTCGAAAGAAGAGTACGAGAGAGCCAAAAAGTTCGTCGAGGAGTTCATGCCCCACCTTGCCGAAAGGCTCGAGCTCTACCAGGGCGAAGAGGAGATATTCGACGCCAACGGAATCGAGATAGAGCTGACCGACGCTATTGAAAGGAAAGTCTGGCTACGCTCCGGCGGGCATCTGGTGATAGACCAGATGGAGGCCCTGACCGCCATCGATGTCAACACCGGCAAGTATGTCGGAAAGAAGAGCTCTGACGATACGATATTAAAGACGAACCTCGAGGCCGTAAAAGAGGCCGTCTATCAGCTGCGCCTCCGCAATATCGGCGGCATCATAGTCATCGATTTCATAGACATGTCCAGGACAGCGGACAGGGAAAAAGTCTATAACGCCCTGAAAGAGGCGTTGAAGGCAGATAAGGCCAGGACCAACATCCTGAAGATATCCGAGCTCGGCATAGTGGAGATGACGAGGAAGCGCGTAAGGGAGTCCCTTGTGCAGTCCCTGTGCGAGCCGTGCCCGTATTGCGACGGCAACGCGAATGTGAAAGCCAGGGACACCGTTATAATGGAGATATACAGGGAGCTTCAAAGGGAGCTGCCGTTAAGGAAGAAAAAGGCAAGCCTCTATGTGAGCGCTTCCATCGCCGAGAGGCTCAAGGAAGACCCGGCGCCTATAGCGGATATTGAGAAAAAGACCGGCAGAGAGGTGGTCGTGAAGCCGGTCGACAGGTTCCACCAGGAAAGGTTCGAGATCATCTGATAAGGCCTGAAAATTGCTCTTTTTCCTGATCTCGGCAGGCGTAAATAAAAATGCTTTAGCGGGTTCAGGTTTGTAACCTGAACCCGAAATATTCGGTTATGGTAGATCCGTTGCCAGTCTGAACTGAAAGGTTCAGGGTGCAACCCTGAACCCGCAAAGAATCAAAATTTATTTGAGTTTCGAAGGTTTCACGCAGTTTGCCTTTTGGAACTTCAGGATTTTCTGCGGCTTATCGGCGGAAAATCCTGAAAGTCCGTGTTTTCCAAAGCCTTTTCAGCCCTAATCCCCTTGACAAACTCCTTCCTTACAGTTACCATAAAAGCTGCCTTGTCCCGGTATTTTTATGGCGTCTTTGGCTGACTGACGCTGGCCGGGCCGCTCTATCGAATAAAAACGAAATTCCTTATTCCTGGTATTAGAAAAAGGAGCCGTTGAGATGATAATCAGGCGTTTATTCGCGGCAGGGCTTTTGTCTGCCGCAGTCCTTCTCTGGGCCGCCCCTTCCTTTGCCGGGGTCGACGAGGGAAAAAAGGCCTTTGACGCGAACAAATGCGCCGGTTGTCATCAGGTACAGGGGCCTGCGAAAGAGAAGACCATAAAAGACCAGTTGGCCAAAAAAGGCCCTGAGCTATGGTATTCGGGCAGCAAGTTCAAGTCCGGCTTTCTTGAAAAGTGGCTTGCGAGCCCCCAGCCCATAAGGCCGCTCGCGTATAACTCCGTTACCGACAGGAACAGGGGCGACCACCCGAAGCTTTCCCAGAAGGACGCATCCGATGTGGCGGCATACCTCATGAGCCTCAAATCGCCCGAGGTGAAACCCCTTGGCATAGCGGCTGTTGAATCCCCTAAAGGCCGGATAATATTTTTGAAGAAGCAGTCATGCTACGGCTGCCATAGCATGAGGGTCAGGGGCAAGATGGCCGGAGGCCTCTCAGGTCCGTCGTTTATCGGGGCTACCGAGCGGCTCAACCCGGACTGGGTCTACTCGTATCTGAAAAACCCCAAGGCGTTCAAGCCCGTGAAGATGATGCCGGTCTACTCCGGCATACTGAACGAAGCAGAAATGAAGGAACTTGCATCCTATGTTGGAAGCCTGAACTGACTTTAGGCTACCTCTAAAAATTGCTCTTTTTCCTGATCTCGGCAGGGCAAATAAAAATGCTCACATATTCACATATATGCTGCGCTTTTTATTTCCGTCCTTCCTTGATCTCAGAAAAAATATCTAATTTTTAGAGGCAGCCTTTATCAGAGGTAGCCTTTAAAGGAGAGCCAATGCGAGTCAAATGGTTTTCATTATCGATAATCACTTTTGCCTTTGTTTTATCCGCTGGCGCATCTACCGCCTCTGGTGAAGCTGTCGAAGACCTGTACAGGTTCCACTGCGCCCAGTGCCACGGATTGAAGGGCATGGGCGACGGGCCTAACGCCACTAAGGAAATGCCCGTGAGCCCCCGCGACCATACGAGCGCCGTTGAGATGAAAAAGCTCACGGACGCCGACATAATAAACGCGATAACGGAAGGCGGCCCGGCAACGAGCAAGTCGAGCCTCATGCCGCCATACGGTAAGACCCTTTCAAAGGCGGAGATATCCTCGCTCAAGGATTATCTGAGAAAGCTTTGCAATTGCAAGGGCAAGTAGCCTCAGGCTGTTGAAAAAGCTCCATTTGCTTCGTTGTCTTTGTCGCTCGTAATTGCGGCGTACAGAAGAGTACGCCTCATTCCTCGCTCAAGGGCGCCTTGCATATGAAGTTTTTGAACAGCCTGATAATGAGTGTTTAAAACGGGTGTTGTATGAGTTTACAATCTGAAAGTTTAAGCTATCTCCTCATGATGTTCGGCGCTCTTCTTGTGATGGAAGGCATACCGTACTTCGGCTTCCCCAAGGCCGTAAAGCAATGGGCGCACTGGATACACAGCCTGCCTGAGAAGAAGATGAGGGCCATAGGCTTCGGCATAATGGCCGTGGGCATAGTGCTTATTTTAGCCATAAGGGATATTCTGAGCTGAATATGGACGCGTTGTCCCGCCTCATCGAAGGAAGCCACACAGGCCGATGAGGATAATCGTATTGGTAACTGTAATCTCCGGACCGTCGCACCGATTCTGGTCCGTATCTTTTGACCCCCGGAAAAAAGCGTGCTCTCTTATTTCAAGGATAGGCCCTGGCGTCTTATAATCCTGTTCGTGTTCTTTTTCTCGGGGTGTCTGCGCACGGTCCCCGGTCAAGCTGACCACGGCGAACGCATTCGCGTCCTTATAATGAAAGGGACGGCTTCGCTCGAGTTGAAGGGCACTGACAGGGGTTCGCTTATAGTAAGGGACGCGGCTGCTGGGTATGCCCGGGTGAACGGAAAGCAAAAACCTCTTCCACTGAGGCTATTCCCTGAGGGCGGGCACATATTCGTGAACGGCCGCCCTTACAGGGGTAATATCGAGATCGCCGAAGGCAAGCAGGGCCTCCTGGTCATAAACGAAGTAGACATCGAGTCATACCTGGCCGGGATAATAAATAACGAGATATCTTCGAGGTGGTCTGAGGATGTAATAAAAACTCAGGCCGTCATCGCTAGGACTTACGCCCTTTTCAACAGGAACAAGCGTGCCGGCGCCCTCTGGCATGTCGAGAGCTCGGTCATGGGCCAGGTCTACAGCGGAGCGTCGGCAGAGGACAAGGCCGCGATAAGCGCCGTGCAGGCTACGGCCGGAGAGATCCTCATGTACGCTGATGAGCCCGCGCTTACGGTCTATCATTCCAACGCGGGCGGCATGACCGAATCTTCAAGATTCGTATGGTCGAGGGACTATCCGTATCTCGTATCCGTTGAAAGCCCGTTTGACGCGGGCGCGCCCAGGTACGAATGGGATTACACGGCGTCAGCCCCCAGCCTCGGCGAACAGCTCAGGCGCTCAGGGCGCAATATCGGAGACCCGCGTGAAGTCGAGGTCATGGAGACAACCCCGGCAGGCAGGGTAAGGGTGCTTGCCATAAGGGACGCTGAAGGCCGGGAGGTAAACATCTCCGGCGAGGACTTGAGGAGCATTCTCGGCTATTCGGTCTTGAGGTCGGCCATATTCGATGTCGAGCGGGGCGCGGAGATGTTCGTGTTCAAGGGCAGGGGCTCCGGACACGGCGTGGGACTTTCCCAGTGGGGCGCGAAGGGCATGGCTGAAAACGGCTACTCCTACAGGGATATCCTCCTTCACTTCTACCCGGGCACAGAACTGACAAAGGCCTGGTAAACTCGGCCTGGTTATAAAAAGTAAAGGCCCGGCGCGGGGTTCCCGAGCCCTGTCCTGACCTCACCCGGCAGACGGGAGATTTCAGGAAAGTGGCATGCCTTATGGTATGCTTCGCGTCAGGCCTGTTCAAATTTTCCGCCTGAAACAGCCGGTTGTCAAATCGGGCACGGGGTTTTTATTTATAATATTTTCAGGGAAGCTCTGGTCGATTCGCAACAGTATGTCATTCTGAGCGTAGCGACAATTTTTGCAGGATAGCAAAAATTGAACTTCGAGCGTAAGCGAGAAGGCCCGAAGGGTCGAGCCCCAAGGATGGGGCGAGATAAGAATCTCGTGTGTAAATAAATCGGCAAGTTACGAGATTCTTCGGTCGCTTCGCTCTCTCAGAATGACAGAGAAACATATGAGCTTCCTAATCAAGGCTTTCATGGACCTCAAGGATTTCACATTCGACCTGCCCGAACGCCTCATAGCCCAGGAGCCCCTGGGCGAAAGGGATTCTTCGCGCCTGATGACGGTCTCGAGGAAGGACGGCCGGGTAGGCCACCGTCTTTTCAGGGATTTTCCGGCGTGCTTGAGGCCCGGTGATCTGCTCATCCTGAATGACACGAAAGTAATACCGACGAGGCTCTTAGGGGCCAAGCCCAGCGGCGGGAAGGTCGAGCTGCTGCTCGTGGAAAAAATATCTGCCGCCGGGATTGAGGAATGGAAGTGCCTTGCCAAGCCCGCCAAGGGATTGAAGCCCGGCGCAAAAGTATTATTTGACGGCGTCGAGGGCCAGATGATGGGGCAGGACGAAGAGGGACTTTTCATCTGCCGTTTTTCCAGCGCCCTGGACCTCGAAAAGCTTGGCAAAGTGCCTTTGCCTCCGTATATAAAGAGAGAGGCGACGGATGCCGACTTAAGCCGTTATCAGACCGTATTCGCCGGAGTCGACGGGGCTGTTGCCGCTCCCACGGCAGGCCTGCATTTCACCGGGCAGCTTCTTGAAGGGATAAAGGCCATGGGCGTCGAGGTCTGCCATGTCACGCTTCATACCGGCCCCGGCACCTTCATGCCGGTGCGCGTTGAAAACATAGAAGAGCACAGGATGATGAGGGAGCGGTACAGGATAGACGCCTCCGTTTTCTCGCGCGTAATGAAGGCAAAGGAAGAGGGCAGGAGGGTAGTAGCGGTCGGTACTACATCTACAAGGGCCCTTGAGGCGAGCGTCGCTGGCGGCTTTGCCTCCCCTGTGCTCGAAGGTTCGACCAATCTGTTTATCTATCCCGGATACAGGTTCAAGGTGGTAGACGCGCTTTTGACCAACTTTCACCTGCCAGAGTCCACGCTCCTCATGCTGGTCAGCGCTTTTGCCGGAAGGGAGCTTGTTCTGGAGGCCTACAAAGAGGCGGTAAGAAAAGAGTACAGGTTTTTCAGCTATGGCGACGCGATGTTCATAATCTAAAAATTGCTCTTTTTCCTGATCTCTTTGTCAGGGTAGAAGTAAAAATGCTCACATATTGTCATATATGCTCCGCTTTTTACTTCCACCCTTCCTCGACCTCAGAAAAAATAGCTAATTTTTAGAGCAGCCTTATTCTATACTGCTATAATACACAGTTATAAAAAGCAACTGGCTTGAATAAATAAAAAGGCAACTGTAACCAGATGAAATTCTCATTCGAACTCATTAAAAACGACTCATCCGCTCGTCTGGGGCGCGCGACGACCCCGCACGGCTCTTTCACCACGCCGGTTTTCATGCCGGTTGGGACAAAGGGCTCTGTAAAGGGCCTGACCCCGGAAGAGCTCACGGCCACAGGCGCCGAGATAATACTCGCCAACACATATCACCTGTATCTTCGTCCCGGTCACAAGCTGGTGAAAGACCTGGGCGGTCTCCATGGGTTTATGAACTGGAAAGGGCCTATACTGACCGACAGCGGCGGGTTTCAGGTCTTCAGCCTCTGCAAGCTGAGGAAGATAACCGAAGAAGGCGTCCAGTTCAGCTCGCATCTCGACGGTACGAGATGCGCTCTGACCCCGGAGAGCGCCATAGAGATACAGGAAGCTCTCGGGGCCGACATCATAATGCCACTTGACGAGTGCACGCCCTATCCGGCTGACAGGGAGTACACCGTTGAGTCCATGAACCTTACGCACAGGTGGGCCAGAAGGTGCAAGGACGCCAAGGTCCCGAACGGCCAGGCCCTGTTCGGGATAGTCCAGGGAGGCATGTACGAGGACTTGCGAAAGGAGAGCGCCCAGAGTCTTGTTGACATGGACTTTGACGGCTACTCCATTGGGGGCCTCAGCGTCGGCGAGGAAAAGGGGCTTATGAAGGATATGATAGCGGCCACAGTGCCCCTCCTTCCCCAGGACAAGCCCAGGTATCTGATGGGCGTGGGCACGCCCGAAGACCTCGTCTACGCCGTTGAAATGGGGGTGGACATGTTCGACTGCGTCATGCCCACGAGGAACGCCAGGAATGGAACTCTCTTTACAAGGTTTGGAAAATTGGTTATAAAGAATGCGCAGTACGAAAAGGACCCGCAGCCCATAGACGCCGATTGCGGCTGCTACACCTGCCGGAATTTCTCCAGGGCTTATCTCCGGCACCTTTACATGGCCGGCGAGATGCTGGCCCCGAGGCTAAACACCATCCACAACCTGTACTACTACGGCGACCTCATGAAGCAGATGAGGCAGGCGATAGGGGACGGGAAGTTCGACGAGTTCAAAAGGAAGTTCCACGGGCAGAGGCAGGAAGCCCCGCAGTTCGAGGAACTAATTTAAAGGAGGAACCACCAGTGCTTTTCTTTCCAGTTGCTCTTGCCTTTGCGGAAGACGCTCCGCAGGCCACCACACCCGGGCTTTCAGGTATCATGAGCATCGCCCCGCTCATAATACTTTTCGTAATCTTCTACTTCCTCCTTATCAGGCCTCAGCAGAAAAGGGCCAAGGAGCACAAGCAGATGATCTCGGCCATACAGAAGGGCGATCAGGTCGTCACTACCGGCGGAATGCACGGCAGGGTAGCCTCCGTAAACGAGGATACCGTCTCCGTTGAGGTTGCCGAGGGCGTGAAGGTGAAGGTCTCCAAGGAGGCCATCTCCGTAAGGAAGCCCCAGGCATAGGAATTCTGCAAAAAATCGAGCCGCCCCATCCGGGGCGGCCTTTTGCTTTCAAAGGGCTGCTGAAAAGAGCCTGTTTAAGGCACCACACGGTTGTATTGACGGATTGCGGACCTGAAAAAGCCGGGCAATCCGTAAGATCTGGGCGGGTTCACTCCGGCCAAAGCGCGGTTGAAAAAGCCCGGAAAGGCTTTTCAACATCCTGTTAGAGAAAGACTGCGGAGTAAATAATGAGAAGCATCTTCTGGCGTATCGTCATGCTCGCGGTGTTCAGCGTTGCCGCGCTGGCGCTCTTTTTGCCGTCAACTCCTCTTTCAAAGAGGCTGCCGTCGTTCTGGGCCGATAATGTCCCAAAGATAAACCTGGGGCTCGACCTCCAGGGCGGCATGCACCTGGTCCTTAATGTTGACCAGGCAAAAGCCGTCGAGACGCATACGCAGAGGCTTTCCGGCTCGGTCGAGGATGCCTTGAAGGCCAAGTCCATCCCGTATTACAGCGTCTCAAGGACGGGCGGCAGCGCCATAACCGTCGCTTATCCTGACGAAAAGACAAAGGGCGAGATAACCAAACTCATGGACGACGAGTTCGGCGTGTTCAACGCGCCGGTCGATGAGAGCGGGCGGCTCCTTTTCAACCTTTCGGAAGAAGAGGTGAAGCGCATAAAGGACGCGGCCGTCTCCCAGGGCCTCGAGACGATAAGGAACCGGATAGACAAGTTCGGCGTGGCCGAGCCCATCATCCAGAAGCAGGGCGAAGACGAGATAGTCATACAGCTGCCCGGTTTGAAAGACCCCGCGAGGGCCATTGAGCTCATAGGCAAGACCGCGGTCCTGGAGTTCAGGCTCGTCGACGAGTCGATGGACGCGGCCGGCGCGGCTAGTGGGGGCGCGCCTTTCGGCTCTGAGGTGCTGTACCAAAGCGCCGTCAATCCCCAGACCGGGCAGGTCGAGAAGACCCCGTTCCTCGTCAAAAAAGAGCCCCTTCTGACCGGGGACGCGCTTTCGGACGCGAGGGTGGCCTTTGACAGCCAGTATAATGAGCCCTATGTTTCACTGACATTCGACTCCAACGGCGCCCGCGTATTCGAGAGGGTAACGAGCCAGAATGTAGGCAAGCGCCTTGCCATAGTCCTTGACGGCAACATCCATTCGGCCCCGCAGATAAGGGAAGCCATAAGCGGCGGCAAGGCTCAGATATCCGGCGGCTTCACCTACGAAGAGGCAACCGACCTTGCCATAGTGCTCCGCGCCGGAGCCCTTCCCGCGCCGGTCAATATCATACAGAATGTGACCGTCGGCCCCACTCTCGGCCAGGACTCCATCAACGCCGGGGTAAGGGCCGGAGTACTCGGCACCGCGCTGGTCCTTATCTTCATGCTCATCTATTACAGGCTTTCGGGCCTCGTGGCAGACATAGCCATATTCCTCAACATAGTAATGCTCCTGGGTGCGATGGCCTGGCTTAACGCCACGCTTACCCTCCCGGGCATCGCCGGCATAGTCCTTACGATAGGCATGGGCGTGGACTCAAATGTCCTCATATTCGAGAGGATAAAAGAGGAGCTCCGTACCGGGCGCACGCCGAGGTCCGCCGTGAACGCCGGGTATGACCACGCGTGGTGGACAATTGTGGACTCCCATGTGACGACGCTTATAACTGCCGCGGTCCTGTTCCAGTTTGGCAGCGGCCCGATAAAAGGCTTCGCCGTTTCATTGAGCCTCGGCATACTCATAAACCTCTTTACCTCGCTGGTGGGCACCAAGGTCTCGTTCGACATAATGAACGAGAAGTTCAGGGTAAAGAGGCTCAGCATCTAAGAGGCTGCTGAAAAAACGGAGTTTCAGCAAACTCAACAGGTTAGCTTTCGCAGTTCGGATTTTTCGGAGGACAGATGGATATATGGGGTGACACAAAAATCGATTTCATGGGCAAAAGGAAGATAACTTTTGCCATTTCGATAATACTCGTGATAGTCGGCATCATCGCGGCCTTGGCGATCCCTCTCGGGAAGGCCAACCTCTCAACCGATTTCGAGGGCGGCATAGCCATCCAGTTCAAGTTTGAAAAACCACTGGAGATGGAAAAGGTAAGGGGAATTCTTGAAACCGGGGGCTTTACCGACGCCGAGCTGCAGCAGTTCGCCGAGCCAACGAAGCTCCTTGTGAAGATCAGCAGGACGGGTGGCGATCTTCGCGCCGTCTCCCAGTCGATAGGGGATGTGTTTGCCAAGGGCATGCCGGACAACCCGTACATTGTGGAGTCAACATCTGAGATTGGCCCTACGGTCGGCAAAAAGCTACAGAGGGACGCGCTCTGGGCGATCATCATATCCCTTGTCGGCATACTCATCTATGTGGCCTGGAGGTTCGAATTCAGGTTCGGCGTGGCGGCCGTAATCGCGACCTTCCATGATGTGCTCGCGGTGCTCGGAATATTCTACATCCTCGACAAGGAGATAAGCCTCCTCGTAGTAACCGCGCTTCTTACCCTGGCCGGGTACTCCCTGACGGATACGGTCGTGGTCTTCGACAGGATAAGGGAGAACCTCCATAAAAAGAGCAAGGAGGGGTTAGCGCCCCTTTTGAACCGGTCGGTAAACGAAGTATTGAGAAGGACGATAGTGACTTCGCTTACGACATTTCTGGCTTCTCTTTCCCTCATGCTCCTCGGAGGAGAAGTTATCCATGACTTTGCCCTGGCCCTGGTGCTCGGCATAATAGTCGGCTCATATTCCTCCATATTCATAGCAAGCCCGATGTTGCTCTTCTGGAAAGACAAGAAAAAACAAGCTGTTGCAAGCGCATAAGGCGCTTTCCCCATCTTAAAAGCCCTGGAGCCCTGCTTCCAGGGCTTTTTTTTGCCCTTTCATGCCTAATACCCTATTGTCTTTTTCAAGTATTTATGATAAGTCAATGTATCAGGTTTTCGACCGTCTGGAGTTCCAGCACCTCTTAACTGCGGCTGATCCTGTTTACGCGATTCACATTTTCTGCGTGTTAGGCTCAAGGCGGGCCTGAAAAAGGCAAGATGCCGCAATACCCGTTCCCGGGTGTTAACGGCATTTTTTTTTGCTCCATTGGACGGAAAAGATGCTACT
>Ga0209642_10000634_pt1 | contig 22664 bp, 18 predicted proteins | sample RifCSP19_2_FD_184025 | JGI IMG/M metagenome (GOLD analysis project Ga0209642, IMG submission 184025) | Soil microbial communities from Rifle, Colorado - Rifle CSP2_sed 19_2 (SPAdes) (version 2) | ecosystem: Environmental > Terrestrial > Deep subsurface > Rock core/Sediment | place: Rifle... | reverse complement strand
TTCGTCCGACGGGCCTCGTCGACCCCGAGGTTCAGGTCCGCCCGACGAAGGGCCAGGTCGACGACCTGATCGAGCTGATCCGGCGGCGCAGCGAGGCGGGCCAGCGCGTCCTGGTCACCACGCTCACGAAGAAGATGGCCGAGGACCTCACCGACTACCTGCTGGAGATGGGCGTGCGCGTGCGGTACCTGCACTCGGAGATCGACACGATCCAGCGGATCGAGATCGTCCGCGACCTGCGGCTCGGGGAGTTCGACGTGCTCGTCGGCATCAACCTCCTGCGGGAGGGCCTGGACCTTCCCGAGGTCTCGCTCGTCGCGATCCTGGACGCGGACAAGGAGGGCTTCCTGCGTTCCGGGACCTCGCTGATCCAGACGATCGGTCGAGCGGCGCGCAACGTCGACGGCACCGTGATCATGTACGCGGACGACGTGACCGACTCCATGAAGCGGGCGATCGGGGAGACCCAGCGACGCCGCAAGATCCAGATGGAGTTCAACCGCGAACACGGGATCGACCCGCAGACGATCCGCAAGAAGGTCTCGGACATCCTCCTCACGATGGCGGTCGACACCGGGAAGGCGCCGCACCCGGAGCGTAAGCGCCGCCGTCGAGAGCACCCGGAGATGCCGACCGAGGAACTCGAGCGGCTGATCCAGCAGCTCGAGGAGGAGATGCACGAGGCCGCGAAGGACCTGCGGTTCGAGTACGCGGCCCGCCTGCGTGACGAGGTCGTGGACCTCCGCAAGGAGCTCAAGGGGCTCCGCGACGCGGGGGTGGGCGCGTGAGCTCGCTCAAGGTCAAGGCGCCGCTCGCCTGGCTCGGCCCCGGGAGACTGGTTCGGCACGCGGCCGTGGTCGCGGGCGGCGGATCGGTCACGTACGCGGGCCCGAGCGCGGCCGCGCCGGCGGCCGACGAGGTCGTCGAGGTGGACGGCTTCCTGATGCCCGGGGTGGCCGATCGCCACGTGCACATCCGCCTGGCCGACCCCGGCGCGGTGCTGCTCGGCGGCGTGACCGCGGTGCGGGACCTCGGGTGGTCGCCCGATGAGATCTTCGCGCTGGCCGACGCGTCGGAGCTCCCCACCTTCACCGGTCCGTTGATCCGGGCGGTGGGGCCGATGCTCACGGCTCCGGGCGGGTATCCGACGACCGACCGCTGGGCGCCTCCGGGCACCGGATACGAGCTCGTCGGGCCGGACCACGCGGCCTGGGCGGTGGGGGAGTTCGCGGGGCGCGGCGCGGCCGCGATCAAGGTCTCGCTGAACGCCGCCGCCGGCCCGACGCCCTCGGACGCCGAGCTCGCCGCGATCGTGGAGGCCGCCCACGCCCGCGATCTCCCGGTCACAGCGCACGTCGAGGGGCCCGGGCAGGCGGAACGGGCGGTGGGGGCCGGGATCGACGAGTTCGCCCACATCCCCTGGACCGATCGACTCCCTGACGCGCTCCTCGAGTCCGCGGCGAAGACGATGCGCATGGTGTCGACCCTCGACATCCAGTCGTTCGGAGATGTCACGCCGGAGCTCCGCGTCGCGACGGACAACGCGGTTCGTTTCCGGGCCGCCGGGGGGACGATCGTCTACGGGACAGACCTCGGCAACGGACCGATCCCTCCGGGCATCGACGTCCGGGAAACCCTGCTCCTCCACGAAGCCGTCGGCATGCCGACCGAGGAGATCCTCACGGCCATGGTCGCCGGCCCTCTGGCCGAGGGCTCGCCGGCCGACCTGATCGGGCTCGGCCGCAACCCCCTCGAGGAGCTCCACGCGCTCGGAGATCTCCGGCTCGTCGTGCGTGCGGGCAGGATCGTCATCGCCGAGTGGCCGAGCCGGAACCCTGCGCGCGGCGGATGATGTTCGGCGACCAGTCACGAGGAGGCGTCATGGAGTCGACGAGACCGGTCCACCTCCGTTTCCGCAACCCGGTCCTGCGAAGGCACCTGGGCGACGACCGGACCATAGGGCAGCGCGCGGCGGACTCGATCGCGAGGCACGCGGGCTCGTGGGCATTCATCTTCATCTTCCTGGCCCTGCTCGTCGTGTGGATGCTCTTCAACGGCGGGCGCGACTCTGGCCGCTTCGACCCGTATCCGTTCATCCTGCTCAACCTGGTGCTGTCCTGCCTCGCCGCGATCCAGGCGCCGGTGATCCTGATGAGCCAGAACCGGGCCGATGCCAAGCGGAACGATCTCGCCGAGCACGACTACCGCGTGAACCGCCGCGCCGAGGCCGAGAACCGAGTCCTCGCGCAGATCCTGGGGATCTCGGCCCGGGAGTTCGCCGAGCGGGTCGAGCGGGAGATGAAGGGCGAGCTGATGACCGACCGCCACCCACACCTCTCGGGAGAGGAGGCTCGAGGAGCGAAGCGATAGCCCGGGCGTCGGATTCGTCCCGGCGCGGCTAGAGCATCGGCCGCAGCTCGTCGAAGCAGCGGTCCACGTCCGCCTCGGTGTTGAAGAAGTGGGGACTGATCCGCAGGCCGTCGCCTCGGAAGTCCGTGCAGACGTTCCGATCCAGGAGCGCGTGGCAGATCTCGCCGGCCCCGGGCCCCACGCCGACGTTGACGACGCCACCCCGCGCGTCCCGGTCTCGCGGCGTGCGCACCGGAAGCCCGAGCTCGTCGGCGCGGGCGATCACGTGGTCGGTCAGCTCGCCCTGCCTCGCTCGGATCCGCTGGGGCGTGACCTCGGAGATGACGTCGAGGCCCCCCTGCGCCAGGAAGCACGCGGGCGCGGGAGGAGTACCGTGCTCGAACCGCCGAGCCGTCGGGTGGTAGGCCAGGTGCTGGGTGTCGAAGGAGAGCGGGTCGGCCGTGGCGAACCAGCCGGTGACCGTCGGCTCGAGCGCCGGGATCAGGTCGCGGCGAACGTACAGGAACGCGAGCCCGGGCCCGCCGCAGAGCCACTTCAGCACCCCGGCCGTGTAGAGGTCACAGCCGAGGTCGTGAAGGTCGAGCGGCACGATCCCGATGCCGTGGTAGTCGTCGAGGAACGAGTAGGCTCCGCGCTCCCGGGCGATCCGGCAGACCTGTTTCGCGTCCACGATCGCGCTGGAGCGGTAGAGGACGCGGTTAACGATGACGACCGCCGTCCGCTCGTCGATCGCGCGGTCGTACTCCTCCAGCGGGATCGTGAGGCCGTCGGGGGAGCTGAGCCATTCGACCTGGACGCCCCGCTTCGCGTTCGCGAGCCACACGTGGCCGTCGGTCGGGAAATCGAGCTCCGACATCACGACCTTCGGTCGTTCGGCGAAGTCGAGGGCCGAGGCGATCGTCGACATCGCGACCGAGACGTTCGTCGTGATGGCGAGCTCGTCCGGATCGCAGCCGGCGAGGCTGGCGAACGAGCGCTTCAGCTCGCGCATCCGGGGGAAGATGTCCTCGAACCACACGTGGTCCGGGGCCCCCTTCTCCGCCCATGCATCGAGGTAGGCGTCGACGAGGGCGCGCGAGCGGGTCGGGAGCGGGCCGAGGGACGCGCTGATCAGGTAGGTCTTGCGGGACAGGACGGGGAACTCGTCCCGGTACGAATCCAGATCTCGTTCAGGCGTCGGGGGCCTCCGAGGAGCGGTCGTCGTCCTCCTCCGCCCCGTGCTCAACCAGGTACTCGATGTAGAGGGGACGGAGGGCGTCGGCCAGCTGCCCCCGGTCGGCGTCGATGAAGTCGTTCAGGAGCGCGAGCGGTCGCATGATGTCCGCCTCGCTCCGTTCCTGGTTCCCGGCCGCCGCGCGCGCCTCGGGGATGGTCTTCAGGAGGTCCCACAGGAACCCGACGTCCAGCCGCCGCCACGCGAGACGGGTTGCCCGGTCGTGCAGCTCCTGGGAGGAGAGGGCTTCGAGATGGTCACGGGTCGTCATGGGCGCAGCCTACCCGCTCGGCGGCGGTGCTTGTCGGGGGTCCCCGTACAATCCCTCCGATGGGCACCGACGCGCTCGTGATCCACGGGGCCCGTGAACACAACCTGAAGAACATCACGCTCGAGCTTCCCCGCGAGAAGCTGATCGTGTTCACGGGCCTGTCCGGCTCCGGGAAGAGCTCGCTCGCCTTCGACACGATCTACGCCGAGGGCCAGCGCCGCTACGTGGAGTCGTTGTCGGCCTACGCCCGCCAGTTCCTCGGGCAGATGGAGAAGCCGGACGTGGACTTCATCGAGGGGCTGTCGCCGGCCATCTCGATCGACCAGAAGTCCACCTCGAAGAACCCCCGGTCCACGGTCGGCACGATCACGGAGATCTACGACTACCTCCGGGTCCTGTTCGCGCGGATCGGCCACCCCCACTGCCCGAGGTGCGGCCGCCCGATCGGCCGGCAGACACCCGAGCAGATCGTCGATCAGGTGATGCAGCTGCCCGAGGGCACACGGTTCCAGATCCTGGCGCCCGTCGTGCGGGGCCGCAAGGGCGAGTACGAGAAGCTCCTCCAGGATCTGGCCACGAAGGGGTTCGTCCGGGCGCGGATCGACGGGGAGGTCCGCGACCTGAGCGAGCAGATCCGGTTGCCTCGCCACTACAAACACACGATCGAGGTCGTGGTCGACCGCCTCGTCGCGAAGACCGACATCCGCCGCAGGGTGGCCGACTCGATCGAGACCGCGCTCGGGCTCACGGAAGGCGTCGCCGCGATCGCCGTCCAGACGCACGACGGCGAGGACGTCCAGACGTTCAGCCAGTCGCTCGCCTGCACGTTCGACGGACTCTCCTTCGACGAGCTCCAGCCGAGGAACTTCTCGTTCAACTCGCCCTACGGTGCCTGCCAGACCTGCGACGGACTCGGGACCCGCCTCGAGGTCGACCCGGAGCTCGTGGTTCCCTCCCCCGAGCTCTCGATCGAGGAGGGCGCCATCGCGCCGTGGGCAGGGTCCCGCCTCGAGTACTGGCACCGGGTCCTCGAGGCCGTGGCCGAGACACACGGGTTCGACACCGCCACGCCGTGGAAACGGCTCCCGAAGAAGGCACGCGATGTCGTGCTCTTCGGATCCGACGAGGAGATCCACGTCCGGTACAAGAACCGGTACGGCCGAACCCGCTCGTACTGGACCAGCTACGAGGGGGCGATCCCGGCCGTCGAGCGGCGACACGCCGAGACCGATTCGGACAGCCAACGCGACAAGCTCGAGCAGTTCATGCGCGAGATCCCGTGCCGGGCCTGTGGCGGAGCGCGGCTGCGCCCGGAGAGCCTCGCCGTCACGCTGGGCGGCGTGAGCATCGCCGAGCTCACCGCCCGGTCGATCCGGGACACGCTCGCGTTCGTCGACGGGGTGGAGCTCACCGAGCGCGAGCACATGATCGCGGAGCGCCTGCTGAAAGAGATCCGGGAGAGGTTGAACTTCCTCGTCGACGTGGGGCTCGACTACCTCACCCTGGCCCGTGCCTCGGCGACGCTGGCGGGCGGCGAGGCGCAGCGGATCCGGCTGGCCACGCAGATCGGGAGCGGTCTCGTGGGAGTCCTGTACATCCTCGACGAGCCCTCGATCGGCCTTCACCAGCGAGACAACCGCCGGCTCATCGACACGCTCGTCCGGCTCCGGGACCTGGGGAACACGCTCGTCGTCGTCGAGCACGACGAGGCGACCATCCAAGCGGCCGACCACGTCGTCGACATCGGGCCGGGCGCGGGGAACGCCGGCGGCGAGATCGTGTACTCGGGCGACCTGAAGGGCCTCCTCGAATGCGACGGGTCCCTGACGGGAGCGTTCCTCTCGGGCAGGCGGGTCATCCCCACCCCCGAGGTCCGGCGGACCCCGGGCGCCCGGTGGTTGAAGGTCCTCGGCGCCCGCGAGCACAACCTGAAGAACGCGGACCTGCACCTGCCGCTCGGCATGCTGGTCTGCGTGACGGGCGTGAGCGGCTCGGGGAAGTCGACGCTCGTCCAGGAGGTCATGCTCCGCGCGCTGATGCAGAAGGTCTACCGTTCGCGCGTGCTCCCGGGTAAGCATCGCCGGCTGGTCGGCTGGGAGCAGATCGACAAGGTCATCGACATCGACCAGTCGCCGATCGGGCGGACACCGCGCTCGAACCCGGCCACGTACACGGGCGTGTTCGACCACGTCCGGACGCTGTTCAGCCAGGTACCCGAGGCGCGCGTCCGCGGCTACAAGCCCGGACGGTTCTCGTTCAACGTCCGAGGCGGGCGCTGCGAGAACTGCGCGGGGGACGGGCAGATCAAGATCGAGATGCACTTCCTCCCGGACGTCTACGTGACGTGCGAGGTCTGCAAGGGACATCGGTACAACCGCGAGACCCTCGAGGTGAGGTACAAGGGTCGATCGATCGCCGACGTGCTCGAGATGAGCGTGGACGAGGCCCTTGGCTTCTTCCAGAACATCCCGGTGATCAAGCGGCACCTCCAGACGCTCTCGGACGTGGGCCTGGGCTACGTGAAGCTCGGCCAGCCGGCTCCGACGCTGTCCGGCGGCGAGGCGCAGCGGATCAAGCTCTCCTCCGAGCTCCAGAAGCGCGCCACCGGCAACACCTTGTACGCGCTGGACGAGCCGACCACCGGGTTGCACTTCGAGGACGTCCGCAAGCTGCTGAGCGTGCTCCAGCGGCTCGTGTCGCAAGGGAACAGCGTCCTGGTGATCGAACACAACCTCGATGTCGTGAAGACGGCGGACTGGATCGTGGACCTTGGACCGGAGGGGGGAGACGGAGGAGGGGAGGTGGTGGTGGCCGGTCCACCGGAGGCGGTCGCCGCCCATCCGACCTCTCACACGGGGCGGTTCCTGGCCGAGGTGCTGGGAACCCTCCCGGTCGAGCCCGCCAGCGTCACCGGCAAGGCATGAGCCGGACGGCCCGCGCCCGGTCGAGAGCTTGCTAGGATTGCGCCCGCTCATGACCCGGAAGCTGCTGCCGCTCGTCTTCGTGCTCGGGCTCGTGGCCGCCGCGTGCGCCGAACCGCCGAACCCGGAGATCGATCTCGGGTCCGGAACGCGCTTCGTCCCGCTGGTCGCCGACTCCCTGAACAACGCTGGGGTCGATCCCTCCATCGGGCTCGATCCCGACGGACAGCCGGTGGTCGCGTACTTCGCGTTCCCGGAGGAGACCTCCCACGGCACGATCCCGGCGACCCGGCCCGTCGGCGCCCCCACGATCCCGGGCGTCCTGATGGCGACGGCCAGCGCCGAGGGCCTGTGGACCCGTGGCGCGATGGCGCTCGAGAAGCAGATCCCGAACGTCGAGGTTCCCTTCGGTCCGGCGTTCGAGCCTTCGGTGGCCGACCTCACCGCGGAGAGCGTCACCGGGCTGCGGATGGTCGCGGCCGGCGAGGACTTCCACGCCGTCTGGGGCTCGGTCGGAGGACTCTTCTACGCGACCGGCTCGCTCGACCCCGTTGCCGGCACGCAGGTGGAGGTCTCGCAGGTCACCAGCGCGCTCGCCGCGGGGCCGTCCGTCGCCGTGGACGAGGGCGGCACGCCGTGGATCGCCTTCTACTCTTCGACCTCCGAGCCTGCGTCGGTCGAGCTCGCGACCCCGACCGGCGAACGGTGGCAGACCGAAACGATCGCCGAGGTGGGAGGGTGTGACACCTGCCGGACGGCGATCGTGTCGACCGGCGACGGACCGGCCGTGGCCTACTCGGATGCCGGCGCGGGCGTGTCGGTCGCCACGGACGACGGCGACAACGGATGGGTCAGCTCGGCGATCGAAGACGGTGCCAGCGGCAGAGGGCTCGCCGCGACGACGAGTGGCGGGGAACTCGCGCTCTCGTATTACTCCGGCGGTGAGGTCCACGTCGCCTCCGGCCCCGCCAGCGGGCCGTTCGAGGTCTCGACCGTGGCCCCGGTCGCCGACGGATCCGACACGGCCGAAGGATCCGACACATCGATCGCGGCCGACGGCGCGGGGACGATGTTCGCCGCATGGCACGACGCGGCCGACGGCGTCGGGTTCGCCTCGGGCGATGGTGCGACCTTCACCCCGATCGACACGGGCGGGAACGCGACCGGGGGCACGATGCCCTCGGTGGCGGTCACGTCCGACGGCGCCATCGCCTACGTGTCGTGGTACGACACCCGGACGCAGGACCTCCTCGTCGGGGCGTACGGCGATCTGACCGGCCTCGCGATCGCAGGACGGCCGGCCGACGGCGGAACGCCCGGCCCCACCGGCGCGACGGAACCACCACCGCCCACGCCGACGGCGGATTGCACCCCCGTGATCGACGGAAAGGTGACCGTCGTGGCGGAGGGGGTCCAGTTCACGGACGGGAGGTGCATCCAGGCCCCGGCCGGTGAGCCGTTCGCCATCGTGTTCGACAACCGCGACTCGGGCATCCAGCACAACGTCCAGGTCTTCACCGGATCCGAGCCGAGCGGGGACCTCCTCGAGGGCTCATGGGACATCATCACGGGGCCGGACACGATCGAGTACCAGGTGTCTGCGCTCGACGCGGGCGAGTACGCCTACAACTGCGTCGTCCACCCGAACATGATCGGCTCGATCCAGGTCGTCGAGGGCGGCGCCGCGGGTGAGGCCAGCGAGGACGCCGAGGGACCCGCCACCGGCGCGATCACCGTGACCGCCCTGAGCCTCGCGTTCGACACGAACCAGATCTCCCTGGCCGCCGGCCAGGAGAACGTCGTCACCCTCGTGAACGAGGACATCGGCGTGCCGCACAACATCTCGATCTTCACCGACGACTCGCTCTCGACCGAGCTCTTCGGCGGCGAGCTCATCACCGGGCCCTCGACGATCGACTACGCGATCCCGCCCCTCGAGCCGGGGGAGTACTACTTCCTCTGCATCGTGCACCCGAACATGAACGGAACGGTGATCGTCCAGTAGCCGCCGACCTGCGAACGGGCTCCCGGGCCCCGCCGGTCGCCGCGCTAGGATTCCCCGCGTGAGCGTCCCCAGGCCGCAGGCCTCGACGATCCCCGACGCACCCGGGGCCTACGTGTTCCGCGACACGGACGGTCGGGTGGTCTACGCGGGGAAGGCCCGCTCCCTGCGCAAGCGCCTATCGAACTACTGGGGGCGGGAGCTCCACCCCAGGACCGAGGCGATGATGGTGGCCGCCTCCTCGGTCGAGTGGATCGTCGCCTCGGGCGAGGTCGACGCCCTGATGCTCGAGTACAACCTGATCCAGGAGCATCGCCCGCGGTTCAACATCCGATACCGGGACGACAAGTCCTATCCGTACCTGGCCCTCACGGTAGGGGAGCGATGGCCCCGAGCCCAGGTCCTGCGAGGAGCCAAGCGGAAGAGCGTCCGGTACTTCGGGCCGTTCGGCCACGCCTACGCGATCCGGGAGACGCTCGACGCGCTCACCCGGGTCTTCCCCGTGCGGACGTGCTCGAACGCCTTCTTCGACCAGCGGGCGCGGGCCCGACGACCCTGCCTCTACTACGACATCGGCCGCTGTGCGGGACCCTGCGTGCCGGAGCTGACGGGCGTCACCCCGGATTCGTACCGGGAGCACGTCGATGCCCTCGCGGACTTCCTCTCCGGGAACGAGCGGCCCATCCTCGCGCGACTGGATCGGGAGATGCGGGAGGCATCGAGCCGGGAGGAGTACGAGCTGGCAGCCAAGTACCGCGACCAGCTCGCCGCGGCCCGTCGAGCCCTGGAGAGCCAGGAGATGGTCCTCACGCAACCGGAGGACCTCGACGTCGTCGGCCTGGTCGAGGACGACCTCGAGGCGGCCTTCCAGGCCTTCTTCGTCCGTAGAGGGCGCGTCACGGGCCGGAAGGGGTGGGTGGTCGACCGGGTCGAGGAGCTGGATCGGTCCCAGCTCGTCGCCTCCTTCGTGCGCGAGCTGTACATGGAGCGGGAGGAGGCCCCACCGCGGATCCTCGTCCCCGAGCGCCCCGACGGGGAGGACGTCCTCGCTCGGTGGCTCGCCTCGCGTCGAGGCGGTCCGGTGCGGTTCGCCGTGCCGGAACGCGGCGCGAAGCGCAAGCTGATGGAGACCGTCACCGGGAACGCGCGTGAGCACTTCCAGCGGCACAAGCTCCGCCGGGCGTCCGACTTCGGAGCCCGGTCCCGGGCGCTCGCCGAGCTCGGCACCGTGCTCGAGCTCCAGCAGGCGCCCCTTCGCATCGAGTGCTACGACGTCTCCAACCTCGGGCCGAGGGACAAGGTCGGGTCCATGGTGGTGTTCGAGGACGGGCTGCCCAAGCGCGCCGACTACCGCCGCTTCGAGATCAAGGGTGTCCCCGGGCAAGACGACGTCGCCAGCATCGAGGAGATGCTCAGGCGCCGCTTGGCACGGCTGCGCACCGACACCGAGGAGCCCGAAACCAGGCGGCGTCGGTTCGCGTACCCTCCGTCGCTCATCGTGGTCGACGGAGGACGCGGACAGCTGTCCGTCGCCACGAAGGCCATCGCCGACGCCGACCTCCACATCCCCGCGGTCGGGCTCGCGAAGCGGCTCGAGGAGGTGTATCTGCCCGACCACCCCGAGGCGCTCCGGATCCCGCGCGGCTCAGAGGCCCTGTTCGTCCTTCAGCACCTACGGGACGAGGCGCACCGCTTCGCCGTCACCTACCATCGCGAGAAGCGAGGGCGACGAGCGCTGGGGTCCCAGCTGGACGAGGTCGAGGGCGTCGGGCCATCGAGGAAGAAGGCATTGCTGAAGCGCTTCGGGTCGGTCGCCAGGCTCGCCAGGGCCAGCGAGGAGGAGATCGCCGCCACCCCGGGGATCGGACCGGGGCTCGCGCGCGCCGTCCGCGCGCGGCTCACGGGCGCGCGCGGTGTCGAGCGGAGGGAGAGCGCGTGACCGTCCAGCCGGAGTCGGGCGCCGCCGGGCCGATCCGCCGCACCGGGGAGCGGAAGCGCGACACGGCCCGCAAGGCCAGCCGAACCCGCCGACGACCCGCGGGTCCCGGGTTCACCATCATCACCGGACTGTCGGGCGCGGGCCGCTCAGAGGCGGCCAGGTGCCTCGAGGACCTCGACTACTTCGTGGTGGACAACCTCCCGCCGTCCCTCCTCCCGAAGATGGCCGAGCTCGCGGCCAAGCCGGGTGGGCCGATGCGGGTCGGTGTCGTGCTGGACGTCCGAGGCGGCGTGTTCTTCGGCGAGCTGTCCAGGGCCCTGGAGGAGCTCGAGGAGCTGAGCATCGCATACTCGATCCTGTACCTCGAGGCGTCGGATGGAGACCTCGTGAACCGGTACGAGGCGACGCGCCGGCGCCACCCGCTAGCGCCCGCCGACCGCGTGGTCGAGGGCATACGCAAGGAACGGTTGATGATGGAGAGCCTTCGCGGGGATGCCGACCTCATCATCGACACCTCGGCTCTCACGCCGCACGAGCTGCGGGGCCGGATCCGCGACGCGTTCGCCGAGGCCCCGGCGGAGGAGTCCCTCCAGGTCTCCCTCGTCTCCTTCGGATACAAGTACGGCACGCCGCGCGACGCGGACCTGGTGTTGGACGTCCGGTTCCTGCCCAACCCTCACTGGATCGACGAGCTCCGACCGCTGCCGGGCACGGACGAGCGTGTCCGGACCTACGTCAAGGGACAGCAGACCTATCGGGAGTTCATGCGGCGCCTGCGGGCGCTCTTGCGGTTCATGGTTCCCGGTTTCGTGGCCGAGAGGAAGTCCTACCTCACCGTCGCCGTCGGCTGCACCGGAGGCCGTCACCGGTCGGTCGTGGTGGTGGAGGAGCTGGCGCGGTTCTTCCGCGACAAGGGTCTGGTGGCCTCCGTGAACCACCGCGATCTCGACCGCTGACCGCAGGATCGCTCGCGGTCCCCGACGGTCGAACCGGAGCGACCCGCTAGGATTGCTGGGATCCCCTCTCCAGGAGGACGACCATGAGCGTGAAGATCGGCATCAACGGCTTCGGACGGATCGGGCGTAACTTCTTCCGGGCGGCGAAGGGCCTCGGGAAAGACTGGGACTTCGTCGCTGCGAACGACATCACGGACGCCAAGACGCTGGCGCACCTGCTGAAGTACGACTCGGTCCTGGGAACGTTCGACCGTGAGGTCGGCATCTCGGAACGGGGGATCACGGTCGACGGCGACGAGCTCCGCGTGATCGCCGAACGAGATCCCGCCGGCCTGCCCTGGAAGGAGCTCGGCGCGGAGATCGTGATCGAGTCCACGGGCCTGTTCACCAAGCGCGAGGACGCCGACAAGCACATCTCCGCGGGCGCCGAGAAGGTGATCATCAGTGCGCCGGCCAAGGGCGAGGACCTCACGATCGTCCTCGGCGTCAACGACGACCGGTATGACCCGGCCCAGCACAACGTGATCTCCAACGCCTCGTGCACGACGAACTGCGTGGCTCCGATGGCGAAGGTCCTCGACGACGCGTTCGGGATCGAGCAGGGGTTCATGACCACGATCCATGCGTACACGAACGACCAGCAGATCCTCGATCTGCCCCACAAGGACCTCCGGCGGGCGCGGGCCGCGGCCGTGAACATCATCCCGACGTCGACGGGTGCCGCGAAGGCCACCGGCCTCGTCCTCCCGCACCTTGAGGGCAAGATGGACGGCATCGCGATGCGGGTCCCGGTCCCGGACGGCTCGGTGACCGACCTCGTGGCCACCCTGACCCGGGAGGTGACGGCCGACGAGGTGAACGCGGCGTTCAAGGCGGCTTCGGCGTCCGGGCCCCTCTCGGGCGGCCGGCTCGTCTACACCGAGGACCCGATCGTCTCGAGCGACATCGTCGGGAGCGCGGCCTCGTGCACGTTCGACGCCCTCTCGACCATGTCGATGGGCCGTGTGGCGAAGATCGTCGGCTGGTACGACAACGAGTGGGGATACTCCAACCGGCTGGTCGACCTGGTCGCCCTCGTCGCGGCCTCCCTCTGACACCCCGGTGGAGATCCGCACGCTCGAGGCGCTCGGCGAGGTCGCCGGGCAGAAGGTGTTCGTCCGGGTGGACCACAACGTCCCACTGGACGCCGGCGCCGTCGAGGACGACACGCGGATCCGCGCGAGCCTGCCGACCCTGAACGAGCTCCTCGAGGCGGGGAGCTCCCTCGTGCTCGCGTCCCACCTCGGCCGCCCCAAGGGGCATGTCCGGAACGAGCTCCGGATAGGCCCGGTGGCGGAACGGCTCTCGCACCTCCTCGGACGTGACGTCATGTCGCTCGACGCGGTCGTCGGGGAGGACGTCGAGGCCGTCTGCGGCCACCTCGAGCCCGGCGAGGTCGTCATGCTGGAGAACCTGCGGTTCGATCCGCGCGAGGAGGCGAACGACATGGGGTTCGCGGCCGAGCTGGGGGTGCTCGCCGATGGGTACGTCGACGACGCGTTCGGTGCGGTGCATCGGGCGCACGCGTCCGTCGCGGCGTTGCCGGCGCTCTTCGTCGAGCAGGGTCGCCCTTCGGCGGCCGGCCGTCTCCTCCAGCGGGAGGTCGAGACTCTCTCTCGGCTCCTGGAGGTCCCGGAGCGTCCGTACGTGGCGGTGCTGGGAGGCGCCAAGGTCTCGGACAAACTCGCCACGATTGGCGCACTCGTCGAGCGCGTGGATGCGATCCTGGTCGGCGGCGCGATGGCGTTCACCTTCATCGCCGCTCAGGGCGGCGAGGTCGGCGACAGCCTCGTCGAGCCCGACCGGTTCGAAGAGGTACGGGAGGCCATGAGGCGGGCCGACGAACGCGGTGTCGTGATCCAACTGCCCGAGGATGTGATCGCCGCCTCCGAGATCTCGGGCGAGGCCAGGCGCCAGACTGTCCCAGCTGCGCAGGTCCCCCGCGGGCAGATGGGGCTGGACATCGGTCCCCGCAGCGTGGAGGAGTTCGCTCGCTCCCTCGCCGATGCGCGCACGATCCTGTGGAACGGACCGATGGGCGTCTTCGAGCTCGAGCCGTTCGGCGGCGGGACCCGCGGCGTGGCGACGGCGATCGCCGGGTCCACGGCCTTCAGCGTGGCCGGCGGGGGAGACAGCCTCGCGGCCATCAAGAAGTACGGGCTCGAGGACGGGTTCGACCACCTGTCGACCGGCGGGGGCGCGTCCCTCGAGTTCCTGGAGGGACGGTCCCTCCCCGGCATCCAGATCCTGGAGGTTCGAGCATCGTGAGCGAACGGCGACCGATCGTGGCGGCGAACTGGAAGATGCACAAGACCCACCTGGAGGCCATCCAGGCCGTCCAGAAGCTGTCCTACCTGCTGGACCGGGACGACCCCGAACGCGTGGAGGTCGTGATCTGCCCCCCGTTCACCGCCCTCCGCTCGATCGAGACGCTCCTGCAGAGCGATCGCCTCCCGTACGGCCTGGGCGCCCAGGACGTCCACTGGGAGGAGGGGGGGGCGTTCACCGGCGAGGTCTCTCCCGGGATGCTCGAGGCGCTCAGGGTGCGCTACGTCATCGTCGGCCATTCGGAGCGTCGGGAGCACTTCGGCGAGACCGACGAGATCGTGCACCGCAAGGTCCGGGCGGTCTTCAAGCACGGCATGACCCCGATCCTGTGCGTGGGGGAGACCCTCCAGGAACGCGACACGGGTGGCACACAGGACAAGGTGACCGGACAGGTCACGCGCGACCTCACCGGGATCTCCGAAGACGACGCACGCAAGCTCGTGGTCGCCTACGAGCCCATCTGGGCCATCGGCACCGGGCGGACGTCCGAGCCCGCAGACGCGGGTCGGGTCATCGGTCTGATCCGCCAGACCGTCGCCTCGTTGTACTCGCCGGACGTCGCGGATGCGATGCGGATCCAGTACGGGGGGAGCGTGAAGGCCGGCAACGTTCGCGACTTCATGGCACACCCCGAGATCGACGGGGCCCTCGTCGGCGGTGCGAGCCTGGACCCCGAGGAGTTCGCCCTCATCGTCAAGTACCGCTGAGGAGGGATCGATGCATCGGCTCCTGTACGTGTGCCTGGACGGCCTCGGCGACGACCCGATCCCGGAGCTCGGAGACCGGACACCGCTCGAAGCCGCCGAGACACCCTTCCTGGATTCCCTTGCCCGGCAAGGCCGGACGGGGTCGGTCATAACCGTCGGCGAAGACATCGCCCCAGAATCGGATATCGCCGTCTTCGCGATCTTGGGCTACGACCCTCATGAGGAGCATCCCGGCCGTGGTGTGGTCGAGGCCGTCGGCGTCGGGATGGAGTTCCGAGATGGCGATCTCGCGTACCGCGTCAACTTCGCGACGGTCGAGTGGCCGCGCATCGTGGACCGCCGCGTGGGCCGCGGTCTCTCGTCGGAGGAGTCCTTCGCCCTTGCCGGAGAGGTGAACGACGAGCTCCGGCTGCCGGGCGCCGCGTTCGAGCTCCGCGCCACCGTCGAGCATCGGGGCGTCCTGGTGATCCGCGCGGACGAGGGCCGCCTGTCGGCCAACGTGACCAACACGGACCCTGCGTACCGGAAGGAGGGCCATCTCGGCGTCGCCCTCGAGACCTTCGAGCCGGAGGTGATCCGATGCGAGCCGCTCGACGCCTCGCGCGAGGCCGCCCGCGCCGCCGAGCTGACCAACGCCTTCGTCGAGGGCTCGGCGCGGATCCTGGACGCGTCCGAGATCAACGCCGCCCGACGTCGGGAAGGCAAGCTCCCCGGCAACCTGATCCTCACCCGAGATGGAGGCGACCACCGGCCTTCGCTGCAGCCGATCAAGGAGCGGTTCGGACCCGACTGGGGATGCTTCGTGGAGATGCCGGTCGAGCGCGGGATCGCGGTCCTCCTGGGCATGACGCCCGTGGACGCGCCGCGGCTCCATGCGGAGGAGGACTACGCGGCCTGGGCACCGCTGGCCGTCGAGGCCCTCGAGGGCCACGACGCCCTGTACGTGCACATCAAGGGGCCCGACGTCCCAGCCCACGACGGACGGGCCGAGGACAAGCGCGACGTGATCGCCCTGATCGACCGGGCGTTCTTCGGCGAGGTCCTGCCGCTCATCGACCTGCGCGAGACCGTCGTCGCGGTGACCGCCGACCACTCCACCTCGTGCCTGCGGAAGGCGCACACGGCCGCGGCGGTGCCGATCCTCGTCTCCGGGGGACCCGTCACCCCCGATGGCACCGAGTCCTTCGGAGAGCGGGCCGGGGCCGCCGGATCGCTCGGAACCTTGCGGGGTCCCGACGTCCTGCCCCGTTTGGTCTCGCTCCTGCGGTGAGTCGAGCACACATCATCCGACCCGGCGTATATTCCCGCCGTACGCGTTGTCTGGATCGGCGACGCCTGGCTAAGATGCGGCGTCCCAACCGGGAGATGGAGGCCGACTGACACATGGCGCAGGTCACGTCAGAAGCCGCACCACCTCCCGACGTGGGGCCCACCGTCGAGGTCTCCCAGCAGGTCGTCGGCCGCTCACCCTGGGAGCTGTTCTGGCGGCGCTTTCGCAGGTTCGCGTTGGCCGGCCTGATCATCATCGCGGCCATGCTCATCCTGGCGATCTCGGCGCCCCTGACGGAGTCGATCACGGGCCACGGCAAGAACGAGGTCCACCTGGACAAGCTGGATGCGTTCGGGATCCCGACCGGTCCCAGTGGGGAGTTCTGGTTCGGGCTCGATACCGCCGGCCGGGACATGTTCGTTCGCGTCGCATACGGCGCGAGGACGTCGCTCATCATCGCGTTCTTCGCCACGGGCCTGGCGACCCTGATCGGCGTGCTGCTGGGCCTGTTCGCGGGGTTCTACCGCGGCAAGGTGGACACGGTCATCTCCCGGACGGTGGATGTGTGGCTCTCGCTCCCCGTCCTCCTGCTCGCGCTCGGACTCGCGGCCGCCTGTGGGCTCCAGGCATGCCTGGGAGGGCTGATCCAGCCGGGACTCCTGGTCGTGAGCCTCATCATCGGGCTGTTCAACTGGCCGTACATCTGTCGCATCGTCCGCGGTCAGGTGCTCTCGCTCCGAGAGAAGGAGTTCACGGAAGCGGCCCGCGCGCTCGGATCGACGAACCGTCGGATCATGCTCCGAGAGCTCCTGCCGAACGTCGCGGCCCCCATCATCGTGTACACGACACTGATCATCCCGAACAACATCCTGTTCGAGGCCGCGCTCTCGTTCCTCGGCGTGGGCGTTCCGCAGGAGACGCCGTCGTGGGGACGGATGCTCTCGGACGCCTCGGGGATCTTCACCGTGGCCTGGTGGATGATGCTGTTCCCGGGCCTGTTCCTGTTCCTGACCACGCTCGCGTTCAACCTGGTCGGTGATGGCCTGCGGGACGCGCTCGATCCTAGGACGGGTGGCTGACCGTACAAGAGGCTGGAGGCAGCTTTCCGAAGGGAGGCAGAGGAGGAACGCGTGCCTGACAGGGCGCCAGGCGCAACCTGCCCGGCGGAGGAAGAAGGATCCGGATCTGGAGAGGGGGTTTTCGTGAAGCGATACATCAGGGTATTCGCGCTCGTCGCCGTCCTTGGCCTCGTCGCCGCCGCGTGCGGCGGGGAGGACGAACCGGAACCCGGAGCCACCGGGCCAACCGGGGTCACGGGGGAGACCGGGGTGGAGGGGTTCCAGCCGGGCGGGACGCTCGAGCTGGCGCTCCTCGGCGAGGTGAGCGCGGCGTTCGACCCGCAGAAGGAGTACTACTCGGTGACCTGGGGCATGTACCGGTGCTGTCTGCTCCGGACGCTCCTGGGCTACACCGGGAAGCCCACGGATGAGGGCGGCTCCGAGCTGCAGCCTGACATCGCGTCGGCGTTGCCGGAGGTCTCCTCCGACGGCCTGACCTACACGTTCACGCTCAAGAGCGGCATCCGCTACTCGCCGCCCTTCGAGGACGTGGAGGTGACGTCGGGGGACATCGTCCGCGCGCTGGAGCGTGAGGCCGACCCGGACGCGTCGGTCAACGGCTACAGCTTCTACTACTCGCCCATCGAGGGTTTCGACGACTTCGGCGCCGGCGAGGCCGACTCGATCTCGGGTCTGGCGACGCCGGACGACAGCACCCTCGTGGTCACGCTGTCGAGTCCTGCCGGCTACCTGCCGCACCTGTTCTCGATGCACGCCACGGCCCCGATCCCACCGGACGGACCGGACGAGCGCCTGGGCGCGGCGGAGGGCCACACGAAGGACTACGGCAGGTACCTGGTCGCGACCGGACCGTACATGTTCGCGGGGAGCGAGAACCTGGACTTCTCGCTTCCGGCCAAGGACCAGACGCCGGTCTCCGGGTACGTGCCCGGCCAGTCGATCCAGTTCGTCCGCAACCCTTCGTACGACCCGGCGACGGACGGGCTCCGTCCCGCGTACGTGGATGGGATGAACATCTCGATCGGCGGCGACAACGACGACCTGTATAACAAGGTCCTGGCCGGGGAGTTGGACCTGGTGATGGACGGCATCGTGCCGCCGCAGGTCCTGCGCCAGTACTCGACCGACCCGACGCTCCAGCAGTACCTGCACATCTACTTCTCGGACGCGGTGCGCTACCTGTCCTTCAACGTCGCGACACCGCCGTTCGACGACGTGCACGTGCGGAAGGCCGTCAACCTGGCCCTGGACAAGGCAGGGATGCGGACGCTGCGCGGCGGCGAGTCGGTTGGCGAGATCGCGGGCCACATCTTCGTGGACGCGCTCGAGAACAACCTGCTGAAGGACTACGACCCGTACGCCACGCCGAACGACGCGGGTGACATCGAGGCTGCGAAGGCCGAGATGGCGCAGTCGGTGTACGACACGAACGCGGACGGGGTCTGCGACGCGCCCGAGTGCAGTGGCATCCTCGCCATCACGGACGAGGCCGACCCGTACCCGGACCAGGCCGCGCTGATCCAGCAGAACATGGAACCGCTCGGTCTGGAGTTCGACGTGAAGTCCTTCGAGCGCACGACGATGTACGCCAAGTGCAACGACCCGAGCGCTCACATGGCGATCTGCCTGGCCCCCGGGTGGGGCAAGGACTTCCCGGACGGGTACACGTTCGCCGACCCGCTGTTCGGCTCGGCGGCGATCTTCCCGAGCTGCTGCAACTACGCGCTCGTGGGAGCCAGCGCCGATCTGCTCGCGGAGTACGACTACACGGTGACGGAGGTCCCGAGCGTCGATGACCAGATCACGGCCGCGAACGCCACCACCGGTGACGCCCGGTTCCAGGCGTGGGCGGATCTGGATCAGACGTTGATGGAAGAGGTCGTGCCGTGGGTGCCGTACCTCTTCGACAACAACGTCGACGTCACGTCCGCGCGGATCATCAACTACTCGTTCGACCAGTTCGCCGGCGTGCAGGCGCTGGACCACTTCGCCATCGCTCCTGAGGCCCAGTAAAGGGGCGGGCGACCGGAAGGACGAGGGAAGGGAACACGGAAGGGGGGAGCCGCCCAGAAGGGCGGCTCCCCCCTTCCCGTCCCACGCGAGCGGGGTAAGATTCGGGGCGCGAATGGGCAGATACCTGATCCGGCGAACGCTGTTCCTGATCCTCGTCCTGGTCGTCGTCTCCCTCCTCACCTTCCTGATCTTCGTGAAGCTGCCGGCCGCCGACCCGGCCAGACGGGCGGTCGGCCGGGCCACCACCCCAGAGAACGTCGAGAACGCCCGGCGGGCGTTCGGGCTCGACAAGCCGATCTACGTCCAGTACGCACGGTTCGCGAAGGGCCTGATCCCGTGGCCCGGGCTCTTCCTGAACGAGGACGTCTACTACTCGTACGGGAACTTCGTGCCCGTCAAGGAGGAGATCTTCCGGCGCCTGCCGGTGACCGTCGCCCTCGCGGTCGGCGCCTCGGTCGTCTGGGTGTTGATCGGCATCCCGATCGGCATCGTCTCCGCGGTCAGACGACGATCCCTCACGGACCGAGCGGCGATGGTCTTCGCCCTGTTAGGCGTGTCGGCGCCCGTCTTCTGGCTCGCCTACCTGTTCCTGTACCTGTTCTGGTTCAAGCTCGGGTGGGCACCCTCGTCCGGCATCCCGATCGGCACGACCGTCCTCGAGGCCGTGGTCCAGGGGCGCTTCATCATGCCCTGGCTCGTGCTCGCCCTGGCGTTCGCGGCGTTCTACGCGCGGATGGTCCGCGGGAACCTGATCGAGACGATGGGGGAGGACTACATCCGGACGGCGCGCGCGAAGGGCCTGTCCGAGCGACGCGTGATCTACCGTCACGGGCTCCGCGCGGCGCTGACGCCGGTGGTCACGATGTTCGGGCTCGACCTTGCGGGCCTGCTGGGCGGCGTCTTCATCACCGAGACGGTGTTCAACCTCCCGGGGATCGGGCAGTATGCCGTGAACGCGATCTTCAACAACGACTTCCCGTCCGTGATGGGCGTGACGATCCTCGGCGCTTTCTTCATCGCGCTCGGGACGCTGCTCGTCGACGTGGCCTACGCGTTCCTGGACCCGCGGGTGAGGTACACGTAGTGCCGGAGCCTCTCCTCGAGGTCCGGGACCTGAGCGTCCACTTCCCGACCGACGACGGCCTGGTGAAGGCGGTCGATGGGATCTCGTTCGCACTCGCGCCGGGGGAGACGCTCGGCGTGGTGGGGGAGTCGGGGTCGGGCAAGAGCGTGTCGTTCCTCACCGTGATGGGGCTGATCACCGAGGAGCAGGCCCAGATCGAAGGGGAGATCGTCTTCCAGGGCCAGGACCTGTTGAAGCTGCCCGTGGAGGAGATGCGGAACGTCCGGGGCGCCAGGATCTCGATGATCTTCCAGGACCCGATGACGTCGCTCCACCCCTACTACAAGGTCGGGGCGCAGATCTCCGAGGCGATCCGGACGCATCAGAAGATCTCGAAGCAGGAAGCCCGCGAGCAGGCCGTCGAGATGCTCCGCCGCGTCGGCATCCCGCGGCCGGATGAGCGTGCGGATCAGTACCCCCACGAGTTCTCCGGCGGCATGCGCCAGCGCGCGATGATCGGGATGGCCCTTTCCCTCAACCCGGACCTCCTGATCGCCGACGAGCCCACGACCGCGCTCGACGTGACGGTCCAGGCGCAGATCCTGGACCTCATCGACCGTCTGAAACAGGAGTTCAACGCCGCGGTCGTGATCATCACGCACGACCTCGGCGTGGTCGCCGAGCACTGCGATCACATCCAGGTCATGTACGCGGGCAAGATCATCGAGGCCGGCGACCGGAACGACATCTACTACAAGGCCCACCACCCGTACACCTGGGGACTGCTGTCGTCGATCCCGCGCCTGGACGAATCGGGCGCGCACGAGCGGCTGAACCCGATCCGCGGCCTACCGCCGTCGTTGATCTTCGTGCCGCCCGGTTGCGCCTTCCACCCTCGGTGCCCGCACGTGTTCGACAAGTGCCGGGCCGAGATCCCCGCGCTCCTTCCCGCTGACGGGCACCACGCGTCGGCGTGCCACCTCGCGCTCGAGGATAAGGAGCGGATCTTCCAGGAAGCGGTGATGGCGCGGCGATGAGCGTTCAGGTCAACGAGCGGCCGGAGGAGGATTCCCAGGTCGAGCGCGAACCGCTCGTGCGTCTCCGTGGTGTCCGCAAGCTGTTCCCGATCACGCGCGGCATCCTGTTCCAGAAGCACATCGGCGACGTGCGAGCGGTGGACGGTGTCGACCTGGAGGTCCACAAGGGGGAGACGGTCGGGCTGGTGGGGGAGACGGGGTGCGGCAAGTCCACGCTCGCCCGCGTCGTGATGCGGTTGTACGACGCCACCGAGGGGACGATCGAGTTCGAGGGCCGGGACATCACCCACCTGAAGGGGCGGGACCTCCGCGAGCTCCGCCGCGACATGCAGATGATCTTCCAGGACCCGTTCGCCTCGCTGAACCCCCGCAAGACGGTCGGGTCGATCATCGGCGAGCCGTTCCGGCTCCATGGGACCGTCCCACGGAACCGGATCAAGCCGGAGGTCCAGCAGCTGATGGAGCGCGTTGGCCTGAACCCCGAGCACTACAACCGCTATCCGCACGAGTTCTCGGGCGGCCAGCGGCAGCGGATCGGCGTGGCCCGATCGGTCGCGCTCCGGCCGAAGCTGATCGTGTGCGACGAGCCGGTCTCCGCGCTCGACGTCTCGATCCAGGCTCAGATCCTGAACCTGCTCGAGGACCTCCAGGAGGAGTTCAACCTCACGTACCTGTTCATCGCGCACGACCTGTCGGTCGTGAAGCACGTCTCGGACCGCGTGGCCGTGATGTACCTGGGGAAGATCGTCGAGATGGCCACCGGACCCACCCTCTACAAGAACCCCAAGCACCCGTACACGGGCGCGCTGCTCTCGGCCGTTCCGATCGCCGACCCCGACCTCGCCGCCAAGAAGAAGCGCATCATCCTGGAGGGTGACGTCCCCTCCCCGATCGACCCGCCCTCGGGGTGCCGCTTCCACCCGCGGTGCCCGAACGCGCAGTTCCCCAAGTGCAAGGAGGAAGATCCCATCCTCGAGCCCCACCACCCGGGCCAGGTGGCGGCTTGCCACTACCCGCTCGAGGACCGAGCGGTGATGGAGTCGGCCGGCACCCAGTAGGCACGGTAGACTCTCAGGCCATGCTCAACGTCATCGCGCTCGTCCTGAACATCCTCTCGAGCTTGTTCCTGATCGTGTTCATCCTGCTCCACTCGGGGAAGGGGAGCGGCCTGTCCGACATGTTCGGCGGGTCCACGAGCCTGTCCGGCGGCACCGCGCTCGAACGGCGCTTGGATCGCATCACCGTTGCCACCGCCGCGATCTTCGGCCTCAGCACGTTCTGGCTCTCCTGGCAGTGGAAGTAGGCGCCGGGGCCCCCGGGCCCGGTTGGTAGAATCGCCAGCGCTCCCGTCGGAGTGGCGGAACTTGGTAGACGCGCTAGGTTGAGGGCCTAGTGGCCCTATGGGCCGTGGGGGTTCAAATCCCCCCTCCGACACCACGAAACTGCCACCCCCCAG
>Ga0209642_10000630_pt1 | contig 22725 bp, 21 predicted proteins | sample RifCSP19_2_FD_184025 | JGI IMG/M metagenome (GOLD analysis project Ga0209642, IMG submission 184025) | Soil microbial communities from Rifle, Colorado - Rifle CSP2_sed 19_2 (SPAdes) (version 2) | ecosystem: Environmental > Terrestrial > Deep subsurface > Rock core/Sediment | place: Rifle... | reverse complement strand
TCGCCTGATGCAGGCTCTTAGGTTCCTTATTTTCGTCTGGAAGGCACCTATCCAGGGCCTGATTTACAATTTCCCTTTTCCTTTTTATATATTTCCCAAAATCCATTCTATTTTTTGTTTTTCCTTCTTCCTTGTTCCTTTCTACGTTTCCCGTCTTACGTCTTAGTCTTTTTTATTCTTTTTCCTCTTCTTCCCCCTCTTCCACGTCCAAAGGCTCAGTTTTAAATTCCTTCTCTCCTAATTTGATCAATTTTTCAACTCTTGCTTCCGCCTCAGTGAGCTTCTTGGTGCAGAGACGAGATAATTCAATCCCTTCCTCAAAAAGCTTAAGAGATTCATCCAGGGATAAATCCCCACCTTCTAATTTCTGAACGATTTCCTCTAATCTTTTCAAGGCATTCTCGAAGTTATCTTTCTTTGCCATAACATCACACTTCTCGTCAGACAGGAATGTCTGACCTACCTTTTTCCCTAACCTCCCGCCTCGAGGTCAAAGCGGTTCTACTGATGTAGAGACGTATAGCCATGCGTCTCTACAAAATTCCGTAACCCCACGTTGCCCGCAACATGGGTAACCTGACTCGCAAGCCTAAAGGCTTGCCCTACAAAATTCTCGTCTTACGTCTCCCGTCTTACTTCTCACCGTCTATTTTTTTTACCTCAGCCTCTACACTTCCTCTGAAAAACTTCACCTCAATCTCGTCCTTTAACCGGAGTGAGCCTGTATCTTTTATTATCTCCATCTGTGGCAGTTTCCTGGTCAGGGAAAAACCTCTTTCCAAGACCGCCAGAGGGGAAAGGGCATTCAGTTTGCCTGAGACTAAAGATAAACTTTTCTTCTTGGAATCAAAATAGTTTTTTATCTCTTTTAAAAGTCCCTTTAGAAGTTCGTCCGCTCTCTGAGCTTTCTGGGCTATCAAATCAATCGCCCTTTTGAACCCGTAGCTTTCCCTGGCAGAGTTGATTCTGGATTTATAATCTGCCACGATAAGCCTTTGTGTAGAAATCAGAGTCTTGAAAAGATTCATTACTTCTTTTGCAGTTTCTAATCTATTTTTAACTGCTAACTCTGCCGCGGCTGAAGGCGTTGGAGCCCTTAAATCTGCCACAAAATCAGCAATGGTGAAATCCACCTCGTGACCGACTGCAGAAATTATCGGGATTTTGGAAGCATAAATAGCCCTGGCAACAATCTCCTCATTGAAAGCCCAGAGATCCTCTAAAGAGCCACCACCTCTGCCAACAATTAACAGGTCAACTTTTTTATACTCATTGAAATCCCTAATCGCCTGAGCGATCTCTCCACCCGCTCCTTCTCCCTGGACCCTGGCTGGATATAGAATTATCTTTACACCCGGGTCTCTGCGGTGAATTATTTTTATGATGTCCCGGATAGCCGCACCTGTTGGAGAAGTAACCACTCCAATCGTTTGAGGATATTCAGGAATCGGCTTCTTATGAGCTTCATCAAACAGGCCTTCATTATATAATCTTTCCTTCAACTGCTGAAAAGCTAATTCTAACTCCCCAATGCCGACTGGATGAAGCCGGATGACGCTCAGTTGATATTGACCGCTTTTCTCATAGACAGTGAGATTCCCCAGAGCATAGACCTTCATCCCATCCTGGGGCTCAAAGCCAAGCCTTCTCCCTTCCCAGCGAAAAAGGACACACCTGATCTGGGAATTTTCATCTTTTAGAGAGAAATACCTGTGCCCGGAAGAGTGCAGGGTATAGTTGGAGATTTCACCCTCCACCCAAAGAGTAGGAAAACTCTGTTCCAAGAGATTTTTAATCTCCCTGGTTATCTCCGAGACTTTGTAGATTTTCGCCTGCATTTTTTTGTTCCACTTTCATGTCATTCTGAGGGAGTCCATTTGGACGACCGAAGAATCTGCCTCATTTAACAGACGTAGATTCTTCGCCCCCTACGGGGACTCAGAATGACAGACGATGGCGGATTCGCTAAAAAAATCAGCTTAATCCGTTCCATCGGCTGTGAATTTCCTCACTCAACCAACTTCTTAAAATCCCCATCCTGCCATAGACTCTTGAAATACTCATCTTTCTTTGCTATTTCCTTATACTTGGGATCAAGTTCAATAGCTCTTTTAAGACTTTCTAATGCCTCTTTCTTCTTATTTTGCAATGCATAAACGCAAGCTATATTAAACCATGCAGTTGCCTCATCAGGTTTCAACTCCCTTGCCTTCTCATATTTCTCCATTTCCTCCTCGTGCTTGCCTAATTTCCCTAAAGCCACACCCCAGTTTAAATAAGCCTCTGCATAATCCGGCTTCAACTCTATTGCCTTCTTATACTTCTCTATCGCCTCTTCTTGCCTACCTAACTTCCCTAAAGTTACTCCCCAGTTAACATAAGCCTCTGCAAAATCCGGCTTAAACTCTATCGCCTTCTTATACTTCTCTATCGCCTCCTCATATCTGCCTAACTTGCCTAAAGTTACACCCCAGTTATAATAAGCCATTGCATAATCAGGCTTCAATTCTATCGCCTTCTTATACTTCTCTATCGCCTCCTCACGCCTGCCTAATTTCTCTAAAACCGCACCCCAGTTATTATAAGCCTCTTCGAAATCAGGTTTCAGCTCTATCGCCTGCTTACACTTTTCTATAGCCTCTTCATGCCTGCCTAATTCATCTAAAACTAGCGCCCAATTATAATAGGCACCATAATTCTTAGGATTTAACCTTATCGCTTTCTTTAGCTCACTTATAGACTCATCATATTTTTTCTCAACATAATAATTGTAAGCCATTGTATGATAAATCTCTTCATCGAAAATTTTGTTCATTATCTTTTCGTAATCTTCTATAGCAGTTTTTGAATCCTTTTTCGCTAACTCTGAAACATCCTTTGAGAAATCAGTTGGTACTTTTTCTTGTTGAACCTGCATGTTCTTTTTGAAATTCTCTATTTCCTGTATCTCTCTTTCCGCAAAGACACGCCTCTCTTTTATCTCATCACATATTTTTTTAGTGTCGTCTTTATATTCTTTTACTCTTGCTAAATCTTCCTCAAATCTTTTCATTAGTTCTGCTTTCATATCCTTATAATCTGCTTTTAGTTCTCTAATTCTCAAGTAAACAATTAAACCTACCAGTCCAGCGAAAAAAGCCACAATCCCCATCACAATATTTGCAATAGATATGCTCCTATTTGCGCCTTCAATTGCCTTCTCATAACTCCCCTTTTTCACCTTCTCAAATTCCATTTTCAAAGTATCATTCTGAGCTTTCAGCTTCAAAATATCTTGAGCAACCTGAGAAGTATCCTCAGAAATAGTTTGAGCACTAACCGAAACCGAGGATAAAAGAACTAAACTCATACCCAATATAAAGATTATTTTTTTCATAAGCCCATTCCTCTTTTTTAGCTCTGGAGGTCTGAAGACCTCCGCTGCATTTTTTGACGTCTGACAGTACTGTCGGGCGTTACGCATTTCGTAGTGCGACCCTTTTAGGGTCGCCTAAGCGAGGCTAAAGCCTCGCACTACGATAAAACCCATTCTCAATTTAGATAAATAATATGCCCCCTTGAGGAGTTTGTCAATCAATATAATCAAAAATGAAATGAAATGACGGATGACTGATGACGAATGACGGATAAAAAAATGCAGGGGCTGGGTTACCCAAGCCCTTCATTACGTCATTGCGAGGAGGTCATTTGACCGACGAAGCAATCTCCACAGTGTAAACGGATTCCTTTGCTCTTCGTCCATTTGGACGAAGAAAAGATCGTTGGTCAGGAGACCAACGACCAGCGATATAAATAACCGGTAACCCCATCTTGCCCTCAAGATGGGTCTAATTCATGACAAATGGATAAAGAACCATGGAGGTCTAAAGACCTCCGCTACAAAACTACACCACCTCTAAAATCGCGCATTTCAGATATTCGGTCTCCGGCATAGACAAAAGGATCGGATGGTCTTTTGCCTGGGTGCGGAACTCGATCAGGCGAAGCGTCTTATGTGCATCTTTTGCGGCTGATTTAAGCATCTCCATAAAAAGGTCTTTAGAGAAATTATGCGAACAGGAACAGGAAATAAGTATTCCACCCTTGTCTAAAAGCTTCAAAGCTTGGAGATTAATCTCCTTGTAACCTTTCATTCCCTCTACCAATTTGCTCTTGCTTTTCACAAAAGCCGGGGGGTCCAGGATAACCATATCGAATTTCTCACCCTTTTGTACTAACCCTCGTAAGACATCGAAGGAATCCCCTTTTACAAAAGTGCAGGGCTTTTCTACCTCGTTTAACTTAGCATTCTTCTGCGCTAACTCCAAACTTTTCTCGGAGCTATCGATCCCCAAAACCCCTTTTGCTCCATTCTTAGCTGAAGCTATCCCCCAGGCACCGGTGTAACAGAAACAGTCCAGCACTTTTCTTCCCTTGGCATAGATTGCGCCCATTAACCGGTTTTCCTTCTGGTCAAAGAAAAAGCCGGTTTTCTGCCCCTCTTTTAAATCCACAAAGAATTTTAAGCCGAACTCTTCGATAAGAGCAGGATTCTCGATGTCCCCTTTGACGATCTTTACCCCTTGAACCAGACCCTCCAACTCTCTAAAAAAGGTATCGTTCCGCAAAACTATCCGCACTGGTAGAAATAACTTCTCGCAAGCCTTGATTATTTCATTTTCAAATCTTTCCATCCCTAAAGTCAAAATCTGAAGGACCAAATTCTTCTCATATTTATCTATGATCAAACCAGGTAAAAAGTCACCCTCAGAGTAGACCACTCTGTAGGATGAAAGCTGGGGATAAATCCTGTGCCTGTATTTCAATGCCTGTTCAATCCTTTTGAAAAAGAAATCGCCATCTATTTTCTCATCCTTTTCATAGGTCAAGACCCTTATTGCAATTAGAGAATGACGGTTATAATACCCCTTTGCTAAGAAGCCCCCTCTAGAGTCATGCACTTCTACAACTTCCCCTTCCCCTTTTGCTTCTATAAGCTCATCTATCTCATTAGAGAAGACCCACAGATGCCCCTCTCTTATCCTTTTATCCTCGTTCCTTTTTAATCTTATCTTTTCCAAAAATTTCTCTCGTGTTTTTTGCTTTGACCTTCGTAGGGGCGGAGTTTATCTCCGCCCTATATTTAGGGGGTGGAGGCAAGCTCCACCCCTACGCGATTTTTATCCTCATTCTTCTCGAATCTTGTCCCTACGGAAGTTTTTTTCTCGCCTCCTTTTTGGGACAGAACGATGTTCTGTCCCTACGCCTGACCAGAAATTCTTTTCGACTTCTCTGTACACTTCTCTCAATGCTATCTTATTTTTGTCAGCCAAAGCTCTGCAATCCTCAAATTCAGGAGAAATATGAACTTTTTCTCCATAAGTGATTACCTTTACCCGTGCTTTTCCAAACCTCGTATTAACCACCTCAATCTTTCGGGGAAGTTTTTTTCTTAAATGAAACTGAGTCCTGAACCCAATGGTTCCGGTCTCGGAAAAGATAATGGAAGAAAGCTCATTCAACTTGTTAGCATTACACAGAACTGAAAGGAGAGTTCCGGGTCTTCCCTTTTTCATAATGATAGGCACAAGATAAACATCCAGAGCACCTTTTTCTATCAGCTTCTCAGTGAGATATCCTAAAACCTCAGGAGTAGTATTGTCAATGTTGGTCTCCAAAACTAAAATCTCATCCTGCTCTAAGTCCTGTTCTTTTTGGCCGATCACCACTCTTAGGAGATTAGGGATTTCCTTTAAATCTGCTGAGCCAGCTCCATACCCCACCTTTTCGATTTTGAGATCCAGCCTGGGTGAAAATTCAGCTAAGGTAGTTATGATCGCTGCACCGGTCGGAGTAACCAACTCTCCTTCGATGTCAGTATATCTTATAGGAATATTTTTACAGAGCTCTACAGTGGCTGGAGCAGGAATAGGAAATTTTCCGTGGGAGAATTTGACAAATCCTTTTCCAAAAGAAAGCGGAGATGAATAGATTTTATCCACTTTAAGAATGTCCAAGCCTATAACCGCACCCACGATATCGATTATCGCATCCACTCCGCCGACTTCGTGAAAATGGATTTTATCAATACCCACACCGTGGACCTTTGCTTCAGCCTCAGCTAACCTCTTGAATATCTTTTTAGAATCATCCTTGATTTTTTTAGCCAGAGAACTTTTTTCAATTATCCTGAATATATCCTTCAAATCTCTATGAGTCTTCTCGTGAGGAGCTTTAACCTCAAATTTCGTCCCTTTGATTCCCTTTTTTTCAGTTTTAAAAGCTTTGATCTGATATCCTGTCAAAGGGAGTTTCTTAAGCTCTCTTTTCAGAGCCGAAAGCTCCAGTCCCGCATCCAGCAGAGCACCTATAATCATATCCCCGGCAATCCCGGAGAAACAGTCAAAATAGGCGATTTCCATAAATTTTTAATGTCTCTATTATTAATGCCACAGGCATCTTGCCTGTGAGTTAGCTGGTATCACAGGCGTCCTCGCCTGTGCTTCTTACTCCATCCAGCCCTTTACATAAAGCCATCTGTAATCTTCAGGCTTTTCCGCCAATCCTTTCTTTAAAGGATTATTAACAATATAATTCATCTTTTCAAGATATTCTTTTTCATCCCTTATAATTCTATCAAAATTCTCATCCAGCCATATAATGGGTGGCACAGGCATCCCGTCTGCCCTGCTAAGAAGTTTAATGATCTCTTTGGCAGAATAACTCTTTATGCTGTGCATAATCTCTGCAATGCTATAATAGGAATCTTTATCTTTTTCCAAAGGTTGTACAATCAAATGAGTGTGGTCAGGCATAATTACACACGCATATAAGGTATATTTTTTACCATTATGATACTTGATGCTATCAATAACAATATTTCTTGTCTCTTCAGGGAGAACAAAATTTTTATTAGTTCTAAAGGTAATGAAATAGAAACTTCCAGGCTGTTCCCAGTGAGGGAGGTTTCGTCTGTAGGTTCTAAATCCTTGCACAGGCTGGAAGCCTGTGCCACCAGAAGACTTTTCCATTTTGCTGGATAATCTATTTTTCATCGACCTGATATATGTAACTGGATTCCCCACCGGCAGCCTCTGAGCATGCCCTTACAATCACAACTGATTTATCAAGCTTGCAGCACAGCCTGCCCCAAAACCGTTATCTATATTCACCACCACCACCCCTGAAGCACAGGAATTAAGCATTGCCAATAAAGGAGCCACACCACCAAAGCAGGTACCATATCCTATGCTGGTAGGAACAGCAATCACCAGTTTGTCTACCAGACCTGATACCACAGAAGGCAAAGCCCCTTCCATCCCGGCAACTACTATTATCACTTTTGCTTTTTTCAATTTATCAATATATGCTAAAAATCGATGTATTCCGGCTACACCCACATCATAAAGCCTTTCCACCCTGTTTCCCATCACCTCACAGGTCAAAGCCGCCTCCTCAGCCACGGGAATATCTGAGGTCCCTGCAGAGATGACCAAAATGTTCCCTTTTAGTTTGAGAGTTCCTCGTCTTTTAGGCTCCAGGACAAAAATCCTGGCTTGCGGATAATATTTTGCTTCCGGAAAATATGGTTTAACTTGCTGGAAAACCTCTTTTTCTATCCTGGTTCCGAGCACTACTGAACCTGACTGCCTGATTTTCTGAGCGATCTTGACTATCTGCTCAACTGATTTCCCCTGGCAATAGATAACTTCAGGAAACCCTTTTCTTAGATGACGGTGGAGGTCAACCCTGGCAAAACCTAAATCCTCAAAAGGCAGAGTCTTCAGATATTCGAGTGCCCTTTGGGGGGTAAGCTTTTTAGCTTTTACTTTATTTAAAAGCTCTAACAGCTTCTGAGGGTTCATCTTTTAAATCTCAGCCCCTATACTCCTCTCTGAGAGAGGAGTATTTGAAAATAAATAGAATTCAAATGCTCTTTTCAAATCTTCGAATTTCTCGGTCGAAATTATATTTTTTCTTAATTCCTGATTCCCGGGAAGTTTTTTTATATACCAGAGAAGATGCTTTCTCATCCTCATAATTCCCCAGTACTCTCCCCTTTCCTGGACAGAAAGACTGAGATGCTTTAAAGCCACATCTATCACTTCCTGGATAGAGGGCTCAGGCAAAAGCTCATTTGTCGCGAGATAATAGTTTGCTCTTTCAAAGATCCATGGATTCCCCAGAGCACCTCTTCCTACCATCACTCCATCGCAACCAGTCGAATCTATCATCTCCTTGACGTCCTGAGGAGAAAAAATATCACCTGAGCCCAGAATAGTCAGGTTGACTTTAGATTTCACCTCTCCAATTATATCCCAATTTGCTTTTCCCCTGAACATAGATTTCCCGGTTCGGGGATGAATGGTTATAGCACTGACTCCACAATCTTCAGCAATCTTAGCCACCTCTAAAGCCACGATATTTTCTGAATCCCAGCCGCTCCTGATCTTAAGAGTTACCGGAAGGGAAACAGATTTGGTCACAGATGAAACGATCTTTTTTAGAAGTCCTAAATCTTTTAAAACCGCCGCGCCCCCATTTTTCTTGGTAACCTTTTTAACCGGACAGGCGAAGTTCAGATCAATAAGGTCAGGCTTTAATCTTTCAACTATTTTCGCTGCGCTGGCTAACTTTTCAGGATCAGAGCCATAGAGCTGAATCCCTATCGGCCTTTCCTCCTCCTTGAAGTAAAGCAGTCTTAAGGAGTTAGTATTCTGGCGGATAAGCCCATCTGAGGAAATCATCTCAGTATAAGTCAAGCATGCTCCAAAACTTCGGGCTAAAATCCGAAAAGAAGAGTCTGTTACCCCAGCCATTGGAGCTAAAATCACTCTACCCGAAAGATTTAAGTTTCCCAGCTTCATGACGACAATATAATTGAATGGGGCTTATAGGCAAGCCTTTTTTGGCAAAGATATTCTGGTAAAGCTGTTGACAAACCAAAGGAAATATATTTCTTAAGTTGAAGGAGGGAGTATATGCCGGAGATAGTCGTAAAATATGAGGACAAAATTATTGAAAGGGTGGTTACCGAGAAGAAGAGAATAACCATCGGCAGGACTCAGGATAATGACATCATTCTGAACAATCGAGGAGTTTCCAGGAAACATGCTCAGATAGAATTCAATCCAAGCGGGGCAGTGATCATCGATAACGAGAGCCTGAATGGAACCTTCGTCAATAACCGCAAGATAACAGAGGAATTTCTAAAGGACAACGACCTGATAACCATAGGGAAATATAACCTGACCTATCGCCAGAGCATATCCAAGGATCCTCGCCTTTCAGATATGGATGGCACTATGGTCATGCAGACTCGAAAACACAAGGACCTGTTGAGCAAAGACAGGAAAGAGCATGAGATAACTCAAAAGGTCGGATGTTCAGTACTTTTAGGTGAACTTAACGTAGATAGAAAGGAGTCCCCTCTGGACAAGGAGATCATCACCCTGGGTAAAGGTGCTTTTGTCAATATCAAAGCTCGAGGATTTTTCCTGCCCAAGCTTCAGGCTAAGATAGTGAAAGAGAACGATGAGTATCTGCTGGTCAGTCTGGGCAGGAAAGGGATGACCCAGGTAAATGGTGAGGAGGTCCAGAGACACAGGCTGAAAAACGATGATCTTATCCAGATAGGTAAATCGGTTTTCCGCTTCATACAAAGGAAAAGTTAAATGCGTCTGGCTTTTTTCTCTGATGTCCACGCTAATTTAGAAGCACTAAAAAGCGTGATCAGAGATTTCGAGACAGAGAAAATAGAGAAGTTTTTTTTCCTGGGGGATGCCGTGGGCTACGGACCTGAACCAAACGAATGCCTGAGCCTTATCCAGAAGACGGCTGAGGCACGGCTGATGGGGAATCATGACTATGCCTCCTTAGGGCTTCTGGATATTAGCTATTTCAATCCCTATGCCAAAGAGGCAATCGAATGGACCCGCAAAAAACTCACCGAGAAAAGTATCGAGATTATTTCCGGTTACAAGATCGACCATCGCTTTGACCTATTTCATCTGGTCCATTCCACTCCCAAAGAGCCTTTAAACTGGGACTATATCTTCTATCTGGAAGAAGCTGAGGAGAATTTTTCTTACTTCAATAACCAGATCTGCTTAATCGGGCATTCTCATTCTCCTTTTATAATAAAAAAGTACAAGGATAAACGTTGTTTCCTGCATGACGAACCGGAAACCCAGATCGAGGAGGGATACAAATACCTTATAAATATAGGTTCTGTAGGACAGCCCAGAGATGGCAACAATAAATCCTGTTATCTGATCTATGATTCAAACGAGAAAAAAGCCTGGCTTAAAAGGATTCCTTATGATCTGAAACGCACTCAGCAGAAGATGAAAAAAGCAAACTTGCCCTCTTATCTCATAGAAAGGTTAGCCTTAGGGAAATAAGCAAAAAAGGGTTCAAGATGGGGCTTAAAGATCTATTTCAATTAAATACCAAAAGCGCATTCTCGGATTGGACCAGAAGGTTCTCCGGGGTCATCCTGTATATTCTGATAACCTTTCTGGTAATGGTATTATATCTGGACCAGCAGAGTTGGCTCGAAAAGTTTAACCTGAAATTTCAAGATTTAGGCTATAAGTTCCGGGGGAAAATTGATACCGGGAATGAGCTGGTTATTTTAGCTCTGGACCGCCAGAGCTTAGACCAGTATGGACGCTGGCCCTGGTCCAGAGATAAACTGGCAACCCTGGTTGAAAAACTTTCCTCAGCTAATCCCAAGGTTATCTACCTGGATTTTTACTTACCTTCAGACATAGTTGAGGATACTTCCGGTAGAACCGATCTCCTTACAGGAGCGATAAGAAATGCCGGTAATGTCATCCTACCTTTATACTTCAACTTTGCAGAGGTGGGTTTGACCCCTACGCGGTATCCGGATATCCTTTTGAGCTCTACTCTAAAGAATATCCAGGATAGAGAGGAACTCAGCTACGATCTGCCCTTCAAGGCCAAGGAGGTCTATTATCCAGGTCAGACCTTGGCTGAAGCAGCTTGTGCCTTAGGATACGTTAATCAGGTTCGCGATCTGGACAAGAAGGTCCGTCACGAATCGATGATTGTGGCTTATGATGACAATTATTACCCCTCGGTCTGCCTGCAGATAGCCCGCAGATATTTAAATCTGAGGATGGAGGATCTAAAAATAGAGCCGGGCGGAAAGATCTATTTGAAGGACACTTTTATCCCCACGGATAACAAGTGGAGATTTTTAATTAACTACGATGGTCCCCAGGGCTCTTTCAAGTACTATTCTGCATCTTCTTTTTTAGATGGCTCGCTCAGTTCGGATCTTTTCTTCCGGAAGATCGTTCTGGTGGGGTTGACTGACCTCTCCACTTCCCAGGTAAATACCCCGGTCTCTTCACGCTTCCCCTCTGTGGAGAAAACCGCTTGCGTGGTGGAGAATATTATCCATAAGAACTTTTTGAAAACTTCCGGATTCCTTTCGATCCTTGATTTCTTAGTTCTTATCCTGATCGGAAGTTTTTGTGCATTTGTCTTACCCAATGTCAACCTGCTTCAGAGACTGGTTATACTCTTCGTTTTCCTTTTTGTAATTCTCAATTTGAGCTTCATACTCTTTTCCTCTTTTCATATAATAACCAAGCCTTTCTACCCGCTTTTGGAGCTTCTACTTTTCCTGTTAATCTCTCCTGGTATAAAATCTCAAAAATCCTCAGCTACAAAGATCCGAAAAGAGGAGGAGGTTGGGGAACCGGATGTGATGCAGGAAAGGTTTATCCCGGCTGAACCTGAGCCGGAAAAGACTATGAGGCTGGGGCTAAAGGAAGAAACTAAAGAGAGGACACCTACTCCTTTTCCTTCTACTCCTGTTCCTAAACCGTTAGAAGAGACCTCAACCCCTAAAGTTAAGAAAAGCACTTCGCATATTTCGGTTAGTCAGTTCGGCAGATATCAGGTTCAGGAGATAATAGGCAGGGGAGCAATGGGCACGGTGTATAAGGGGGTGGATCCGGCTATTGACCGCCTGGTGGCTTTGAAGACTATCAGATTAGATACTCTGGCTTCCCCTGAGGAGATGGCTGAACTGGTAGACCGGTTAGTCAAAGAGGCTCAGGCTGCAGGTAGGCTCTCTCATCCGAATATTGTCACCATTTACGATGTGGGACAGGAAGGAGACCTTTACTATATCGCTATGGAATACCTGCAGGGATACACTCTGGATAAAATGATCCAGAAGAAATCAGACCTGAATTACAAGATCGTGGCTAAGATTATGATCCAGACCTGCCTGGCTTTAAGTTACGCCCACGAAAAAGGGATAATCCACCGGGATATCAAGCCGGCCAACATAATGATTCTGGATAATTTCGATATAAAAGTGATGGACTTCGGAATCGCCAGGTTAGGCGGCTCTGCAACTATGACCCAGACCGGAATGGCAATGGGAACGCCCAGCTATATTGCTCCAGAGATTCTCCAGGGGAAGACTGCTGACAGAAGATCGGATATCTTTTCTCTTGGAGTAGTCCTGTACGAGATTTTGACCGGGCAAAAACCTTTTAGAGGAGAAACCATCAGCGCTTTAATCTACAGCATATTGAACGACCAGCCTCTAATGCCCTCAGCCATAAATGAGAAAACTCCGACACTTTTTGACCGCATTGTAGGCAAAGCCCTGATGAAGAATCCCGAGGAAAGATACCAGAATGCCTCTGAGATGGAAGCCCAGCTAAAAGAATTCCTTTCCTCTTTTGTCGTCACCCGCACTTTCAGGATCTGACGAAAACATTAATCAACAGGGACATGCCCCGTATTTGTCCTGATAATTTTAACTCCGGTAAGCGAGGCTTCAGGTTGTCGTATAGACAGTAATTCGCAATAGTTCATCGACTGACCTAATCACAAACCCGTTGGGACAATCAAACGGGACAACTTTATATCTTCTCTAAATAAAAATTAGTTTGCCAGATGGTGAAATGAAGATTATAATATATCTTGAGGTTTAGAGGGAGAATCAATGTCCAAAAAAATATTGATAATAGAGGACGATAAAGATATCGTTGAATTGGTCAGACATTATCTGGAAAAGGAAAATTTTGTCCTGAAAGATGCTGCAGATGGTTTTTCAGGTCTTAAAAAAGCTAAATCTGAAAATTTTGACCTGGTTATACTGGATATAATGCTTCCGGAAATGGATGGACTGGAGGTCTGCAAAGAGTTAAGAGCAGATCCAAAAACTTCCTCTACTCCTGTAGTAATGCTAACCGCTAAAGGAGAGGAAACAGATAAGATCGTTGGACTGGAAATAGGAGCGGATGATTACCTAACCAAGCCTTTCAGCCCCAGGGAACTGGTTGCCAGGGTCAAAGCCCTGCTAAGGAGAGTTGAGAAAAAACCTGAAAAGGAGAAAATCTATCGTTATGCTAATCTGGTTCTGGACCTATTCAAACATGAGGTAACTCTGGATAGAAAGGTATTTCAACTGACTTCAAAGGAATTTGCCTTGCTCGAATGTTTACTGCGAAACAAGGGAAGGGTTTTAAGCCGGGATTACCTGATGGACCAGGTCTGGGGGTATGATTATTATGGAGGTATGCGCACCGTGGATGTTCATATCCGCAGATTAAGGGAGAAAATTCCCCTTTTATCCCAGAGCATTCAAACTGTCAAGAATCTGGGTTATAGACTTAAAGAGATTTCACCCGAATAAGTCTCAGTTTTTTTTCATATGAGGATGCAGCTTAAATTATTTTTGACCTATCTTCTGGTCAGCTTATTAGGTCTTTTCTTAGCCGGTGTTTTGATTTCATCTTCAGAGAGAAAACGCTCCCTGACTCAACTCGAGCAGAGTATGTTTTCTCAGACTCACCTTTTGTCTATTATCTTCTCTACTTCCTTGAGTAACAGTTTAAGCCTTGCCAAAATAGACAGTTTAACTGATGAGCTCAGCAGAGATATTCAGGGCAGGATAACCATCATAGATAAACAAGGTAAAGTCCTGGGTGATTCGTATGAGAATGGCGAGGCACTTCTTCGCATGGAGAATCACAGAAACAGGCCTGAGGTAGTTTCAGCCCTGCAGGATAAGCCAAAAAAGAGTATCCGCTACAGCTATACCGTAAAAGAGGAGATGCTTTATATAGCTTCTCCCATTAAACTTCAGGGCGAGACCATAGGCGTGGCGCGTTTAGCCCTTCCCTTGACCGAGCTGAGACATCAGCAGAACAGGATATTGAATATCGTCCTTTTAGGTCTGGTTGCAGCCTTCATCTTTTCGCTGGTCTTGAGCCTCGGGTTTGCTAATCGGGTATCCAAACCTCTGCGCCAGATGATGCAGATAGGTAAGTTGCTGTCCAAAGGAGATTTTACCCAGAGGATTAAGACAAAAACCAGAGATGAAATAGGGGAATTAGGCGAAATCCTAAACCAGATGTCAGATGAGCTTTCACAGAAGATCGCTCAGATAAGTGAAGAAAAATCTCAGATCGATTCGATTCTCTCCAGCATGGTGGAAGGGGTTCTGGCTGTGGACTCCTCTGGAAAAGTCCTTTTAGTTAACAAGACTTTGAGTCAGGTGTTTAATCTGGGTTCCGCAAATTACGGAAAGCCATATTATGAGGTAATTCGTAATCCGGAACTCAATCAATTCATTCAGGAGGTTCTGACAAACCCGAAGGAGAAAAGAAAAGAAGTCTCTTTTTTTCATCCGGAAGAAAAAGATTTTATGGTGCAGTCCGCCTTGGTGAAGCAGAAAAGAAAAGGCTCCATCTCTCTGCTTTTTGTCTTCCACGACATCACCGAACTCAAGAAAACAGAGCGGATTCGGAAAGATTTCGTGGCAAATGTCTCGCATGAGTTAAGAACCCCTCTGACTTCAATAAAAGGGTTTGTCGAAGCTTTAAAAGATGGTGCTATCAATGATCCGGAAAAATCTCTACAATTTCTATCCATAATCTCCCAGCATGCTGATCGAATGAACAAAATCGTGACCGACCTTCTCCAGCTTTCCCGAATCGAATCTAAGGACTTCAGCTTGAAAATCGAGCCTTTTTTTCTGAAGGAGCTTTTTGACGAAGTTTTTGCTACTCTCAAGAACTCAGCCCAGGATAAATCTCAAATTCTGGAGATCAGCCTTCCGTCTCCTGATCTTCAAATCTCAGCAGACAGACACTGGATAATCCAGGCTCTGACCAACCTGGTGGACAATGCCATAAAATATACTCCTGAAAAAGGGAAGATAAGGATCGAAGCAAGAGACAAAGGGGAATCTGTCGAGATTGCGGTAATCGACAACGGAATCGGAATACCCCAGAAAGACCTGCCCCGCATTTTTGAAAGGTTTTACCGGGTGGATAAAGGGCGTTCCCGGGAATCAGGAGGAACCGGGCTCGGGCTTTCCATAGTCAAGCATATAATCGAAGCCCATGCTGGAAAAATCGAGGTCAAAAGCCAGGAAGGTAAAGGAAGCGAGTTCAGTTTTTCTCTGAAAAAGGTGTACGTCTGATTTCTGGAGTGTAAAGCTTCAGCTTTACCTTCAAAAAGCTAAAGCTTTATACTCCAATTTTCCTGCAAAACTGGGGGAACAGGCATCTTGCCTGTTCAGTGCTGTCAGACAAGAATGTCTGACCTATCGAAATATTTTTGTAGCGGAAACCTTCAGGTTTCCATTAAATGGATGGAAGGCTGAAGCCTTCCGCTACTTTAAAAAACCAGGTTCAGGCTTTGATCTTCCAGGAATAATCCAGTTCTGCAGTTTTTCTTATCATTGCGCTTACTGAGCAGTATTTATCAGCAGAAAGCTCAACCGCATTTTTCAGGTCAGAATCTTTGAGGTCTTTCCCCTGAAAAATATATTCTATCTTGATCTTTTTGAAAACCCGGGGATGTTCATCTGCTCTTTCTGCCTCAAGTTTTATCTCCAGACCGTCTAATTTGATCCTTTTCTTTTCCAGAATCGGAACCACATCCAGGCCGGTGCAGGCCCCGAGAGCTGTTAACACTAACTCCATCGGAGTAGGTCCGGTATTTTCCCCACCTTTCTCGATAGCTATATCCATTTTGACTTTATGCCCGGATTCAGTTTCGCCTTCGAACCTTCGTTTACCCAGCCATTTTATCTTGGTCCACATATTACACCTCTTATCATGAGAAAATTCCCCTTGCGGATCATCATATTGGAGTGTAAACCTTCAGGTTTACCATTCGTCTTCAGCTCTTCGACTGAAAAAGTAAAGCTAAAGCTTGACACTCCATTCTGAGATGTCAGATACGAATGTCTGACCTACCGGAAAAAAAATTATCTTAAAAAAGAGAGAACCTCTCTTTAAATTATCCTATCAGCCGCACCTTTTATGCCCGTACCCACATACTGAACAGAATATGTCGCCATCTACCTTTTTGAGTCTGGCAAAGTGACAATTGGGGCACTCCTGTTCCTCTTTAAGTATTTCAATCAAAGAATTTTCCTGGACTGAGGATTGGTCCTCTTGCTTGATTTTGATTTTTTTCTCTAACCCCGCCAACACGACTTTATTCAACCTATTAAAATCCTTTCTAATTTCTCAACGAAACTATTCTTCGGAGCAGCGCCGACCATCTGATCCACCACCTGACCTTTTTTGAAGAAAAGCAGGCTGGGGATGCTCATTATCCCGTATTTGATCGAGGTCTTTCCGTTATTGTCCACATTCAGTTTCCCTACTTTTAGTTTACCAACATATTCCTTTGCCAGCTCATCCACAATCGGACCCACCATCCTGCAGGGACCACACCAGGTAGCCCAGAAATCCACTAAAACCGGCAAATCCGATTTCAAAACCTCCTGCTCAAAATTATCATCAGTCAGCTCAATAGGCTCGCTCATCTTCTCTCCTCATGCTTTGAGATTTAGTTGTCACTTGGATCCGATTTCGGATAGAATCTCTTTGACCCTTTCAAATAACTTCTGCTCCTTTTCCAATCCGATTATCTGCTCTAAGACCTTTCCCTGTCTGAAAAAAAGTAAATTGGGCATGCTCAGGATATTAAACCTTGCGCCTATCTCAGGAAATTTGCCCACATCCAACTTCCCCACTTTTAATTTACCTTTATATTCAGTTGATACTTTTTCTAAGATCGAGAACATCCCCTTGCACGGTCCACACCACTCTGCCCAGAAATCGACCAGATAGAGATCTTTTGATTTCATAACCTCAGAGTCAAAATTTTTATCAGTCAGCTCGATCATACCTTCTTTTCCAAATCCTTGATTCTCTTCTCTAACTCCCTGATCTTTTTGACATAAAAAGGCAAAAGTGTAATGCAAGCCTCGATCTTCTTAGCCTTTGTATGCTCTCTGGCTGGATAACCTGAGACTATGGTATTAGAAGGAATAGACTTGGTCGCTCCGGCCTGGGCACCAAGCATCACATTGTCACCTATCTTTATATGCCCTCCTAATCCAACCTGACCTCCCATGACTACATTTTTCCCCACCCTGGTACTCCCGGAGATACCTACCTGAGCGGCTAAAACTGTATTCTCACCGATGGAAACATTATGACCTATTTGAACCAGGTTGTCGATTTTGGTACCTTTCCCTATCCTGGTCTCTCCCAAAGTAGCCCTATCGATGGTAGTATTCGCCCCTATTTCCACATCATCTTCTAACACAACTTTCCCCACCTGAGGTATCTTATGATAAACTCCACCTTCTCTTGCGTACCCGAATCCATCACTTCCGATAACCGCGCCAGGATGAAGGATGACCCTTTTGCCGATCAGGCTTTCTTCCCGGATCGTTACCCTGGGATAAAGAAAACTCTCCTCTCCTAAAACAGAATCGTCACCTATAAAGCTTCCAGCTAAAATCGTTACCCGGTCTTCGATTTGAACCCTGTCGCCGATAATCACATATGGACCGATATGGACACCCTTTCCAATCCTGACATCTTTTCCCAGAATGGCGCTTTTATGAATACCCTCGGGTAAATCTTTTTTTATTGTGAAAATTTCTAACGCTTTGCAAAAAGCATAGTAAGGATTGTTATGCCTGATCAAAGGAATTTTTGCTTTATCGATCTCCCTGCCCACTATCACTGCGGAGGCTCTGGTTTTCTCCAGATAAGCCCTGTACACAGGATTAGCCAGGAAAGAAAGCTCACCTGGTTCTGCCTCCTCGATTCCTGCTATACCCTTAATCCTGATGGAGCCGTCCCCTATGAGTTCTCCTGAGATAAGAGAAGCTATTTCCTCTAAGGTTTTCTCCATATCCGAGCTTTTTAAACGAAAATTTATTGCATCTTGCTCAAAGCATCTAAGACCATATCAGTCAAATCCAGACCTTTTTTCGCCCAGGCAACGTTCCCGTTGACTGCATCGAAGATCATTATGTAATTATTCTCCAGGGCTATCTTTTCTAAGGCGGCATTGATCTTATCCAGAATCGGTTTAGTCAGGTCAGTATTTAGCTTCTCCATCTTCCCGCCCGGGCCAAAGGTCTGATTGACAAAGGTCGTATATTCGGTCTTCTTCTGCTCGATGAAATGCTCTTTCTCCTTTTTTTTCTCCTCGCTCAAAAGCAGGCTCTGTTTGTCGAAGTCAGCCTGCAGGCTATCCACTCCTTTCTTGAGACTATCTGCCTGGAGCTGCCATTTAGCTACCTCCTGATCAAATTTTACCTGAACGTCAGCGAATTCTTTATAACTGGTCCGGAGCTTCATAGAATCTATATATCCGATCTTCCCTTCTTGAGCCAGAAGCTGGGTACTAAAAAGAATTAGAAAACTCATCCCGGACAAAAAAACTGCCACGATTTTTGAATTTATTCTAAGCATTTTTTCCTCCGAAACTTAGAAGGGTCTGCCGAACTGGAAGTGAGGTCTCCACTTATCTTTTCCAGGATAGTCAAATCCATAGCCAAAATCAAACCCGATCATCCCTAAGCTGGGCACGACCATCCTGAAACCAAAACCGGCTGATTTGTAAAGTCGCCCGAAGGAAACAGGAGAAAACTGCCTGCCGGTCATCCAGGCATTTCCGGCATCCGCAAAAAGCAGCGCGTAAATCTGCTGTTCCACCAGGGGAAACTGATACTCCAGATTATATACCAGCATACTCCTTCCACGAATGAGATTGCCAGAAGCATCTCTGGGACCTATCCGGCCATCCGGATAACCCCTTACCATTCCATCCGGGTCAGTGCCACCGGGAGCGAACCTCTCGCTATAAGGAATGTTAGAGTTCCGGCCATATCCATCGATCAACCCAGCCCGAACTTTAGCCATCAGGACGAATTTCCAGAAAGTCTTCACGTATTTGGAGAACTCGAATATATGTTTATGATAGGACCAGTTTCCTCCTAAAAGCCCGCCGGCTAATTCAACATCGTAAGTCAGAACCGAGCCGGAAGTGGCAAACTGAGGCAGGTCCCTGGAATCCCTCAAGAAAGTGAAGTTCACACTTGATGTCATTTGTGGCCATTTTATGTACTGGAGTCCGTAGGGGCTATCTTTGTAATTTGTCAGATAAGTCTCAGAGAAATCAAAATAGCGTACGCTTTCCAGTCTGTATCTGGCGTAGAGCCTCGAATAGTTATCTGGCCAGCTCAGCCTCCTGCCTATCCTCAGTCCACCCCCGGTTCTACCTTCTGTAAAGTCCGAGTACCATCTGCGGTTGACCCGATAAATGTCTATTCCCACAGAAGTAGGGGTATCCTTGAACCACGGCTCAGTGAAACTAAGCTGAAGGGAATTTGTAGTTTTTCCGAATTCCCAGTTAAGCTGCACATTCTGCCCATTACCCATAAAATTAGGTATCCCCAGGCCTATGGAACCCACTAATTTGTCGACCGCACTATACCCTGCTCCAAAATTAATAGTGCCAGTCTGTTTCTCCTCGATTTTGAGTATAAGGTCTATGTCGCCATTCGGTAATACCTCTATATCCGGAGAAACATTGGAGAAATAGTTCAAATACATCACATCCCTCAGGCTCCTCAAAAGGATCGAACGATGAAACCTCCGACCCGGAATCACTGATAATTCCCTCCGGACGACTTTCTCCTTGGTCTTGATATTACCTTCGATTCTCACGAAATGGATGTTAGCTGGAACCCCTTCAGTTATCTGGTAATCGATATTGACCACATTTCCCTGGGTGGAGGTATTGTCCAGGATCTGGACGTAGATATATCCTTCTTCTTGATAAAGATTGTTTAGCTCGGTTAAAGTCTCCTCAAATTTCTTCTGATCATAAAATTCCCCTGGTTTGAACTTAACTACCTTCCGAAGTTTCTCTTCTGGAAAGATAGTGTTCCCATGGAAACTCACCCCTCCGAATTTATATCTTTCCCCTTCAGAAAGCACCAGCCGGATGAACATATCCTTGCCTGTGGGATCAAACCAGATCGAATCCGACAGGATCTCCGCATCCAGGTACCCATTTTTCTTGTAGAAATCCGTGATCCGCCCCTTATCCTCCTGGTATTTTTCAGAATTGAACTCACCGCTTCTGAGCAAGCTGGCCTGTTTGGTCTTCATCTGTTTCCTGATCTTCCCCTCGCTGAAATCCTTGTTCCCCTGGACGTAGATTTTCTTTATTTTTACTTTCTCCCCCTCATCGATCTTATAATCCAAGACCACTTCCTCTTCCTTCGAACCAGGCTTGAGCTCAGACTGCACCCTGGTTGCCGCATAACCTTTATCCCGGTATAAGCCCTGAATGACATTGATGCCGTCCTTAACCTGCTGGGGGCTTACCTGCATCCCGGCTTTCAGACCCAGTTTATCTTCTATCTCCCGATTCTTAAATCTCTTGTTCCCTTTTATCTCTAACTGGGCAAGTTTTGGATATTCTTGAAGTCTGATCGTGAGGATAACCCCTCCTTCAGTTTGCGTGGCGGTGATCGTTACATTTGAAAAAAGTCCTAAGCCGTAAATCCTTTTGATAGCCCTCTGGATGCTGGTCAGATCAAGATTAGAGCCCGGGGTAAATCCAGAAGCTAAGAGAACCAGAGATTTATCAGCAGATTTATTCCCCTGAACCTCTACCCGGGATATGGTTAAAACCTGAGAATAGGAAATAGAGTAAATGGAAAAGATCAAAAGTATGAGCAGAATCGATTTTTTGGTTATCATTTTATTTTTTAAGCTTTTGACTTTTTAGGTGCGTTTATCTTACTGATCATTATCTGGGTATAGTCCTGCCGGTGCCCTTTTTTTCTTCTGTACTTCACTCTCCTTTTGAATTTATAAACCAGGATTTTTTCTCCTTTACCGGTTGACAAAACCTGTGCCTCGATTTTAGCACCCTCCAGATAGGGTTTCCCCATCAGGGGCTCTTTTTCATCTCTGGAGATCAAAAGCACCTTATCAAATGCGACCTCTTTCCCCTGTTCTGCTGCTATTTTCGGAATTTTCAGCTTATCCCCTTCCTGCACCTTAAACTGCAGACCACCGGTTTCCATTACTGCATACATCTAACTTCCTCCGTTTGTAAAATTTTGACTCAAATTCTAAATTTTATACGAAGGCTAATATATTACTATTTTACCCTTAGTCAAGCAGATTTGTTTCATCAGTTTTCTCAAAAATTAACTTTGGGGAAAGATAGAATAAGGGAGTATCTATGTTCATATAAATGTACCAAGTTAAATAATGTAGCGGAGGTCTTCAGACCTCCATTTTTTAAAATAAAAAAATCCTGTTCTCTTTTTAAAAGAACAGGATTTTATTTTTAAACCTTATTATTTCTTTACTTTTTCCTTCTAAATCTGAAAGCACCTAAACCTAACAAACCTGTGCCAAGAAGCATCAAAGTGCCTGGCTCTGGAACGGGATTGTAAGCGATGTCATCCAGAATAAACTGATCGCCGTAATCGTGGAATAGCACATAAGCGATATCGAAGCTGGGGCTCGAAAGCGAAAGTTGCGAATTGCTGCCGAGAATGCTAGGCCCTGAGGTGCTGGTTAACAAGACGTCAGATGAGTTGTAGGCTTCCATATAGAAAGTCGTGAAACTGCTGTACCAGGCTGAAACAGAATTAACGAATCCGCCAGTGAAATCCATCCTGATAGTGGGATCTGTGCTCGAGAATAAAACTGCATTCCCAGAATGAGGAGGACCATCTGTGCTGTTGTATCCGTAAATCACTGCGTCTAAAATAGTGGCATCTAACCCAAAATTTACCCCTGAGTAATATCCGCCTAAGTTTGTGTTCCCTCCAAAATAATAGTGCGCATCAGGTATGCCCTCAAAGTCCAGAAGAATCTGACCCCAGCCAGGGGAAGTCAAGAGGACTGTAAGTACGAGCCCTAAAATGACCTTTTTCATTTTTCTTTCACCTCCATTGCATTTTAAATAGTTAATTGTTAATTTTCTTTAAATTTCCAAGAACTTAAATAATAATTCTATCATATATTAATCAACTCATATGCCAAAGGGCACCGTAAAAAGACATCTTTTTTATCTTCTTTATTTGATTGAAGTTATAAGCAGATTACTGAGCCTATTTTAGTTGGAACTATTTTCTGCCTTAACCAAAATGTCAATATTCTTGAACAACAAGCTTTTTGGCTTTGATGAATTTCAGATTAAGATATTGTTATTCTACAGGTTAGACAAATTATTGTGTTTGTTCAGATTTTGGACAAAAAGACAGATAATTTTTAACTACATTAAGCAATCGAGCGGTTTTTCCCTCCCTGCAATAAAAAAACCCCTGATTCACCGCCAGAGGTGAATCAGGGGTGTAATAAATAATTTCCTGTCAGGAGTAGCTCCTGA
>Ga0209642_10000629_pt1 | contig 22757 bp, 24 predicted proteins | sample RifCSP19_2_FD_184025 | JGI IMG/M metagenome (GOLD analysis project Ga0209642, IMG submission 184025) | Soil microbial communities from Rifle, Colorado - Rifle CSP2_sed 19_2 (SPAdes) (version 2) | ecosystem: Environmental > Terrestrial > Deep subsurface > Rock core/Sediment | place: Rifle... | reverse complement strand
GGCGGGTAGTCATGCCGCTCACCGAGGTCGCCAAGGACACGACCGTCGCGCTCGTCGCCGACCCCGAGGGACACATCGTCGGCCTGATGTAGGTCGAAACGCCCCTCGCACTGGGGCTCGCCCCGGACCTGCACGCTGTAGGCTCGGGGCGATGGTTCTTCCGTCGCATCATCTCTACGTCCACGTCCCGTTCTGCCGGCTGGTGTGCGCCTACTGCGATTTCGTGACCGTGGGCGGCCGTGGCACCGAGATCCCCCGGTACGTGGCTGCCCTGGAGGCTGAGCTGGCGCTCCGGCCGGCAGATGGCGAGCTGGCGACCATCTATTTCGGCGGAGGCACGCCATCGCTGCTCCCGGCCGATGCGGTGGCAGACCTGGTCGCAGCGGCACGTGCGCGGTGGGCCGGCCGCCCGGCCGAGATCACACTGGAGGCCAACCCCAGCGCCCGCGAGTCGCCCGATTGGGCCGGTCTCCGCGCGGCCGGGATCAACCGCATCTCGCTCGGCGTGCAGTCGCTCCGTGACCTCGAACTGGCCACGCTGACCCGCGGGCACACGGGGGCGGAGGCGCGCGCCGCCTACACGGCCGTCCGCGCGGCCGGCTTCGAGAATGTGTCGGTCGATCTGATCTACGGCATCCCCGGCCAGTCGCTGGCCGATTGGCGTCTCGGACTGGCCGATGCGGTGGCGCTCGAGCCCGACCACATCTCCCTGTACGCGCTCCAGCTTGCCCTGGCGCCCGACGAGTGGGCCGCACCGCCGCGGCCCGGCGCGCTTCGCTGGCGGCAGCGCATGGTGGGGCGGCAGGACGATGGCCTGGCCGTCTCCCAGTACCAGCTCGCCGAGGCGCTGCTCGAGGCGGCCGGCTTCGACCATTACGAGCTCTCGTCCTGGGCCAAACCGGGATTCGAGTCTCGGCACAACTTGGCCTATTGGGAGCGCCGGCCGTACACGGGTATCGGGGCGGGCGCGCATTCGTTCGACGGTGCGACCCGGTCGTGGAACGACCGCGACCTCGACCGCTACCTCGCGGTGACCGAGTCGGGCGCACGCGCGCAGGCCGGAAGCGAAACGCTCGACGAGGCGATCCGCGCCTTCGAAGCGGTGTCGCTGGGGCTGCGCCGGGTGGCCGGCTTCTCGCGCGCGGCCTTTGCCGACGAGTTCGGGCAGGACCCCCTGGAGCGCTTCCCGGCCGCGGTCGAGGAAGGAGTCGGCGCGGGACTGCTCGAGGTGGCCGGCGATGAGATCCGCCTCACATCGCGCGGGCGCCTGCTGGCCAACGAGGCGCTCGTCGCCTTCGCTTCGTAGGGGGCGATGAGGGGAGACGACCGCGACGGCTGGGTCGCGTTGACATGGGTCCGGCACCGTTGGTACGATGCCGTTCACGCACGATTGGCACTCTCACCCTTAGAGTGCCAACGCACAGCCAGCGGAGATTGGATTGGTCGGCGAGCAGAGTTCCCACAGCGACACGACCGCGTCACCCCGCTCCGGTCTCGACCTGACCGAGCGGCAGCGGACGGTGCTGCGCGCCGTGGTGGAGGACTACGTGCTCAGCGCGGTGCCGGTCGGCTCGCGCGCCCTGGTCGACCGGTATCGGCTGCTGGTCAGCTCCGCAACCGTGCGCAGCGCCATGGCCGAGCTGGAAGCGCTGGGCCTGCTGAGCCACCCGCACACCAGCGCCGGGCGCGTGCCGTCGGACCTGGGCTACCGCGTGTATGTCGAGTCGCTCATGCGTGAGGCGTCGCTTGACCGATCCGACCAGCTGATGATCCGCCACCAGTTCTCGCAGGTTCAGCTGACGAGCAACGAGTGGCTCCGGCTGGCCGCCTCGATTCTCGCGGGGAGCACCCGGTCCGCCGCGGTAGTGACCCCTGCCAAGGCGCGCCGCGCCCGATTCGGCCACCTGCAGCTCGTCGAGCTGGGCGACCAGACGCGGCTGGCGGTCCTGGTGCTGGCCGATGGCAACGTGGTCCAGCGCCGCCTCGACCGGGCCGTGCTCGAACGCGCCATGGCCGGCGAACCGCTGGGCCAGGTCGACCTGGATGCGGCGGCGGCGACCATCAATGCCGACTTCGCAGGCCTCACCGGCCCGCAGATCCGACGTCGCGCGGCGAAGCTCACCGGTCTGGCGGCCCACGCCGGCGAGGTGGTCGCCTCGCTTGTCGAGGATGCTGACACCGTGGCGGTCGAGGAGGTCTTCACCGATGGCATCGGCAACGTGCTCGAGCAGCCCGAGTTCGCCGAGGGGGCGAAGCTGCGTGGCGTGCTGGAGGTCCTGCAACGTTCCGACTTCCTCGAGCAGCTCGTGCCGGTCCTGGCGCGGCGCGGCGGTGTCACGGTGATCATCGGTCACGAGAACGCGAACGACGCCATGCACGAGGTAAGCCTGGTCTTCGCCCCGTACGGCGCGCCGGGCGGCGCCCTTGGGCTGCTGGGCGTCCTGGGGCCGACCCGCATGCCGTATCCGCGGGCGATCCCGACCGTTCGCTACCTTGCCACGCTCATGAACGAGCTGATCACCAGCCACCACGGGGGTGACGCGTGAGTGGCCGCGAGCGCGAGCCCCGTGACGATGGGCACCCGACCAACGGCGCCCCGGCGCCCGATGAGGCACGGCACGGCCGCGGCCCGTCGCGCGGAGCGCTGATTGCGAAGCTGGAGGATCTGGACCGAGAGCTCGAGGAGGCACGAGCGGCCGCGGACGAGCAGCTGCGCACCGCGCAGCGGGCGACCGCCGACCTGGCCAACTACCGCCGGCGAGTCGAAGAGGACCGCGGCGCGTCGATGGGCTTCGCCAACGCGCTGCTGATCGGCAAGCTGCTGGCGGTGCTCGACGACTTCGATCGGGCCCTCGACCACGTCCCGCCCGACGCGCACGAGGGCTGGCTGGATGGGATCCGCCTGGTGGAGCGCAAGCTGCGTTCCCTCCTCGAGGCCGAGGGCGTGACACAGATCGAGGCGGCGGGCCAACCATTCGATCCGAACCTGCACGAGGCGGTCGTCCACGAGGAGACCACCGAATTCCCCGATAACCAGGTGATCGGCGAGCTGCAGCGGGGCTACCGCCTGCACGACCGGGTCTTGCGCCCGTCGCTGGTCCGCGTCGCGAACAACCCGAAGGAGCACTGAGCGCATGGGCAAGATCATCGGCATCGACCTCGGAACCACCAACTCGGTGGTGGCCGTCATGGAGGGCGGCGAACCGCAGGTCATCAGCAACGCGGAGGGGGGCCGGATCACACCATCGGTCGTCGCCTTTGCCAAGAGCGGGGAGCGGCTGGTCGGGCAGGTTGCCAAGCGCCAGGCGATCACCAACCCTGAGAACACCATCTTCTCCATCAAGCGGTTCATGGGTCGACGCTTCGAAGATCCGGAGGTTCGCCACAGCAAGGACCTCGTCCCGTACAAGGTCGAGAAGGACCCGAAGTCGGACGGCATCGTGGTGACGCTGGCCAACGAGAAGACCTTCAGCCCGCCCGAGATCAGCGCCATGATCCTGCAGAAGCTGAAGGCCGATGCCGAGGCCTACCTGGGCGAGAAGGTGACCGAGGCGGTGATCACCGTGCCGGCCTACTTCGACGACACCCAGCGCCAGGCGACCAAGGATGCCGGACGGATCGCCGGACTCGACGTCAAGCGCATCGTCAACGAGCCGACCGCATCGGCTCTGGCCTACGGCCTGGACAAGACCAAGGACGAGAAGATCGCGGTCTACGACCTCGGTGGCGGCACCTTCGACATCTCGATCCTGGAGCTCTCCGAGGGCGTCTTCGAGGTGCGCAGCACCAACGGCGACACGCACCTGGGTGGTGACGACTTTGACCAGCGGGTGATCGACTGGCTCTCGGCCGAGTTCCGCAAGGAGCAGGGGATCGACCTGTCGAAGGACCGGATCGCCCTCCAGCGCCTCAAGGAGGCCGCCGAAAAGGCGAAGATCGAGCTCTCCAGCACCACCCAGACCGAGATCAACCTGCCGTTCATCAGCGCCGATGCCTCCGGGCCCAAGCACCTGGTCATGAGCCTTACCCGCGCCAAGCTCGAGGACCTGGTTGCCGACCTGATCAGCCAGACGGCCGGGCCGGTGAAGAAGGCGATGGCCGATGCGAACCTGAAGCCGACCGATATCGACGAGGTGATCCTGGTCGGCGGCATGACGCGCATGCCGTCGGTCATTGAGGCTGTCAAGGCCATGTTCGCCGGCAAGGAGCCGCACAAGGGCGTCAACCCGGACGAGGTGGTCGCGGTCGGCGCCGCCATCCAGGCCGGCGTCCTGGCCGGCGAGGTGAAGGACGTCCTGCTCCTCGACGTGACGCCGCTGTCGCTGGGGATCGAGACCCTCGGCGGCGTGGCCACCAAGATGATCAACCGCAACACCACCATCCCGACCAGCCACACGCAGATCTTCTCGACCGCGTCCGACAGTCAGCCGTCGGTCGATATCGTTGTCCTGCAGGGCGAGCGCGAGATGGCGACCGACAACAAGAAGCTGGCCACCTTCCGGCTCGATGGCATTCCACCGGCTCCGCGTGGCGTGCCTCAGATCGAGGTCACCTTCGACATCGATGCGAACGGCATCCTCAACGTGGCGGCCAAGGACAAGGCCACCAACAAGGAGCAGAAGGTCACCATCACCGCGTCCTCCATGCTCGCCAAGGAGGACGTCGACAAGATGGTGCGCGACGCCGCCGAGCACGCCGAGGAGGACCGGGCGCGCCGGGCGGAGATCGAGTCACGCAACGAGGCCGACGCGCTGACCTACCAGGCCGAACGGCTGATCAAGGATCTCGGCGACAAGATGAGCGACGATGATCGCAAGGAGATCACCGCGCGCATCGAGGCCGTCCGCGAGGCCCTGGCCGGGACCGATGCGGGCGTCATCGACTCGACCAAGCAGCAGCTCGCCGAGGTGCTGCAGCGGGTCGGCACCAAGGCCTACGAGACGTCCGGTGACGGCGAATCGACCGATGAGTCCGAAGGCGCCGATGGCGAGGGTGAGACCGATGGGGCCGGGCCGGACGGCGAGCCGGCCACCGACGACGAGGGCGAGACGATCGAGGGCGAGTACAAGGAGGTGTAAGTGGGACTCGGGGACCAGTCCTTGGCTAGCTGTCGCAACAGCCTGCGGACCGGCCCCCGCCTCCCCTCACCGCTCCCAGCCTGGAGAATCGTGCGGCCGAATTACCGAGCCCGGGGTCCGAGCAACCGCCGCGACTGCGGGCAGCCGGCGCAGGTCGCCCACTGCCGCGGATATCGTCGTTCCAAGGCGTCGCTGACCGCGCACACTGTCCTCGTCTGACCCCGCCGCGAGGGGTGCACCGGACGGGAGGAGCCGCCTGATGCGTGGTTACCGACAGAGGAGCCTCCGTACGCGGATCGCTGCCGGCGTGTTCGGCGGGCTGGCTGTGCTGATCACCGTGTTCGGGCTGCTGGCCCTGCGAGCCATCAGTCTGAGCACAAGTTTCGCGCTCGAGGAGCGCCTCCGCCTGGCGGAGATCAGCGCTGACGCGGTCGACGACCTCATTTACCACACTGCGCAGCAGCTCGAGAGGACAGCCGCCTTCGCGGCAACCTGGGCGAGCGAGGACCAGGAACGGCAGGTCGCGCACGTCTACGATCTGCTCACCGAGTTCGAGCGGATCGCGCGCTTCGGTCCGGAGGGTGACCTCCTGTGGGAGGTGCCGCGGCCGACCGAAGACGCCAGATGGGCGTTCGGCGACGACCCCGCGGTCCGGGATGCGTTCGGTCGCCTCGAGACGAGCATCGTGGCGCCGGCGCGCGGAGAAGGGGCGGATGACCTGATAGCTATCCTCATCACCCCGCTCGATCGCCAGGATGGCTCGGCCGGCTTCCTGGCTGGCGAGCTGCGTGCCTCGCATGACGACATCAGCCTCTTGTCGCTGCCAGGGGGCGAGGCCTCGCTCCGCTCCGAGATCGTCGATGCCGACGGCTACATCGTCGTCCACTCCGGCGGGGAAGAAGACTATCGGCCAGACGAGCATGTCGGGGTCCTCGCCCCCATGATCGCGGGTGGGAGACCCGGGACGACGATTCATCATATGGAGAACGGACCGGATCATGTCGTCGCCTTCTACCCGTTTCGCCTCCGTCCGGGCGGCTTCGTCGTAGAGCAAACTGAAGATGCCGCGCTCGTCCTCCCACAGGAGATGCAGCGGATCATGCTCGTGTACGGGATCGGCGCGCTGCTGGCCGCCTCGGTTGCCGCCTGGCTGCATGCCACCTCGGTGGTGCGGCCGATCCGGCGCCTCACCGGCGACGCCGCGCGCATGGCCTCCGGTGACCTCGACAATCCGATTACGGTCTCCCGCGGCGACGAGATCGGGGAGCTCGCCAGCCGATTCGACGAGATGCGCGTCAAGCTGAGAACTTCGCTCGAGGAGAGCACCCGCTGGGCCGAGGAGCTGGAGCACCGCGTCGAGCTTCGCACCAGTGAGGCAGACGAGCGGAACCGTGAACTCCACGCTCTGAACCGGATCCGGCGCCAGCTCCTGGCCAAGACGATCTCCGCCCAGGAGGAAGAGCGGAAACGGCTGGCCCGTGACCTGCACGACGACTCTGCACAGACGCTGACTGCTGTGCTGATGAGCCTGAGCGCCGCCGAAGGTGCCATCGTGGCCGATCCCCAGGTGGCCAGGGCTGCCCTGGCGCGGAGTCGTTCGCAACTTGAGATGGCGCTGACCGAGATACGAAAGGCCATCGTCGATCTCCGGCCGAGCGCGCTCGACGACCTGGGACTCGCATCGGCGATACGGTCCTACGCGGAAGAACGGCTGCGGCCCGGCGGGATCAAGCTGTCGCTGGCGACCAGCGGCGACGAACGGCGGGCACGTGGCCCTGCCGCGACGGCGATCTTCCGGATCATCCAGGAAGCCGTCAGCAATGCGGCGCAGCATTCGGCGGCCGCGAATGTGCGCGTCAGCCTTGACTTCGAGCGCAGCGAGATACACGCCCGGGTGGACGACGACGGCAGCGGCTTCGATCCCGCGAGCCTCCGCCAGCCGCAGGAGAGCGGCCGCGGTCTCGGTCTGCTCGGGATGCGTGAGCGCGCCGAGCTCTTCGGCGGTGACGTCGAGATCGAGTCACGACCGGGGGCGGGGACCTCGATCCGCGTCCGGATGCCCCTCGGGTAATCGATAGCACCATGACGCGGATCAGGATCCTCATCGCGGAGAACCACACCCTCGTTCGCGAGGGCCTCCGAGCGCTCCTGCAAGGTCACGACGACTTCGAGGTCATCGGAGAGGCGTCCACGGGTCGCGAGGCGGTGGACGGCGCCCTCCGCGAGCGGCCCGACGTGGTGCTGATGGATATCGGCATGCCCGAACTGGATGGGTTGACGGCGACGCGTCGAATTGTCGGGGCCAATCCCTCGATTCGCGTGCTGGTCCTCACCGTGCACGACTCGGTGGACTACTTCTACCGTGCCCTTGAGGCCGGCGCGCACGGTTTTCTCGTCAAGGACACGGCATCCAGCGCCCTGGTGATCGCGGTTCGGGCGGTGCACGAGGGGGGCGTGTTTCTCTATCCGCCACTCGCGAAGTTGCTGGTGGAGGACTACCTGCACCGCGTCAGCAGTGGCGAAGAGCGGTCGACCTATTCAAAGCTGACGCACCGAGAGCGTGAGATCCTGGCGATGATCGGGACCGGGCAGACCAACCTGGAGATTGCCGCGCGGCTTTCCCTCAGCATCAACACCGTCCAGACACACCGCAGCCACATCATCGACAAGCTCGACCTCCACAGCCGCGCCGAGCTGATGCGCTATGCCCTGCGCATAGGCGTCCTGCAGGAAACGCCCGAGCCGGACCCGCAAGCCTCCAGTTCCACCTGATCCACCCTCGCTCGCGGCTACTCGATCACGAAAAGACCCTAGCGTGGGGCGGGGCGTCGCCTCATCTGTTGGGGTGATGCGCTCTGGACGGTCAGGCTGAATGATGGCCACAGATGGATCGGCCGATCGATCGACCTACCGGGGACCGCGCGGGCGAACTGTCGCCAGGGCAGATCGTGCCGCCCGAGCGGGCCGCCACCCCCGAGTCGTCGCCCAGACCGTGGGCCGCGACCATCCCGCGTCGCCGGCTGCTGCGCATGCTTGGACTCGGTGCGCTGTCGGTCGCACCGATGTCGGTGCTTCCCGAGCTGCTTCGCACCGTCGGACCCGGTCGGCCGGTCGAACCGGTTGAGGGGTCCCGCAAACCGGCGACCACCCGCGATGGGCGAATCCGGCAATGGACCATGATCATCGACCTCCGCTCGTGCGATGGGTGCCAATCGGTTGGCGGCCCGCCGCGCTGCACGGCTGCATGCATCGAGGGCCACCTCGCACCCGAACCGATGGAGTGGATCGAGGTCTACGAGCAGGAGCTCGCTGGCGACGGCACGCGCTTCGTCCCCACGCCCTGCCAGCAGTGCCAGAACCCACCGTGCGTGAACGTCTGCCCGGTGGGCGCCACCTTCTCAACGCCGGAGGGGACGGTCCTGATCGACCAGGACCGCTGCATCGGCTGCCGGATCTGCATGGCTGCATGCCCGTACGACCGGCGCTTCTTCAACTGGGGCGAGCCGCCGATTCCGCCGGCAGCTCTGCTCGCCGACTACTCGGCCGAGCACCAGGTTCCGGCGCGCAAGGGGACGGTCATGAAGTGCGACTTGTGCCCGGACATGGCACGTGCCGGGACGCTTCCGTATTGCGTCCAGGGCTGCCCGAACGATGCGATCTACTACGGTGACCTCGAAGAGGACATTGCGACCAACGGGCGGGTGGTCGTCGCGGCGTCGCGGTTCCTGGCGGAGAACGATGCCTTCCGCCAGCGGGAGGAGCTCGGCACCAAGCCGCGCGTCTACTACATCCCCGGCCACGGCGAGGCAGTAGGGCGAGACGTCCTCTCTCCTGGCCGTGCTCCGACCGAGTGGCCATGGACTGAGATCGTTGACGGGGGCGTGACATGGCAACGCTGAGCGGGTGGCAGGAGCGCCTCGAGGAGACGGCGCTGGCTCCTGTCCGACGGACCAGCAGCCGCTTCTGGGCGCTGGTCGCCGCCGAGGTCGCCATCCTCGGCTGGGGCCTCTACGCGTATTCGTTCCAGCTGCGAGACGGCCTGGTGGTCACCGGCATGCGCGACCGGATCTCGTGGGGTCTGTACATCGCCACCTTTGTCTTCTTCATCGGTATCAGCCATGCCGGCACGCTCATCTCGGCCATCCTGCGTGTCTCACAGGCGCGCTGGCGCACTCCGGTCACCCGGATCGCCGAGTTCATCACCGTCGTCGCGCTCATCTGTGGCGCCGCCTTCGTGATCATCGACCTGGGCCGGCCCGACAGGGTCCTGTTCGTCTTCATTTACGGCCGATGGCAGTCGCCGATCATCTGGGACGTCCTGGCCATCACCACCTACCTGACCGCCAGCATCGTCTACCTGTTTGTCCCGATGATCCCCGACCTCGCGCTCTTCCGCGACAGGCTGAAAGGACGGACGTCGCGCTGGCGTGCATGGCTCTACCGATCGCTGGCGATCGGGTGGAACGGCAACGTCGGCCAGCGCCGCTCCCTGGCCGCCGCCATCGGCGTCCTGATGATCCTGATCATGCCGATCGCCGTATCGGTCCATACGGTCGTCTCCTGGATCTTCGCCATGACCTTGCGGGTGCCTTGGAACAGCGCCCTCTTCGGTGCCTTCTTCGTGGCGGGGGCGATCTTCTCGGGCATCGCAATCCTGATCGTCGTGATGGCGATCCTGCGCCGCGCCTACAAGCTGCATGAATACGTCACCGAGAAGCAGTTCCTGTACCTGGGGTACCTGCTGGCGGCGTTCGCGGCGATCATGATCTACGCCAACATCAACGAGCTCCTGATCCACGGCTACAAGCTCGAGGAGGGGGCCGGGTTCCACCTGCGGCAGCTCTTCCTGAACGACTTCGCGCCGCTCTTCTGGTTCTACCTGATCGGCGGCCTCTTCGGTCCGATCGCGATCGTCCTCTTCCCGGCGACGCGCAATACCCGCGGCATCGTGGCGGCGGCAATCCTCGTCACGGTTGCCATGTGGATCGAGCGCTACGTCATCGTCGTCTCCGGACTGCGCGTTCCCCTCATGCCGTACGCCCCGGCCGACTATGCCCCCACCTGGGTCGAATGGTCGATCCTGGCCGGGGGCCTGGCGCTCTTTGCGCTGTTGATCACCCTGTTCACCAAGCTCTTCCCGATCATCGCGGTCTGGGAGGTCGCCGAAGATCACGAGGCAACCGTCTCGGCGTTCGAGGTCACCTCTCCCGCAGTACCGGAGATGCCAGCACCCAGTGGAGGAACCTACTCATGAACGCCACAATCCGGCAGACCGTCCGGGCCGCCCTGGTCCTCGTGGCCGTTGGAGCGCTGACGGTTGCACTTGCGGCCCCCGCAGTCGCGTCGCACGTGACCGTGCGCACGTCGATGCCGAGTGCCGGGGCGGTTGGCGAGATCGTCCCGCTGGCGATCGACCTCCACACGCCCGGTGGGGCTCCGCTGTCGGGGACCATGGTGACCTACTACCTCCACATGTCGTTCGCGGGGGTGGAGGGACACGCCCTGATCGGGCGGGCCGTGACCGACGATGCCGGTGTCGCATCGCTCCGGTATCAGCCGCGCACGACCGGGCTCCACCAGGTGCGAATGGACTACCTGGCACCCGGCGCGACAACCGTCGAGTCGGTAGTCGCCACCTTCGACGTCGCCGGCGGCACGCAACTGGTCCGATCGGCTGGCGGTATCGACATCCCGGGTATCAACCCTGGCCTCCTGATGCTCGTGCTCGGCAGCGTATGGCTGATCCTGCTGCGTGTGTCGTTCCGCCTTGTGGCGATCGCCCGCGCCGGTGGCGCAGACGTGCCTCCCGAAGGTGATGGACCGCGGTGAACCGTTTCTTCGTGCCGGTCGTCCTTGCGGCGACGATCAGCGGCCTGGGCTTCGGGCTGGTGGTGGGGGTCATTGCGCGTAGCCCCGAGACCCATGCCAATGTTCGTCCGGAGGGTTTTGACCGAACGCCGATCGGCTACGTTGGCGAGCAGGCCAACTTCGAGGGTTTCGGTCTCGCTGACCCCGGACTGCTCACGACCGGCAATCCCGAGGAGCGTGGCCGCCTCCTCTTCATTGGCGCCAGCTGCGTGACGTGTCACGGCCTGGCGAACCAAGGAGGCGTCGTCGGCCCCAGCCTCAACGTCGACGACCTGACCGTTTCGGACTTCCGGCACGCCTTCGAGACCGGGCCCAAGGGCATGCCGGTCTTTCCCGAGGAGATGTTCAGCGACGACGATCTGGAGGCGCTCTACGCCTTCCTCGAGGCGCTCCGGAGGGACCCCTCCGCCGCGTCGCCCACACCCAGCTCATCCCCCTAGTACAAAGAGGAGTGACCATGCCCAGCCTGCGGATTCGACTGATTGCCGGCCTCGCTGCGGCGGCCCTCGTTGCCGCCGCCTGTTCCAGCACCAGCCCCTCGCCAACCGCCGAACCGTCCTCGATGGCGGAGCCGTCGTTCGACCCCGTCTCGGTTGAACCGTCTGCAAGTGCCAGCATCCACGAAGACGAGCCGGCGATCTTCTTCACGGCAGCCTCCGCCACGATCACCGTGGACGGCGATAGCTCCGACTGGAGTGCCATCGAGGGCGCTACCCTCAACATGGAGCAGCTCCGCCTCGAAAACCTCCCCCCGGAGGTGGCAGCGGAAATCGACTTCGGCCCGCTCGACCCGATCGACGTCACCTTCAAGGTCGCCACCGATGCGGAGAACATCTACGTCCTGCTTGAGGTCCCCGGCGGCTTCACCTACAACCCCGCCGACCATAACCTGTCTGCGGCGGTGGCAGTCCAGTTCTCGATTGACGACCCTGCCGCGCCACACATGGGCGCCGAGGAGCCCGACCTCGACACGAGCCTCGGGATGGTCGACATCTGGCACTGGGAGCTCGACTGCGCTCCGGGCGCGGCTTCGGGCGGCGGAACGGGCACCGGCGACGATCCGGAGTGCAACCTCGACGACGAGTACGCCACGAGGCCGGAGGTCCGTGAGGATGACGGCGGTGGAGACCTCGTCAACGCCGATGCCGAGAACAGTCTGTCCGGCGTCTGGGAGCATAGTGCCCGGGCGTCGGGCGCCGGTGCCGACGGGACGTGGATCTTCGAGTTCTCCAGGCCGCTTCAGACCGGGGATCCGCAGGATGCCCAGTTCGCCAGCGGTGGCACGGCCTACGTCGCTCTTGCCTACTGGGACCCGACGGAGGGACCCGAGGGCTGGAGCGATGCCGGGCACCTGCAGAGCGCATACAACGGCTGGATCGAGGTGACCCTGCCGTAAGGCGACCCACCGCGACCCCGGGGGCATCGGGCTTATCCCGATGCGAGCCGGGACCAATAAGAAGGCGCCCTGCAGGGCGCCTTCTTCGTCATGCGGCTCGAGCAGAGGTTAGCTGAGCTGGCTCGTGCAGTGCGGGCAGCGGGTTGCGGCGACCGGGATATCGGTGACGCAGAACGGGCAGGCCTTGATGGTCGGCGCAGGCTCGGGCTCGCCTTTTCGCAGCCGCGTGTTCATGTGGTTCACGGGCTTGACGACGAAGAAGAAGATCGCCGCGGCAATGAGCACGAAGGTGATCAGCGCGTTCAGGAAGAGCCCGTATGCGACCTCCGATTCGCCGGCCGAGAACGAGAGCGTCGAGAAATCCGGAACCCTCAACAGTCCGAGCAGCGGGGTCAGCACATTGCCGACGAAGGATGTCACCATTGCGCCGAAGGCGGCGCCGATGACGATGCCGACGGCCAGGTCGATCACGTTGCCGCGCATGATGAAATCGCGGAATTCCTTGAGCATTGGGCTTCTCCCTTGAGGGACGTACGTGCCGCCACGCCGGGCGGGAGCCGCGTGGCTGCGGCTAGGTTTCGCGGAGTATAGGTCGTGCCATGCAGGTCGGGCCGCCTGAGCCATTGATCCCGATCTCGGTCGCAGGGTAGGCGTGCACCTCGCATCCGGCGTCCTCCAGAGCCCGTCGCGTGATGGGATTGCCCTCGGCCATGACCAGCACCCCGGGGCGCACCGCCAGGACATTGCAGCCGAGGGTCGGGTACTCCGCATCGGGCACGGCAATGGTGCGAATGCCCAGTTCGCGGAGCAGCTCCCAGAGTCCGGCGGGCAGGAGTGGCAGGTAGACCACCGCCAGGTCATCGGTGACCGGGGAGATGACCGACAGCAGGTGCACCAGCTCGTCGTCGCCACGCCAGTACGGAACGTCGAACGTGCGCACGTCACCACCCACCAGCGCGGCCAGCTGCCGGGCTCCCGCGTCGTTGGTACGCAGCGACCGCCCGATGCACAGCAGATCGCGCCGCAGCCAGAACGTGTCGCCACCCTCGATGGTACCCGGCGCCTCGATCCGTCCCAGCGTCGGGATCCCGGCGGCGGTGGCCCACGCCTCGAGGAGCGCGGCCTCACCGAGCCGGTTCGCCTTGGCGGGGCGCAATGGGATCGACCCGCGGTCGGTGACGAGCAGCGGGTCAAAGGTGTAGACGAGGTCCGGACCAGCCTCGCCTGCGAGAACGTGGACGGCCACGCCAAGCCGAGTGAGCAGCTCCGCGAAGGCGTCGTGCTCGCGCTGCGCGGCCGCCAGGTCGACCGGGTGCAGGAAGCCGTGGGCGGGATCGTCGAAGGCCGCGCCGAACGCGGCATCGGGCCGGTGCACGAGGACGTCGCGCAGGGGCGCGGTCATGCTCTGGGCGCCGTAGGTGGCGAAGGTCGGAGTCATCGGTGTCGAGGATAATCGCTCCGATGCGCCTCGCGACCTGGAACGTCAACTCGCTGAAGGCCCGCCTCGAACGGGTGCTGGCCTGGCTCGAGGCGGTGCAACCGGACGTGCTGTGCATGCAGGAGACCAAGCTCGCCGACACGGCCATCCCGGAACTTGACTTCCGCGCGCTCGGCTACGAGGTCGCGCACCACGGGCTGGGCCAGTGGAACGGCGTGGCGATCGCGTCCCGGGTGGGGGTGAGCGATGTGACCGCCGGCCTGCCTTCCACCCCCGACTGGATCGATGAGGGCGGCCGCTTCCTGGCGGCCACCTGCGGCGGAGTCCGCGTGGCGAGCATCTACGTGCCGAACGGGCGGGTGGTCGGTTCAGAGTTCTACGACGCGAAGCTCGCCTGGCTCGAGCACCTCAACCACTGGCTGACCGATGCCTGCGATCCGGCATCGCCGCTGGCGGTGTGCGGCGACTACAACGTTGCGCCGGCCGACGACGACGTTTACGACCCGGCCGCGGTCAACGGGGGAACCCACGTTTCGGAGCCGGAGCGGAGGGCGGTCGCGCGGATGCGGGACTGGGGCCTGGTCGACGTGGTACGCCGATTCCATCCGGAGTCCGGCTACTTCACCTGGTGGGACTATCGGGCGGGGAACTTCCACAAGAACCTGGGGATGCGCATTGACCACGTCTACATGACCGAGCCGTTGGCGGCTCGCGCCGTTCGCGCCGAGCGCGACCGCGAGGCGCGCAAGCCGTCCTCGTATCCCGGCATCCCATCGGACCATGCTCCGGTGATCGTCGATTTTGCAGACGCGTGACGGGCAGGACCTCCGGGTGGGTGGGCGCATCGCCGATCGGCTTCTAGAATCTCCCGGATATCGCAGCGGCGGAGGTTGCCTGGTCCTGCGTGCAAACCGGCTCGTCACGCGCCTTCTGGCGAGTGTCCTGGTGGCCTCGCTCACAGCCGCGTGCTCATCTGCGCCGTCGGCCTCGCAGAGCAGCACGCCAGCGAGCCTCGGACCGACGCCGAGCCCCAGCCCAATCGTGCTGACCGCCTACCCGAGCGGCTTCCCCACCGCCTACTCCAACGTGGTGGACGCTGGCCCGGCGCTCTACACGCCGGTCGCGGGCGGCCTCAGCCGCGAGTACACCGGCACGCTGCGAGCGGGGGACGGGACAATCGCGACCTACACCGCGAGCCTCGTCGAGAACCGGATTCCGGTCACCGAGATCACATGCGGAGGCTTGATGTACGGGGATCTCTTCACCTCGGAGAACCCGGTCATCACGTTCAATGTGGAATTCCCCGACTGGGGCCGCGCCATCCTGGTGGCCACCGACCGCATCGTCGTGTTCAGCAGCTCGCGGAACGCCAGCTCGCCGGCGATCTGCGACGAGCTGACCGGCGGGACCTACCAGTTCGAATTCACCGGCGGGCCGATCCGGCAGCTCAAGAGCGGCACCTGGCACCAGGACACCGACGGCTTGCTCACCTTCGACGAGCCGCCGCCGGCATCATCCCCGTCGGAGAGCCCCGGCTAGATCGCGCCCCGGTCTTGTGCGCGGCCAGGTGACCGACCGCGCCCCCACGAAGCGCCGATAGGCCTCCAGCGCACTCCGCAGGGCTGGGACGAAGTCCGGCTCCTCCATCGGTGCGACGCCGTCCTCGAACCAGATGCCGGCAATCCGCAGGATCCGATCGCCACGCGTCAGCCGCGGCTCGATCCGACCAATGAGCCGGTCCCCGAACAGGATCGGCAGGGCGTAGTAGCCGAAACGGCGCTTGGCGGCCGGGGTGTAGACCTCCCAGGTGTACTCGAACCCGAACAGGCTCTTGACCAGGCGGCGATCCCACAGGAGCGGATCGAGCGGTGCCAGGAAGGAGACCGATGGCGATGCGGTACTCGCGTCACTGGTCGCCTTCAGGATCTGGAGTTCCTCGGCCAGCAGGTGCCGCGTCGCGCGCTCGCTCTCGACCGCAACCGGGATCAGGGCGCCGTCCGCGATCAGGGCGTCGGTGATCTCCGCACGCTCGGCGGCGCTGCCGGTGCCGTTCACCAGCTCGCCGGCTCCGCCCACCGCCATCAGCCCCACGCCCCGGTGGCGGCTCAGCAGCCGATGGCGATGCTGCTCGTGCACATCGGCCCGGTGCGCGAGCAGGTCGGCAGGCACCAGTCGCTCCATCAGGTCGTAGTGGCGGCGGCTCCCCTCGCGTCGGGCGATCCCCAGCCGGCCAACCACGAACAGCGCCTCCATCACCGCCTTGGCGGCGCGCGTGCTGGTTGCACCGGTGGCGTCCCACCACCACTCGATTCGATGATCGATGTGGCGGAAGGCATCGGTCGAGAGCTGACCGTCGCGCCCGATGCGCTCCAGGACGGTCGTCACCAGGTCGGCGTGCTCGCGCAGGACTCCGTTCTCGTAGTGGTCGCGCCAGCGCTCCCAGGCGAAGCGGAAGTAGGGGAGCTCCGCCATCGGCAGGATGTTGAGGCTCTTGTTGTAGAGCTCGATCAGGCGCCGCTCCTCGGGCGGCCCGTAGAGCCATCGGTCACACCAGTCACGCCGATAGCCGGCGATCCGCGCATGCAGCACGAGATCGTGGTTTCGGGCGCCGGGCACCTCAAGCGGGTCGAACTGCAGGCTACCCAGCCGGTCAATCACGCGCAGGACCGATTCCGGCTGCGCCGGCAGGTCGCGCGGTGGGTCGAGCAGGTGGCGACGCACCAGGAACCGTCGGGCGTGGTCGGCCGAGATCCGGAGGTCGGCGAGCGGCGAGGGAGGCATCGCTCGCGATGCTACCAGCGACGAATTGCTGGCACTCCGAGGTTCCGAGTGCCAATCGGTATAATCCGGCCGCGATGGCGGTGAAGCGCGATTACTACGAAGTGCTGGGCGTGCAGCGCGATGCCTCGGACGAGGAGATCAAGCGCGCGTTCCGTCGCGCCGCCCAGCGGCACCACCCCGATATCGATGGCAGCCACGGGGCGGAAGAGCGCTTCAAGGAGCTGAACGAGGCGTATCGCGTGCTGGGTGATCGGCAGCGTCGCGGTGCCTACGACATGTTCGGACACGCAGGAGTGGACGGGGCGAGTGCCGGGGCCGGGGGTGAAGCGGGTGGCGGCTTTGGGCCGTTCGGCGACATCTTCGACGCCTTCTTCGGTGGCTCGCCGGCGGGGTCGCGGCAGCGGCGGCGCGTCGTGGCCGGAGCCGACCTGCGCTACGACCTGACCATCGAGTTTGCCGAGGCGGTCAGTGGCGTCACCAGGGAGATCCACTTCCCGGTCCTGGTCGGCTGCACCGTGTGCGAGGGGAGCGGGGCCGAGCCGGGCAGCCAGCGCGAGACCTGCCCGGAGTGCAAGGGGAGCGGCGAGCGACGGCGAGTGAGCCAGACGATCCTGGGCCAGATGGTGAACATCACCGCCTGCCCGCGCTGCAATGGCGAGGGGCAGATCGTGACCACGCCGTGCACAACCTGCCGCGGCGATGGACGTGTCCGCGAGGAACGCAAGCTGACCGTGACGGTCCCCGCGGGCATCGACTCCGGACAGCGCATCGCCCTCGAGGGCCAGGGAGAGGCAGGGCCCCGCGGCGGGCCGGCCGGTGACCTGTACGTCGCGGTCACCGTGAAGGAGCACCCGATGCTCGTGCGCCGCGGGACCGAGCTCTACCACGAGCTGCCGGTCAGCTTCCCGCAGGCCGCGCTGGGGGCCACCCTGACCGTCCCCACCGTCGAGGGCAGCGAGGAGGTCCAGATCCCGGCCGGGACCCAGAGCGGGACCGAGGTTCGCCTGCGGGGCCGGGGCGTGCCGCGGTTGCGCGGCGTGGGCCGCGGCGACCTGCACGTGATCGTCACCGTCGTCGTTCCGCACAAGCCGACCAAGAAGGAGCGCGACCTCCTCAAGCAGCTCGACGAGGTGAGCGGTCCGGCGGTCCTGCCCAAGGGCGGCCCGAGCCTGGTCGACCGGCTGCGCGACCTGTTCGGCTGATCGGCCACAACGCGGTGCGTTGGCTGGAGCTGACCGTCGAGGTCGACGTCGAGGCGGTCGAGCCGGTCAGCGAGATCTTCGGTCGCCTGGGACGGGGAGCGGCGGTTCGACCAACGCGCCTGATCCGCGACCCGAACGACGAGCTGTCTGCTCGGGAGGACCCGACCGCGCCGTACGAGATCACGGCGCACCTGCCCGAGGACGACGCCGCTCCCGCTGCGGTCGAGGCCACCGAGCGCGCGCTCTGGCACCTGCAGGCCTTTGGCCTGCGCCCGGTCGGCAGGCTGCGGGTCCGTTCGGTGGACGAGTCCGACTGGGCCGAGGCCTGGAAGCGCGACTACGTGCCGCAGCGGATCGGCCGAGTGGTGATCGTGCCGTCCTGGCTGGAGGAACCGATTGCGCCCGATGAAGTGGCTCTGCGCCTGGACCCAGGGATGGCCTTCGGCACGGGGCTCCACCCCACCACTCGCGGCTGCCTGATGCTTCTCCAGGGCGTCCTACCGATGCCGGCGCGCTGCCTGGACGTCGGCTCCGGCTCGGGGATCCTGGCCCTCGCGGCCCTGCGCCTCGGCGCGCAGCGCGCCGACTGCCTCGATACCGATCCGGTGGCGGTGGAGGCGACGCTCGCCAACGCCGCAGCCAACGGGCTGGGGGAGCGGGTGGCTGCATTGGTGGGCACGCTGCCGCCGAAGCCCGCCGGCGAGCCGTACCCGCTGGTGCTGGCCAACCTGGTGGCTGCGGTGCTCATCGAGCTGGCCGAACCTCTCGCGGCGCACGCCGCTCCCGGCGGAATACTGCTGGCCAGCGGGATCATCGAGGGGCGCGCGGATGAGGTCCTGTCCGCGCTCTCGTCCGCCGGTTTCGTCGTCGAGGAGCGCCTCAACGACGGTGAGTGGGTCTCGCTCCGCCTGATGACCCGCCACTGAATCGCCGCATTCCGACGAGGCGCACAGGAGCCGTCCGGGAAAGGCCTGATGACGCCAGGTGCGGCTGCCAGGCCGCAGGACGGCGATCCGGACCACCGCGACTGCCCGCCATGACGCTGCCACCTGAATCTGGCGGATGTGGTCTACCGCTGGCGAGGTAGGCTGAACCGGTGCATCGCTTCTTCGTGGATCCAGCGGCCATGGCTGGCGAGCGCTTCCCGATCCCGCCTGGGATCGCCCATCGGGTAGCCCGCGTTCTGAGGCTGCGTGACGGTGACGAGGTGCTGCTGCTCGACGGGCTCGGCGGTGAAGTACGGGCCAGGCTCGAGGCCGCCGACTGCGTCGTCGTGGAGCGGCGGGCCGCGGGCGGCGAGCCGAGTCACCGTCTCACCGTCTGGCAGGCTCTCCTGCGCGGCGACCACCTCGAACCGGTCATCCGCCACGGGACGGAGCTGGGGATCGCGAGCTTCAACCTCTTCATCAGCGAACGATGCGTGGCCCGGGACCTTTCACCGCGACGCCTGGAGCGGCTGCGGGCCGTGGCGCGCGAGGCGGCGGAGCAGTCGGAGCGGGGGGTCGTGCCGCAGGTCGCCGCACCAATCCCCTACGCAGAGGCGCTCAGGTCCGCCGCGCCCGGAGCGGTCCTGCTCTTCGAGCGGCACGACGGGAAGCGGCTGACCGCGATGGGGCCGCCGCCCGGCATCTTCATCGGTCCGGAGGGAGGCTTCAGCCCTGACGAGGTCGCAGCCGCGGAACGGGCGGGACTGGCGATCGCCGGACTGGGGCCCCGCATCCTGCGCTCGGAAACGGTGGCGGTTGCGGCGTGCGCCGTCATCCTGTCCCGGACCGGCGATTTCGCCTAGGCTCCGCGCATGGCCGATCGCGACCTCAGCTACCAGGGCGATTGCCTCTTCTGCCGGATCGCCGCCGGCGAGATCCCGTCGGACCGCGTGTTCGAGGATGAGCAGGTGATCGTCTTTCGCGACATCAACCCGCGGGCGCCGACGCACGTCCTGGCGATCCCGCGCCGGCATGTGGCGTCTGCCGCGGACCTGACGGACGCCGACGGGGACCTGTTGGCTGCCCTGTTTGGTGCGCTCCGTTCGGTCGCGCGGGAGGTGGGCGTGGACGATTACCGGATCGTGAGCAACGTGGGGGCGGAGGCAGGGCAGAGCGTCTTCCACCTGCACTTCCACCTGCTCGGCGGTCGCCCCATGACCTGGCCGCCCGGCTGACGCCGGCCCCTGATGCTCGCGGTCCTTCGTCAGCGCAACTACGCGCTGCTCTGGTTCGGCGGTCTGGTCTCGATGCTGGGCGACTTCGTGCTGTTCGTCGGCCTGCCGTTCGAGATCTACCGCCTGACCGGCTCCACGCTTGCATCGGCCGGCATGGTGCTCGCGTTCCTCGTGCCGTCGATCCTGCTCGGATCGGTCGCGGGGGTCTTCGTGGACCGATGGGACAGGCGTCGCCTGATGGTGGTCGTCAACCTGCTCCAGGCGGTGAGCCTGCTCCCGCTGTTGCTGGTGGGCGAGCTGGGGCTGTGGGTCGCCTATGCCGTGCTGGTGGTCGAGAGCAGCCTGTCGCAGCTCTTCAGCCCGGCACAGGTGGCGCTGATGCCTTCCCTGCTCGCCGGCGGCAAGGACGAACTGCTCACCGCCAACGCCCTGAGCGGCGTTGGGCGTCACCTCGCCCGGCTGATCGGACCCGCTCTCGGAGGAGTGATCGTGGCGGCGGGCGGGCTTGCTGCGGTAGGGGTTGTGGATTCGATCTCCTTTGTCGCCTCCGCTGGCCTGCTTGCCCTGATCCGTCCCGGACCGATGCCGGTTCCGGTCCACGACCCCGCCTCCTTGGAGCATCAGGCGCTATCCGCCTGGCGCCGGCTGGCCCGAGAGTGGCGTGATGGCCTGCGGGTGGTGGCCGGGGAGCCGGTGCTCCGCGCCCTCCTGGTCTTCGCCCTGATCACCGCCATCGGTGAGGGGTTGACCAGTGCCCTCTTCGTGCCCTGGGTCGTGGACGCGCTGCGCTCCGACAGCACCGGGTACGGCTGGGTCCTCTCCACCCAGGCGATCGGCGGGCTGGCCGGTGCGCTGGTGATCGCGCGGCTGGGGGCACGCCTCCGGCCGCTGCCACTGCTGATCGGCGGCGCGCTCATGTTCGGGGCGATCGACCTGGTGCTCTTCACCTACCCGGTCCTCTTCCCGCACATCGGTCCGGCGCTGGTGATGCTGGTGATCGTGGGTGTTCCCGGCGCGGCCATGGGGGCGGCCATCACCACCCTTCAGCAGACGCAGACCGATGACCGGCACCGTGGACGGGTGGTGGGCGCCATCGGCGCTGTGGCGGGCGTTGGGGCGCTCGTTGGAGCGATCAGCGCCGGGGTTCTCGGTGAGTTCGTGCCGGTCGTGCTGCTGCTGGTCGTGCAGGGGAGCGGGTACCTGATCGGCGGAACCGCGGTGTTCCTGATGGTCGGCCGGCGAATGGCCGTGGTCGACGAAGCGGTCAGCGGCTAGCGCTACCCGGTCGGCTCCACCCTGAAGGTCGGATGGTCGGCCGCGTTGGGGAGCCGGTCGAAGTCCTTCTTGACCGGATCACGATCCCTTCGGATCGGCCCCAGCCTGCCGAGGTAGGCAGCGATGGCGCGCTCGCGCTCGTCGCCGTCGACCTCGACTGCGGTGATGGATTCGCCGCGACCCTTCCGGTGCAGCTCACCGCCGCCGGCCGCTCGAAGGTTCCGAACCCAGTCGGTAATCCCACCGAACGACACGAGGTACCGTGCGCCGTCGACCTCCACCGGGAATAGGGTGACCTTGATCTGCCTGCCCGTGTGCCGGCCCCGCACTTCGAGTACGGAGGTGACGCCCATCCGAAGCCAGATGGGACCGGCGACCCGCCTGAAGAACGCGACGCCCCGGCTTGGCGAGAGTGGCGCACTGAGGATCTGAGGTTGGTGGTCCATGTCTTGGTCTCCTCGAGCGGATCTGCCTACAGCGCGCCGCGAATCGCCTCACCGGGGCTCGACCCTCGCGACGACATCGACCCCTGCGCCGCGCTGACCGTCGCCTCCAGATCGCCATTCATCTCGGGGTGCACGTCGCAGTGCAATTGGTAGACGCCGGGCGCCAGAGCCGGAACCTCCTGAATACGCTGCGCTACGCCCGAGAAGATCTCCCCCACGAACAACCGTGCACCGCCAGGTCCAGTAATGACCACGTTGTGCGGCAGCGTGTCGCCGTTGGCGAAGTAGAGCACGAATGGCTGTTCGGCCCGGACTGACAACCGAGATGGCGCAAACGCGGTGTCGACCGCCCGGACCTCAAGCGCGCCCGCCGGGATGGCAAGCGGCTCGGCTCGCGTCGCGCTCCCGCACGCAACGAGTAGGAGGGCGAAACTGGCGACGACCGCCGCCCGCCTAGCGGACGCCACGCACCAACCCGATGAGGTCCCCCGGCAGGGCTCGCACGCGGGCGAAGACGCCGGCCGGTCCGCCGTCGAATCGAAAAATGCTCGCCAGCAGAATGGCGACGAGCACGGCCTCGATGCCCTTGCTGAGATACGCGACGTCGTAGCGGGCGCCGAACAGGATCCATCCACCGATGGTTGTCAGGGTGAAGCCCAGCAACCCGAGCCGAACCAGCCAGCGGAACCGCGCGGCAAGGCGGATGGGGGCCGCCACCGCGATGGCCAGCGTCGCATAGCCAAGCGCGTTGAGGGTGAACAGCAACCCCCCGAGGGTTGAGTGGATATACGCGGTGCCGACGGTCAGCACTACGACTCCGCCGACGAGTCCGATCGCCGCCCAGTCCGGTGAGCGCACGCTCTGCGTGTCGAGTGATCCCTTGGCCGTGTCCAACGAGTCCATGAGTGGCGCTCCCTCCAGTGAGTCTGCTTACCGTTCTTCTAGCTCCGGCTCGACGTTTCCCGTGCTGCCGTCGACCGTGACGCGCATTCCCGTCCGGAGGCGGGCCGTGGCATCACCACAGCCAACGACCGCGGGGATTCCGTATTCACGGGCGATGATCGAGGCGTGCGCCGCGGCGCTCCCCACGTCGGTCACGACCGCGGCCGCCC
>Ga0209642_10000626_pt1 | contig 22796 bp, 21 predicted proteins | sample RifCSP19_2_FD_184025 | JGI IMG/M metagenome (GOLD analysis project Ga0209642, IMG submission 184025) | Soil microbial communities from Rifle, Colorado - Rifle CSP2_sed 19_2 (SPAdes) (version 2) | ecosystem: Environmental > Terrestrial > Deep subsurface > Rock core/Sediment | place: Rifle... | reverse complement strand
CTTTGTAGGCTACCATTTGTTCTGATGGATAAGGTTGTAACAGGGAAGAGAGCTTATCAGTATCTTTGAATTCAGGGTCTAGCCATTTAGCTTCGTCTTTTTCGTTCAGGATTACAGGCATTCTATCATGTATCCTTTCCATCAATTCGTTAGCCCTAGTGGTTATAATGGTAAACGAAAGCAATGTGTCTCCTTCTGGGGTTTTCCATACATCCCATAGGCCTGCAAAGGCAAACGGTTGGCGATTTTTGAGTACGAAGCGATAAGGCACTTTATTTTTCTTATCTGTTTTTTCCCATTCGTAGAATCCATCCGCTAGGACAAGACAGCGTTTCTCTTTAAATGGTTTTCTAAAGCTTGGTTTTTCAGCGAGGGTTTCAGATTTTGCGTTTATCATCTTATAGCCGATTGAAGCCTCCTTCGCCCAGAAGGGAACAAGACCCCAGCGCATCATGTTTAGTACTCTTCTATCTGCATTAACTGTGAGAACAGGGGATTTCTGAGATGGGGCGATGTTGTATCTAGGCTTGATTGAATCTAATACCCCACTTGGGTCTATAAAACCCCAACGACTTTGGAGGTCGTCTTTGTCGGTTGAAAGTGTTATCCTTCCACACACGGAGAAATAATTTTATCATTTATAGAGTATGTAATTCAATATTGTAATCATTTAATTTGTTATTTTGTGTTCAGCCAGTCCCTTGCATTAAACTCTTTCCCAGTAATACCAACTGACTCATCAGATGCCAAATATAAAAACACAGGTACAATATCCTCAGGCATAGGTAATGTCATCGGATCTTCTTCTGGATAGGCTCTTGCTCTCATTTCTGTTCTAGTACCACCTGGGTTAACAGAGTTTACTCTTACGTTAGCAGAGCTTAGCTCGTCTGCTAGAACCTGTGTTAATCCCTCAAGACCAAACTTAGAAGCAGCATAAGCACCCCATAGCGCTTTACCTCGTCTACCGACACTTGACGAAACATTGATAATCGAACCACTTTTTGATTTAAGCAGAAAAGGGAGAATCGCTTTTATTACAAAAAACTGGCCATTAAGATTTACATTAATCACTTCTTCCCAAATATCCTCAGGGTAATCTAAAATAGAAGCGCGAACACCCAGGATACTTGCGTTATTTACAAGGATATCTAGCTTATTCCATTTTTCCTCCACTCGATTAGCAAGCCTTTTTATATCATCTTTATTTACAACATCAGCTTTTACATATTCTATCTCTCCATGTGGTAGTATTTGATGCGCAGTGTGCATCAAATGGAAATTAAAAGATTTTGAAATCTCTTGGCACGCATCCTTTAAGCTATCTTCATTGCGTCCACAGATTATTACAGAAGCGCCTTCTTTTACATAAGCCTTCGCGATAGCCTTTCCAATTCCGCCACCTGCACCGGTAATCAGTGCTGTTTTATCTTTTAGCCTCATAAAATCCAAAGTATACCAGAATTATATAGGGATGTTTTGTTATTTAGAGGCTTTATTGTTAAGGAATGTTTCTTTCTGTATAAAAAGGATATAAGTAAAACTTTTTAGGTTAATAAGTTAGAAAAAAACTATTTGTTTAATTTCTGTTTTCATATCTTCGCTGGTGAGTTCAATAACTTATGCTTCAAAGGAGCATATGTTGAATGCTGAGTTGCAAGAAAAGGTTGTTCAGTTTTGCTTACCAACGAACCACTGCTGGCATATATTTGGATGACAAAGAATGTTCCTAGACAAGCTAAAAAATAGATCTTCAATCGGGGGTAATCACATACCAGATATTGGATATATAGCCGGCAGCATCGGGCTTAGTGATCTCCTTTACTATCGTAGGTTCTTTACCTTTGCATCTCCATTCATAGATTGTAGCTCGGCCTGACGCATATGCAGGGATAAATTCAGAATCAAGATTGGATTCACACCACTCTACCATTCCCTCATTCGGTTTATGACTAGTATCTGCCTTCTGATCGCACGGCAGGTTTGCTCCAACGTTACAAGCATATACTTTTCCATCCATGCATCGCCAGAAAGTTCCTCTTACGAATACGTCAAGAGGTGCGCCTCTAGGTGCTTCAAAAGCTTTCTGTAAACCACGAGCAATTACTTCTGGAATCTTCGGTCCAACATATCTGGAATCAGGAGAATCAATATTACTAACGGCACTACAGTAAGTAAATGGGTCAGTATAAGTTTGTCCCGTTTCAGAGTCCTTTTTCATTGAGACTGTACCGCTTTGGTCAGATTTATCTTTGCACGATATAAGCGATATAGCAAGAAGAAAAATACTGTTTATGATCAAACATGCGCGTAGGTATCTCATATCTACACTTCGTTAACTTTCAATCCATAACACAAAAAATATTGAGTTGCAAATTAATAATTCGAATAAAACCACTGCATAGATATATTTAAATATTGGCAGAAAAAGACAGGGCTACTAAATTAATCGATTTATAGCTGTGAATTAGAATAAGCAACTTACATATTATCTTTAAGTTAGGTTAAACTAGATGGAGTGTAAAACTTTAAGTTTACCGTTAAGCAAGCAGAACTCGTTGACAATAATCACAGTTTTTATCCTTAATAGTGAATATTAAGTATTGTTAAGTAAACATTTAACGTCCGATAAGATATATTATGTCAACTAGAAAAGACTTAATTAGAGCCTTTTTTTAAGACTTTTATACAAATCAAATATTAATAACGCATATACTTCTCAGACAATTACAGGAACTGTTCCTAGTCCTTTATGACTTTATCTTCGTTTCTATGAAAGAAATAATATGGATAAAACTAACCTTCTCATCAGTTTTTATAAATTAATCCCTTGAATGCTGAGATATTTATATTATATTAAATTGACTATAATATTGCCAATTCCAAAGGAGCATAAACAATGCCGATTTATGAATATGAGTGCGAAAAATGTAAGCGGATAAATGAAGTGCTACAAGGTTTTAATGACCCGCCCCTAAAAAAATGTAAATATTGCAAGGGAAAGGTACAACGCATAATTTCTTTATCTTCTTTTCAACTTACTGGAACGGGATGGTATGCCACAGATTATGCAAAGGGACCTGGAATACCACCAGATGTAGCTAAAGATAACCCTGCCCTTTCTGATTCTAACAACGGTAGTGGTAAAAAGGATGAGGAGTCGAAGCCTAAGAAACCTAGGAAATCTGGGTTGCCAAATATGGAAAAGAGTGATGTTAAGATATAACTTTAAGGATTAGCTCTAACTATCAGTAATAATTAATAAAGTATTTAACCTATATAAGCCCATAAGTTAATTTATCCTTCGCATATTAACCCTTTTATCTAACCGACAATTTAAACACTATATTTAAGGATTCTTGTAGAATGGTTTTTATCGTCTCTAGACTATGATTGAATTCATGATCATTTAATACGGGCCTTGACTCAACAAGGGAAAACTCTTTTCTCATATTAACCCACGATTTACAACCACTATATTCAGGTATTATCTCGATAGTTTTTGGCTCTAAGAGTCTGTATACCTTTAGAAATAGCATATAAAGTGGTTTCCTCGGACGCCATTTGAGTCTTTCATACAAATAATCATTATTCCATATATAGTATGGTGATAGTGCATTGATTTGTGCCATTTGGGTTATTTCTGCTATATGCGAAATAGTAGCCCAATTTCTAATTTTTAGTGTATTAGTATCATTCGAGTCATTAAGAATCGTGTATAGCTGCTTCCTGAATTTATCTTTAAGTGATTCCTCTCTTTGGTGTTCATATGTTGGATAAAGAAGAAATCTATCATACTCTATTCTGAATTCCCTACCCTCTTCGTGTATTCCACCTTTTCTAAAGAGGATTGTCTGTATTCCTTCATCTAGAGCCTTAATAGTAACCGCCCATTCCTTAAGGGCTATGTTGCTCTTAGATATCATGCATTTCCCTCATTAGATATTTACAAGATGATTATAGCATCAAAAATGTTTACATACGAAACTGATTTCATATGTATTTGGCTTGACAATTGCCTATAGTTTCTTACAGGATTTCCATTATCATCGTTATGACAACACAGGAATGTCATTGCGAGGAGTGAAACGACGAAGCAATCCAAAAAAGACGAGATTGCTTCGCTAACGCTCGCAATGACAGGCAAGCATCGAATTGCTTCATAGAGTTTACACTGAGCCCTTCGGCTTCGCTCAGGGTAAACTTCGTCGAAGGGTCCCTCGCAGCCACAGAAGGGAATGGCCGTCTAAATGCTGATACCCTTGCTGCAGGGCTCCTCAGAATACTTGTTCTCTCTATTTATTAGGTTTATATTGTTTGAAATCAAAAAATTAGAAGTTCCAAAAATATGGATCTAGGTATAGAAAACAAGGTTGCGATAGTAGCAGCTTCAAGCAAGGGATTAGGTAGGGCAATCGCCTTTAGACTTGGGGAAGAAGGAGCAAAACTAACTATCTTCGCAAGAGGAAAGTCTGACCTAGAGAATACAGCAAAGGAAATTGAGTTAAAAACCGGCGCGGAGGTTTTATCAATAGTAGCGGATGTCTCTAAGATAGATGACATCAGTAAAATTGTTTCTCAAACAGTCAATAGATATGGAACTGTACATATTCTTGTAAATAACGCTGGTGGCCCTCCTCTTGGGGATTTTCTCAGTTTCTCTCGTGAGGACTGGCTCAAAGCTTTAGAACTTAATTTACTAAGCACAATTAATTTGACTCGAGAAGTTATCCCATACATGCTAAGGCAAAAATGGGGAAGGATCGTTAATATCACCTCTTCCGCTGTAAAACAACCTATAGATGGTTTAATTCTCTCTAATACAGCAAGGGCTGGAGTAATAGGGTTTGCAAAGAGCATCTCAAATGAGTTTGCTAAAGATAATATACTTATAAACAACGTCTGCCCAGGTAGAATTCTTACGGATAGAATTATTCAACTTGCTGAGGAGAGAGCTAAAAGAAACAATATTGAGGTTGAAGAAGTAATAAGGTCATGGGAGCAAGAAATTCCTGCAAGAAGACTTGGAAAACCGGATGAACTTGCAAACCTTGTTGCATTTCTTGTTTCTGAGCGAGCAAGCTATATTACAGGGACGACTATCCAAGTAGACGGTGGTTTGGTGAAAGGGATCTTTTAATGGGCCATTATAGGTATATATCACCCGCATTTATGTAAAGAACGACAACCAACAATCAATGACAAAAATCAAAACAAGTATCTTATTACTATTTCATAGCCAACCGATCTTATGTTTAGCATTTTGCTGCTTAATTTTTTATCTAATTCAAAATTATAGTTTTAAGGATCCGCTTAAGGTTAAAGATAGACCATCGCCCTCTAATTTTTATATCGAGTTTGCTAAGGCCGATGAGTTTCCTGTTTTGTATGCTATAGGTAGTTCTCAAGAGCTAGAACGTGTAGTTCCTTCATCTGTTTACACAAAAATAAAACCTGGTGATAAGATTATAATACATGATAATGGCACTACTTCACTTTCTAGAATAAGTGGTAAAAAGCGCCTCGCTCTTGGTATTCCTATAGGGCTAAATTCAGCTAGTATAGATGACTTAACGGCGCTCCCGGGCGTCGGAATTAAACTGGCTGAAAGAATCGTTGAATATAAAAAGCTAAACGGTAGTTTTAAAAGCGTTGATGAGCTAGATAATGTAAAGGGATTTGGTAAGAAAAAGATTGAAGCAATAAAACCCTCTATTAATTTAGATTAGCGGCGTATTAGAAAATCAATTTCGCTTCCAGATGAGGATGTTGATGCAGTATCTTCATAGTTGTTCGCCGTTCCCCCAAAATCAATTGTAGTAGGGGATGAATCAAATTTATAAGGTATAAACCCATAGGGCGTACTTACAAATTGTATTCTATCCGGAACCTTAAAGTTACCGCTTGGGTATTTACTAAGTGCTGCTTTCATAAAATCTATCCATATAGGAAGTGCTGCTTTTCCACCAACTTCCCCTTGGCCAATTGATTTGTGATTATCTTTGCCTACCCAGACTCCAGCAATTATCTTTGGACTAAACCCGATAAACCAAGCATCGGTAAAATCGTTTGTAGTTCCAGTTTTTCCTGCAATTGGAGCAGTTGAGGTAAGTTCAAGTGCACTTCTCCCTGTTCCTTCACTTATAACTGCTTGAAGCATATCTGTCATTATATAGGCTGTTTCAGGACTTATAACATGTTCTCCGGTCTTGGAAGAAGTTAATCCTTTGGAATCACCCTTTTGTAGAAGGCTCAAAAACTCCTTTTGGGTTAGAAAATCACTTTTTGTATTATCATCCAGGTTATTTTCTGTAAGATTACCTTCTTTAGGTTTGGTTTGTTCTGTAAAAGCGTTCCTACCAACACTCTTTGCAATTTGATTTAGAATATCAAGCCTTTTACCCTCTCTCTCAGCTTTTTCAGCTTCTTCTGTAGTACTATATTTCCAAGTTGTGCCTTCTTCTACAAGCTTTCCGTCTCGGTCGTATATACGCACTATAAATTTAGGTTCTACAAGCCTTCCACCTGAGGCAAAGACGTTAAATGCCTTTACCATCTCTATAAGCCTTACGTCTGACCCACCAAGGGCAAGTGCTAGGTATGGACTTAGATGAGAGGTGAAGCCAAGCTTCTTTGCGTAATGCACTGCATAACTGGGGTTTATATCCATTAGAATCCTTACGCTTGCTAGATTTCTTGATTTTGCTAAAGCTTCTCTCATAGGAATCTCGCCTAGATAGCTACCATCGTAGTTCTGAGGAGCCCAATCCTTAATTGTAACTGGCATATCATAGACAAAAGTCGTTTCTGTATAGCCTTTATCTATTGCTGCGGCATAGACAATTGGCTTAAAAGAAGAGCCTGGTTGTCTAAGCGCCTGTGTCGCTCTATTGAACTGTGAATCTGTGAAATCGTACCCTCCAATTATTGCTTTAATCTCGCCTGAGCTTACATCCATAGCTAAAAGTGCCCCCTGAGATTCAGGTATGAAATCAAGGGACATAATATAATTCACTTTCTCCTCCTTGAGAGCTTTTACTTTAACTACAACTACATCGCCAACTCGTAACTCGAAGGGGAGTAGATCTATATTATTGTATCCATAAGGTGACGTATATTTGTCAGAAAGTGGATTCTGAGGGCTCTGTTGTAGATTTGGTAGAAGTGAACTTACTATAAACTTGAGATTCCCTAAGTATTTACCAATCCCGATTACTGCAGTAAAAATATTTGTTGAATTATCTTTTGTGACACTCAGAACTGTACCTTGATAGGATTTATCCTTCTCTAAGTTACTGGTATTTTGTGAATCTCTGTATTTATCAATTTCTTTTTGATTATTTAAATGCTTAATGACAATAGGATTTCCTTCTCTTGACTCCAGTTCCAGAATTCCTTGTTTTAAAGCCCGCCCTCCTGCAAGACTTAAGTCAACGTCGAGTGTGGTAAATACTGTGTAACCTCCTTCAATGAGAGCTTTTGAACCATATTTGTTTTCTATATATTGTCTAATGAGTTCTACAAAATAGGGAGCTATTTCAAGATTAGTATTTCTCCTTGGTGCAATTGCAATCTTGTATTCTTGTGCTTGATTTATTTGCTCTTTATTTGCGAATCCTTCGTCTTCCATTATTTTTAGTATCAGTTCTTGTCTTTTCTTTGCCCTATCGAAATGCAAGCGCGGATTGTAGTATCCAGGCGCTTTTGGTAATGCAGCGAGAAATGTAGCCTCTGCAAGATTTATTTCTGTAGTGGACTTGCCAAAGTAGTTTCTGCTTGCAGCTTCAATTCCATAGGTGCCATCTCCAAAATAAATATGATTAAAGTAGATATAAAGAATCTCTTCTTTTGAAAGATTCTTCTCCATTTTGTATGCAAGGATTGCCTCTTTTACCTTTCTTGTGATACTCCTTTCAGGAGAAAGAACAAGGTTCTTTACAACCTGTTGGGTTATTGTGCTCCCACCTTGTACTATCTCGCCTTCCTCTATGTTTTTTAAAAGTGCACCAATGACACGTTTAAGATCAACCCCTTTATGTTCAAAAAAGCGCTTATCTTCAACCGCAATGAATGCATTTTTTACGAGTGGTGGGATTTCTTCATATGGGATTAGCTTTCTTCTTTCAGTTCCGAACTCTCCAATAAGTTGGCCATCGGATGAGTAGATTTCTGTCGTAAGATAGGGTTTATAGCCTGTGATTTTTGTGAGGTCTGGCAGGTCATGAGTGAAGTACCAGTACATACTGTAAATGAATACAAAGGTAATTATTAAAAGTGTAGTAAAAGTAATAATAGTTGATTTAATTTTGCTTCTTTTGCGCAGGTTTATTTGCCGCTTCATCTGATTTTTAAGTATATTTAATTTACAGTCATAGCTTCACAATATCAAGTTTTGTCTCTTCCTACTTAGAGTATCTATTAATTATATTAATGAAATGGACTTATAAAACTAATAGTAAAATTAATACACAAGAATCTGTTATAATAAAAGCCATGGAGCAAAAGGGTCAAGATATTGATGAATTAGATAGTTACATCCGTGGAGTAAATGATCAAGAACTTAAAGGAGTATTGCTCAAACTTAAAAACGAGTTAAGAAAACCTGGTGCGTCTTGGGAAATAGTAAGGAAAACACTTTACTCTTTGTGGAATAAGAATAAAGATGCATTGATCGAGATCCTTCCTTTTATTCTAAAGTAATTAATAATCACTAACTATAATACAGTTTGCAATTTTGCATATTACTAGCTTATTTACTTCCTTTAATCTCTACTATTAATTCTTCTGCATCTTTTCTATCCTTCACATACCAATCTGCATAGACCTTTGGTTTTTTTTCTTCTAAAACCTTGTTTAACTCATTTATTGCTTCTTCATTTCTATGTCTTTTTATAAGCACCCTTGCAAGGTCAACTCTAAGTATAGTCAAATGAGGTTCAAGTTCTATTGCACTTCTAAGGTACCTTTCAGCGAGTTCTAAGTCACCTCCAAAAAACCTTGGAAGCTCATAGTAAAGAACACCGTAAACATCAAGTGCTGGTACATATTCTGGGTTTAATTGAAGAATAAGATTTAGCTCCTCCTTAAGCTTACGAACTAGGAAAAGGGATCTTAAGACTCCTTTTGTTTGACCCCATCTGCCAATATTCGCAATATGCCAAAAATGTCCATTGGGATTCTTTGGTGAGAGTTCAATCGCCTTTTTGGCTATATCCCTACCCTTTTCATATGCATTAAGTTTTTCAATTGTGTCTTTTGTGACAACATCTCCATAAATCAACCAGACGTGTGAAAGTAGGATTAGTGCTTCAATATTGTTGGGGGTTTTTTCTAGGATATTATCAAGTTTTTCGATCGCCCTATTAAGATTTTGATAATCCTTATAGTAGCTAAGATAAATATCTTCGGCCTCTTTAACTTCGATTACCTCAGCACTCAGTTTATTGAAGCCAACGATGAGGGCAAGAAAAGAAATGGAAAGGTAGTAAATCTTATTTGTATGCTTTTTATAATTTCTTCTCGGAATCTTGTATTTCATCGTTAAGTAAAATTTAAGTAAGAGAAAATTTCAATCTATAAATATAACACTTTAGTTATTTATTCCATCTAGATTTAGTTAACGCTAGTTGAAATACGTCTTCCATATGATTAAATTATCATTTCTAATGAAGAACCCTACAGCAAGCTGCAAGGTATCGGCATATAAACAGATGATCCCTTTGGTCATGCGAGGAGCCCTTCGTCTAGCTCAGGATAAGCTCCGCGACAAAGCAATCTGATTGAGATTCCTCCGGAGCCTGTACTGAGCCAATGCGAAGTATTCGGAATGACACTCCGTGCCAGACTGCTTCCCCCCGAAGACTTCATTGGGGGTCGCAATGACAATAGAAACCCTGCAACAGGGAGGCTGTCCGACAATTATGGATGGTAAGAATTTGACCCCTCAGAATGCCCCAGGATCAACGATCGGCAACCTGGGAGGGGTTTTGCTACCCCCCAAGAATGCCGATTTTTGCATTTATCGGACAACCTCCAGGCTACAGGGAATAGTCGAGTTCAATCGGAACATCAAAAAATACAAGGAATTATAATGAGTAAAAACGTTGTAGATGACATATTAAGTCTAGTTGGTGACACCCCTGTAATTAAGTTAAATAAGGTTGTTCCAAAAGGAGTAGCCACGGTTTGGGCGAAGCTCGAAAACCTCAATCCCGCAGGTAGCGTTAAGGATAGAATCTGTCTCAGTATGATTTATGCGGCTGAGAAAGAAGGAAAAATCAAGCCGGGCAGCAGCATCATCGTCGAACCTACCAGCGGAAACACAGGAATCGGGCTCGCTCTTATTTGCGCTGTAAAGGGATATAGGTTAATTCTCACGATGCCTGAAGATATGAGTTTAGAAAGAAGACTGCTTCTTGCGGCATATGGTGCTGAACTTGTTCTAACACCGGCTAATGAGAAAATGGAAGGCGCTGTCAATAAAGCCGAAGGAATCGTGCGGGAAAATAAAAATGCTTTTATGCCCCAGCAATTTAAAAACCCACATAATCCTGAGATCCATAGGTTAACGACAGGACCTGAAATCTTAAAACAGATTCCGGGAGAAATTCATGCTTTTGTAGCTGGTGTTGGAACTGGAGGAACGATAACTGGAGTAGGAGAAATACTTCGAAAGAAATTTCCAAACATTCACATAGTAGCAGTTGAACCTGCTGAATCGGCTGTACTTTCAGGTGGTAGCGCGAACGTCCATGATATTCAAGGAATCGGTGCTGGATTTGTTCCCGAGGTTCTTAATGTAAAGATATATGATGAGGTAATAAAAATAACAGGAGAAGAAGCAAAAAGGTTTACAAGATTTATCTCCCGTAAAGAGGGGCTTTTAGTTGGTATATCAGCAGGTGCTGCTGCACTTGCGGCTGTGAGGGTTGCTGAAAGGCTAGGTAGCAATAGGCAAGTTGTAACGATATTCTGCGATACTGGAGAGAGGTATTTAAGTACTGAGATTTTTAGTGAAAACGAATACGATAGCTAAGAATCTGGAACCGAAAAAATGTTGAAAAGGAGATTTCAGTGTGTTATCTTTTTTATTAAATATACTATTTAAAAGAGGTAAATGTGGGCGGACAGCTTTTTAAAAATCTAATTCTTTGGCTGGTAATTTTTGTAACTATTATTGCAGTATACCAATTCCTCCATACACCACGAAACAGCTATGTTGAAATCCCATATAGCGAGTTTCTTGCTAGTTTAGAGCGAGGAGAAATCAAGGAGGTTGTATTTAAAGGGGATGAAATAGAAGCATACAAAGGTAGGAAAGAGGAATCTCCAAAGGGCTTTGACTTTGAGACCGTAGGGCCAGCAAACGAGGATCTTATCTCAACCCTCAAGACAAAAGGCATAGTATTCAGCTTCAAAGAGCAAAAAGAGGGTTCCCTAATGCAAATCCTATTTAACTGGGCACCGCTTATCCTTTTGGTAGTCATTATGGTTCTATTTATGAGACAGCTCCAAGCTGGTGGCACTAAAGCTATGTCGTTTGGAAGAAGCCGCGCCAGAATGGTTTCAGAAAACCAGAATAAAACCACATTTAAAGACGTCGCAGGAATTGATGAGGCAAAGGAAGAGGTTCAAGAAATCGTAGAGTTCTTAAAGAACCCAAAGAAATTCACACGCCTTGGGGGTAGAATACCAAAGGGTGTGCTTCTCGTTGGACCCCCAGGTACGGGAAAAACACTCCTTGCAAAAGCCATAGCAGGAGAAGCGGGTGTGCCATTCTTTATAATTAGTGGTAGCGATTTTGTAGAGATGTTTGTAGGGGTTGGCGCATCCAGGGTGCGCGATCTTTTTATACAGGCAAAACGTCATGTGCCTTGCATTGTTTTCGTTGATGAGCTTGATGCTGTAGGTCGCCATCGTGGAGCTGGGCTTGGGGGTGGACACGATGAAAGGGAACAGACTCTTAATCAACTTCTCGTCGAGATGGATGGGTTTGAGCCAAATGAGGGAATTATAGTTTTATCTGCAACTAACCGCCCTGATGTATTAGACCCGGCTCTCCTTCGTCCTGGAAGGTTTGATAGGCAAGTAGTGGTCCCAAGACCAGATGTAAGAGGAAGGGAAGAGATACTTAAGGTTCATACAAGAGACACTCCGCTTGAGAACGATATTAATCTCACTACAGTCGCACGATCAACACCTGGTTTTACCGGTGCCGACCTTGAAAACTTGGTAAATGAGGCAGCCCTCCGAGCTGCCCGCATTGGAAGGACAAAGATATCGATGCAGGATTTTGAGTTTGCTAAGGATAAAGTGCTGATGGGAGTTGAGAGAAAAAGCCTTATAATTAGTGATGCTGAGAAGAAGATAACAGCGTACCATGAAGGTGGGCACGCGCTTGTTGCTAAGCTCACCCCAGGAACAGATCCAATCCATAAGGTAACTATTATCCCAAGAGGACTTGCACTTGGAGTGACTCAACAGATTCCTATAGAAGATAAATATACACTTTCAAAAACTTATCTTAATAATTCAATTACTGTCCTTCTTGGTGGCAGGGCTGCAGAAGAAATAATATTCGGAGACCAGACTAGTGGTGCGGGAAACGACCTTGAGAGGGCAACAGAGATCGCTCGTAAGATGGTGTGTGAATGGGGAATGAGTGATAAGGTAGGACCAGTAACATTTGGAAAAAGAGAAGAGCAAATCTTTCTTGGCAAAGACCTTGCGCGGCATAAAGACTATAGTGAAGCTACGGCGCTGGAGATTGACAAGGAAATAAAGAGAATAGTTACAGAAAACTACAAAAGGGCAAAAACAATCCTTGAGGAGAATGTTGACCTCCTTCATAAGCTTGCAGAAGTGCTTCTCGAAAGAGAAGTGGTAGATGGTAAAGAGCTAGATGAGCTTGTAAAGCAAAGGCGGCCTGAATACACCTCGTGGGAAGGTTCACTTAGCGCAAAAGAAGCGGTGGCCCGGCGATCTAACGTTGAGGATTCCTAAAAGCCAAAGTTGTTTAAGAAAAATCTTATCAAGACTACTTGTCATCCTGGTAAAGTTTCAACATGGATAGATCGTGATAAAGATTAAAAAAAGGTTGTAATGAATAAATATAATTCAAATACTAATAGCCACTTTAAATGCGAAGCATTGAATCGTGAAGAAGGCTACTTTATTCAAAGAAAGCATACTTTTAAATGTAAGGATAAAGAATTACACCTGGGTACAAGAACATTTATCATGGGTATTCTAAATGTTACCCCGGATTCATTTTATGATGGCGGGAGGTTTCTTAACTTAGATGATGCACTTATACAGATTGATAAAATGATGAATGAAGGAGCGGATATTATAGACATCGGAGCAGAATCAACTAGACCTGGGTCACATGGGGTTACAGAGGAAGAAGAACTCAGGCGTGTAGTTCCAATTATAAAAGAAGCCATGAAACGGTTTGATGTAATTCTATCAATAGACACAACTAAGCCTAGAGTAGCCAAAGAGGCTTTGGGAGAAGGAGCGTCAATAATCAACGATATAAGTGGGCTTAAGTTTAACCCGGAGGTTGCTCAGATAGCAGCAAAATGGGGAGCAGGACTCGTTTTAATGCATACAAGCTCTCATCCCTATGATATGCAACTTAAGACTGAATATAAATCGTTTATTCCTGATGTCATTAATTCTCTTAATAGATCTATTGAAATAGCAGAAAGCAATGGAGTTAACGAGAAAAGCATTATAGTCGACCCTGGTTTTGGATTTGGGAAAAGAGTAGAGCATAATTTTACTCTTCTAAAGTACCTTAACGAGTTTCTTGTATTAGATAAGCCAATTCTCATAGGAACGTCACGTAAGTCCTTTATCGGAAGAGTTCTTGGAGCTTCAGTAGAAGATCGAATAGAGGGAACTGCTGCGACTGTTGCGATAGGCGTTATGAATGGCGCCTCGATTGTTAGGGTTCACGATGTGCTTTATATGAAGCGAGTAGCTAGGATAGTAGATGCAGTTATGAGTGCAAGCTTCAATTAGGGATTTTATAAAGGATTCAAGAAGGGATTTAACAATGTTAGATGCAATCTCTAATTTCAGATACTTTTGGGACACGATTGATATTATAGTCGTTGCCCTGATTATTTATTATCTTTTAAGCCTGATTGAGGGAACGCGTGCGGTTCAAATGCTTTTTGGGCTTGCAGCAGTTTTCGTGCTTTATTTTCTTTCACAGAGATGGGAACTCTACACATTAAACTGGATACTCGGTCATTTTCTTGGGTCTATAATACTAATTGCAGTAATACTATTCCAACAAGATATTAGAAGGGCTCTAGCCGCTTTTGGCGGAAACCCACTTGTCTTGAAAATATATCATGGCAAATCAGAGGAGCTTGTTGTTGACGAAATCGTAAAGGCAACAAGCTTTTTATCAAATCGCCAGGTTGGTGCACTTATCGCAATCGAAAGAAAAAACAGCCTTGCAGACTTTGTTGAAATTGGCATGAGGATTGATGCATGGGTATCAAGAGAACTGATTATAAGCATATTCAATCCGACTTCACCACTTCACGATGGTGGGGTGATTATAGGGCGAAATAAGATACTATCTGTAGGCTCTTTTTTCCCACTTGCGACTGATCCAGATTTGGAAAGGGAACTGGGTACAAGACACCGAGCAGCAATCGGGCTTACAAGAGAGACGGACGCCGTTGTCGTTGTAGTTTCAGAGGAAACAGGGACAATATCTCTTGCGTTTCAGGGCAATCTTACTAGAGGACTCGATGCGACATCACTCAACAATCGCCTACTTGACTTGCTCGAGATTAAAAGAGGACAAACAGATAGGCAAAGAATATTCAGTCGTATTTTACGCAGGAAACAGGCTGGAAAAACAAGTGCCTAGGCAGCATTTATCCTTTTTATTGGGCCATTTATAGATTTTAATAAAGTAGAGTTACTTAAGCTTCTATATATTTCTCTTTGAGCAATGTAGCCCATTTTAGGGCCTTGGCTATTATTGGGAGAAATAACGATTTAAAAGTCATGGGAAAAGACGGCTATAATCTAAATGAGTTCTTAGATTGGCTTAAGGCTGAGCTGAACTCATGGGATCTTGTGCATTTAAAGGATTTACTATTTAAAAACCTAGGTAAAAAGATTCTTGCAGTTGTCTTTGCATTAGCCCTCTGGTTTTCAGCGAACATGGAACAGGATGTAGAAAAAAACATATCAGTAGATGTACAATACATGAATCTGCCTTCCGACCTTGTTATTACGAATGACCCGTCTCATACACTTAACTTAAGGGTTCGTGGATCTAGAACACAGCTATCGTCCCTTTCTCCACGAGATATTGTTTTTGTATTTGACCTAGCTAATGCTTCCCCAGGGGTTTCTAAATTTGAGATTAATACTGATCAAATAAAGCCGCCAAAGGGGATTCAGGTAATTGGAGTCAGCCCTGCAGAAATTAGAATCGATACAGACAAAGTAATAGAAAAGAAGGTCTCTGTTAAGCCTATAATTGGTCTTCCAGATACTGGATATGAAGTAGTTGGTGAACCAAAGGTAACACCTTCTGAGGTTACGATTAGTGGTCCAAGGAAGATTGTTTCTCAGATAGAGAGTATATCTACTGATCTTGTATCAACGGCTGGGGTGAAGTCTAATTTTACAATAGAACTCCCCTTAATGTCATATCAAAAGGTTGATATACTTGGCGGTGGATTTGCTCGAGTTACAGTTAATATTAAGGAGAGAATTGTAACAAAAGAATTCAAGGGCTTAAACATAAATGTAATTAACGATAACGGAGTTAGATTTGAGCTACGTAGTCCACTCAAAGCTGAAATAGTATTTGAGGGTCCTTACAGCATTATTAAGGATCTAAACAGTGATGATATTAATGTATTTGTCAATCTAAATAAAATTAAGCCAAACTCAAAGCAAAAGATACAGAAATTAAAAGTAAATGTTGATTATCCTTATAAGGGAAGCCTTGTACTTAAAAAAAAGTCACCTAATGAAATTGAAGTTAAATTAGAAAAAATCGGAGAACGAGATTGAACGAGTCAAGTAAGCGTCTTTTTGGTACAGACGGAATAAGAGGAATAGCAAATTGCGACCCCATGACTCCTGAGATGAGTCTCAAGCTTGGTAAGGCTTTAACTTATATACTTAAAATGGAAAAGACAGATTCAAAAAGACCAAGAATAGTTATAGGTAAAGATACAAGACTATCGGGGTACATGTTTGAACAGGCAATGTCAGCAGGAATTATATCAATGGGAGCAGATGTTCTTCTAGTTGGTCCCCTACCCACACCTGCTATATCATTTCTTACAGTAAGCATGCGTGCTGATGCTGGAGTTGTAATATCAGCCTCTCATAACCCATTTGTGGATAATGGAATTAAATTCTTCGACAGATTTGGTTTCAAACTACCTGATAAAAAAGAATTAGAGATAGAGGAATTGGTCTTAAGCGATAGAATTAACCGTCTGAATGTCCCCCCTTCAGATATAGGAAAGGCTTGGAGACTCGACGATGCTCAGGGAAGGTATGTTGTATTTGTAAAGAATACATTCCCAAAGGATCTTACCCTTGAAGGACTTAAGATTATTCTTGACTGCGCTAATGGAGCGGCTTATAAGGTTTCTCCAATTGTTTTTCAAGAACTCGGGGCTGAAGTGATAACAATCGGGGTTAGACCTGATGGCAAGAATATTAATACAGATTGTGGTTCTATTAACCCTGAGCTACTTAAACGCAAGGTTAAAGATACTGGAGCAGATTTGGGAATAGCATTAGATGGTGATGCCGATAGGGTTATATTCTGTGATGAAAAAGGTGATGAAGTAGACGGGGATATAGTAATTGCAATAACGGCTGACGAAATGATAAGAAACAACAAACTCCAAAAAAACACCGTTGTTACGACGATTATGAGCAATATGTCCCTTGAGACCTTCATACGAGAAAAGGGAGGAATAGTTATTAGAACACCTGTAGGGGATAGATACGTCGTAGAGGAGATGAGGATAAGGGGTTGTAATTTCGGAGGTGAGAAGTCAGGGCATATGATATTTCTTGATCATACTACAACGGGAGATGGTACGCTCGCAGCTCTTCAATTACTAGCAGTAATGAAACGAAAGGAAAAAAAACTCTCAGAGCTTGCAAAAATAATTGAACTCTATCCTCAGGTGTTGCTGAATGTAAAGGTTAGAGAGAAAAAACCTTTTCAAGATATACCACAATTGGAGGATTTGCTTTTGCTATCTGAACAAAGACTCAAGGAACGAGGTAGAATAAACCTAAGGTATTCTGGGACAGAATCACTTGCACGTATTATGGTGGAAGGTGAGAATGAAGCGTTAGTCTATGAAGTAGCTGAAGAAATAGCGTATAGAATTCAACAAGCTATAGGAGAGTAATATAGTTACATCCACAGTGTGTACTCAATTGAAATAAGTAGAAATGCCGAGATTGAATGTAAACATAGACCATGTAGCTACAGTTAGGCAGGCAAGAGGAGGGATAGAACCAGACCCTGTTTTTGCTGCCTATTTGGCAGAGCTTGCCGGGGCAAATGGGATAGTTGTTCATCTTAGAGAAGACAGAAGGCATATTCAAGATAGGGATCTAAGAATCCTTAGACAAACTGTCAAAACAAAACTCAACTTAGAAATAGCTCCGACCCGAGAGATGATGGAGATCGCATTAGAAGTAAAGCCAGATATGGTAACGCTAGTGCCTGAAAAAAGACAAGAAATAACAACCGAAGGCGGACTAGATGTCTTAGCTAATACCAAGCAGTTATTGAGAGTTGTAGGAGACCTTAAGGGAAAAGGCCTGTTTGTAAGTCTTTTCATAGATCCTGATATAAAACAGATTAAATCTGCAAAGGTTACTAAGGCTGACATGCTTGAGATTCATACAGGTGGATATACAGAGGCTAAGATTTATGATAAGAGGGAAAAGGAATTTAAAAAAATCGAAGAGGCTGTTAAGACTACACTTGAACAAGGATTGAAGGTTGCTGCTGGACATGGCTTGAACTACATAAATGTGAAAAGTATTTCCAGCATAGTAGGAATAGAGGAACTCAATATAGGCCATAGCATCATAGCTCGCTCAGTTTTTGTAGGTGTTGAAAGAGCTGTAAGGGAGATGCTTGAGCTATGTAAGTGAGGGTACGTGGTTTGTGATTCTCGGTTCGATAATACACGATACCCGAGTCACGATACCCGAATCACGAATATGATCTTAGGTATAGGTGTTGACCTTGTAAATATCCCTAGAATAGAAAGAATTATAAAAAAGTGGGGAGACAAGTTTAAAAAGAGGGCTTTCTCCGAAAGTGAAATAGAATATTCTGAAGGTTATAATAGAAGCTACGAGCATTTTGCGGCAAACTTCGCAGTAAAAGAGGCCTTTTTTAAAGCCCTAGGAAAAGGTTTCAAAGGTAATATGCGAATTCATGATGTCGAAGTCCTACGAGATGAAAATGGGAAACCTTATATTAATCTTCACGGAAAAGCGAAGCGATCAACAGAGCTATTGGGCGTAAACTCAATTCATACTTCAATATCACATGATGTTGAATACTCTGTAGCTGTTGTAATACTTGAAAGATAGATTCGAGTTATATTTTCAATCACTCAGGGCTATAACGCCTGTATAATTGAGTTAGATTTATGTAGTCAATATAGAAAAGTAATTCTCATGAAGAAGATCTCGATTTGAATCAAATAGTGCTAAAGGGTATGCACTTATATAAATATCAGACTCGAGTGTGCTTCGTTTATTACACGATAAATACTGCTTAGATTTATTTGTCCCTTCCTCGTGTACATGATGAGCAGTAACCATAAAGTTCAAGTTTATGGTTTAATACCTCAAAATCGTTTAACTTTGCAACCCCTCTTGAATATTGCTCAATTCTTAAATTGGCAAACTCTATTATCCTTCCACATCCAATGCAAATAAGGTGATCATGGTGTTCGCCTTCAAACTTAACAGGTTCATAACGAGCCCTCCCATCTCCAAAATTTCTTTCAAAAGCTAGTCCACACTCTTTAAACAACTTTAGCGTTCTATAAACTGTTGCGTAGCCTATCTTTGGGTTCTGTTTTTTAAGCTTTTCGTAAAGCTCTTCTACCGTCACATGCTGACCGGGATAATTAAAAAACTCGTCAAAGATAATATCCCTTTGCTTCGTAGATTTGAGGCGTTTTTTTAATATATACTCATCTAATGCTTTTTTTCTCTCTGACTTTGGTGTTGCCTTCGAAAGCAACATTTCAATACCCCTTCACAAATTGAAATTCAATATCAATATTACAATAACTATGATCTTAAATCAAGAGAATACCATATAGTAATTGCTACCAATAACTTATTAAATTTAAAATTACCTTTATATTATAGGCTTAGGTTTAAATATTAGAATTATCGTAAATCCCAGCTATTAATTAAATAACTGATATTTTAGTAAGGCTACTTTTTTCAAATTAACTAGCAGTATTAAGTCTTATGATATAATACAACAGAATGAGTATTTATAATACAATAGGATCATACATGAAAGATTGTATTTTCTGTAAAATCGCTGAGAAAAAGGCACCTGCTTCAATAATTTATGAAGATGATCTATCAATTGCATTTAAGGATATAAATCCTCAGGCACCAACACACATCTTGATAATTCCAAAGAAGCACCTACGTACAGTTGTTGAAGCAACTGAAGAAGATAAGGAGCTTCTCGGACATCTCATCTATGTTGCCAATACCATAGCGAACGATCTCAACGTTAGTAACAAGGGATTTAGGCTCGTTATAAACTGTGGGTCGCAAAGTGGACAGATGGTCTGGCATGTTCATATTCACCTTTTGGGTGGGAGGCACATGACTTGGCCTCCAGGTTGATGATGCTTCTTGTCGCTTTTTATCAAATCCATTAATGAACGACGCTATCGCCTATCTTAATTCTCTTGGGCTTCATAAGGTAAAGCCTGGTCTTGAAAGAACTATAAGGCTTCTTGAGATTCTTGGTAATCCTCAAGAAGTGGTACCAAGCGTACTAATAGCAGGAACAAATGGCAAAGGTTCTGTGGCTTCAGCCATAGCTTCTGTGCTAGAAACCCAAGGCTATAAAACCGGGCTTTATACATCTCCTCACCTTATACGAGTTTCAGAGAGAATACGAATAAACAGTAATGAAATCTCTATGAGTGATTTATCTCAACTCATCTTAGAAGTTAAACAAGCTTCCTCTACGCTACCAGATGAGCCAAGCTATTTTGAGGTGCTAACTGTTTCTGCATTTTTATATTTTGCTCAGAGAAAAGTAGATTTCTCAGTGCTTGAAGTAGGACTGGGAGGACGCCTTGATGCAACTAATGTAGTCAAACCAATTTTAACGGTGATAACAAACATTTCAAAAGACCATACCGAATATCTAGGTGATAGCATTAGAGAAATAGCCTTTGAAAAGGCAGGAATAATAAAAAGAAGAGTTCTCGTTCTAACAGCTGCAAAAGAAGAGGCACTAACTGTAATAGAGGCCGTAGCCTCTGAAAATTTAGCTCCAATCAGTATATTCGGAAAGGATTTTAATGTTGAAGGTGAGAGTACCGAGGATTTTAGTTATATTGGAAGTCCATGGAATTTGGAGCACCTTGAGTTCGGACTTCATGGGTTGTATCAATTAGAAAATGCATCGCTCGCCATTGCCGCGCTTGAATCTTTTTCTAAGCTTTATGAGGTTAGTATAAATGAAGAAAGCTTAAGAAATGGACTCTCTTCTGTGAGATGGGAAGGAAGGATGGAGATTGTAAGAAGGGATCCCCCTCTTATTCTAGATGGTGCGCATAATCCTAGCGCGGCCGAGGCACTAAGAGAATCAATTGAAAAGATGTTTCCAAGCATGAAGTTTGTTATTTTAATAGGCATGCTTTCTGATAAAGACCATGAGGGCTTTATGAGAGCAATCTATCCGATTGCTGAATATATGATAGTAACTGACGTGCCATCTGAGAGGACTATAAAGGCGAAAGGGCTTGCTGATGTAGGTAGGCGATATGTAAGTAAGACTAAGGTTATAGGTGATTTTAAAGAGGCTTATAAAGAAATACTTTCCCTCCACAAGCCGGTATGTGTTACTGGCTCTCTCTATTTAATTGGAGCTATAAAACAATTTTTTCCTTAAAATCAATTGTTCAAATGCTTTAGTCCCACTAATAGCAAACGTTTAGAGAATACACTCGTAATTAAAAATCATAAAAATTAAATTATAAGGCAGAAAATAGCATATTAATATTAGAAAGGGTCTCATTATTATACTTATTAAGCGTTGATCCCTACGATTACGTGTGCTACTATCATTTAACAAGAGTTAAATATAAGTGACTAAACTTGGAATAGTTCTTGATAAGCTTTATTTTGACCATGATAATGGAATGGGACATCCAGAGTCTCAGGAAAGATTATTCGCTATTGTTGACATGCTGAGAGAAACAAGGCTTCTCGAAGAAGTAGTAAGAATTGAGCCCCGAGATGCAACTAAAGAAGAAATTACACTTGTTCATGACCCTAAGTATTTTGATCTAATTCAATCAACAAAAGGTAAAATCAGAGTCTTCTTAGATCCTGATACCTCTACCTGTCCTGTTTCATTTAACGCCGCAGTTAGAGCAGTGGGGGGGATGCTTGATGCAACTGATAAGGTGATGAAAGGCGAAGTTGATATTGCATTTCCCCTCGTTCGTCCGCCCGGACATCATGCTGAGAGAAATAGGGCTATGGGATTCTGCTTATTTAATAATGTCGCTGTTGGCGCGGCTTATGCTTCTAAGGTTTATGGGGTTAAACGTATTTTAATTGTTGATTGGGATCTTCATCATGGAAATGGTACTCAGAATATGTTTTATGATTCCTCAGAGGTTCTCTATTTTTCTACACACCAATATCCCTACTATCCAGGAACAGGATCAGTTAACGAAGTCGGCGTACAAAATGGATTTGGATATACAATCAATGTTCCGATCCACCCAGGTATGGGAGATAAAGAGTATATTAAAATCTTTTTTGAGATCTTGAAACCAGTTATAGAACAGTATAAACCTGAACTTATTCTAATATCAGCCGGGTTTGATACCTACTTTGGTGATCCTCTTGGCGGAATGAGCGTTAGTCCTAAGGGCTTTGCTCAGATGACTAGATTTTTAAAAGAAATGGCGGAGTCATATTGCAGTGGCAAATTGGTTTTGATACTAGAAGGCGGATATAACCTAGAGGGACTTTGGGAATCAACTAAAGCCGTTATAGAAGAGCTGTTAGAAAAAAATAAAACTGATTACGGGGACTTGACTGTAGAAACTAAGGTAGACCCAATTATTGAAAGAGTAAAAAAGGTGCAATCAGTCTTCTGGACATTCTAGACACTCTTTTGAAATGTTCTTCTATAGTCATCCCCTTCGATAGGAATAAACTCACACATCTCACGCAACCTTGAGGCTATTCTTGACCCAACTCTATTTTCGAGTGTTTCTTGGTCCTCATTTTGACTAGAATGTCCAGAACCCTTTTTTTGCTTGTTATCTTCGGAAACATAATTTGTTGTTATTAGTGTAATTTTAGATGCGTTGTATCTTTTTGAAATTAATTGGTCTAATATATTTAGCTCCCATTCGCTGCTCCTTCCCTTACCCAATTCATCAATAACGAGAACTTCCGTTTCTATAAGAGGAAGAAGCACTTCATTCTCTGGAGTACCTTGCGAATAAGCTTCCTTAAGCTCT
>Ga0209642_10000625_pt1 | contig 22803 bp, 17 predicted proteins | sample RifCSP19_2_FD_184025 | JGI IMG/M metagenome (GOLD analysis project Ga0209642, IMG submission 184025) | Soil microbial communities from Rifle, Colorado - Rifle CSP2_sed 19_2 (SPAdes) (version 2) | ecosystem: Environmental > Terrestrial > Deep subsurface > Rock core/Sediment | place: Rifle... | reverse complement strand
GTCCGGTGAGCGCGACAAGATCATGGAAGTGTTGCGCACCAAAGCTGACAGCGATGCGCGCAAGATCGGCGTGGAGGTGCTGGATGTGCGGCTGAAGCGCGTCGATTTTCCATTGGAGATCAGCGAGTCGGTGTATCGCCGTATGGATGCCGAGCGCAAGCGGGTGGCCAATGAACTGCGTGCGACCGGAAATGCCGAAAGCGAAAAGATCCGCGCCGATGCCGACAAGCAGCGCGAGGTGATACTGGCCGTAGCCTATCGCGACGCGCAAAAGACCAAGGGTGAGGGCGATGCCAAGGCTTCCGCGACGTATGCGGCCGCATTCGGACGTAATCCCGAGTTCTATGCCTTCTATCGCAGTCTGGAAGCCTACAAGCAGAGCTTCAAGGACAAGAATGACGTGATGGTTATCGATCCGAGCTCGGAATTTTTCAAGTATCTGAAGAGCTCGGGCAGGACGGGCAAGTAGTGTGCTCGATTATTGGCTGCTCGGCCTGGCGTTGATGCTGGTGATCGAGGGGATGGTGCCGTTCCTGCTGCCCGAGTTGTGGCGCGAGACTTTTCGCAAACTGGTGTCGCTGTCCGATGGGCAATTGCGTTTTATCGGCATCTCCTCAATGCTGGCCGGCTTGTTGATGTTGTACCTGATTAAATGAATAACGCTGTGGGTTTTGCAGGTCGGGCGCTGCCCGACATATTTTTGGCGGCGGGCGAAGCCCGCCCTACGAGGCTATTGCTGTACAGGATCGCATGATGCAAAACTGGCTGCTCCCCGAACACGTAGAAGACATGCTTCCCGATGAGGCGTGGCGCGTCGAGCAGATGCGCGCGCAATTTCTCGAACTGCTGCGCAAATCCGGTTATCAACTGGTCTCGCCGCCGCTGCTGGAATATGCGGAATCTTTGCTGATCGATGGCAGCGAAGACATGGATCTGCGCACCTTCAAGCTGGTCGATCAGTTGAGCGGGCGTACCCTGGCATTGCGCGCCGACATCACACCGCAGGTGGCGCGCATCGATGCCCATCTGCTGAATCGCAGGGGCGTGGCGCGCCTGTGCTATGCCGGCAGCGTGCTGCACACCCAACCGGCGGGGCTGACACGTACCCGTGAGCTGTTGCAGATCGGCGCCGAGTTGTACGGACATGGCGGCCTGGAAAGCGATCTGGAGATCCAGCAGCTGATGTTGCAAGCGTTGGCCCTGCTGGGCATCAAGGACGTGCATCTTGATCTCGGCCATGTCGGCGTGTTTCGCGCGCTGGCAGGCCACGCCAAGCTGGACAAGGATCTCGAAACCGGATTATTTGTCGCGCTGCAAAGCAAGGACAGCGCGGCATTGCAGATACTGGCGCAACCGCTGGAAGCGAAACTGCGCAACGCCTTGCTGGCACTGCCGGCACTTTATGGCGATTGCGCCGAAGTGCTGGCGCGGGCGCGTATAGAGCTTCCCGAATATCCCGGGATTCATGCTGCGCTGGATGCGTTGCAGACTGTCTCCGGGAGGTTGCAACCGCTGGTGTCCAGCGTCGGCATCGATCTCGCCGACCTGCGCGGCTATCACTATCACAGCGGCATGGTGTTTGCCGCTTATCATGCCGGCAGCCACGATGCGATCGCCCTGGGCGGACGCTACGACGATCTCGGCAAAAGCTTCGGGCGCGCGCGTCCCGCGACCGGATTCAGCATGGACCTGCGCCAGTTGTATCGTTTGCTGCCGGTACAACAAGGCAAGTTGGGTATATGCGCGCCCCATCTCGATGACACCGCCCTGCAGGACAAGATCGCACGATTGCGCGCGGCGGGTGAAACAGTGGTCGTGGATCTGCTTGGCGATGCGGCATTGCGCAAGGAGTTGCAGTGTGATCGCGAGTTGGTGTTGCGCGAAGGAAAGTGGCAGGTTGTAGTGCTGTAAACCCCTCCCGGCCTCCCCTTGTCAGGGGAGGAGCATGGTCACCTCCCCTGACAAGGGGAGGCCGGGAGGGGTTGGGGTTGTCTCGAATGGGCATCAATAGTAATCAGGAATTGCAATGGCTAAGAACGTAGTAGTGATCGGCACACAATGGGGTGACGAGGGCAAGGGCAAGATCGTCGATTGGCTGACCGATCATGCGCAGGGTGTAGTGCGCTTCCAGGGCGGTCACAATGCCGGGCATACGCTGGTGATAGCCGGCAAGAAGACCGTGTTGCATCTGATCCCTTCGGGCATTCTGCGCGATCATGTGATGTGCTACATCGGCAACGGCGTCGTGCTGTCGCCATCGGCATTGCTCAAGGAAATGGACGAGCTGAAACTGGCCGGTATCGATGTCTATAGCCGCCTGAAAATCTCCGAAGCCTGTCCGTTGATCCTGCCCTACCACGAAGCGATCGATAAAGCCCGCGAACTGGCCAAGGGTGCTGCCAAGATCGGCACCACCGGACGCGGCATCGGCCCGGCCTATGAAGACAAGGTGGCGCGCCGCGCGATACGCCTGCAGGATATCTTCTTCCGCGAACGTTTTGCCGCCAAGCTGGGCGAGGTTTTGGACTATCACAACTTCGTGCTGAAGAATTACTTCCAGGCCGCGACGGTGGATTTCCAGAAGACTCTGGACGATACGCTGGCGCTGGCAGAACGCATCAAGCCGCTGGTGATGGACGTGCCGCGCGCCTTGTATGAGGCCAACCAGGCTGGCCAGAGTCTGTTGTTCGAAGGCGCGCAGGGTGCGTTGCTGGATATCGACCACGGCACTTATCCGTATGTCACGTCCAGCAACTGTATCGCCGGTGCGGCCTGTGCCGGGGCCGGGGTGGGACCGCAGATGCTGCATTATGTGCTGGGCATCACCAAGGCTTACACCACGCGCGTGGGCTCCGGCCCGTTCCCCACCGAGCTGTACGATGCGGTGGGCAAGCGCGATCCTATCGGCGAGGGTTTGGCCAAGCGCGGCCACGAATTCGGCTCCACCACCGGGCGGGCGCGCCGCTGCGGCTGGTTCGATGCCGCCGCGCTCAAGCGTTCGATCCAGATCAACGGCGTGTCTGGTCTGTGTGTCACGAAGCTGGACGTGATGGATGGCATGGAAACCGTGCGTCTTGGCGTGGGTTATCGCACCGATGGCGTGGAAAGCGATATTTTACCGGTCGGCGCGGATGCACTGGCGGATTGCCAGGCAGTGTATGAAGAGATGCCGGGATGGAGTGAAAGCACGCTGGGTGTGCAACGCTATGAACAGTTGCCGCAAGCCGCGCGCAATTATCTGGAGCGGATCGCCAAGGTATGCGGAGTGCCGGTGGATATGGTTTCGACCGGACCGGATCGCGATGAGACCATCGTGCTGCGCCATCCGTTCGAATAGTTTGGTGAACGTGATGGATGATGCAAGGAACGCAGTGCTTGGTTCGCACTGCGTTGTTGTTTCTGAGTAATATAACCAAGATTGTCCGTCAGTCGATATGCAAAAAACCCCCTCTATCTCCCCCTTGTCAGGGGGAGAACCGAACCCGCTCCTCCCCTGACAAGGGGAGGTTGGGAGGGGTTAGTGGTTGATGGACAATCTGCGCTTGATCTGGTGCCCAGCGCAGGTACTTCGCTGTTCCGGGCACGAAAAAGGAAAAGGCCCGCTTGCGCGAGCCTTGTGATGTTATGGTGCCCAGAAGAGGACTCGGTCACACAGGCGCGACCCCGGCATCCGCTGCATCGGATGCCCTTCGAGTCCTGGCGCGAAGCATGCTTCGCTGTTCTGGGCACGAAAAGGAAATGGCCCGCTTGCGCGAGCCATATTATGTAATGGTGCCCAGAAGAGGACTCGAACCTCCACACCTTGCGGCACACGGACCTGAACCGTGCGCGTCTACCAATTCCGCCATCTGGGCCTGAAAATTTGCGCTGAAGCTTTGCTGAAGGCGCGCAATTTAATTGTTAAAGGATATATTGTCAATGAAAAAGAAAAATAACATACGTCAGCAAGACCCGTTTCTGGAGCGCGAACGCGAACAATACGAACAACCGCTGCCTAGCCGAGAATTCATCTTGCAGACGCTCACCGAACAAGGCGCTCCAGTCGGCGATGAGGAGTTGCTGCAACTGCTGCACATCGAGAAGGATGAGGAAGATTTATTCTCTCGCCGCTTGCGCGCGATGGAGCGCGACGGCCAGATCATGCGCAATCGCAAGCGCGACATCTGCGTGGTGGACAAGCTCGATCTGGTCAAGGGCAAGGTGCAGGGCCACCCGGATGGCTTCGGCTTCTTGATCCCGGAGGACGGCAGTCCCGACATGTTCCTCAGCGAGAAGGAGATGCACCAGGTATTGCACGGCGACGTGGTGATGGTGCGCCAATCCGGCGTGGATAGACGCGGTCGTCCCGAGGCCAAGATCGTCGAGGTGCTGGAGCGCGCCAATAACCGCGTGGTCGGCCGCCTGTTCGAAGAGCACGGCATCCAGTTCGTCGTGGCGGAGAACCGCCGCATCACCCAGGACATCCTTGTCGCTCCCGGCCAGTCCGGCGGGGCCAAGGCCGGGCAAGTGGTGGTGCTGGAAATCCTGAAGCATCCCGACAAACATGCGCAGCCGATCGGGCGCATTTCCGAAGTGCTGGGCAACTATGCCGATCCCGGCATGGAGATTGAGATCGCGCTGCGCAAGCACGACCTGCCATACGAGTTTCCCAAGGATGTCGAAAAGCAGGCCAAGGCGATCTCGCCTGTCGTCGCGCCGGCGGATTGGGCGGGGCGAGAAGACATACGCAACCTGCCGCTGGTCACGATAGACGGCGAGACCGCGCGCGATTTCGATGACGCGGTGTATTGCGCGCCGGAAAAAGGCGGTTACCGTCTGGTGGTGGCGATCGCCGATGTCAGCCATTACGTGCAGACCGGTGACGCTTTGGATCGCGAGGCGATCCTGCGCGGCAACTCGGTGTACTTTCCGCGTCGCGTGATCCCGATGTTGCCGGAAGAATTGTCAAACGGCCTGTGTTCGTTGAATCCCAAGGTGGACCGGCTGTGCATGGTGTGCGACATGCACATCAGCAGCAGCGGTGATATCGAAAGATATCGCTTCTATCCATCGGTGATGCATTCGCAGGCGCGCCTGACTTACACGCAGGTCGCGGCCATGCTGGCCGAGCCGGATGGCGAGCTGGCGAAGAGCAACGCGGCCATCGTGCCTCATCTGCAACATCTCTATGAATTGTTCCAGAAGCTGTTAAAAGCGCGTGAGAAGCGCGGCGCGATCGACTTCGAGACGGTCGAGACACAGATGATCTTCACCGAAGATGGCAAGATCGAGCGCATCGTTCCGGTGGTGCGCAACGACGCGCATAAACTGATCGAAGAATGCATGCTGGCAGCCAATGTCTGTGCGGCAGGTTATTTGCACGAAAATGGACACACCGTGCTGTACCGCATCCACCAGGGACCGACACCGGAGAAGCTGGAGATGCTGCGCGAGTTCATGAAGGAATTCGGATTGCAACTGACCGGTGAAGACGATCCGCAGGCAGCCGATTATTCCAAACTGCTCAAGCGCATCAAAGGCCGTCCCGATGCCGGGCTGCTGCAAATGGTGATGCTGCGTTCCTTGCGCCAGGCCAAGTATGAGCCGGAGAACATCGGCCACTTCGGTTTGGGATATGACGCTTACACGCATTTCACTTCGCCGATACGCCGCTACCCGGACCTGCTGGTGCACCGCGCGATCAACGCCGTGCTGCAGGGCAAGCAATACAAGCCTGCGCAGAAATGGACCGAGCTGGGTGCGCATTGCTCGATGACCGAGCGCCGCGCCGACGATGCCACCCGCGATGTAGAAGCATGGCTGAAATGTTTCTACATGCGCGATCATCTCGGCAGCGTGTTCCCCGGAAGCGTTTCTTCGGTCACCGGTTTCGGCATGTTCGTCTCGCTGGACGATCTGTATGTCGAGGGGCTGGTGCATATCTCGGAACTCGGCAAGGATTATTTCCACTTCGATGCGACCAAACATCAGTTGCTCGGTGAGCGCACCGGGCAACGCTACCGCCTCGGCGACCGCGTAGAAGTGCGCGTGGTCAAGGTGGACATGGAAAGCACCAAGGTCGATTTCGTGCTGCACGAGGAAGTAGGGGCACGGCGCGCCGTGCCCCTGCAAGGGGAACCGAAACCGGCAAAGAAATCCGCCGCAAGTAAACCCACTCGGAGCAAAAAACGCCATGGCTGATCTGCGCCTGATCTACGGCTTTCATGCCGTGACCTCGCGCATCCGCCAGAATCCCGATGGCGTGCTGGAAATCTATTTGCAGGCACAGCGCCAGGACCCGCGCATGCGCGACCTGATCAAGCTTGCCGAGACCAATGGCGTGCGCGTGATACCGGTGGATGCAAAACGTCTCGACGGCATGGCCGGTAGTGCGCGGCATCAGGGTGTCGCGGCACGCGTCGATGCGGCACAGCGCGTGCAGCATCTGGAGGATGTGCTGGATACGCTCAGCGAACCGCCGTTGCTGCTGGTGCTGGATGGCGTGCAGGACCCGCATAATCTCGGCGCGTGTCTGCGCAGTGCCGATGCGTTCGGCGTGCACGCGGTGATCGCGCCCAAGGATCGCGCGGTCGGCATCACTGCCACGGTCGAGAAGGTCGCCTGCGGCGCGGCCGAGACCGTGCCTTACATCACCGTCACCAACCTCGCGCGCACGCTGCGCGAATTGAAAGAGCGCGACATCTGGGTGGCCGGCGCGGCAGGCGATGCCGAAAAGGATTTGAACGGCTTCAGGCACGCCGGCCCGCTGGCCTGGGTGCTGGGTGCGGAAGGCGAAGGCTTGCGCCGCCTGACGCGCGAGACCTGCGACGAGCTGGCGCGTATCCCGATGCTGGGCAGCGTCGAAAGCCTGAATGTCTCGGTCAGTGCCGGCATATGTTTGTTCGAGGCGCGGCGGCAGCGCGCCGCATAGTTTTAATCAACCTCGCTATAATGCGGCAGTCCAGTCAGGGAATCGCCGCATGACTCCGCAACAGTTCATCGCCAAGTGGCAAGGCTGCCAACTCGCCGAGCGCGCTTTTTATCAGCAACACTTCAACGACCTGTGCGCGCTGGTTGGACATTCCACGCCTGCCGCGCAGGACACTATCGGCGACACATTCTGTTTCGAAAAAGGCGCGTCCAAGACCGGCGGCGGCAACGGCTGGGCGGATGTGTGGAAGCGCGGGTTTTTCGCAGTGGAATACAAAGGCCCGACCGGCGATCTGCGCAAAGCATTGGATCAGGTGCAGCGTTACGCGCTGGCATTGGAAAACCCACCGCTGCTGGTTGTTGCGCGCGCCGACCTGATCGAGATACACACCAACTTCACCAACACCGTTTCCGACACGCACACCATCGCGCTGGAAGAGATCGGCACGCCGGATAACCTCGCCAAGCTGCGCGCGCTGTTCTTCGAGCCGGAAAAATTGCGTCCTGCGCGCACCACGCGCGCCCTCACCGAACAAGCCGCGAAGCTGTTCGCCTCACTTGCCAATACCCTGCGCGACCGTGGTCATGCGCCGCAACAAGTGGCGCATTTCCTCGACAAGCTGTTGTTCTGCTTCTTCGCCGAAGATGCCGGATTGTTGCCCAAAGAGATGGTCACGCGCATACTGGAAAACGGCGCGAAAGACCCGGCGCGCATCGACCGCCAGCTCAAGCAACTATTCGCCTCGATGAGCAAAGGCGGTGACTTTGGCGCGGAGATCATCGACTGGTTCAACGGCGGCCTGTTCGACAGCGATGCCACACTGCCGCTGCAAAGCGACGACATCGCCGCGCTGATTACCGTCTCACGCTTGGACTGGACAGGCGTTGAGCCTTCCATCTTCGGTACACTGTTCGAGCGCGGTCTCGATCCGTCCAAGCGCAGCCAACTCGGCGCACACTACACCGATCCGCAATCCATCATGCGCATCGTCAAGCCTGTGGTCATCGAGCCGCTCAACGCCGAATGGGAAAACGTCAAAGTCCAGATCGCACAAAGCATGGCGGGCTACGCGGCAGGAGGCAAGGGTTCCAAAAAAGGCAAAAAAGGCATTGAATCAGCACAAGCCGCGTATCAAGGCTTCATGCAACGCCTGAGTGATTTCCGCGTACTCGACCCCGCATGCGGCTCCGGCAACTTTTTGTATCTCGCCCTGCACGCGCTGAAAGACATCGAACATCGCGCCTCGCTGGAAGCCGAAACGCTTGGCTTGCCGCTGGGTTTCGCCGGATTCCACACCGGCCCGCACAACGTGCTCGGCATCGAACTCAACTCATACGCGGCGGAACTGGCGCGCGTCACCGTGTGGATCGGTGAACTGCAATGGATGTTGCGCCACGGCATGAGTCCGTCGAAAAATCCTATTCTTAAACCGCTCGATCACATCGCTTGCCGCGATGCGGTGCTGCAAACCCCCTCCAACTCCCCCTTATCAGGGGGAGAGCAGGGCGGCGGCTCCTCCCCTGACAAGGGGAGGCTGGGAGGGGTTGAAGTTTCTGAAGCGCAGTGGCCTGCTTGTGATGTCATCATCGGCAACCCGCCTTTCTTGGGTGGCAGCAAAATGCTACGCGAACTTGGCGAAGATTATGTTCAAACCCTGCGTGCTGAATATGATGGTCGTGTACCGGGCGGCGCAGACTTGGTTACCTACTGGTTCGAGAAAGCGCGTGCGCAGATCGAGGCGGGCAAGTGCCAGCGTGCCGGGTTGGTTGCCACCAACTCGATACGCGGCGGCGCGAACCAGAAAGTACTGGTGCGTATTTGCGACACTACCAAAATCTTCAATACGTGGAGCGATGAGGAATGGATTAACGAAGGCGCAGCAGTGCGCGTATCGCTGGTGTGCTTCGGTACCCCCTCCCAACGGGGGAGGGCGGTGGGAGGGGGTGTCATGCTCGATGGCAAATCCGTTGAAGCTATTCACGCCGACCTGACCGCAGGCGAAGGGCTGAATCTCACACAGGCCAAGCCGCTGAAAGAGAATGCGGCGGTGAGTTTCCAAGGCTCGCAAAAAATCGGCGCATTCGATATTGAAGGAGGATTAGCGCGGCAATGGCTCAAGCTGCCGAATCCGAATGGCCGACCGAACAGCGACGTAATCAAGCCATCATGGAATGGGCTGGATGTGGCACGCCGTCCACGCGATGGATGGATTATTGATTTCGGCACGAAAATGAGCGAAGCCGATGCTTCTTTGTATGAAACGTCGTTCGAGTATGTGGTGAAACACGTCAAGCCTGAGCGAGAATCAAATAGCGACAAAATTGTTCGAGTAAATTGGTGGAGACACGGGCGTCCGCGTCCGGAAATGCGTGCCGCATTAACCGGTTTGCCGCGCTACATTGTCACGCCGCACGTTTCCAAGCACAGGGTGTTTATTTGGTTAGATGCCAGTGTGCTGCCAGATAAGATGCTGATTGTTATCGCACGTTCCGACGACACCACCTTTGGTATTCTCCATTCGCGTTTTCACGAGCTATGGGCGTTGCGCCTTGGTACCAGTCTGGAAGACCGGCCCCGCTACACACCGACTACTACCTTTGAGACCTTCCCCTTCCCGGTAGGATTAACACCTAACCTCGCGCCAGCGGATTACACCAGCCCCACAGCCGCCGAGATTGCCGCTGCCGCGCAGCAGTTGAACAAACTGCGCGACAACTGGCTTAACCCGCCGGTGTGGGTGAGCTGGGTGCGCACACTGGAAGAAGAAAAAGCGGGCTATCCTGCACGCCCGCTAGCCATGCCGGGTTTTGAAGCAGACCTGAAAAAGCGCACCCTCACCAATCTCTACAACGCCTGTCCCGCTTGGCTTGCCAACGCGCACGCTGAATTGGATGCCGCCGTCGCTAATGCTTACGGCTGGAATGACTACACGCCGGAGATACCGGACGAGGAAATTCTGCGGCGTTTGTTGGCGTTGAATCTGGCGCGCTCATGCTAATTGGTGAGAGCAGAGCTCAATAAGACGCATGAATCCTATTACGCTTACCATCCGCGACAAGGACAGCAACCTGATCGAAACGATCAGTGGAACGTTTGAATCCGCCGACCTTGATTTACTGAATCAGTTTGTCGTAGCGATGGCTCGCGTTCGAGGAACGGCGCTTCTTAAGCGAGGCATGCCTGCAATGACAAATATGAAGTGGACACCAGAGGGTGGCATGCAATTTACTTGTGCGCCGTATGAGGATAGCGAGTTGTTTGAGCTACTGCACGTATTGCGTCCGTTCATACTGTCACGTGAAGTCATGTCATTTGAAAAGGTAGCGGCACTTCTCGGAAAAAATTTCGCGAGCAAGCAGTTCAGTGGTCACCTTCGAGCATTGCGAAGCATGTTCGAGGATGGAGAGCTAAAGTCATATATGCAAATCGTGGTTGGCGATCAACCACTGTTTGACAATTCTCTTCTTCGGCTCTGGCTCAACGGAACCCAGTACCACACTGATGCTGAGAAGGCATCAGCATGGAAAGAGATCGAGGCTGCGCTGGGGGTAGATAATGCGAAAGCAATTGTTATGAATCAACTTCACAGCAAGGTGAAGGCACTTTTCTTTTTGGAGCATCTTGTTGGCTTGGTGCGTACGAAATATGCATGCGCCTAACTCTGCGATTAGCTCTCGTAGGGTAATCGTCAATGCACCAAAGGTAGGCAATTCTCTAAGCTCTTCGAGCTTGAGAAGTTGACACCGCCGAATGTTTGAATCATCCGGTAGAAGAGTGGCGTAAGATGCGCAGAAAGTTGAGGGGTAACTTTAAATTCCATCTGCGAATTTTGGGTTACCCTTGAAACAAGCGGCATTCCATAACCAGATATGCGAGAAAGCAAAATGATTAAGGAGATTTGTTTTAGGCAACATAACTTGGCGTACCCCATGTCGCCTAAACGTTAGACATGAAACCCATCTGTCGCCACTGTCATTTTTTGTCCAAGGAACACCGAGAGGAAAATACCGGTCGCGCCCTTGTGTTTTCATTAAACAAACAGGAACGCGAAAAAGCTGCGCTAGCTCCGCATGAAGTGGTCGCCACGTACTATTCCCTAAATTGCCACATGGGGGTTTGGGATGAAGGTGTTTCGGGTTCGATACAAGAACGAAACACGATGATTAATCTTACGCCGAGAGCATCGAGTTGTTTTTTCTTTCCCTATCATCCAGCCATGCTTTTCGATGCAGCGCGAGAGTTACAAAAGCGCGCTGATGAAAACAGACAGATGAAGAGATCGAATCTTTACACTCGCATCGGTCTTTGGGTCGCTGCGGGTGCTCTTGCTGTCAGCGCATTGGTGGAGGCTTTGAAAAATGTCTAAACCTGCGCTCAAGCAGGACGGCGCAAAAGCGTGCCGACCCTTAGCCCCACCTTAGGCCTCGCCATGCTCTCGCATTGCTGCATCTGGTGTCTCGAACATGCTGATGGAGGGCATGAGGAACACATCATTCCAGAAGCCATTGGCTGCCCGCCGGGCTTCGTTCTTCCAGGCACGGTCGTTTGTCGAAAGTGTAATAACGGGCTCTCTGACCTCGATTGAGCGGTGATTGATGAATTTGACTTCCCAGCGTTCATGGCCGGTGTCCCAAGGAAGAAAGGAAGGCCGCCAGCCATCCGCAGCAGAGGTAATGTGCTTGCTACAGTTGAGCCAAGCGGCCCCACATATACTTTTAATATGGATCCCATACCTATCAAGGCACATGACGGATCTCGGCTGGCCGCCTACCGTGGATCAAAGCGCGATATTCGTGCCAAGTTCACAAAGCAAGGAGACGCTGCAACAATCAACTTCGAGATTACTTTTGGTCAGAACCGAAAGTTCCTGCGAGGAGTTACGAAGATTGCGTTTTCCTCCCTAGCGTTCTTTCTGGGTGCACCACTTGCTCGAAGTCCCGCATTCACGCCAATTCGCCGCTTCGTACGGCACGGAGTTGGTGACCGCCACCTTCTGCTAACGTTCGACAGCGATAGCACCTTTTCAAATCGCGTATGGCCTCCATATGTCTCGTCCTCAGGCGAGTATGCGGTTACGCTCAGGATTGCATCCGTTGAATTTCTCGTTGATCTAAGCGAAGAAGAGTCATTGCTGAGTATGTTCCAATCGAAAGCACCGGAGATTTTTGGAGAGAAAAATTGGTGTACTTTGCCCGTTAAGCCCGCGTAGGGTGCTTTCCCCCTACGAGGCAGCGTCGAAAGCCTGAACGTCTCGGTCAGTGCCGGCATCTGTCTGTTTGAGGCAAGACGGCAGCGCAAGCAATTGTAGGCCGGGTTAGGCGATAGCCGTAACCCGACAGGTTGCCGGATAACAGGCCAATACAAATAACTATATGGCTGCAGGAAATTCCATAAGGGGGTGCAATGGCAATTAAAATAAAATTCAACTCGCTTGTATCGCGCCTCATTATTGTGCCGTTTTTGATTTTTTTGCCGACTATAACAATTGGCTGGCTACTGACTAGTAACGCGATATTCGACAACATCAGGGCAGAACGAATAAAAGATGTAGGTTATGTTGCCAGTGCCAAGCATGCTCAGTTAGTGATGGTGCTGAATCGGGCAAATACCAGAGCGGGACAATTTCTAAATAATTTAAGCATCCAATGCAACGGCAACGCAGTCAAGCAAAACCAGACATGCGCCACCGGTTTAATCAGGTCATACATGGCCTCGGAAGGCGCTACAGGAGCGACCCTGCGCAGGAAAGGCAGCGATAGTCTGAGCATCGGAACCTCCGCGACCCGGAATGAGGAATCCGTTACGTTTCAAACCGGGCAACTGGCAAGATTTTCCGGAACCGGACCCGATAACAACCGCTCCTATTTCGTTTTAGTAGCGGATGAATCGGCTGGATTGCAATTGGAAATTACCTACCCGTCATCGATGCTTGAACCTGTTTTTGTCCCCTATCCCGCAGAATTGGGGATATCAGGGGAGACCTTTCTGGCGGATGGCGAGGGTTATTTCGTCACCAAACCCAAATACACACCTTCGCAAGGGCATGGACGCCCTGTTACCACAGACCCAATGCAGTCTTGCCTGAGCGGGCAATCGCGCGAAGCTCTTGATCTGGATTATCGGGGCGTAGCGATCATTCATGCATTCCGCTTTATTCCGGAATTGGGCTCGGCTTGTATCAAGGCTAACATTGACCAGGATGAAGCCTTTGCTCCATTAAAATTGCTGAAGCAGCGATTATTAATGGTCATATTTCTATTTGGCGCAACCCTGGCCATAACGGTCGTCTATCTTGGCAAAAGCATCGTGAAGCCGATAACCAGGCTCACGAAAGTTACCAGAACCATTGCAGCAGGAGATATCAAGGCTAAAGCAGATGTGACAGGGAGCGATGAAATTTCGGAGCTGGCCGCTTCATTCAACTTAATGACTGATCATCTGCGCGCTGCGCAGCAGCATGAGGCTGAAGCGCTCAGTGAATTTCGGATGATGCTGGATACCTCGGGCGAAGGATTCTGGAAGGTGGACCAGTCCGGCCGCATCGTCGAAGCCAATGATGCCTATTGCCAAATCAGTGGTTATGCCATGGAAGAGATTATCGGCGCGCATATCTCGAAATTCGAGGCCGCAGAACAAACACCGGAGGATGTTGCAGCGCATATACAGCGCATTGTCGAGCGAGGATATGAGCGCTATGAAACCCAACACCGCCATCGTGACGGTCATTTGGTCGATATCGAGGTGATCACCTCTTTCATTCCAGAGACGGATTGTCTCATCGCGATCCTGCGCGACGTAACCGGGCGCAAGCGGAATGAGCAAGCAATGCGTGTTGCTGCCACCGCGTTCGAAACACAAGATGCCATCATGATTACCGATACTGACGCAAATATCCTGCGCGTCAATCGGGCTTTCGAAGAGCTTTCCGGCTACAGCGCGGAAGAGTTGATCGGGAGAAACCCGCGCATCTTCAAGTCCGGACAGCACGATGAGGAATTTTACCAGGCCATGTGGTCGGATTTGCTCGGCACCGGCAAATGGATAGGGGAGGTTTGGAATAAACGCAAGAGTGGCGAGATATATCCGGTACGCATGACCATCACTGCGGTTTATGATGACCATCATCAGGTGACACACTACGTCTCAGTGTCCAGAGACATCAGTCAACGCAAGCTGGCAGAGCAACAGATTCAGCAACTCGCTTTCTATGATCCGCTGACCAATCTGCCGAACCGGCGCTTATTGCAGGATCGCCTGCGGCAGGCATTCGCCATCAGTAATCGCAGCGGGCAACATGGCGCGCTGATGTTTCTCGATCTCGATCATTTCAAAATACTCAACGACACCCAGGGCCATGACATCGGCGATTTGCTGCTGTTGGAGGTCGCCAGGCGGCTGGAATCCAGTGTACGCAGCAGTGATACCGTAGCGCGATTGGGCGGCGATGAATTCGTAGTGGTGATGGGGTCGTTGAGTTCTATTACCGGAGAGGCTGCCGCGCAGGCAGAGCTGGTTGCCGAGAAGGTGCGCACCGCATTGAACCGGCCATACCTGCTCGGCGATTATACCCATCGCACCACGCCAAGCATCGGCATCGTGCTGTTTCGCGGGCATCAGGATAGCCTGGAAAACCTGCTCAAATACGCAGACACCGCCATGTATCAGGCCAAGTCGGCGGGGCGCAACTCTATCCGTTTTTACGATCCGGACATGCAGGCCGCTATCGAAGCGCGCTCCAGGATGGAAGGTGAATTGCATCTGGCTCTCGAAAAACAACAATTCCGCCTGCACTACCAGATTCAGGTGGATAGCCTGCGCCGTCCGCTGGGTGCAGAAGCGCTGCTGCGCTGGGAGCATCCGGAACGCGGCCTGGTATCGCCTATGCAATTCATCCCGCTGACCGAGGAAACCGGACTGATCGTGCCGATCGGGTTATGGGTGATGCAAACCGCCTGTGCACAACTCAAGGCCTGGCAGCACAATGCGTCGACCCGCGATCTGGTTATTGCGGTAAATGTCAGCGCCAGACAATTCCACCAGGCCGACTTTGTCGCCCAAGTGCAGCGAGTGTTGCTGGAAAGCGGCGCGGAGCCTTCACACCTCAAGCTGGAACTGACCGAGAGCACCGTGCTGAAAAATGTCGAGGATACCATCGCCAAGATGCAGGAAATAAAAAAGCTGGGCGTGAACTTCTCGATGGACGACTTCGGCACCGGATATTCTTCGCTACAGTATCTGAAACGCCTGCCACTGGATCAGATCAAGATCGACCGATCCTTCGTGAGCGACATTGACAGCAACCCAAACGATGCCGCCATCGTGCAGACCATCATCGCGATGACCCATGCACTGGGTTTGAACGTGATTGCCGAAGGGGTGGAAACAGAAGCTCAGCGCGACTTTCTGGATAAGCATGGCTGCCATGCTTTCCAGGGTTATCTGTTCGGCAAACCGGTGCCTATAGAGCAGTTTGAGGCATTGTTGGGACGGCAATTGCAGGCCGAGGTAACAGGTAGGGGCGATTCATGAATCGCCCGAACATTTGAGTCGTTGTTGGGACGACAATTCCGTGCGCGGCTTGCCGTGTGAAGTATTTTCCAATCCAGACATGAGCCTGAGCGAAAGGGCTTGTGAGTTATAGCTCAGGCGGCGCGTTGTTGGGTTTTGTTATTCTCCCTCAGCATGCAGGTACAATTGCACTGGCTGGATAATTCCAATTCGCAATAGAAACAAAATTAATGTAGGGTGCGTTTACGCACCATCGCCAACTGGTGCGTAAACGCACCCTACAAAATTGTTATTGTTTGCGAATTGGAATAACAAACGGTCAGGTTAATGGAGTCGTCAGTCCACTTGGAACAGATTACCCAGTCCATGCAACCCGTGAGCGAGGCTATCGGCACCATCGAGGAGGTGCATGGGCCTGTGGTGGATATTGCCTGTGTCCGCCTGCCGCCGCTGCACCAGGCCTTGTTCTGTGCATCCGGTCACGAACGCTATATCTTCGAAGTTTACCGCCATCTCGATGAGCGGCGCGTGCGCGCGATCGCCCTGCATCCCACCGCCGGCATCAAGCGCGGCCTGCCGGTATACGACAGCGGCGGGCCGTTGCGCATCCCGGTTACGCCGGATTGTCTGAGCCGGATACTCGACGTATTCGGCGCACCGCTCGACGGCGGACCGCCGATTTCTCCCAGGGAGATGCGCAACATCATCGCGCGACCGGCACCACTGTCCGAAACGATGCCCGCCGCAGGCATACTCGAATCCGGCATCAAGGTGATCGACTTGCTGTGTCCGTTCGTCAAAGGCGGCAAGACCGGATTGTTCGGTGGCGCGGGGGTGGGCAAAACGGTGCTGATCATGGAATTCATGCACGCCATCGTCAGCCTGCACCAGGGCGTGTCGGTATTCGCCGGCGTCGGCGAGCGCATCCGCGAAGGTCACGAGGTATGGCACGAAATGCAGGATGCCGGCGTGATGCCGCATACGCTGATGGTGTTCGGCCAAATGGACGAATCGCCTGGCGTGCGCTTCCGCGTCGGCTTGTCGGCCGTGACTTATGCGGAATATCTGCGCGATACGCTGGGGAAGGAAGTGCTGTTGTTGATGGATAACGTGTTCCGTTTCGTCCAGGCGGGCAGCGAAATTTCCGGCCTGCTCGGCCGCATGCCGGCCACGGTCGGTTACCAGCCGACCTTGATGAGTGAAGTGGCGGAATTGCAGGAGCGCATCATTTCCACCCGCAGCGGCGACATCACTGCAGTGCAGGCGGTATACGTGCCGGCGGACGACATGACCGACCCGGCGGTGAGCACCATTCTGTCGCACCTCGATACCATGGTGATCCTGTCGCGCAGCCAGGCGGGAAAGGGGATTTATCCGGCAGTCGATCCCTTGCAGTCGTCGAGCAAAATGATGGATCGCAGTTTTCTCGGCGACCGGCATTATGACATCGCCAAAGGGGTGCGCGAGCATCTCGCGCGCTACAAGGAGCTGGAAGACATCATCGCCATGCTGGGACTGGAAGCGCTGTCGGAAAATGACCGGCGCATCGTGTTGCGCGCGCGCAAGCTGCAGCGCTATCTGACCCAGCCGTTCCACGTAATGACATCGCATACCGGCATCAAGGGTGTATCGGTGACGCTGGATCAAACGCTCACCGATTGCGAGGCTTTTCTGCGCGGCGATTACGACGCCGCTCCCGAGGAACAATGCTACATGCGCGGTGCCATGACCGACTCCGGGCAGGAGAGTGCCGCATGAAAACTTTCGCGCTGCATGTGCAGTCTGCCACGCAATACGAGCTCATCGAGGACGTGACCAGTTTCGTCGGCGAAGACGAATCCGGCAGTTTCGGCATCCGCGCCCGCCATGCGCGCATGATGACCGCGCTGGGTTACGGATTGGCGCGCTATCAGTTGAAAGACAGCAGTTGGCATTACCTTGCCTTCCCGCGGGCTATCCTTTACTTTGTGGATAACGCGCTTTACATCAGCACGCGGCGATTTCTGCACGACGCGGATTATCATCGCATCAGCAAGGGATTGCTGGAGCAACTGCTCAAGGAAGAGGAAGAACTGCGGGGGATCAAGGAAAGCCTGTATCGCCTGGAGCAGGAGATGTTCCGGCGTTTGTGGCAAATGGGACGCGGTCAGAGGTGATCGGCATGAACGAAGATGAATTGCGCAAGAGCGTCGAAAAGCAGGTGAAGCGCATGCAGCGTGCGGACAAGGAACGCCCCACGTTACTGGCGCAGTCGGTGTTCATGGGCACGCTGACGCTATTGTTCGTGCTGCCGGTGATCGCCGGCGCCTACCTCGGCAACTGGCTGGACGATATGGCGCAGGGCTATTCGATGCGCTGGACGATGGGGCTGATCTTTATTGGATTGGTCATTGGCGTGGTGAATGTCTATATGTACATTCGGGAGCACGATTGATGGAAGAAACGGCAATCTTTTTTCACATCGGGCCGTTTGCGATCACCTCGGTCGTGGTGACCAGCTGGGGCATCATGCTGGCACTGAGCGTGTTCTGCTGGCTCGCCACGCGCCGCCTTGCGCTTGATCCGGGACCGTTGCAGACGATGCTGGAAGGGGTGGTGTCCGCGATGGAGGAAAGTATAAGCGCGGTGTTGCCGGATTGCGTGCAACAGGTGTTGCCGTTCATCGGCACGCTGTGGATCTACATCGTGATTTCGAATTTGATCGGGCTGATCCCCGAGCTGCATTCACCCACGGGTAACCTGTCGGTGACCGCCGGCCTCGCGCTGCTGGTATTTTTGTCGGTACATTGGTTCGGCGTGCGCAATGAAGGGCTGCGGCGCTATCTGAAAAACTATCTCAGCCCCAGCCCGATCATGTTGCCGTTCCATTTGATCAGCGAAGTGACGCGCACCGTCGCGCTGGCGGTGCGGCTGTTCGGCAACATCATGAGTCTGGAGATGGCTGCACTGCTGGTACTGTTGGTGGCCGGCCTGCTGGTGCCGGTGCCGCTGTTGATGCTGCATATCGTCGAGGGTTTGGTGCAGGCTTATATATTCGGTATGCTGGCACTGATCTACGTGGCGGGTGCCATGCAATCGCGGCAAAATCTTGAACGAGACGAGGAAGGAAACGACACATGAATGACATGACCTGGTTCACCATCTTTTCTACAACAGGCGCGGCACTGGCCATTGCGATTGGCGTGATGTTCCCGGCGCTGGCGATGGGGCGCGCGATCAGCCAGGCACTGGACGCGCTGGCGCGCCAGCCAGAGGCGGAAAAATCCATCATGCGCACCTTGTTTATCGGCCTGGCCATGATCGAGTCGCTGGCGATTTACGTGCTGGTGATCGTGCTGATCATCCTGTTCCGCAACCCCCTGCTGCAATACCTGATCAAATAAACGCCGGAAGAACTTCGTGGAATTCGACTGGACAACCTTCATCCTCGAAATAATCAACTTCCTGATCCTGGTCTGGATCCTGAAGCGGTTTTTGTATCGCCCGATACTCGGTGTGATTGCCATGCGTCGCGCCGGCATCGAAAAAACGCTGGCCGATGCCCGGCGTATCGAAACCGAAGCGATCGAGATCAGGCGGCAGAACGAGCGGCATTTGGCCGAGTGGGGGGAGGAAAAGGACGCGGCCCAGGCGGGTTTGCTGGAAGAATTGGCGGCAGAACGAGCGCGCAGGATGGCGGCGCTGGAAACTGAGATCGCACAAGAGCGCGAGCGGCGGCGCGTGCTGGACGAGCGGCGCCAGCGTGATTTTGAACGCACAGCCGAGGAAAAGGCCATCGCGCAGGGCGCAGCGTTTTCCGCCAGGTTGCTTGCCCGCATCGCAGGACCGGAACTGGAGGCGCAGTTGTATGCGATGTTGCTGGAAGATTTGCGCGACATGCGCGCCGAAGACAGGCGCGCCGTGGCGGAGGCCGCTGCGGTACCCGGTATGCAGATCAAGGTGCAAAGCGCTTTTTCGCTGGATGAGGGCAAACGCGCCGGATTGACGCGCGCGCTGGCGGAAGTGGCGGGCAAGATGCTGCCGGTCGAATACCGCGAGAATGCGGAATTGCTTGCGGGGTTTCAGGTGAATGTCGGGCCGTGGGTTTTGCATGCCAATTTGCGCGATGAATTGAATTTTTTCAGCGGTGCATTGCGCTATGCCGAATAAACCTGAAAAAGCACTTCACCACGAAGAGCACGAAGGACACGAAGGTCGTGAATTTGAACCTGGGTTAATGGATTCATGAAGCTTGCAAATATCAAAACGGGGTTGCTTATCAATTTCAACCCAGATTGTCCATTAGGCAGAAATTCCACCCCAACCCCTCCCAACCTCCCCTTGTCAGGGGAGAGGCAGACCGGGCACTCCCCCTGACAAGGGGGAGTTGGAGGGGGTTTCGAGGCTAATGGATTATTTGGGTTCAATACAGGGCTGTTGAAAAATGGCATTAAACGCTTCGTGCTGTAACGCTCGATTCTTCGTGTTCTTCGTGACCTTCGTGGTGAATGGTTATGATATCCGCTGAATCGCCGCTCGCCGCACAGGCGCAATGGCTGTCGCGTTACCGTTACGGCTTGCGTCTGTCGGAGCAGGGCACAGTGGTCTCGGTCGGCGACGGCATTGCGTGGATCAGCGGATTGCCTTCGGTCAGCATGGATGAAATCGTGCGGCTGGAAGATGGCAGCAGTGCGCTGGTATTCCACCTGGCGCGCAACCGGGTGGGTGCGATATTGCTGCACCAGACCGAACGGCTGACCGCAGGCACCCCGGCACATCTGACCGGCAGACGCCTGAGCATAGGTGTCGGTGACGGTTTGCTGGGAAGGGTGATCGATCCGCTCGGTGTTCCGCTCGACGATGGCGGGCCAATCTCGTCCAGTGCGCGCCGCCTGCTGGACGTGCGCTCGCCACCCATCATCGCGCGCGATTTCGTGGAGCAGCCGCTGTATACCGGCAACAAGATCGCCGATACCCTGATCCCCATAGGCAAAGGCCAGCGCCAGTTGCTCATCGGAGACAACGGCAGCGGCAAGAGCGCATTCGCCGTCGATACCGTGATCAACCAGCGCGGCAAGAACGTTTATTGCGTTTACGTGCTGATCGGGCAGAAACGTTCCGCCGTGGTGAATACCATCGAAACCCTGCGTCGCGCCGGCGCACTGGCCTACACCACGGTGGTGGTCGCGGAGGCGGCCGCCATGCCAGGCCTGAAATATCTCGCGCCGTTCGCCGGCTGCACCGTGGCCGAAGCGTGGACATGGCAAGGGCGCGACACGCTGGTGATTTACGACGACCTCACCACCCACGCGCGCAGTTACCGCGAGCTTTCATTGCTACTGCGCAGGCCGCCGGGACGCGAAGCTTATCCGGGAGACATTTTCTATTTGCACGCGCGCCTGCTGGAACGTTCCACACGCTTGTCGGCGAAGCATGGCGGCGGCAGCATGACCGCGCTGCCCATCATCGAAACCGAGCAAGGCGAGATCGCGGCATACATCCCCACCAACCTGATCTCGATCACCGACGGCCAGGTCTATTTCGACCGGCAACTGTATGCGCGCGGTTTTTTGCCGGCCATCGATGTCACCCTCTCGGTGTCGCGCATCGGCGGCAATGCCCAGCATCCCAATATCAAAAAAGAAGCGGGGCGGATGAGGCTGGATTATTTGCAGTTTCTCGAACTGGAGGTGTTCACCCGATTCGGCTCGCGGCTGGAAGCGAGCATGGAAGCGCGTATCCGGCGCGGCCAGGTGCTGCGCGAAATGCTCAAGCAGGATTTGCATGTGCCGTTGACCATCGAATTCCAACTGGCGTGGCTGGTGGCATACAACGAAGGGCTGTTCGACAACATCGAGTTGGGCCAGGTAAAGCAGCGTATGGCACTGTTGCAACGGCAGGTGGAGCGCGCCGGATTGAGCATAGAGGAAGGCCGCGACCAGTGGAAAAGCCTGGTGCATGCCTGGTTGAGCGAGGCGGTAACTTCGGAGGTTACTTAGGTGAGCAAGCGGCGTGAGGTTAAGCAGCGCCTGACCGCGCTGGATGAGATCGACGGCATCATGGTCGCGATGAAGAATCTGGCGTTGCTGGAAACACGCAAACTCAACACTTTTCTGGCTACCCAGCGCCGCGCAGTGGCGAGCATCGAAGCGGCTGCCGGGGATTTTCTGAGTTTTTATCCGCAGGCAACTGCGCATACCGGCAGCATGCAGCAAATGCTGCTGGTGGTGATCGGATCGGAGCGCGGCTTATGCGGCGATTTCAACGACACGCTGCTGGAGCCGCTGACTGCCGCTGCACAGCAAGGGGATACGCTGCTGGTGGCGGTGGGGCGCAGACTGGAAAACAAACTGCAAGGCGATGCGCGCATCACCGCCTTCGTCGAAGGACCCAGCGTGGCCGAGGAAGTGCAGGCGGCGCTGGTGCGGCTGGTCAAGGTATTGAGCGAATTGCAGCAGCAGCGGCCGGAAGAAGTGTGGCGCATCAGCGCGCTGTACCATGACGGCGAAAGCGGCGAAGCGAGGCTGCGCCAGCTTCTGCCGCTTGCGGCGCCAGCCGGGAGACCGGCCTTTTCCCACGCGTCTTTGCTCAATCTGGAGCCGGCGCAGTTTCTGTCTCAACTTACCGACCAGTATCTTTACGCTGCGCTGCATGAAGTGTTTTACGCTTCGCTGATGGAGGAAAACCGCATGAGGCTGGAGCACATGGACAATGCCATCCGCCGCATGGAAAAGGAGGAGGCCAGGTTGCGGCTGCGCTACAATGCTCTGCGCCAGGAAGAGATCATCGAGGAAATCGAGATCATCATGCTGAGTACGGAAGCGTTGTCAGAAACAGGCAGGCCGGAAGGAACAGTTCGAGACGTTGTTGAGACGGTATCTGCGGGTATAACCTGAGGAGGGCACCATGATATTCAGTAGGGTGGGCTCCGCCCACCATGGCGGGCAAAGCCCGCCCTACAGGTTTCCGGATAACATCAGGAGGGCACCATGATATTCAGTAGGGTGGGCTCCGCCCACCATGTCGGGCAGAGCCCGACCTACAGGTTTCCGGATAACATCAGGAGGGCACCATGATATTCAGTAGGGTGGGCTCCGCCCACCATGTCGGGTAGAGCCCGACCTACAGGTTTCCGGATAACATCAGGAGGGCACCATGATATTCAGTAGGGTGGGCTCCGCCCACCATGTCGGGCAGAGCCCGCCCTACAGGTTTCCGGATAACATCAGGAGGGCACCATGATATTTAGTAGGGTGGGCTCCGCCCACCATGTCGGGCAGAGCCCGACCTACAGGTTTCCGGATAACATCAGGAGGGCATCATGATATTCAGTGATCGTGAAGATGCGGCGCGCCGGCTGGTCAAAGCGCTTGCGCAATATCGCGGCCAGAACCCGCTGGTGCTCG